>Ga0105241_10000045_pt1 | contig 101099 bp, 68 predicted proteins | sample KBSC64metaG_FD_80422 | JGI IMG/M metagenome (GOLD analysis project Ga0105241, IMG submission 80422) | Corn rhizosphere microbial communities from Kellogg Biological Station, Michigan, USA - KBS C6-4 metaG | ecosystem: Host-associated > Plants > Roots > Rhizosphere > Soil | place: Michigan, USA... | reverse complement strand
TAGCTGACACGGCACTGGAGGAATCACAATGCATCCATTACGGAAACTTCGGGAATCCGGCAAACCGACTGCGGCTCAGATCAGTAAGCTGCTTTCCGAGAATGTCGTATTCAATAGCCCCATCCTGGTACGACCAATCGAAGGGCGTGAGGTCTGCGCGGCAATTTTCGCTCAGTCGAGCGCTACGCGTGGCTCAGGCACCTATACAGCCGAGACCAAGCTCGACGAGCGGACTACCTTCCTGCGGTGGGTGGGCACCATGGATGGCCATAAGTTCGAAAGTATGGAGATCATCGTGGATAACGAGCTGGGGCTAATCCAGGAGCGCACCATCGCCCTTCGTCCTTATCCGGCGCTGAAGCTGTTCCGGGATGCGATGTATGCGTCCCTCAAAGACAAGCTGCCGCCCGATTTCTGGGATTACTAGAAGGCGTGAGGGTCAAGTTGCCGATGCAAGCGCTCGCCCTGATGAGGGTTTGGACCACGATGTTGAATCTGACTTGCGCATTGCAGCCAACCCCTGATTGAACCTAAGTAGGGAACGAAAAGTCGGCCAGTGTTTACACATCCTGCCCACTTGGAAGTAAAACGGCCGACGCGCTCTCTTGATAGAACGCTTCACGGGCAGCTCGGCACAAGGACGCGTAGGCGACTCTACGTCAAAGTGGGTCGTTGGCCACATGCCCGTTTCCCGTTACTAAGGCGTGCCCTCGTGATCGACCATCACGAATATGCTGACGTCGCGGTCAATCTCCTCGGGCGAGCGATCGATCGGCCGATAGCACATGTTCGACGAAGAGCTGCCCCGGACCGGGTGCCGGGCCATATTCCTGATCTGAGGTATGGGTAGCACTGGTTTCACGGGGTTCTGTGGATGCAGTTGCTTTCGGTTTGACCGGCGATTACCCCAGCCCCGAGAGTGAACTAATGATGAGCGCCACTTAACACGAACTTCCGATTCTCATTCTTTTCACCTGTCGCCATTCGATCCTTTTGTCCGGATCGACGCGTGAAAACATTGATGAAGGCACATGTGAATCGAATTGCCTCGGAACTATTGTGCCCTGCTATTCGTCTCGAGAAGCGTCAATGTGAGCGCACGAAGCAGGGCAGAGTTACTCTCTTGTCTTCTGAGCCATCGATGCCACTCGCAACAGCTTCACTAGAAGGATATCGTTGCTGTTCATTAGTAGTTGGAATTCGATCACACCATCTTTGCCAGCCTCGATCACCGTGTACATTTCAGGTGCGTCGCGCGTCAGGTCATTGAGCTTTGCGGTTTGCTCAGCCGTCAACTGCGCAGGGGAGCCCATCTCCAGATAGGCAGTGTAGGCGTCGTTCGCGTGGTAGCCGGTTCGATAGACCTCGAGGCGATAACTTGCCCTGGGAGTGAGGTGCGTCGCACGCAACTTTATCGGCGCTGCGGGAAGCGCTGCGATAGGTTTCGTGTAGAAGGATCGATTGCTTACTTGCTGATTGGGCTGTTCAAGGTCCCAGATCACGCCGGTGAAGTTGCCGTCGTTTGTCGAAAGCATCGCCTGGGCATCGTCTGACCGCACATTATCTCCAGCGAGCGCGTGAAGATACTTGTAAGCGAAGAACGCCGGCTTGCGAATACCTTCAGGATTTAACAGCCCGAAACCGCCTTGAAACGGAGCTGTCGGTGGACCCGGCTCTTCGAAAAGATCGGTGTAGGTCCAGTAGCTCATGCCCTGAACAATGCCCCGCACGCCCTTGAGCTTGGCGAGAATATAGGGCGCGCTGATATAGGAGTCATGGACGGAGTCCCGCGGCGTATAGCTTGTGCTCCACTCCGTGAAGTACAGAGGTAGTCCGGGAAAGGCGGAAGCGGAAACGTCCTGACGAACCCGACGCACATCGCCCACGATCGCATCCGGAGATGGATCCAGTTTGGTATCGGCATGACCGTACTCATCCAGAAATCCGCCGAGGACGCCATATGTATGCGTCGTCACGAAATCCACGGGTGAGCCACTTTGCTTCGCATAAGCGAGGAACTCGGGAACCCACGCAGCTCCAGCCGTACTTGGGCCTCCCACCCTCAATGCAGGGTCAACAGCCTTGATCGTCTTCGCGGTCAGCTCGTAAAGCTCGAAGTACGCCTTCTGGTCGGCCCCTTCAAAAAAGCCCGCGAGGTTTGGCTCATTCCATACTTCAAAGAACCAGGTGCGGACCTCGGCTATTCCATATCGTGCCTCGATGTGGCGGGTGAATGCATCAATAAGGTCCCGCCAGCCTTCTGGCTTCGGGTGCGAGGTGTTGCCGTGCCAGAAGAAGATGCTGTTCTGCGAAGTGGCCAACGCCTCCGGTGTGAATCCCAGTTCCACAAACGGTTTGATATGCCTCGCCAGCAGTGCGTCGTAGAGCTGGTCGATCTTCGTCCAGTTATAGACAGGTCTGCCGTTCTCGACCCTAACCGTTCCCAGCACATCGTGGAAGATGGCATGAAAACGGATGTAGCGAAAGCCAAGCTCGTCTGTCGTCGTCTTCAACTGAGCCAGGCTGTCCGCCCTAAGCAGCGTGCCTGGGTAATCGGAGCCGACGGACAGATCGAAGAAGCGGTCCACCGGTCCGGCAGTATTGCTGAGATCCACAGAAATGAGTCTCACCGACACCGGCTGGCCGTTCGCGAAGGGGGTAGGGAGAATCGAACTGGCGATAGCAGCGAAGAATAGAGCGATCAACCGGCAAACGATCGATTTATACATGAACTCCTTGAGCTTAATGGCAACGTTGTGGTCAGCCAAGAAATCGCGGAGCCCGAAGGCCGGAGGCTCCGCGACAGAGGGTACAAGAACCGGCCAGACAGGGTCGACGATTCCCCTCAAGTACAACGGCTACTGACAACGAATTGAAAGGTAAATGTATCGGTCTCCGGCGTGCACTAGGGTGTCAATGATGTCGAAGAATTGTTCGCGTCTCGCAGAATGGCACAAATGACGTTTCTTGAATACTTTGCAAGTCATTGGCGGAGAATTTTGAACAGCGTGCGCTCTATGTTTCGTATGTCACAAAGCGTTGTAGAATGGCCTCAAGCTTCGGAGTGGACCTATGGCGCTGGGCTCCGCACCGCTCTCCGCGGATGCAGAACGGGCAGAGTTGGAGACAGTGGTTGCCGCGTTGGAGCGATCTCCGCGGCTTGCAAAACTCCTGCAATTCGTTGGGCAGAAGTACCTGAATGGCCAGACGGATCAGATCACGGAATACAACATTGCTACCGAGGTCTTCGGCCGGGCTAAATCCTCCTTCGACTCAACCGACTCTGTGGCGCGCACCGAGGTCTATCGCCTCCGAAAAAAGCTCAAAGAGTATTACGACACGGAGGGCAGAGATCATCGCATCCAGATCCTGATTCCGTTTCGGACCTACGCGCCGGAATTCGTCAGTCGCGACTCCGTGACTGCCAGGCAGCAGTCCGATATGGACGAACTCGACCGGATTCCGATCTCGGATCAGGTTGATCCCGGAGAAGTTGAGAATGCTGCGCAGGCTGATAAAGCAGAGACTGCTGCCCGTGGTGGCTCGCATTTCGCAAAAAGACGCATACTTTTCGCCGTAGCTGCGCTTACCGCTCTGGTTCTCATCGGTTTGGGTGGCTTTCACCTGTGGAACCGAAGTCACCCCGTTGATTCGCCGGCTGCACCTCAGCCCCAGTCAGCTGTCGACTCCGGCTCTGCGACACCCTCAAATCCAGCCACTGTTCCCTTGCGTCTGCTTGCCGGCTATACCGGGAGCCCGAAAGTCGACAGCGCGGGTGCCTATTGGGAGGCCGATCGCTATTTCACGGGCTCTGCCGGTTTTGAACGTCCCAAGACGACAATTGCACGCACTGTCGACCCAATGTTGTTCGATCACTGGCGAACTGGAGGGGAGTTTTCCTACGACATACCGCTGGCTCCCGGGATCTATGAATTGCATCTCTTCTTCGTCGCGTCTCCCCCTGACGATGAAACGCAGTTTTTCGACGTGACCGCGAACGGCCGACCGCTCCTGAAGTCCTTCAATATAAGTGCCGACGCTCTCGGACCGAACATCGCCGACGAGAAAGTCTTCAAGGACATCTCCCCGGACAAGGATGGCTATCTCCATCTCAAATTTCCGTCGGGCCGAACCACTCCGCTACTCAACGCCTTGGAAATTTTGCCGGGCCTGCCCCATCGCCAACTCCCGATCCGCCTCGTAATGCAGGCTGCCACAGTCACAGACCACAGCGGGAATTTGTGGCACCCTGACAACTATTTCCAGAATGGGGTCGTGTCCGATCCACCCCGTCAGGTCAGCGGCACCCCCGACCCAAAACTCTACGCTCAGGAGCGCTACGGGCACTTCACCTATTCCATTCCCGTCGACGCGCGCGGCCGCTATACGCTCGTGCTTCACTTCGCCGAGCTTTATTGGATACCAGATACAACCGGGAATATCGGAGTGGGCAGCCGGGTGTTTCGTGTCTACTGCAATGGCACCACACTCCTCGATAATTTCGATATTTTCAAGGAGGTCGGAAGCCTGCACGCACTCACGAAGACCTTCTACCACTTGAGGCCGACGCCGGAGGGCAAGCTCGATATCACCTTTGATCCCCTCGTGAACTACGCCACGATCTCCGCAATCGAGGTCATCGACGAAGGACAGTAAAAACCGACCCCCGTCTTGCCATCACCCTTCCACCCCAAGTGGCGAAGCAAAGCGCACGCGTGGGGTTCGGTCTTTGCGGTTACTCGTACCCTCTCCATGTGCGGGGACTTTTGCTTCACTCATATCCGCGTCAGTGAACTTGAACTGAATCCGGTGCTGTAACGCACCGGAAGTTCCCCTTTCCGCTGCGATGTGACATCGTTGACAGCCAGTCAACATTTACAAACAGAACACCTTATGGCTGATTCTCGTTCGGAGACAATGCCAACAAAATAGCGACATCATTAACAAATCCTTCGCTGATATCTGGGTGCTAGAGTCCGCAATTGCTTGAGTTCCATCCATTCCAACCGACCTGAAAAGCCACAGGAGCTTTCGGTTCCGTGAGGACCTCGGACACAGAATCTCGGTCGACTAAGAAAACGTTTGCGGGAGATGAACTCAAGCAAACAGATGGACTCGAGTAAGTAAGTGGGCCGTCATAGAGCCCGCAAGTCGATGAGCTGACTCGGTCAGCAGCACAGGAGACGAAAGATGATTTCAAACTATTCAGGGGTGGCCAGGAGGACAAGAGCCGGCTATAGAGCCTGGTTCTGCCTCGTCGCTATTGCAGTTGCGGCGTTGCTCTCGGGAAACCACGCGGCAATTGCACAATCGATCTTCGCGAACTTGTCGGGCACCGCGACCGACTCCAGCGGCGGTGTTCTTCAGGGCGTCAGGGTCCTTGTTCAAAACGAGGGCAACAAGGTAATCCGACAAGCAGTGACGGACAGCGCCGGATTCTTTTCGGTTACGCAGCTGCCCGTTGGAACTTACACGGTCACAGCGGAAACCAGGGGCTTCGAAAAGTGGAAGGGCTCAGGCATTGTCCTTCAGTCCGGAGATGAGAAGAGCCTCAACATCTCTCTCAAGGTCGGCGCGGAAACCGAGACTGTAACGGTTGTCGCTGACTCCACTGACCTGATCGTCACCGATTCGGGCGCCAAAGCCGATCATATTGACACTGACCAGCTTGAACATCTCGCTCTCGTCGGCCGCAACGCCATGGAGTTCCTGAAGATCCTTCCCGGCGCGGCGCAGATCAGCAACGGCGGGACCAACCGGCCCGGCTACAACGGCCAGGTGGTCGGCATCAACGGCTTCACCGTTCAGGGCGGTGCGGGCGCAGGCGCGCTGGGCGGCGTCAGCATTAACGGGCAGTCCGGTACCGGAATGTCCATCAACCAGGACGGCCAGAGCGTCGAAGATCCGGGTGCTCCCGGGTCGGCCACTCCGGTCAATCCGAACCCCGACATGCTCTCTGAAGTAACTGTGCTGACCTCGAACTACGGCGCCGAAAACTCCAAGGGGCCCGTGGTAATCAACAGCATCAGCAAGTCGGGCGGCTCATCGTTCCACGGAGATGTCCACCTCTATGCGCGCAACCACGCATTAAACTCGGAAGACAAGTTCTCGAAGCAGACGGAAGCGGACCCGTCCAGCGGCCTCGCACCGGGCGCTCTCAACGATACGGGTTCGCACTTCTACTACCCGGGCGGCAACTTCGGTGGCCCGATCCTGATTCCCGGCACCTCGTTCAACAAACTGAGAAACCGGTACTTCTTCCACGAATCATTCGAGTCGTACCGCCAGCTGATCTTCGGCGGCATCAACCGGGCGTTTGTTCCAACTGCTGCCATGCTCAGCGGAGACTTCAGCGGGATGAGCGCGTGGACAAACTCGCCGGGCCGCTTCGGGATGAGCAACCAGCCCAGCGGCGACATTACCAGTGCTCGTCCGGGATGCACCATCACGGGCGGCGTCATGTCGAGTGCATGTATCTCAGCAGCCGCGCAGTTGTGGATGAAAAACTCGCTGCCGCTGCCCACATCTCCCAACGGAGCGCCCGACAGCCACGGCTTCAACTACATTCAGCCGGTGCTGCAGAGCCAGAATTCCTGGCAAAACGTCGTCAAAATCGACGCCAACTTCAGCGAAAAAACGAAGTTCTACGTGAGCTGGAGCCGGCAGCGCGAGAACGCAATTCAGCCGCTGGGCCTTTGGTCAGCAGCCGGTGACTGGGTCATCCCCTCCCCGAGCGAAGACCTCAGCAAAAACACCTCGGACTTCTATGCAGCCAATTTCCTGCATATCTTCTCACCCACTCTGACCGCGGAAGGCCGCGTCGGTTACACCCACATGGATATGCCTGGCTCACCGAAGAGCCCTGAAAAGGTCTTGCGCAGCCAAATGAACTTCCCTCTTAAGGGTGTCTTCGGGAACCCGAATGCGCCGGTCGTCACCAGTTGGGGGCAGAGTATCCCCAACATTGGCGACATCGGTCACGATTACCATCCCAACTTCTACGCCGAAAAGGGAATCCCGAGTGCCGGCGCCGATCTGACCAAGGTCTACAAGACGCACACGGTAAAGGTCGGAGCATTCTGGGAGCACCTGTATAACGCGCAAGACGCCTGGTCGCAGTACATGGGCGTCTTCTCTTACAACCCGTGGGGAGGCGGCACCGGAAACAACTACGCCGACATGCTTGCGGGCACCAACTTCAGCTACTTCGAGCAGGCCCTGCCACCAGCGATCCAGATGGTTCAGAACTCGCTCGAGTTTTATGCAACCGATCACTGGAAGCTTAACCGCCGCATCTCCATCGACTACGGCATGCGGTTCGAGCATTTCGGCTTCCCGTATCCGAACGACAAGTACGGAGCGGCGGTCTTCGACTACCAGAAGTACTCGAGCAGCGGCATGAACCCTGGAATCACCTGGCACAGCCTGACCTCGGGGGTTTCGCAGGCCGGCGCATCGATTGATCCTGTGGTCTTCTCGCCTCGCTTCGGAGCGTCCATTGATGTTTATGGAAACGGCAAGACAGTGCTTCGCGGCGGCTGGGGCCAGTACCGGTATGCGCAGAACCTTCAGTCTTATCAAGGTGCTGCAAATACCTCCTTCGGCTCCGTAGGTTGGGGAGCTCCCGGAACCGCCAACACCTGGGAGTCGATTGACCAGTTCAAGAACGATGGCAACGGCTCGTGCGCAGCCAATGCGGCCGGCGGCATCGACCAGGGCAACAATCACTGCGCACCGAGCGTGGTCTTTGGTGTACCCACTGACTTCAAGAACGGCAACATCTCCGTCATTGATGCGCACAACCACGATCAGTCCTACACCACGACTTACAGCATGAATTTGGATCAGCAGTTCCCGAATAAATTCATGTTCGAGCTCGCTTATGTTGGAAACAACTCCAACATGACGCAGAACGGGGTGAACTTCAACTCGGTGCCCATTGGCGCAATGACCGAATCTGCGGTCACAGCAAAGTGCGGCGCCTACACGACCACCAATCTGAACGACTCAAACTGCCAGCAGAAGTTCCGGCCGTACGGGTATTATCAGGGCCTGAACGCGATGGAGAGCACTGCCAAGTCGCAGTATGACTCAATGCAGACCAGCCTCACTCGCTCTGGCAGGCTCGCAACCCTTTCGCTCAATTACGTGTGGGCCAAGAACATCGGGACCACCAACGCCTCTGCAGCCTTCAAGGACTGGGGCGCAAGCGAGTATTGGGCGCCCTTGAGCATTGACCGCGCACACACCTTCAATGCCTCCTATATCTTCGACCTGCCAAAGTTGTCGACGGGAAGCCGCATCGTTCGAGGAGCTACCAATGGCTGGGAGATCTCCGGAATCACCCAGATTATGTCCGGCCCGCTCATGGTCCAGAACTCCGGCTACCAGTTGGGAATCTCTAACGTTCAATCGGGTGCATTGCTGGTCGCGTCTCCTGACGTGACTGTCGCTCCGATCCTGACCTGCGATCCACGGACTGGCTTGAAGTCTCACCAGTACGCAAACGGCGCTTGCTTTGCTCAACCTGGTCCGACTCACCCCGGAATCGGCAATTCAAGATTCCCGTACATCGCGATGCCAAACTTCTGGAACAGCGATATCACGTTGCTCAAGAGAATCTCCATCGCCGAACACCAGAACCTCGAACTGCGCGCTGCCGGGTTCAACTTCCTGAACCATGCCCTGCTGTCGTTCGCTCCGGGAGACAACAACGCCAAGCTGAACTTCGATCAGAATGGCGTTCTCACCAACGGCCCCGGCACGAGCAAGGGAGCATGCCCGGGCCCAACCTGTTCGGAATTTGGGTACGCAGACTATCACTATGGGAATCGCGTAATCGAATTCTCGGGAAAATATACCTTCTAGCCAATACACCTGGGGTGACCCTTCCGGTTGCCCCAGGTATTCTTCTTCATAACTTATGCCGTTTATAGTCCCCGGTCTTCTCATTGCCGTCTCCATGGCAGCATCGCCTGCAACTGCTCCCTCTCGCTTCGAGACGATAGCGAAACAAGCCGAAGCAGCCCGGACGCAAGATCGCGTTCCGGATGCGATCCGCTTATACAGTGAGGGCACGCAGCTGCGCGCCTCTTGGGCAGATGGATGGTGGTATCTGGGCAGCCTGCTTTACGATCAGGATCGCTTCAAGGACGCAGAATCGGCATTTCAGCACCTGACCAGCACTTCGCACCGCGGGCCCGCCTATGCCTTTCTCGGCTTGTGCGAGTATGAGAATGGAAACCACGATTCAGCACTTCGAGAGTTTCGCGCCTGGGCCGGCGCAGGTTGGGCCGGCTCCCCTGAACTGGTCGATGTTGCGCTCTTTCATTTCGCACTATTGCTGACGCGAGACGGTCGATCTGTTGAGTCTCTTTACCTGCTGGCCTCAGTAGCTCCGCGCCTCGGCGACAAACCAGAATTATCCGAAGCGATGGGAATAGCATCTCTGCGCCTTCGCTATCTTCCCGAGAACTACCCTCCTGAACTTCGCGAACGGATATGGCTGGCCGGCAAAGCCGCCCTCTATGCCGCGCAATCGCCGCGCGACTTCGCACGCGCCGATGATTTTGCCTCAAGACTGGAAAGGCGCTACCCCGGTCAGCCTGACATTCATTATTTCCGCGGTACCATCTTCACCTTCGAAAATAAGGCTGCGGAAGCGGAACGCGAGTACCGAGAGGAATTGACGATCTCACCGCACCACTCGCCCTCAATGGTGGCGCTCGCCGCAATCGATCTCGAAAAAGCCAACAGAGTCGAAGCCGGGGAACTTGCACGAAATGCGATCGAAGCCGATCCTGAAAACCCCGAGGCCCATCACCTTCTCGGTCGCGTCCTCATGGAGAACGGAGACCTTCACGACAGCTTGAGCGAGTTGGAGACCGCAAAACGGCTTGCTCCCGACAATGCGGGAGTCCGTGCCCATCTGGCGATGGTCTATGCGAAGCTCGGGCGAAGCCAGGAAGCCAAAGCTGAATCCGCAGCGCTACTCGCATTGAAAAACAAGGAAGACTTGATGGCGCCTCTGACTGTGAAGCTTCGTGGTGCGAAGGAGAAAGCGCATTGATCTGCCATCTGCTCCTCGCCGCTTCTCTCGCCGCCGCTGTATCTCCGACGGCATCTGCGCAGAAACAACAGGCTTCATCGCCGCAGAGTTTCGATCAGCTGCTCCAGTCAGCGGAAAAGGCGCGCGACGAAGATCGTAATGACGAAGCGATTCACCTGTTCCGGCTTGCGCTTGTTCAAAATCCAAACTCAGAAGAAGCCCTGTGGTATCTCGGGGCCATGCTCTACGAGAAAGAGCAGTTCGCAGAAGCGCGCAACGTACTTCGCTCTTTCCTCGCAATCCGATCCGATGCGGGACCGGCCTGGGCCCTGCTCGGGATGAGCGAATTCCAGACTAGACAGTACCCGCGGGCGCTCCAGCACCTGCAGCGTGCTATGGCCGAAGGGATGGGCGATCGCAAAGAGCTCATGCAGACCGTGTTTTATCACGTAACCATCCTGCTTACTCGCCTTGAGCGCTACGACGACAGTCTGGACATGCTCCAGCGAATGCTTGCCTCCGGAGCACCCGACCCTACCCTGATCGAGCCGGCAGGGCTGGCGGGCTTGCGCCTTCCCTATTTACCCGCTGAGATTCCACCTGATCAGCGCGACATGATTGCAATCGCCGGAAAGGCAGTGGTCGCGCTGCAGATGCAACGTCAGGATGAAGTGGACGCGGACTTCGACCGTCTAGTAGCCGCTTATCCAGACCAGCCAGGAGTTCACTTCCTGCGCGGCGCTTCTCTCGCGGAGCTGCATCCGGACCAGGCGACGGCCGAATTTGATCGTGAACTAGCGATTTCACCGTCTAGTGCTTTGGTCCGTGTGCGTCTAGCTCAGCAACTCATTGCAGCCGGAGAATACGATCGCGCTCTCGCGCTTGCGCAACAGGCGATTCAACTCGAACCCAACCGCGCTTCAGCTCACATGATGGCCGGCGAGGCTCTCATTGCCAAAGGCGACACGTCAGGGGGCATCAAGGAACTGGAGACCGCACGGCAAGACGACCCGTCGATCGGCAGAGTCCATTGGGATCTGCTCCGCGCCTACGCTGCATCAGGACGAAAGGACGAAGCCGGCAAGGAGAAGAGCGAAATCGAAAAGATCTATCACAGCAACTCATCCAGTCATTCCCAGTCATTGGGAGACTCATCTCACGATTCCCAACCTCCTCAATAACTGGAAATGATGATGAGCATTGCCATGCGGAAGGAATACGCGGGAACGACTCTTTCGGCAGCCGCGACTTTGACGGTCGGTCTCCTGATGCTCGCTTGCGCAGCTCAAGCGCAAACACCTCCGTCCGGGGCCATTCATTTCTTATCGCGTTCCATCCCGTTCTCTCTGGACAGCGACGAAACCCCTCAGCGTCACGCGCCAGAAACCATGGCGGGTGGTGTCGCCGTCTTCGATTACGACCGCGATGGACACCCAGACATCTTCTTCACCAACGGCGCCGACATTGACACGCTCAAGAAGGATTCTCCGAAGTACTGGAACCGCCTCTTCCACAACAACGGCGACGGCACGTTCACCGATGTCACAGAGAAAGCCGGCCTCAAGGGCACCGGCTTCGACACGGGCGTAGCCGTTGCTGACTACGACAACGACGGCTACGAAGACATTTTTGTCACCGGCGTCTATCGAAGCACGCTCTACCACAACAATGGCGACGGAACTTTCACTGATGTCACCGAAAAGGCCGGGCTCGCCCATACAGACAAGCAGTATGGAAAGCTTTGGTCAGTAGCCGCGGCATGGGTTGACATCAACAACGATGGACTTCTTGACCTGTTCGTCGCGAACTACCTCTCGTGGGACGGAACCAAAGAGCCCGACTGCAAATACAAAGGCAAGCCGGAGTACTGCCACCCGAAGTTCTACAAGGAAACGCCGAGCCAGCTCTTCCTGAACAACGGAAAAGGAGGCTTCACCGACATCTCGGAGCAGTCCGGAATCCGCGCTCATCCCGGCAAGGCTATGTCTGCGGCAATTGCCGATTACGACAACGACGGCCTACCCGACATCTTTGTGACCAACGACAAGCTTTTCAACTTCCTCTACCACAACAAAGGCCACAACCGATTTGAAGAAGTAGGTTTCGATCTCGGCGTAGCGCTGCCCGCACACGGCAATCTCATCTCCGGCATGGGCTGCGACTTTCGCGACTGGAACAACGATGGCTACCCCGACATCGCGCTTTCCGCACTGCAGAATGAAACCTTTCCTCTGTACAAAAATGTCTCAGGCAGCTCATTCGACGATGTCACAGCGCGCAGCAAGATGACGATCCTCAGCAATCCCATGTCGGGATACAGCGTCAACATCGCCGACTTCGACAACGACGGCTGGAAAGATATCTTTGTCAGCCGCGGAGATGTTGCTTCGCCCAACATGGCCGATCGCCTCCAGGTGGATCAGCCGAATACCGTCTTCCGCAATATGAATGGAACCTGGGCTGCGCTCACCGATGAAGCCGGCTTCACCGCCGTTCCTCCGAAGAGGCATCGCGGGGCTGCCGTTGCGGATTTCAACGGCGACGGCAAGCTCGATCTCGTGGTGACCTCGCTCAGTGCTCCGGCCGAAATCTGGATCAACGACAGCCCCGGCGATCATCACTGGCTTGAATTGTCTCTTCAGGGGGCAAAGAGCAACCGCGACGGCATCGGTGCCCGCATCAAGGTAACCGCAGGCGGCAAAGTGCAGTTCAATCACATGACGACTGCAAGCGGATACGCATCTTCGAGCGCGACACCCGTGCACTTCGGGCTGGGAAACACGAAGAATGTAGAGGAGATCGAAATTCGCTGGCCCTCTGGAACGATTCAGTCAATCAAGAATGTAGTGGGTGACCGGATCCTTTCGGTCGAGGAACCTCATTAGGCTGAATCGTCTTCCCGATTGTGCCAGAGAAGCCTGCCGCCTACGGAATCTCCTGCTGCGCACCCTTGGCACCTGACTTGTCGTTCAGTTCGACCGAGATTCTGCGCTCACGCTCGCTCTCCTGCCTCAGATGTAGCCGCGCGTAAACCGTTGCAAGCTGCAGATGCGCTTCGGCGAAATCAGGCCATTGCTTCACGAGCTTCTCAAAGCCGCCTCTCGCCTCCTCCAGCTTTCCCTCTGAAGCCTGAAGCGCGCTGATCTGGAATTGAGCGGCCGCAGATTCTGGACGGAGCGTCAGGGCATGCTTGATGTACGAAGCAGCATTCTCCGCATCGCCGTCATGGCGAAGAATGCCGCCCAGGTGCAGGCACGCGTCGAAGTCATTCGGATCCTGTTGTAGGGCACGCTGAAACGCGGCTTTCGCCCCCTCATACTCGCCGCCGCTCACCAACGCCCTCCCATAAAGCGTCCATGCTCCCGGCAGATTCGGATTTTCGTCCAGAGCTTTTCGCAGCGTTGCGGCTGAAGCCTTGTAATCTCCCGCGCCGTATTGGGCCGCACCCATCAGGACGTTCGCCAGGGAGGCATTTCCATTGCGCATAATCTGGTCGATAACAGCGGCACCCTTTTGCGTCTGCTCGTCTTTGATCAGCGAAGTGCCAAGAAGATAGTCAAGCGCTGCGTCGTCGGGACGCGCGTCATAAGCAGGTTCGACCAGCGCGATCGTATCCTTGTATCTTCCCAGCCTCAGGTCGCAGTCGGCCAGCAGGTAAAACGCCTGCTGGTTCGCGGGATTCAGTTTGTGCAACCTCTCAAACTCATCGCGGGCATCGCTGAAGTCGGCCCTCTTGTACAACGCCAGCGCCAGGTTCAACTGGGCCATCTCATTCTCAGGGTCCCGCGAGAGCACCTGCCGGTATTGTTGTTCCGCCTCGCCATATCGCCCCGCGTGAGCGAGCGCGACTCCCAAGTTGGTCCGCGCTTCGGCGGAGTCGGGACGCTGCTGGAGTAACTGCTCGTAAAGCTTAATCGCGAGCTCCGTATCTCCCTTGTCAAGAGCCACGCCGGCGCGATCGTAGAGAGACTGAGCAGAGGAATCCTGGCAAAGGACCGGTGAAGTCCCCCAAATCGACAAGGCTATTCCGATGACCATCCACAACGCCGCTCGTCGTGATCTCGCACGCATGTCAGTTGATCTTATTCTAGTCGAGCATGAGTTTTGATTGGCATCGGATCATCTATTTGCGACGCGGCTCAGGCGATGCGATTTGATGCAGTCCGCTATCTTCCTGAATCGCGTATATTGCATCAGCAGCAACGTCTTTGAATTCCTGCTTTCGCCCGCTCGGCCACCGCACTTCGATCTTCTTGATCATTGCCGATTCGCCCAGACCGAAGTGCAGCCGTGTGTCGTTGCTTGAGTTGTATCCGCCGCCACCATGCACCTCGTCCACCTGCGACATCGTGCCCGTCGTTACCGTCACGCACGCGCCGATCCCCATGCGATTGCTCTTTGTCCCGATCAGTCTAAAGAGCACTCGATGATTTCCGTTGTGCGTCTGATTGAGAAAGAGCGAAGGCGGCCCGGCAGCATTGAAGACTACAAAATCCAAATTGCCGTCATTGTCTATGTCGCCGAGTGCGGTGCCTCGCCGCGACTGCAATCGGCCGTCATTGAGACCGGCTGAACCAGATACATCATCAAACTTCCGCCCACCATTATTCCGGAAAAGCTGCAGCGGCTCGCCATATTTGACCTCGGTCTCCAGGCCGTCCATCCGCGAAGAAAAGTTTCCGTTGGCAATCAGGATGTCTTCCCAGCCATCATTGTCGAAATCGCCAAAGCCGACTCCCCATTTCACAGGTGCCACCGTGGGCTGCATAAGTCCCGCTTCGGCAGCTACGTCGGTGAAAGCAGTCTGATCGTTTCGATTCAGGCTGACAGGCTGACGGCTATAGCGCGTGGTCACCAGATCAAGACGGCCGTCATGATTGAAGTCGCCGAAGTCGGCCGCCATGTTCCCGTAGATCTCACCATGCGCACCCGTGGCTGTTCCGGAAAGGATGCCGTTCTCTCCGAACGTTCCATCGCCATTGTTATGGAAGAGGTAATTGGTCCCGCCGTCATTGGTCACGTACAAATCGGGCCATCCATCATTGTCGTAGTCTCCCCAGACCACACCCATGCCGTGCAGCTTGCCGGGATTGTCGACCCCGGCCTTGTGCGACACATCCTCGAAGGTGCCGTCGCCGTGGTTGCGAAACAGCAGGTCGGTCTCGCCCTCCATCTCATCCGGTATCTGAAGAATGACCGACCGATAGCCCTCCGCATTCGGATCGGGACGGGGCAGATGCTGCAAATCGGTGCGCACATATCGGGCGATAAACAGATCGAGGCGGCCATCTCTGTCGTAATCGGCCCACGCCGCACCCGTGCTGAATCCGCCGCCCCTTACCCCGGCACGTTCCGTCACATCTTCAAACTTGCACCCGCCCAGATTGCGATAAAGAACGTTATGCCCATATCCGGTTACGTACAGATCGGGCAGCCCATCATTGTCATAGTCGCCGACGGCGATTCCCATCCCCCAGCCACGCGTGGTGAGCCCCGCATTCTTTGTCACATCGCTGAAGTGCAGACCGGCGCCGCTTCCATCCTGGCGGTAAAGCGTGATCATCGATTCTCCACCAGCGAGGAAGCGCTCGATGGACGAATCGTTTACTACTGCGATGTCCAACCTGCCATCGTTGTCGCAGTCCAGAAGCGCGATTCCACCGCCTCCCATCGTCTCGACGATGTAGCGGCGATCGGAGGAGGAATGGGAAACGGTGTTCAGTCCTGCTGAACCGCTTACATCCCGAAAGCTCATGCTCTGCACAGATTCACCTTTTGATCTGGGAGGTGAGCCTTCGTGTGACTCAGGCGCCGCCGTGGGCACCTGTGGCGCAATCCGCCCCGGAAGGGCGGAAGCACACGCCAGCGCGATCGACAAAGAGCATGTGCGGACGTATTCCAATCTCCATTCCCTTTTGCGTCCATTTTAGAAGAGCTTGGCAGCGGCGCTCCAGAGCTATTCCTCGAAGTGAGACCGCCTCCGGTCCAATTGGAAAAACCTTCGTTCAGCCTTTTGAGACTCAGCAATTGCTCATCCCAATTCCCATCTCGCCCGTCATTCGCACCCCTGCCATCGCGTGAGAGAATCGTCGATTATTGCGACAAAGTGATCTGGCACTACTCGGCCGCGCGACCCTGCTCCAGCAACCTTTTGCAGAATGTGGAAGGTAATGGCAAGTCGGCCGTGTCCATCGATCCGCGGAGCGTCAAATTGACGTAAAACGGCCTACATTGAGAACTGATTTCTATTCCCGTAGGATCGTCCCCAACTACCGAGTTTGTCTTCACTCTTCTCTTTGGGCATAAGCGTCGGGATCAGTGCCACCACGAACCAAAAACTGAATGGGCGCCCCACTCCGCGCGAGAATGCCGACGCAATTTTGTGACGAACTGCGCCGGTTCCCTGTTGTTTTCCCAAAAGGAATGTGTAAGGCTTCTGTGGGAAAGCTACAGGTGAGAGCTTATGGGTGACAAGACGGACGTGATGCAGGGGACGCTGGCGTTGATGGTGCTGAGGACGCTGGACGTGCTGGGGCCGCTGCATGGATGGGGCATTGCGCGACGTATCGAGCAGATCAGCGGCGATCTGCTGTCGGTGAATCAGGGGACGCTGTATCCGCTGCTGCTGAGGCTGGAGCAGGAAGGATCGATCGAGTCTGACTGGGGCGCTTCAGAGAAAAATCGCAGGGCGCGGTTCTATAAGCTCACGCGATCGGGGCGGCGACAATTGCATAGCGAAGTGCAGGATTGGCAGCAGACCACGAAGATCATGGCGCGATTCCTCGCTGCCCGTGCGGAGGAATTGCAATGAAGCTGCTCAGGCGGATGTGGACACGCGTGTTGAACTTCGCCGCAGGGCGAAGCGGCGAACAGCGGCTGCGCGAAGAGATGGAAGAGCACGTCAGAATGCAGATGCAGGAGAACCTGCGGGCCGGAATGACTCCGGTTGAAGCGCGGAGGCAGGCGTTGATCAGGTGGGGCGCGACGAACGCGGTGCGAGAGCATTATCACGCGGAGATGGGCCTGCCAGTGCTGGAAACGATGCTGCAGGATGTGCAGTTTGCGACACGGATGTTGCGTAAATCGCCTGTGTTTACCGGCGTCGCGATGCTAACCCTCGCCTTGGGCATCGGCGCAAATGCGGCCATTTTCACTCTCATCAATGCTCTCCTGCTGAACAACCTTCCCGTAGCGGACCCGAAGACACTCGCGCGACTCGGGAACAACAACGACTGCTGCGTTGGCATCGGGTATCGCGACAATGGCGAGGTCTCGTATTTCAGCACAGATACCTATGAGTATCTGCGCAAAAATGTACCGGAGTTTGAAGACCTCGCGGCGATGCAAGCAGGCTTCACATATCGGCCGGTTGTTGTGCGGATGGAGGGAAGCAGCGATGCGCCGCGCTCGGTAATGGGAGAGTTCGTTTCTGGAAATTACTTCAGGACCTTCGGTCTCCACGCCGCTGCAGGCCGAGTCCTCGAAGATCGGGATGACATTGCGGGCGCGCCCTTCACCGCGGTGATGAGCTACGAGACGTGGCAGACGCGATTCAACGGTGATCCGGCTGTTGTGGGCAGCACCTTGCGCGTGAATACCAAGCCCGTCACAGTGGTGGGAATCGCACCAAAAGGATTCTATGGGGACCGTCTGGTTGCTACACCCCCGGACTACTATCTGCCCATCGAATCTATGCCGCCCATTGCGAGTGCGCCATACGTGCACAACACGCCGGTGCAGTGGCTGTACATCATCGGGCGCGTGAGACCCGGGACCCAGTGGGGCGTCCTGCAGGAAAAGGCGAACACTCTCCTGCGGCACCAACTCGCGGCAACCGGCCGCTTCAGCGACAAAGATGGCGCGGAGAGGCTCAGGAAGATTCACATCGTGCTCACGCCGGGAGGCGGCGGAATTCAAGCCATGCAGGAGGGCTACGACCGGCAGTTGCGGATGCTGATGGCGGCTTCAGGACTGGTGCTGCTCATTGCATGCGCCAACCTTGCGAACCTGCTGCTGGTGCGCGGAATGAGCCGCAAGTCGGAGATGAATGTGCGCACTGCCCTCGGAGCGATGCGCGGCAGGATCGTACGGCAACTGCTCACAGAGAGCCTGCTCCTCGCGATCGTCGGCGGCACGGCCGGATTGGCCTTGGCTTATGCCGGCACGCAGATGCTGCTGGCGATGGCATTTCCCGGTGCGGAGAGCGTGCCGATCAACGCCAACCCTTCGCCTGCGGTACTTGGATTCGCGTTCGGATTGTCGCTCGTGACCGGCGTGCTGTTTGGCGTCGCGCCCGCATGGATCGCCTCGAAGGCAACACCGGCGGATGTCCTCCGGGGAGGGCCGCGGTCGGTCGCAGGAGGCACGACGCTGCTTCAATCGAGCCTTGTCGTGCTGCAGGCGGGGCTCTCGCTGGTACTGCTCGTGTGCGCCGGTCTGTTCGGCAAGAGCCTCAGCAAACTCGAGCATATTGACTTGAAGCTCGACCCGGTGAACCGCTACATCGTGCATATCAACCCGCAGACAGCCGGGTATCCGCAGCGGCAGGTCGGGGAACTGTACCGGACAATCGAGGAGCGGTTCCATGCGTTGCCGGGGGTGGAGAAGGTCGGTATCACAAGCTATACCCCGATGGAGGACAACAATAACGGCTGGAGCGTTGCCATCCAGGGCAAGCCCGAGCAGGAGCATAACCCAATTTCTTCGTACCTCAAGGTGAATGCGGAATACTTCGACTCGGTGGGCACGCACGTGGTGCAGGGACGGGGCATCCTGCCGACCGATACCGTAAGTGCGCCTCATGTCGCGGTGGTCAACCAGGAGTTTGTACAACACTTTTTCAAGCCCGGAGAGAACCCCATCGGCCAGCACTTTGGCGGAGATGTAAAGTCGGCGGGTGACTGGGAGATCGTTGGGGTTGTGGAAGACACCGCTTATGAGAGCGCGACGTTGAACGATCACATGATGTACTTCGTACCAACTCTCCAGCGGCCGTTGAGTGCCGCTCCCGATTCCATCGATCAGGACGAAAACATGTACGCCGGCGCGATTGTGCTCAAGACGAACAGGCCTGTTCCGGACATGGAAGAGTTAGCACGAAAGACACTCGCAGGGATCAATCCCAACCTGAGCGTGGTGCGGTTTCAAACGTTCTCGGCGCAGATCGCGGATCAGTTCAGCCAGCCGCGGCTGCTCTCGCGAATAACGGCCCTGTTCGGAGGGCTGGCTCTGATGCTCGCTACGCTCGGGCTGTACGGCGTCACGGCTTACGGAGTGGCGCGGCGAACGGCGGAGATCGGAATACGCATGGCGCTGGGAGCTGCGCGAACCAAGGTGGCGGCGATGGTGATGCGTGGAGCCATGGTGCAGGCACTCGCTGGGCTGGTGCTGGGAGTTCCAACTGCGATGCTCTGCACGAAGTATTTGAGCTCGCAGTTGTATGAGATCAAGTCAGTCGATGCCTGGGTGCTGGCCGGATCGGTTGCGGTACTGACGCTGGCGGCAGCGGTCGCGGGGTGGGTTCCGGCGCGGCGGGCGGCTTCGATCAATCCAGTGCAGGCACTGCGGGTGGAGTAGCTGTGGACGGGCTGGGGACGAACACCGACGATCGCCCTTCCCTCAGGTCGCGTCGAAAGTCACTTTGCCTTAGAACGGCCTACCGGGTGCACTGGGGAGTTAGCTCATGACCTCCGAATTGGAGGCGGGCCGGAATGAGCAGCCCACAGCTGTTACTCCGACCGCAGCGCCGTCACTGGGTTCACCACCGCCGCACTGCGCGATGGCAAATAGCAGGCCACCCAGGCAATGGTGAGGATGCAGGCGGCCGCGGCCGTATACGTCCACGGGTCCATCGTGCTCACCTTGAACAGCAGCGACGACATGAGGCGCAGCGCCAAGGCCGCAATGACGATCCCTGCGGCAACCCCGATGACCGCCAGCGTGAGCCCCTGGCGTACGAACATGGCGGTGAGCTGCTCGCGCTGGGCTCCGAGAGCCATCCGGATACCGATCTCCCGAGTGCGCTGCGAGACGGCATAGGATATGACGCTGTAGATGCCCACGATCCCCAACAGCAACGCCATTGCACCAGCCACGCAGAGAATTACCAGTGTGAAAGAGGTGCGCGCCATCGACTTCCGATAGAGCTCGCTCACAGTGGTAGTACTGGCGAGAGGAAGATTGCCATCAACGGACCACACCGCCTTCTGCACCTCGCTCAAAAATGCGGCGGAGCCGGCGCGGGGCGAGCGGATAATGAAATTCACGCCGCGCCGGATCATCTCCTTATTGCCGTTCATGTTGTTTTGGAGAAGCGGCCAATAGATGGTGGTGGGAGCGGGTTTATCGACTCCGTCGTCGTAGATCGGCTTGACTACGCCGATGATTTCGCGCCAGTCCTCGTTATCGGCTTGGCGCACGCGCTTACCCAGGGCATTCTCCGCGCTCCCCCAATACTCTTTCGCGAAGTTCTCGCTGATGAGAACGACGGGGTGCTTACCGAACTCATCGGCCCAGGTTAAGTCGCGGCCAGCTATGAGAGGCGAACCGATGGTGGAGAAGAAGCCGGGACCTATGAACCGGAACCGTCGCAGGGGGGCCAATTCCCCCGGCTTGTACGTGCGGTCCGCGGACGCGACGGGATTAAACCATTGCGTTCCATCCATGGGAACGGCGGTGGAGATCGCGACTGACTGCACTGAGGGAATTGCTGCAATCTTCTCCTGGATGGCCTGTTCGATGCGCAGTACACGCTCGGCTTGCGAGTCGGGGATCTGCGTCTCAGGAATCCAGACGTGAAATGCGAACAGGCTTTGTGGATCTGAGACTCCAGGCGACACTTGTACCAGCGCACGGAAGGTTCGGATCATCAGTCCCGAGCAGATCAGCAGCACCAGGGCCAGCGCCACCTGCACCACCACCAGGGTTTTGCGGGCACGGTGGCGCTCGCGGCTTTGGCTTAGCGTCCGCCCGCCTTCACGAAGTCCGGTGCCTGTGTGCAGACCCGAATACTTCAGCACGGGAATGATACCGATCACCAGGGCAACAAACAGCGCCAATCCCAAGGTGAACAGCAGTACCGGAACATTCAGGCCAATCTCATGCAGACGCGGCAGTCCAGTGGGCGCGGCAGCCACCAGAATGCGCAGACCGATGAACGCCAGCCCCAGTCCTGCCAGGCTTCCAATGAGGCTCAGCATCAGGCTCTCGGAGAGCAGGCCGACAGCGATGTGTTTGCGGCTGGCGCCCAGCGCGGCCCGCACGGACAGTTCCTGTCGGCGGCCTTCCACGCGCACTAGCAGCAAATTCGCGACATTGGCGCAAGCCACTAGAAGCACCACAACAATGGAGCCCATGAGAACCCACAGCACATTTCCCACATCGCCGATCACAACCTTCTTCAACGGCTTCAGGACCGGCTGGAAATGCGCGGATTCAAATACCGCTTCGCTGAAACCCGGCGGCGGGGGGAAGCTCCGCATTGAGATGGGAAGCATGCGCGCCACGTCGGCGTTGGCCTGTTGCAGCGTTATATCTGGCTTGAGCCGGGCGATGCCGTTCTCATTGAAGTTGCCGAGCATGGTCTTGCTGCGATCGAACTGTATGGGCAGGTAGAGCTCTGCGTCGTGGTTGTCGAGGAACTGGAAGTCGCGCGGGAGCACGCCGATGACCTCGCGAGCGCTGCCATCGATGGTCATCGTGCGGCCGATTGCGCTCTTCGAACCGGCAAATCGCCGCTCCCAGTAACCGTAGGACAGAACGACGGTCTTCGCAGCGTTAGGCTGGCCGTCCTGACGTGTAAACAGGCGGCCGAGCTTAGGCGTCACGCCGAGGATGGGTAGAACGCCGTCGGTAACATCCATGCCGTCGACGTGCTCCGGCTGGCCGACCCCTGTCACGCTGAGGGAGTCGCCACGGTAACAGCCGATGTCCTGGAATGCGGTGTTCTGCTCGCGGTAGGTGAAATACATGAAGGCACCCATGCCGAGCTCTGGCAGGTTTACGGCGGGCGCGCTGTGCGAGATGCCGATGAGTTGCTCCGAGTGCGGATAATTCAACGGCTTCAGTAGTACACCATCCACCACGCTGAACACGATGGTGTTGGCGCCGATGCCGATGGCCAGCGTGAGCAGCGTGATGGTGGTGAACAGAGGAGTCCGCGCGAGCCGGCGGAAGACCTGTTTGAATTGATCGTCGAGAATCGCCACGGCGAGACCTCCACTTCGGCTGCCTTCGGGATAGGCCCCGGGCGTGCGTCTCCAGGAGCCGATTGAGCACTATACGCAACGGACCCGTCTCCGGTTCACCGGAAATCGGGTGGGCCCGCGCCCGTAATGCCTGGCAGCATAAATGCGGTGTGGAAGAGTCTTCAAATTAAAGTGATCTGAGCACCGGCACACGGTGGATAGGGTTCTTGCAACTCCGCAAAATGATAATGGGAAGTCGGCCAGAATCCATCGATCGGTGTCCAGTCAAGTTGTCGTAAAACGGCCTATTTACCCGGATGGGGAATACCCTCATGACCACCCGCGATGGAGGCGGCTGGCATGAGAAGACATTGTAAGAGGAGCACTGCGAAGAAGCAGAAGCGGCCAAAGACAAGGCTTGGCCTTCCGGACCTGGATCACAGTAAATCGGCTGTGTTGGACAGTCTTCGTTCTCGAGAGTCGAAGCGCGGCTATCGGCACGCCATGGATGAATTCATACAATGGTACTGCTCTGAACCTCGACTCTCGTTCAACAAGATCGTTGTCACGCGATTCCGCATATTCCTTGAAAACCGGAATCTTGCTTCGGGAACCATCAACGGGCGGCTTGCCGCAGTAAGACGGCTAGCGTACGAAGCCGCAGATGCCGGCCTCCTCAGTCCCGAACTGGCAGCCGGAATACGACGGGTGAAAGGCGTCAAGAAGCTGGGTGTGAGGCTTGGAAATTGGCTCACAGCCGATGAGGCGCGCCGCTTCTGGCAATTCCCTCCTCCGGACACACTCAAAGGAAAGCGAGACCGCGCCATACTTGCTGTGCTGCTCGGCTGTGGGCTGCGACGCCGCGAACTTGCCGATCTGGAGTTCACACACTTACAGCAACGCGAGGAACACTGGGCTATCGTCGATCTCATCGGCAAAGGCGGGCACATTCGCACCGTTCCTATGCCGGAATGGGTCAAGGCCACGATAGATGTCTGGGTGACTGCAGCCGGAATCTCAGAGGGAAGGCTGTTTCGCTGTGTCTGCCGAGCAGGAAAGTGTTGGGGAAACGGCGTGACCGAACGTGTGGTCTGGCACGTTGTGAAGCAATATGCCAGAGACTTCGGCATTACGCAGCTTGCCCCTCACGATCTCAGGAGATCATGCGCAAAGCTCTGCCATGCAACAGGCGGTGAATTAGAACAGATCCAATTTCTCCTTGGGCATGTCTCAGTGCAGACGACCGAACGCTACTTGGGCTGCAAACAGAGAATCCGGGGCGCCGTTAACGACTGCATCGGCATTGAGCCTTCCCCATGAAGGAAGTCATCGGAGCGGCTAGGCGACTTTCCGTCAAGGTGGATCGTTGCACTCACCTTGGAATCCGGGAGCCGTGAGATCTTGTGGTCGCCTGCTGGTCTCGAATTCCGGCGGGGGAACTAGTGCGACTGTCCGGCAGAACAGAGTCATCCATCACGCCGACCTATTCGCGTTGGTTCTGGCAGAATCGCAGGCACAGTTTGAGCAGGCGCAGTGCCGTCTCTGGTAGCGATTAAACGCTCTCGACCCGTCTTCGGAGCATCATTGCGAAGCAAACCTTTGGTGCGATCGTAGGCACCGACGTTGAGTGTTATGAGTTTGCTCGGATGAATGCCTATTCCATTCAGCAGAGCGAGAATCGTCACTCATCCGTTAGCACTGACATGACAGTTCAATATACCGTTGCCTCTTGCCCTCTTGCCATGTCATTGCTGGGTTCCAGTAATTACCAAGCTGTACTTCGGATGTGACAGATCCCACGTGGTGGCTTGCACTCGCAGGTAGTAGTACGCACTCTCGCCGGGTATCTTGATCGGCGAATTAGGCGGCTGCGTGAGCGAATTGACCTGCTGATCAGTGGAGGCAACGTTCAAGTATTGCGCGTTCAGAACATCCACGACAATATGCGTTGGTGGACTCACGTTCTGAACTGCAATCGTGCACGCGCCAGTGTCGCACTCGAGCCAGAACCAGTCCTCACCACCGAGTGACGCCAGTTGTCCGTCGAACGTCTGGGTGTTTTCTGTATAGATATCAACTCCGCTTGTGGGATTCTGGCTATGACTGAAGCCGTCGGGCGCCGGAGTAATTGTGAAGTCACCGAGAGCTGTCTCGAGGCTTTGCGCAGTATTAGTGGTCAACACCAGAGCGTACTGGGATGTGCCCGTAATTGCTGTCGGCAGGATTGTGAAGGTAGCCGTGGCAGTGGTTGGAGAAGTTACCGTTACAGATCCAGCGCCAATACGCGAAGAAGATAGAGCGGATTGCTGAATCTGCGTGACTCCCTGCGTAAAATGGGTATTGATCCCGGTGATCGCCACCGTCATAGTCTGACCTTGCTGCCCGCTGTTCGGCGAAAATGTCGCCGTCACGTTGTGCAGAGGTAGAGGCTGTGGCTGAACATTGAACGCCCCGGCAAGGCTGACAATCTCGTGAGCGGGCAGGGATACGCCTTGCGGGGAGGAGTTTGCCGGCGGCGGCGTATCAACAGTGATGTTGAACTTACCACCTGCAAAGGGCGTTGAGCCAATCTGGACGGCTGTGATGTTCGCCGTCAATGTGGTTGGCGAACTAACCTTGACTGAGTTCACTCTGATCAGGTTTGGCGCTCCGAAATCAACCGAGGTTAGCCCGTCAACAAAGTGAGTAAAGTTCCCCGTGATGACAACCGGCAAATTGAATTGCCCTATCATCACGCTGTTTGGCACGACTCCGCTGATAACCGGAACGATTGTGAGTTGCAGTGGCTGCTGCGGTAGAGGTGACATCGTGGTGCTGGAAGCGCCCGATCCCGTTCCAGCCGTACTGGAAGATGATGAAGTCGCGCCACTAGCTGACCCTCCACTGGATTCTGCCCCGGAACCTGTTTTTGATACCGCCGCTTCTCCGCTTGCAGCGGATGTCGGACTATAACTCGGCACGCCACCTCCTGCCGCGCTCCCGGTTGAACTGAACTTCAGGTCGGCCCCGGACGCTCCTGTACTAGTCTGGGTGTCGATTGTGGAGGCCGCTCCGCTTGCGGAGCTGCTCTGCAACTGAGTGCCAGTTCCAGGTATTGGTCCTGAAGTAGCCCCACCGGCGGTACCATTCACTCCGACTGTCCGCAGGCTTGGCTGAAGCGTTCCCGCCGCTGTTGCGATGCCTGCGTGCTGCGTCTGAGGCGCTCGGCCTCTGGTGAACTGCCAGGTGCAATCAGCGGGCTGCGCTGTACCGCCGGCTCGCTCTGGGATGGCAGTGGACCCCACCATAATTGTTCCTGAGCCCGCAACATCCGAGTTTGCGTCTGCCACTTCGATTGCCGGCATGATCCACTCATCTGCTGCGTCCTGCACAGTCGATACCGAGGGAGTCGCACCCAGAAGCGAGACCTGGCGCGTGATCGTGATCGCCTTTGGTGCGGAGACGAGGGCGTGGAACGACTTGATCACCAGCGCGCCATTTACGCGCAAGAACATTCCAAGCGGTGCACTCATCGGCGTAGCGCTCGACTTCCACTGCGACGCCGTGAACTGGCCATTGACTGAGCGCTGCCCTGCCCCGGTTGATGATACGGACCAGGTGGCGGGGTATACGGCAATGCTGCCTTGTATCTTCGGTGGTTCCCCAGTAAGCTGCCACGTCTGAATCTCTTGATGCGCGTATCCAGACGACTGCATTGAAAGCATGCACTGCACCTGGCCCGACCAGATGGCGTCGGCGGTCTGGGGCGCGACGGGCAGACGGACGCAGAGGAAGCTCGCAAACCACAATGCCGCTGCAACAGATCTCTTGTATCTGAGCGTGTCGGACGGGCGCTTGAAGATCTGTATATCCAGCGATCGCATATCAGCCATCTCCAGTTCTCGTACACCAGCGTGGAGCAGTGCGCCCTGCTACTCAGGCAGCCGGAAGTCGTAGATTCGACCGGTCGCAGCGCCGCCGGTGCCACTCCGGTTATCAGTGCCATTCAGTTGCTGACCGGTGGCCATAAAGAACGCAAATTCACCGGGGCTGAGATCCTGGCGCAACGTCACCTTGTAAGTGCGGATGCCGACATGCTCCGCGTCGAACGCGATTTCCTTATCAGACTTGAGGCCAGCCTTTCCGCCTCCGAACTTGCCGGCCATGGTCCCCACCTGAAACTCACGACGGTCGCCTTTCTTATTGAGCTTCAACAGCACATAGTCTGAAGAACTGGAGCCGTCGGGCACATAGAGATAAAACACCGGCCTGCGATCGCGAACGATGTGGCTGGAGTTAGGCCCTTTCAACGTTGCGTCCCAGTGCATGCCACGAAGACCGTAGCTGAACATGCTGCCTGCCTTGCCGCCCACCTTGGCATTGCTCAGCATCTGTCCCTCGATCAACACAAACCGGCTTTCGTCTTTCCAATACACTCCGACTTCGGGCGGAGGCAGATTCGGATCGAGTGTCATCGGGGATGCCTGTGTGATGACTGTCGCCTGCGTCGGTGCGGGATTGATCATCACCCGTATCACACCGTCCGGCACATTCGCGTCTTTCAGTTCCTTCAGTCCCTTCACGCTGGTATCGAATCGAAGCGAGCCGGAATCGGCGGCGTTCATTGTGCGGATCTTTGAGACGATGACATCCTCGGACAGATTCATGTGTACGAGGTCGATCACATCGGCGTTGGTGAACCGTTTGTGGACTGCGCCGGGTTCCTGCGCAGATCCAGGCAAAAGCGCCAAAGTCAGTAGCAGCGTCCAGCAAACGCCTGCCAAGTATGCACCTCGGCTATTCACGTTAGCTTCCTCCGTTCTTTGATCCGCCGGACCGATTCGAGGTTCCTGAGCGCGCAAGGTTCACCGTCGTGGTCTCCACCACGGTGCCTTTGTGCGAGCGTCCCTGTTCTGTCCTCTGGTCCGTGTACGAGGCCTGAATGTGATTGGGATCCTGCAGCTTGCCCGATAGCGGACCCGACAATCCGATGGTCGGCATGCCCACGTCGCGATCGTAGGTTTCGCAGCCGGCGTCGTGTCGGCACGACACAGAATGAGCTCTGCCAATTGGCCCCCACGGCGCCTTCGGCCTTCCGTCAGCCGTTAGAGCCGGGCCAATCCGAATTCCGTAGGTGCCGCGGCTCTCGTCGATACTGACCTCTACGCGCGCAGGGAATTCCCCATCTCCCATCTCTTCGCTGTCGTCGCCGTAATCGAAAGCCGGCCCTGACTTCGCCACCGGATGGTAGCTCATCAGGTGATACTTGCTTTCGACATGGCCGTGGTACGTGGCGACGCCGTTCTCCACCGTGACCGTGACAGACTCGCGCGCGGAATTGGACCACTGCTGGATTCCAGGCGATCCACCCTCGTCTCCTGTAAGTGTCTTCTCGTATGTAATCTGCCCGCTCCAGCCGGTGCCGAGGCCCGTGTGCCAATCCGCCGTGGCTGCTCCGGCACGAGAAAGGGCGGCAACTCCAAACCCGGCGCTTTTTGTGTTCTGGTTCGGAGCAGTGTAGACAAAGTTCAGCGGTCCGTTGGATTGGCCCTGAACGGGAGTGACCGCTCCGCCGGAGTAGGCATGAGCTTCGACAAATTGAGCCGGCACAACTTCACCGCTCTTGGTTTTCGCTACCGCCTTTACGTCGGCTTTGGATCCCAGCGGCGGCTGCAGAGTATTACTCGGCGGATCGAACGCTATAACGACGCACTGTCCAGCCCGCACCGAAGTGCCGCCTCCTGAAGTCTCGCCGCCATACCACTTCATCTCGGCGATTGAGTAATAGACACCAGCCCAGTACGCGAGCGCCATGCTCGCTCCTAATGCATCGCCATAGTGGCCGCCCGCGGGATCGCCACCCGAAAAGGCACCGAAGTCAGGTGCCTTCATGTTTGGCATCACTGCGATCGGAATGGAGATGTGCTGTTGAACACTACTGGGCGGAGAATTGGCAATCGTGCCGCTCTGGTCCCGGAATTTACCTGTTTGCGTGTAGGTGTAATCGATCTCTCCTTTCACCGGTCCTTGCAGCAGAGCATTGTCCCCAACCTGTCCCTTGTACTTCCCTTTGGTGCTCATCTCGATATGTATCGTGGCCGTCCCGTTCGCCTGAGCGTCGGTGTAGTCCACGGAGACAGAAAAGACCCCCTCGCCCTCAGCCGTGCCGTCGGCCTGCGGGCAGGTCCTGATCTGATTGCCCAGCGTGAATTTGGAAACGATCTTTCTTCCGGTGGTCGCTGGAGTATTGCCAATTGCAGTTTGGACTGATGTGTCAATCCGGCCCTCATATCCCGCCGGGGCCGCCTGGCTGCTATCGCTCCTGCTTATCTCATAGCCGCTATTCGGCCCCGGGATTGCAATCGGGCTCTGAGCAACGCAACGGATTACCCCAACCCAGGCGAAACAAAGAGCGCCGACTGCAAATTCGATTGAACGCTGCATTGCAGTTCCTCCCGTACTCAGTATCAGCACTACTTCTTGCTGACTTCAGTCAGGATGGTCGTTGCCGCCTGCTGGATGAGCGGCGTGAGCACATCTTCTCCATCGGTCTTCGACTTGCCCTTCAATGTGGTGTCGATTTTGGGCTGTGGTTGGCCGGTGGGAAAAAGTTGATATTGAACCGTGACCTCGTCCTTCGACTTGATCTGCCCATTGAAGCCCGAGAGCTGGCTCATCGCCTGCTGCTGCGCACTGATCGCCGCAGATTGCTGCATCACCGCACCCGCTGTTTGCGCCGCCGCCATCGCGCCGTTCACGCTGCCCATGGTGTGCGCCATCATGCCGATGGGCGTGAAATTGGAAGCCATACTGCCGGCCTTCATCAGCTTTCCAAACCCTGTGGACGCGTTGCGTTTCACGGTCACGTTCGACACCAGGAGGTAGTCACATTGTTTCTGCTGTGCCTCGGCCTGCATCTGGATAGGAATGCGAGCATCGATCGCAGTGATCTCCACTGCCGGTCCGCTCATCATGAGGATGATGGCGTTTCGCACCGGCGTTCCGTAGTCCTGCTGCGAAGTGTTGCCCTGGCCCATCTGCGCCAGCGCAGGGGCGACGCCGATGCGGATCTTTCCCGCCGCCTTTGGTCCCAGGGCCTGCGGTATGGGCATCGGAGCGGCCGCAGGCGCGCTCTGCTGCGGGGGAACGCCGCCAAGTTTTCCGCCCATCATCTGCAGGATCGACATGCCCGAGGGAATACCGCCTTTTGCCGGCATCGCGGACGCCATTGCAGCCGTCATCCCCTGCGCGCCCATCGGGTTCTCAGCCGCAGGCGGTGCAGCGGTGGCGGCCTGCATGGGCATGTTTGCTCCAGTAGGTGGCTGAGGCAGAGCTGCAGTGAAAAGCTCCGACTCTGAATGTACTTCGTTGTATCCGGCCGGCACGTCGTACAGCTCGGGCTTTGACGTCTCCTTCGAGATATCAGAAGTAACAACCTCGATCTTCATCGGAGCTTCATCACCCTCGTTATGCACCGTGATCGTCTCGTGCAATGGGTATCCCGTCTTTCCTGTCCCTCTCCTGCGCACGATGACGCGATCGTTGCAGTTCCCAGTCTGCTTGATCGGCGGCAGGCTCTGTGCGCACGATGACGTTTCCTTCGAGAGATCCGCATACCAGCCATCGATCTCGAAACTCTGCTTGGTCTGTGAGCACGCATCAGCCGAGGGCTCCACGACAACTTTCGTCTTGAGGTGCCGCACGGCGTATCCCGACATCTGCTTCCGCTCTCCCGTATCGACCACCGTGACCGTCTGCGTAATCGAGCCTCCGGTAGCCGAGGAAGGTTGGCCGGTGACCAGTGCTGCCGCTTTCATCGCTGCTTCATCTTCCGCATCCTTCGCGATGAAGTACGACTGAGCCGCATCATTCAGGTTCAGGGTGCGCTTCAGATCACATTGATGTATGGTCACCAGATCTCCGGCAGGCGAAGCAGTCACCGTGCGTTCGCGCTTACCGCTTACCCACGTCTCCGATGTGGAGAGCGTATTGCCGTTCATCGAAACACTCCTCTTAAAATGGAGTTCCTGCGGAGAAGCAATCAGTGGGAGGGCAGAAACGAGAGACAGTTGGCACAGAAGACGCTGGAAACGCGTATACATCGGTTACCTCCGTCGTTCGGTCTTGAAGCACACAGTCTGAGAAGCAGCAGATCGGGAAGCGGCGCGTGAGCTATTGCAGGCGCGAACGGGTATCTACTTTGGGAAACGTAAAATCGCGAAGAATTGGATCATTCAAATTCCGAATTCTGAAGGTCTCGATCCACACGGCGCGGGACAACGCCCGGATCGCTTCCGTTGACTTCGCGATTCAGAGCCAGATAAGATGCGGTCAAATCCTTCATTCCTCGGGAGTTCCTTTGAGAGCGACTCCGTCCCAGCCGGTCACTGAATTGCTCGCACGTTGGAGCAAGGGAGATGCCGATGCCCGAGAAGCTCTGATCCCGCTGGTCTACGAAGAACTCCGGCGAATCGCCCGACGCTCCCTTTCGGGCCAGTCCGGATCCCATACGCTGCAGCCAACCGCCCTGGTTCACGAAGCCTATCTGCGCCTCGCGCGGAATCAACCCATTGAGTGGCAGAACCGTGCGCACTTTTTTGCCTTGGCCGCGCGGATGATGCGACAGATCCTGGTGGATCATGCGCGAAAGCACGCCGCATCAAAACGAGGATCGAATGCCATTACAGTGCTTGCCGACGAAGTACCCGCGTCCGGCAGCCTCCCGAACCTCGACGTGATGGCTCTCGACGATGCAATGGAACAGCTTGCAAAACTCGATCCGCGCCAGTGCCGGATCGTCGAATTGCGATTCTTCGGCGGCCTTTCGATCGAGGAAACGGCGGAGGTAGAAAAGATCTCGCCCGCAACTACCAAGAGGGAATGGGCCACCGCCCGCCTGTGGCTCCACCGCGCGATGAACGCTGGGAATGACCAGCGAAGCTAACGGTTCTGTGCCTTGCTGGTTGTTTTGACGATCTACTGCAATGCCATCAGCGCGGTCTCTGCTTCCCTAAGCTTCTTCTTCACCGTTGAAGGATCGCCAACCTGAAAGCTGCTAGGCGCGGTGTGATTCGGGTGCTCGATCCTTTGCCAGACATTCAGGCTTGCTGCGAACGATGATTTCGCGTCTTTCCCCGCGGACCTCTTCTCCGCTATCGACTGAGTACCTTTTGCCTTCGCCGAACTGACGTCACCGAGGCCGGAGTGCGCATCCGCCGCGGTGTAAAGGCCGTCGAGATCGGCAGGCTCGCGGGAAATCAACGGTTCAACACCCGCCAGTGCAGCATGAAAATGCTCCGCCGCTTTCTGATAGCTCTTCGCCTTCAGCGCAGCCTCGCCCAACTTGACTTCGCAGGCGGCAACGTTGGCGGTACTTGTTCCGCCCGCGTCCGCAAGCTTTTTGTAAAGGGACTCGCCCCGCTCAATCAAAGGAATTGCAGCTTCCGGCTGATTCGCAGCAGTCAGGATTGTGCCCCGCACCACATGCATCGCCGCCAGGATTCCCTGCTGGAAAGAATTCTCCGACGCTGAGCCCGCGAGAGCCTGCATGATCTCCAGGCCCTTCCTGGAATCATCCAGCGCCTCATCGAGATGGCCTGATCGCGAACTGGATCCAGCCGTATTCATGTAGGCAATGGCGAGCCCTTGCCGCAACAACGCATTCTGCGGATCCGAACGAACCAGCTGCTGGTAGATCGCTAGATCGCGGATGTTATTTTCAACGGCGTGCTTATAGTCCCCCATGTCGTCGTACACACTTGCAATGTTTCCGTAAGCAACTGCCACGCTCCGCTTGAATCGCACGTCTGTCGATAGCTGGGTCAGCCGGTTGTTGATCTCCAGTCCTTCCTTGTAATCCTTCAGCGCTTCAGCCGGGTCAACTGCTTCAAGCATGTTGCCGATATCGCTCAGATCCATCGAGTAACCATGGAGCGTATGGATATCCGTGGGATTGAGTTGCAGCGCCACCTGGTCTACTGCGAGTGCCTTGCGGTAGTCCCCAATCATTCTGTGGTTCACGTTTGGATCGCCCGGGTAACCGATCCGCCCAGACACCTCATATTCAAAGGCCAGCTCCGCCAGTATCTTCGGATTGCGGGGAGTGGACGAATTCAGTGCTTCAGAAATCCCGATCGCATTGGCAATAGGCTCGCGGGCTCCGTGGGGATCGCCATTGGCCCAGAGCTGATGTGCAACCAGCCGATAATCTTGAGCCAGTGCGAGTCGGTCGCTCCACTCTCTTGAAGAAGCCTCGACCTGCTTTCTGAGTTCGAGCGCCTTGCGGTAGCTGGACAACGTAGCCTGCCCATCACCGAGATTGTTCTCAAGGTAGTCTCCCTGAACCGATCCCACCCGTTCGTAGGCCGCCGCAAGTTCTCGCTGCAGGCCCACGTCTCCGGCCGATTCGCTTGACAGCTGATTCAGATATTGAAGTGCGCGCTCTACGATCAGTCTCCTCGCCGGCGTCGAGCCCGGCAGGTCGCGCACCGAATCGTGAATGTCGAAGATAAGAGAGTTGGCCAGAGAGCGCACATCTTTGAATCTCTTTCTTGCCGTCCGCGCTTCTTCAGTAGTGATGGCAATTCCCGCAATCAGGATCAACGTGACGAGCGCCGCCGCTATTACGCCCGGCTTGTGCCTCGCGATGAATTTAGAAGCGCGGTAACGCGCAGTGTCCTTGCGCGCAACAACCGGCAGATCCTGCATGCTTCTGCGGATGTCTTCCGCAAACTGTTCCACTGAAGCATACCGGCGTTGCGGCTCCTTGCGGAGCGCCATCATCACGATGTTGTCCAAATCCGCTGAAATCTGCCGACCTCTTCCATGCCATCGTTCCCACTGCCTTCGAAGAGACGCCGCTTGCCTGCTCTGCTCGCCATTGCACACCGTGCTCGGCTTGGCCGGGTCAGATGCAAGGATCGCGGTAATGGACTGCTCTCCTCTCTGTGTGTTCTTTCCATACGGACTCTGCCCCGTCAGCAGTTCATAGAGAACAACGGCAAGCGAGTACACGTCAGTCGCCGTGGTGATGACCTCGCCTCTGATTTGTTCAGGGCTCGCATAGCGCGGAGTCATAGCGCGAAACAGAGTGTTCGTTGCGTCCTGCGTCGCCTCATCCGAGCTCAAGATCTTAGCGATTCCGAAATCGAGCAGCTTCGGCTGCCCTTCTGAAGTGACGAGGATATTCCCCGGCTTGATATCGCGGTGAATCACCAGGTGCTGATGCGCGTATTGCACCGCCGAGCACACCATGAGAAACAGGTTCAGCCGCTCCGGAATCGTCAGTTTTCTCGCATCGCAGTACTCGGTGATCGATTGGCCTCTGATCAGCTCCATCACCAGGTAAGGAGTCGCCGTCTCCGTCGTTCCTCCATCGAGCAGCCGCGCGATATTCGCATGCTCAAGTCCTGCTAAGATCTGGCGCTCGGTTTTGAAACGTCGGACGACCAGGCTCGAATCACTCCCGGCGCACACCACCTTGAGCGCCACCTCCTGCCGGTACTGATCATCGGCTCGGAACGCGCGGTAGACCTCGCCCATGCCGCCAACTCCGATCAGCTCAACAATTTGATAGGAGCCGATGCGGCGTCCGATCCAGGAATTGTCGTTGTCTTCCCTTGGTGTCGCAGCAAGATCAACCAGGCATTCGTTGGCCAGAAATTTCGAATCCATCTCGATTTCGGCATGGAGCAGGCTTTCTACTTCGCGGCCAAGATCAGCATCCTTGGTACGAATCTCAGAGAGATACACCTGACGCCGTTCAGCCGTGAGTTCCAACGCCTCGGCCAATGCGGCTTTGACTTGACTCCACCGTTCTGGATTCACGCCAGTGCACCATCGTTCAAGGATCTGGCAAACACAACTTAAATTCCGAGTTCCAAAGCCTTCAAATCAGGAAGGCTAATGACTTACGGCGGGACCGGTCATGGACCTTATCAGCAAAGGACGGACAGTTGGGGCCGCAACGTCAGGGAAAGCAAGTCGAGAATATCGTGCCTTTTTATGAAGAGTCAATGATTTGCTCAATGGCGGGAAGCGCACTACATTGACCTCACCGCACATTGAGCGCCGCATAGCGAGTGGCAACGTAACACTCCAGAAAGTACGCGACACTGGCGCTTGCTCTCGGGTGACCATTCAGGCCCCAAATCTATCCATTTGGATTGAGAGCACTACGGGTCTCATCGAGTTCACCTCCCATTACTTGAACAAAAGCACGTGCTCTGTAGTGACAGAGTTCTTGGCAATAAGCGGCGTAGCTGGGCTGATCGAAATGTGCAAAGCGTTCAAGGAACTGGAAGTGACCGCTCACATGTAAGCGCCATAGTAGCAATGGAGACCAACGAGAAAGCCGGACATCTCCGCAGCCGGGAACACCTATTTGCTCGTAGTGAGGGTGTAAGAGACGGCGTGTGAGACCGACCCGGAGGTTGCCGTGATTTTCACGGTAGACTGTTGCGAACTATCGCGCCTACTGCTTCCCCCGCCACAACCTGTGATTCCCACAATTGCGGTTAGTCCCAACACGACGACCCCCATCATCGAGAACATGGAAGAGGACCGGCGCCGCCGGAAAAACATAATCATCCCAAGCCCGAAAAACGAGAGAAGGACTGGCGATCCCCCGGTGAGACCATAGGGCCGTATCATCGCGGATGTACTTCTTGAAATGGACATGGTTGTGGTCGCTGCCGAGCCGGAAGGCGTTACGGTTGTAGGGTTGAAAGCGCAGGTCACGCCGGTCGGCAAGCCAGTGCATGCGAGGGTTACAACTGAGTTGAAGCCGTTGCTTGGGGTGATGGTCACCGTTGCGGTCGCAGGCGACGAATTCGTCTCCGTTCCGCTGGCGGGCGTGATCGACACTGAGAAATCAGGCGCTGCAGCGCTGATGGTTACCGTAACTAAACTCGACGTTGAGCCTGAGAATCCATTACCCCCGGTGTACTCTGCGGCAATTGTGTGTGCTCCTAACGAAAGACTCGAGGTTGTGAAGATCGCAGCACCCGACGAATTCAGCGTACCCGAACCAATGATCGCGCCGCCGTCCGTAAAATTCACTGTCCCGGATGGAGTGGTCGAACCAGAGACAGCAGCAACTTTCGCCGTAAAAGAGAGACTCGTTCCAGTGGTGGCAGTTGTCGCAGAAGGCGTGAGAGTGGTTGTGGTTCCGACTCCCGTTACTGTGCCAACCGTAATCGTGACAACTGGCGAGGTGCTGCCGGTGAAGTTTGTGTCCCCCAGGTATGAGGCAGCAATTGCATGTGCTCCAGGTCCGAGTGAACCGATAGAAGACGTCGCATTTCCAGATGAGAGTGTACCTGTCTCGAGGATATGCGCCCCATCCATGATTCTCACTGTTCCCGTCGGGTTCCCGGCGCCGCCAACGGCAGCCGAAACGGACGCCGTGAACGTAACGTTCGTTCCTGGTGCGATCGAAGTTGACGAAGCATTCAGCGATGTCGTGCTTGGCGACAGCGTGACTGGCGAAGAACCGTAAACATTTAGCAACGCGACATTTCCTGCGAGAATATCCGGCTTGCCGTCTTTATTGATATCCAAGCCGACAGCCGGAGTTCCAACTGCAATATCAATCAGGTCTTTGGGAACGCTCGTGCCGTTCGAAGTTACCGATGTAAATGTTCCATCCCCATTGCCATAGAAAACACCGCTGTAAGCCGCGTTCTCAATTAGGGCAAGATCAACGTTCCCATCTGTATTGAAGTCGGCCCCGGCAAGCCCCGCGTTGCGGATTGCATCTCCTCCAGCGAGGTTCGACAGCAACGGAGTTGCGAAGGTGCCATCACCCTTACCCAGAGCGACCGCAAGGCCAGCCTGACTCGACGAATTTTCCGTAACGAAGGCAATGTCCAATATGTTGTCTTTGTTTAGGTCCGCCAGCACTGGAATTCCGTATGCATTGGCTGCCAGTGTGATTGGGACAGGAGCTTTGAAGGTACCGTTCCCGTTCCCGAGAAAGGCTTTCACTTGGGTCGTCGCCCCTGTGGCTACCGTAAACGCGGGGACTACGGCAATGATGTCCTGCGCGCCATCCCCATTTAGATCAGCAATATTTGTCACCGTTGCCAGCTTCGCAGTGGTCGGAGCAGATGCGCTGTTGTAGGTGCTTGTGAGTGCAGCTGTAGCGCTGAATGTACCGTTTCCGTTTCCTGCCAGCACCACAAATCCTTGAAGGTAAGGGTTGCCGCTTCCGCCTGCGACGTCGTTGTACGTAAAGATCAGGTCGAGATGGCCGTCCTTGTTGAAGTCTGCTATCTGCAGGCCTGCGACGTTCAATTGATTGTCAAACCCGGGCGCGGGCGCGATCTGCGGGAACGAAAAAGGCATTGGCGCCTGAAAGGTGCCGTCTCCGTTGCCTTGCGATACGAAGTAGACAGGGTACGGATAGGTGATCGGCAACGATGATCCCTGCGCAGTCGCAGTAAGATTGTTGTTGACAAAGACCAGGTCGGCTTTGCCGTCGCCGTTGATATCCGCAAGCGCATAACTGGTAGCGGCGGCTTTGGAAACTCCTGAGAAGTTATAACTGGCCAGAGAGAAGGTATCCGGAGCGCTCACCGTAGATGCCTTCGTAACCCCCCCTTTTCCATCGCCCTTCCACACCGTGAAGACCGGGGTAGACTGCAAGCCCGGAGCCGCGTTTGTGACGATACTCAGCGTTCCGCTGCCATTCAGATCTACGAGATTGTTACCCGAATAGCCGCCCCCCGGGATCGCCGGTGCTCCTTTGACGGTTCCATCTCCATTGCCCATCAGAGCGTACGACAGGTTTGGCGTGCCGTTATCTCCTCCGTAGAAAGCCCCGCTCCCTAGTCCGAGATAGATGTCCGCGTTTCCATCGCCATCCAGATCGGTCACCGCGATGCGCCCGGCAGAATCGATGTCGGCGTAGCTTTGTCCCATCGTAAAGGTGCCATTTCCGTTTCCTAGCCAGATCGTGACGGTATCGTTCTCACTCACCACCAGATCGGCCTTGCCATCGTTGTTCATGTCTCCGGAAGCAAGAAACGGCCCGTAGGAAGAGACGTTGTCGCTTACGTAAGGAAATGCTGGGCTGGCAGCAGCTGCGAACGAGCCGCTCCCATTGTTCAGAAGCACTAGACCGTTTGAAGCGATAAGGTCGCGTCGACCTGCACCACGGAGATCAGCCGTGATCAGGTTGCTGATCGGCGCCTGACTGGCGTTTGAGAAGCCAGGCGGCAGAGGAGCCTTGAAGCTGGTCGCCGAGCCGAATGTGCCGTCGCCTTTGCCGGCAAGGACAGAGATCTGTTGATCCCCCGAGACTGCCACGATGTCCGGAACTCCGTCGCCCGTAACATCATCGATGGTTGCCGCTACCGAGTAGTCGCCGGCGATCGCATAGGTCACGCCATTCTGGAAAGTGCCGTCCGGTTTTCCGAGCATCACCGTCACGTAGGCGCTCGATGCGACAGGCGAATCGGAGATGACCAAATCGCCGTTCCCATCTTTGTTTAGATCAGCCGCCGTGACTTGGCCCGCTGAAATGTCCTGGAAGGACGCGAGAGAAAACTCAAATTGACCGCTAAGGATGTAGATGCCATTCACAAAATTTGGATAAGTGGTACCAACAGCAGCAAACACACTGATGTCCGAGGTCGTCGTACCCACAAACGCGCCTACTGCAGAACCGACGCCCAGCGGCGGCTGTAACGCGCACGGCTTGGCAAAGACATCAGCCTTCGAAGTTAGACCAGCCTGATGATGAAGAACTTGTTCGTAGGCGGGGATCAGATCTGTCTCGCTGTAGGTTAGGCCGGCGGAGTTGATGGTGTAGGTGCCGGTGGCGAGAGTTAGGGAGCAGTCAATCTCACGCACCAATGCGACCGCACCTGAAGGGGTTTCCATCGCAGTAAAGTTCCCGACAAAACTGGCCGTCCCTGTTTGCGAACCGCCTGTCCCCGTGACCATGGTTCTAGCAGAGTGGTGGCCGGTGGACCCTTCGTGACTCTGCCCCAACAGCGGCGCGATGGGTCCGGCAGCGAAGAGTATCCAACTCCCAATGGTCAAGAATATGGCCTCAGGAAATGCTCTGCGGTCCTTCAGCATGCGATGCCTCCAATTTGTAAGGGAACCTTTTCACATGGAGTGGCAGAATTCGCTCAAACATCACGAACTTTTTTTGCGGTCCAATCCGACCGTGCCGTATCCTAACCGTACTGACTCCTCGGGACCTTCCTGAAATCGATCAGCGCCAACTCCACGGAGACGGGCGTGCATGTGAAAACTGGAAGTCGAATAAACCGCACAAGGTACACTCAGCGGGCGATGCAAACGATCGCACTCACCTTTCAGTGTTCGCTTCTGTGTGTCTATGCCATCTGCCAAAGCAGCTCCAAGACCATCCGATTGGCGCCGAAGGAATCCGAGACCATTCCCATTTCTCTTGAGAAAGGGCAGGTCGCGCGGTTCCTTCTCCGCTTGGAAGGTGGCATCATCGCGGTCGCGTCGACATCACCCTCGGGAGCCAATCGACCGCTATGGCCCATCGATCTTGGTCGAGGTGCCGCCCTCCCGTATGTCGTAGGTGGCGAAGAAGCAGGCCAGTACCACATGACGATTCGTTCCTACGAACGGGAGCGTATTGCCCAGTTGACAGTAACCATCGAAGACACTGAGCCCCTCGGGCCAGCAGCACTCCAACTGCAAGAAGCTGAAGACGACCTGGCTAACGCCGAATTGGCGCGACGCCGCTGGGCCGGCGCTCCGGCAAATTTGAATGCGGCTGCAGCATTTCGAACGGCCTTCAACCTCGCACGCGAATTGGGTGATGTCCCGCTCCAACGTCTTGCCCTGACACAGGAAGCTCGCCTCATGCTCTTCTCCAAGGGCGAGTTCGAGGGAGCTAGCTCACTGCTCGAGCAGGCAACTGCGATAGCTCCGGCAGATAATCCATCAACTCAGGCGCTTGCATGGAAGACGCTGAGTACAGCCCGGTATGACTTAGGTCAGTTTGCTGGCGCAATCCAGGCCGGCAATATGGCTCTGGATCTCTATCGCCAGACAGGCGATAAATACTGGCAAGGTGTTGTTCTTGGCAATCTCTCCTCTGTGTACTCCGAACTCGGGCAACTTCGCGACGCGATCTCTATGGGCAATGAGGCTCTGGTCGACGCGAAGCTCGAACACGATCCAGCAGGAGTCGTGTATTGTCTCAGTCAGCTCGCGGGCCTTTACGGCTTGCAGGGCGATCTTCAGGCAGCATTTCGCACCTACCACGAGGGGCTCTCGTGGGTGAGCCAGATCAGCTATGCCCCTCTGGTTGAAGCTGAGATACAGAAAGATTTAGGCGTCTTTTCTGTCCAGGTGAACGATTGGCAGGAGGCAAGTCGCGCCCTTCGACGTGCGCTTGCGATCGAAGGAGATCGCGACGATCCAGTAACACTTGAGAGTCGGGGTGCTCTCGCTCAAGTATTGGAAAAAGAGAACCATCTCGGCCGCGCCGTTGAGGCCGACGGAAAAGCCATTGCCATCGCCGGCAAGCTTAACCTCAAGCAGAACCAGGCGGACCTTCTTCTCAAACGTGCCTCGATTCATCTGAAACGCCATTGCATCGCCTGTGCAGATGCCGATATTCATCAAGCTAGTGCATTGGCCTCCGAACTTCAGTCCCTCCCTCTGCAAATCGAAGTGGAGCAAGCAGCGGGCGAGACAGCACTGGCAACGGACCCCCTAGCAGCGCAGCAGCACTTCGGCGCAGCTCTACGCCTTTCCCAGCAGATCGGCGAACGAGAGGAGCAGTCGAAAGCTCTCGTTGGAGCCGCTTACGCCAACCAGGCCCAGAACCAACTCGAAGAAGCTCTCTGGGCAGATGAAAAGGCATTGCAGATATTGGAAGCGTCGCGCAGCCGCCTATCAAGCATCGAGTTGCAGGCAAATTACTTCGCCATCCATCGTAGTTGGTATGAGTTGGCAGTCGAACTCTGCATGCAGCTCGATCACATTCATCCAGGTAAAGGTTATGCGGCGCGCGCATTTGCCTATACGGAGCGGGCTCGTGCACGGTCTCTTTTGGACGCACTACAACTATCTAGCTACGACCCCGCGCGAGAGATTCCGGAGCGGCTGCGCGAGGCATTCGCGCGCAATCGTCAGCAGATCGAGAATGAAAAGCGCGGCTTCATTGGATCGGCCGATGAAGCCAGGCGAAATGCAATTGCCGCTCGCTTGCAGACGCTCTATCACGATCGGGAAGCTCTTGAATCCCAGATGGATTTGGCGGAGGATCGCCTGCAATCCATCGCTAGGGCAGATCCGATTGACGTTCCGGCCATTCAGAAGAACCTGCTCGACGCGAACTCCGCGTTGCTCTCCTATTGGGTTGGAACGCACGCGAGTTATCGCTGGACAATCTCCGCGAAGTCGATGTCGGTGAGAACTATTCCGTCGCGTGCGACCCTCGAACGAGTGCTCGAGCCATTGTCGAGGGCTCTGAGCCAGAGGCGTCCCACGGTTCATCCGGGCGAAGACATCAGCGCCTACGAGAAACGAGAACAGATACTCAGCTATGCGGTGCAGGACAATCTGGCTCATGCTGGAGCCCTGCTGCTCTCGGACCTTCCGGTGAGAATCCATACTCTCCTTGTGGTTGCGGATGACGCTCTCATCTCCGTTCCCTTCCCCGCTCTGCGCATCCAAACGCCCGAAGGACCGCAGTACGCCATTGAGCATTTTGCATTCCTCCATGAGCCGTCTGCTTCGGTGGCCGTCCATCTTCGGCAAAATTGGCGCGGGAGCCACGGAAATTCAGTGGCTGTATTCGCCGATCCTGTGCTGTCGACGGACGACTCGCGCATGGCCTCGCCAGCAACGTCCGCGCTGCCCGGTACAGGACCGGAAGCTCATCTCGGAATAGCGCGGTTAACAGGCTCAATGCGAGAGGCTCACGAGATTCTCCATATTGTGAGCCACGTGCCGGTTGAACTTTATACCGGGTTCGATTCGACTCCTGAGCAGGTGCGACGGCTTGATCCAGCGCGGTTCTCCATTCTGCACTTCGCCACGCACACTGTCGCGGTTGCCGGCAACCCTGAGATTTCGGGGATCACTCTATCTGTCTATGATCGGTTCGGGCGAAGAGACGACGGAGTGCTTTGGGCGCGCGATGTCTATGCGATGCGATTCCCAATACCCTTGATCATGTTGAGTGGCTGCACGACAGAGAACCAGGAAAGTTCGACCAGCGAAGGCCTGAACAGCCTCGCTCACGCTTTCTTCTTTTCTGGCGTCCGAGCGATCGGCGCGAGTCTTTGGAGCATTGATGACAACGTCGCAACGCGCCTCATGAGCAGCTTTTATCGAAGGCTGGCTGCCGGGACAACCGTTACTGAGTCGCTGAGGGGCGCCCAGTTGGAGGTTCTGCACTCTCGTTCCACGAGTTCTCCCTCCCTATGGGGATCCTTCATTTTGGAAGGCTGGCCTGAACTCGCGCTGTCGAATCAGGAGCGAGAGAGGCACGACTCTGCCTTTGGCAAACCGGTGAGCCAGAGGTGAAAGGGTGAACGCAGACATACTGCAGACAATCCTGGGTCTCCTTGGCTCGGACAAGGAGCACGCTGCGGCGGAATACCGAAAGCTGCATGAGCGTCTCACCCGCTTTTTTGAGTGGAACAACGCCGAGGACCCAACCGTGCTGGCGGATGAGGCACTTGATCGACTTGGGAAGAGAGCGCTGAACAAGGATATTGAAGAAGGAATACAGAGCGCATCATCGTTCGTTTTAGGTATTGCTCGTCACCTGCTACAGGAGGAACGACGCAGGCAGGCCCGTAAAGCAGAGGGCAGGCGCTCATGGGCGGTCTTGACTGCGCACCCTCGATCCGATGACAAGGAAAAGATAGATAGGGCGGTCCGCCTTGCGCTGGATCAGCTTGAGCCGGATCGTCGAAAACTCGTGGAAGATTACTACGCCCACAGCGGAGCAGAGAAAGCCAAAGCCCATCAGAAGCTCGCCTCAAGGCTTGGACTCTCTCTCAACACGCTCCGCAATCGTGTTTTCCGACTAAGGAAAGAGCTTGAAGTATCAATCCGTCATCATCTGGATCGCGAAAGCAGATGATATTTCGTATAAATTTGCCACTTGAATTTGAGAGGTAGAGAGAGAAGAGTTGTCGAAGATGGAGTCGATCGATAAACGAGATGCGCGGACTTTGTTCCTGAATTACGTCACGGGACGCCTGAGCACTACCGAGCAAGAGGGAGTGGAAAGCCGTCTCCTGATGGATCAGCAGTTCTCGGACACGATGGCTGTCCATGAGCAGGAACATATCGACGCGTACGCGACGGGATCGTTCACGGCGGAAGAGTTAGCGCAACTTCGCCCCTGGATCGAGGGATCTGCAGCAAGGATGCAGCGCGTGGCAATTGCGAGATCCTTCCTGAGGCAAAGTAGGCGCATCGATAGGCCGCTCAAAGCAAAACTCCTCGCCCTCGCGCTCGCGGCATGCCTGTTGCTCGCGGCCGGTCTGGTCGTGAGCCGAAATCGATGGATTAGTAGGCCATCTACGCCTGCGAACATTTCAAAATCGGCACCTGCAGCAGATGGCGACCAATCTGCATCGCCGCGTGCCGGCAAGGCCGATGTCATCTTACTGATTGCAGAGCGGATTCGAGGTACTCAGGAGCAAAGGCCAACCTTCTTCGTCAAAGCTGGCAATCCCATTAAAGTCGAAATCTTGTTGGCCACCGACGCTGGATCTCAGTACGGCCTCAAAATCGTCCGCGAAGGCACCAGCCCACAAACGATTCTAGAAACATCCAATCTCGAACCCCAGTTGGCCGATCGTCACCCATATCTCGTTGCAACACTTCGCCCAGGGTCTGTACCTCCCGGCACGTACAAAGTCCTTTTAATCCACGCCGGCGATACCCAGATGATGCGCTTCGAAGTCAAGTGGCTGACCCCTTCCTAGTCAAGCCTTAAGCGCTAGAACCGAAGGTCGAGTGTTGCTGTTTCTGGGCAGCCTCCCCTATAAGCAAAGGAAACTACTGGCGAGTGACATGGCCGATCCGGTCAACAACTCCAATTCATCAGCCAATTGGAAAGGTATAAGACGACGCCGGACTGGATCCAGATAGATCCGCTTTTCACAGGAGCAACAATTCACGTGTAACTGACGCGATCGCCGAAACTCTTCAATGGCGCCGACCCTTATCAGAAACGTTCAAGCAAATCACTTACTTGAAATCGGGCAGTGCTTACAAATCACAGTCCACTTGGACGAGCAACGGGCAAACCACCGGCTAGAGGATCTGCCGGGAACGTCTGTACACTTGGAACGATTGGCGACTCTACTTCAAAGTGGATCGCTTGATGTCCGGTCTTCCCGCTTATCTATCAACCTCTCCGAGGATGAACTGGGGCAATAGTGGTACGCTGCCCGGCGAGAAAAGAGTCAGATACGGTTTCTCCCTGTACCATAGGCCGTATCCTCCGAGCGCCTGAAACTCGGATATTGCATGGGAGAACTTCAAGAGTCGCGAAGAACTCTTCGTCGCGTTGGAACAGGATTTCAGGCACACAGTTAAGCCAAGTGCTTCCTTTCAGAAGTCTTCGGATACTCTCATGCCGAAAACGATTCAGATTGAATGGAGAACTCTATGAAGCGCATCCTGGTGACCGGCGCTACCGGCAAAGTAGGCTCCCTTTTTATTCGTCACGTCTTGCAGTCCGAAACGCATCATGACGTGACGATTCGCGCTCTATGTCACAACCGCACGCTTGAATCTCACGAGAGGCTCGAGGTGACAAAGGGAAGTATTTCCGATCGGGATACTGTGCGCGTTGCGTTAAAGGGAATTACGAATGTCATCCATTGTGCAACCTGCAAGGAAACTCCAGACGGCATTATGGATGTAGCTGTCAAAGGTCTCTTCTGGCTGCTGGAAGAATGCCGGCTCAGTGAAGCATTTCGGCACATTGTGCTCGTAGGAGGAGACGCGGCCGTAGGCCATTTCTTTTACCCCCACCCACTGCCAGTGAATGAACAGCAGAGGCACAGCGCCTACCCTGGGTGCTATGCGCTCTCCAAGGTTCTGGAGGAGGTAATGCTGGAACAGTATTTCATTCAGTACAACCTTTCCGGTTGCTGTTTACGGGCGCCATGGATCATGGAAAAGGACGATTTTAAGTATTCTCTATCCTTCGGCGAAGATGTATTCGGCGGACCACGGTGGCGAGATCTTGTCGGTACAAAGCGCGCCGACGAGTACATCAAGACAAATGCCGTACCCTTGATGCTTGATCCCGCTGGCAAACCTGTAAAACGAAATTTCGTCCACATCAATGACTTGGTCGACAGCATGATCCTCGCCATGGATCACCCGAATGCGCGACAACAGACTCTCAACGTCTGCATGGATGAACCGGTCGACTACGGACAGGTCGCAGAGTATCTGTGGAGAACACGAAGGATGCCATCGATTGATATCAAGACCGCCTATTATTCCACGTGGCTAGATAACAACAAGGCGAAATTCCTTCTCGGATGGAGACCTCGTTTCGATCTCACACGATTGATAGAAGATGCCTGGTCTTATCAGCGTAGCGAAACAGACCCGCGGCACGTGTGGTACCCGGGCTGAACACCGATTAGGTCATGGAGAAAGCTACGCGGGTGGTCGAATACTCCAGCAATCCGATCAGTTTCCTCGGATTTCATCAGTAAAGGTCGTTACCCCATGCCTCGAACTCGATCAGTGCGCTCCAGCGGTTTTCAGTTGAGACAAGATGTGTGAGACGGAGCCAGCTCACCCTCTTGGCTGGGAAGTGAAAGTCCTGAAAATCAGAGGTCGAAGTCATTTCCAGCGGAAGCGAAGTTCCATCAGAGAACTCAACAACTGCGCTCTTCCAGTAGCTGTCATGAGGGAAGTCTGTTCGAAGCATGATCCGGAGCGTATCAATCTGCACTTCTCGGCCAAATTCCAGCTTCCACCATAGGTCCGTACGTATGAGGGGTCCCCAAGACTGATAAGGCCATTCGCCGTGGTGGCGATTCGATATCGCTCCGTCGATCGCATTGCGCGCTTCGAAGTCGTAAGCATCTCGGGAAACACTGTTGGTGGAGGCGTGAGGAAAGAGTGTAGGCGAAGAGGTCCGTGCGTCACAGGGATTTAGCGCAAGATTTCGGCGGATAAGGCGATTCCGGCTGGGGACCGGCGAGATGGTGAGGCTGTGCGATGTTCCGGCAAAACTACCTGGTGAATAGGCGCTCCCGGTCTGCTGCTCACCGCCGCCGTAGGGAACTTCAAAGGTCAAGGAATGGTGCGCTCCGGACGAGAGAAAAACGCTACATTCCGGTACTTCGTCGCTGATGTGAAGCGTCATCCATTGCGGGCCATGCACAATGATGCGGTCGCCTGCCTGATACTCGTGATTGAGCGTGAGGGTCGTGCTCCGCTTTTTCGAGGAGGAATTCGCGGACGCGATCGTTTTGCCGGAGCCGTCCTGTACTTCGATGGAAATCCGCTGTGCATGCGCGGAAGTTACGCATGCCGTAAGAAAGAGGAGTATGAAGAGGCTACGACTTCTTATTTGGATTGCCAGATAGCATCGGTGCAAAGTCGTGCACATCGCGCCGCCAAGTGCGCCACTCGTGCGCGGTGCACGAAGACTTAAGGTGCCGAGAGCGTTCGACACGAGAAGCGGGAAGACTGTGAGGACCGGTCTTGCCATTCTAGAGACCTCGTTTTTGAAGAGAACGTTGTCGATGGAACTATACCTGCGTTCAGGCGAAATCTGGAATCATCTTGAAAAGGGCGCCGGACATTTCCGAGCTAAAAGGATTGCCAAACCGCGCAGTTCTCGCGTCATTCGCGATTTTTCCAAGTGATCCTTCGATTTTCATCTGCGGCTTCAGATCGAAGTCACGCACCCGGTTGCCGCGATAGCAATATAGTTGTTCCCCTTGGGTTTCCCTTCGGATGTCTCGCCCACCATGACACCGTCCTCGACGCGCCAGACAGAGGGGTCAGCGTTCCACCCACTCAAACTTTTGCCGTCAAAGATTTGAGTGAATCCGGTGTGCTCGTCGATATCATACGGCGCGGGCTCATGGAAGTTCGGCAGTGCGGGACAGTCACAGAGGGTGCGCAAACATCGCTGGTTACCAACAAGCGAGTCTCAGCACATGAGGCGGACCAGACTTCGTGTCGATGATCTGTGTTTCAATCACAGCCTCGAAGTTCTTCTTGCCGTGGCAGGACGGCTCCCGTGCGAGATCGGCCGTCAAACCACCAGAAGAGATCAGCTCGCTTGCTGCGAGAGTGCCATCATTACCCAGCCCAGCTTCAATCAGAACGGGAACCCCCGTGGTCGCGTCATCGAACCGAGCGATCACGGCATAGTCGCTTTTCCAGGCATTGAAAGGTATGGACAGGTCTGTACTCCAGCGGGCCGCCGGATTTCGCGAATCAACGATGGAGGCAACTGGCTCTTTTTCCGTTCCTGAATGTGGCGGATTTGCGACCTCGATTCGGTATGGCAGATTCTCAGTCAAGCGGATGGTCCACCTGTTATCGATCACTCCAATGAGTACAACTGGTTGTCTCCGAAGGTCTGCCAAGGACGTCTGCTCAGCTCCGACAACCCGGAACGGTATTTCTTTCTTTCCCAGCAATGCTCCCATTGAGGCGAGGACAGCGGCGTCGTCGAGGGCGATGATCTGCTTGCGAAGAACCATGTCCACAAACTTCTTACTCTCCGGTGAGGCAGGGGAAGGAGCCTGTAGCTCATGAGTATCGATACACAAAAGGACGGGAGTGCCGGCATGGAACGAGCTCCATATCTCCGGGATATTTCGTGGAGGGCGGCTCCCTAGTATTCCCGCAGCAACGGCAACGACGAGAACGAAGGTAGCCGCGGCTGACCAATATAACAACCGTCGCTTTGAGATCCTGGTGGGCCCAGCCACTTCGGCCGCGGGAGCCGGAAGGATCGGAATCTCAACGCCAGAGGGGACCTCTACTTGTTCTGGAGCCTTGGGCGTAGGTTTCGAAGCGGGGACTTCCGCCGCTCTTGTGCTGTGCCGAACTGCCTGAATTCGGAATTCCGGGACATACGAGCCGCGGGGAAGCTCAATCTGAACCACATGAGCGCCGGCAGACTCGCCATAATACTGACCGAGGCGTTTGCGGACTTCATTCGCGGTGACGCGCACAATCGAGTCGTCCCCTGTGTCATAGTCGTTGGTCCGCTCAAAGACGTTTATACCGATCGTGCGTTCTTTCAGTTCGCCGGCATTTCCAGCGAGAGTCTGCATGACCACGTGACTCAGGAACCGCTTGCAGCGATTACTTTGAGTGAAGATCGGAGCCTTCAGGATGCCGTCCAGTTCCGCACGGACGGCCGCTTGAATATCAGCGCTCAATGGGGCGCGCTCTACTCCGCTTCCTTCCATATTGGTCGTACCGGACGCCATTGTACCTCTTTATTCCATTCGCAGGGATACGGGTGGAGTGCGCCAGATCCAGGTCGGAACATTCCCGATGCCCCTTAACTTCCGTTTCTGGCCGTACTGAAAACAAATGACTTAGCGGCTGAAACTCTCTTAACCTCAGCCCTTAACTGTTGCGAACCTTGCTTGTGCTGCATGGAGCGAGTAGGGTCAACGCCGTTTTCAAAGAGAACACATTCCTCAATAGAAACAAAGTGAATTCGACTAACGCCGGATCGCGATCCGCTCTCAGACGATCTTGCGCAACCACGGAAAGACAAGTTTTCAGGAGGCTGTTACATGAGGATGAGGCATCTAGTCCCAGTGCTCTTCGCTCTGCTTGCAATCCCCGGCGCCACATTTGGACAGTCCGGGGCAACAGGCACGATTCTTGGGACGGTGACCGACAGCGCGGGAGCAGTTGTTCCCAATGCCAAAATCACTGTCACTAATACGGCTACGAAAGTTTCGTCTCAGACGTTGAGCAACAACGCTGGAGACTATAACGCTCCCGCGTTGAATCCGGGAACGTACACCGTCATGGTGGAGGCCACAGGTTTCCAAAAAGCGGTGGTGTCGCAATTCACTCTCACCGTCAACCAGCATGCCCGAGTTGATTTCTCATTGAAACCTGGTGCGGTCACGGAAACGGTTACCACCACGGCACAGGCGGTCTCGCTAGATACGGACACTGCAGAACTCTCGAATCTTGTCAGCCAGCAGCAGGTCGAGGATCTTCCGCTCAACGGCCGTAACTTCATGCAACTCCTCCTTGTCGGTGCCGGTGCAGTCACGGTCGGCGGAGAACAGGGAACCATGCGGCAGGGCCAAGGCAACGCAATCAGCGTCAATGGCGGCAGACCCGAAGGCAACAACTACACTCTCGATGGATTGGTCAATACAGATGCGGCTCTTGTAACGCCAGCTGTAATCCTTTCGCAGGACGCAATCCAGGAGTTTAAAGTCTCAAGCGGAACCTACTCTGCGGATCAGGGCTTTAGCGCTACCCAGATCAACATCGTGAGCAAAGGCGGGACCAACAGCCTGCATGGTGCGCTGTTCTGGTTCGACCGTAATGATGCGTTCGATGCCAAGCCGTTTCCGACAGCGAACGACTATATATCCGGGACTCCCACAGCAAACCCCGTTTTGCGTCAAAACCAGTTTGGTTTTGTAGCCGGTGGTCCGATTTTTATCCCACACGTGTACGACGGTCGCAACAAGAGCTTTTTCATGGCCAACTACGAAGGCTGGCGAATCACCAATGGTGCACGCCAGGTTACGCAGATGCCCAATCCTGAAATCCTTACCGGCGACTTCTCCGCCGAGACTTATCAGGCACCGGCGGGATCTGGTCTTCCGGGCGGATTGCTGCCGGCGTACGGATCTGCCGATTGCACCAAACTGCTCTCTCTGGCTGGCAACTGCATGCCGGTCGATCCGACGACGGGGCTTTCATATCCAGGGAACAAAATTCCTGCCTCTGCTCAGACCGGTAACGTTGGCCAGGTTGCGGTGAAGAATGGATTCTGGCAGGCTCCGACCATTACCGGCCAGCCAGAGGGGAAAGTTAACTTCATCCGGAATATCGGATTCCCGCTTCACCAGAACCAGCAAAGCTACCGAGGCGACCAGAACCTCGGCAAATTTGGATCGGTGTTCTTCCGCTACACCAATGCGAACTTCACAAATCAGGGCTTCTATAATTCACAGGACCTCGTGCACGGTTATGAGATCTATCAGCAGAAGCAGACAAGCTGGACCGTCTCGCACACAGTGAATCTCGGCTCATCGATTGTGAACAACTTCCGCTTTGGTCATTTGACTGCTAACGCTCCCCAGGGTGGACCTCAAATCACTGCGGACGCTGTTTCGGCCTTGGGCCTTAATGGCACTTTTCAGCACTTCACAGCACTTCAACAGACCTGGCCGAGCGTTACATTCAACAGTGGCGGATTCGGGCAAGGTGGTGGTTCGGTGAACTCCTATACAGGATCTGAAGGTCCGACTTGGGAGTACGCAGATTCATTCAGTTGGGTTAAGGGGCACCACACGATCGGCTTCGGCGCCGACTATCGGCGTTGGCGCCTTATCCGAAACCTCGACGATGATTTCTACGGAGATTGGCAGTTCAACGGGTCCACGATTCAGACCAACAGCACGGGATGCACCACCCCCAGCGGCCTTTGCGGAACCGGAAACTCCATGGCCGACCTGCTGCTCGGATACTACAGCAACGCGGGCGGATTTATTCCTGGTCCACTCAGTCCGACCAATACAGCAGGCAATCCTCAAGACCACGTTTTCAGCTATTTCGGGCCGTATGTAATGGACGATTGGAAAGTCACGCAAAAGCTGACATTGAACGTGGGCATTCGTTGGGATTACCGGGCCGCTGCCTACGAGGCGAAGAATCACTTCTTCTGGCTGGATAATCAGAACAGCAGGGGCGGCCTTTGCTACGCTGACAAGACTCTCACTTCAAACGGGGTCGCGCCGGGAGCAGATGCAACAGGGGCGCCGATACTGCGCTACTGCGGCCAAGTTCCACACCCGGGATCCAAAACTCCGTTTGCACCGCGATTTGGGCTGAATTATCGGATCACACCGAAGACGGTCTTCCGTGGCGGATATGGCCTCTTCTTCGATTCCGCAGAGGGACGCGAGATCGATAATTCGGGCGATATCTACCCGTACGCCATTCGCAACGCGCTCAATCCGACCACCAATGCAACGGCACCGAAACTGACGAACAACATGTTCCCAAGCTATACAACGCTCGGGCCATTCCCTGTTAACACACTGACATTCCTCGCGGTAATTGAATCAGATAACCCGCTGAACCCATATGTGCAATCGTGGACAGCCGGAGTTCAACGTGAATTGGCCAGGAACACCACTCTTGAAGTGAACTACATCGGCACACATGCCATCCACCTTCTCGATCGTCGCCAGATTGCTCAACCGACTGCAATCCCGTCTGATAGCCTGGCATTCTGTCAGACCCAGGTGAACGGAAAATACGTCAACCTCGGCGTGGCTCCGTGCAGCAACGCCAGCCGACGGCCGTATCCCAACTTCTCCAACATCTACATCAACAGCGATTGGCACGGCTACTCGCACTACAACGGAATGAACGTGAAGTTCGAGCATCGCGCTCGCGATCTCGCCGCCACCGCAGCCTACACCTGGGCGCAAAGCAAAGACGATAAATCTGCAGCGGCAGGTGTTGGTGCAACGGGTGCGGGTTTCCAGGGCTTTATGGACAACCATCATCCGGAACTCGATTATGGACTCTCGGATTACGATGTTGACCATAGATTCGTTGCAAGCTACGTGTACCAACTGCCTTTCGGACACGGCAAGAAGATTGGTTCAGGCGTAAATAAGGCTGCGGATCTCATTGTAGGTGGATGGGAGACTACAGGAATTGCCACTTTCCAGGCAGGATTCCCGTTCAGCATCACTGCCAGCGATGTGGGAGGCGCACTCGGCACCTTCTTCCAACGCGCAGACAAGGCCTCAGGCTGCAACGTTCACAACAACCTCACGAAGACTCTTCAGCGCATAAACTTCGACTGTTTCACACAGCCGGCACTGGGTGAGTTCGGAACGACTCCGCGCAACTGGCTGCGTCAGCCAGGCATCAACAACTGGGATATGGGTATCGGGAAGAACTTCCACATTGCCGAGCGTGTTCAGTTCAAGCTGAACGGCGACTTCTTCAATGCCTTCAACCACCACCAATATGCAATCGGCACGGGAGCACTGATAGGCAGCGGCTCTGGTGGAGGAACGGCGGTCAGCAACTCAATCACCTCAACGACCGCAGGTCAGATCACCGCTGCATCCGCATCTCGCATTATTCAATTAAGCGGGAAGTTAACCTTCTAATACCTTTTGCCGGAGCCGCCGTCCCGCATCGCCGTGGCAGCGGCTTCACTCACTGGGGAACGGTTTTCCGACTGCCGCAAATCGAGTTCCGGGATGAGATCGGATTCCTGGTTGCGTGCATAACAGGTCTGGAAGCATGATCTTTTTTGCGTTCTGTCCGGTCTGATTCCGGAGGAAGGATGATTGTGAGCACACTCTTTGACTGCTCAGCAGGCAGCGTGACGCGCCGCGAATTTGTCACCAAAGGTATCGGAGCATTGGTTACTCCTTTTGCGATCTCGCATGCACGAGCGTTTGGTGATGTTAGAAGAATCGAAAACGTAGAGGTCGATACAACGTACGGGCGCATTCGTGGACAGAAGATGAACGGACTTTCCACATTCAAAGGAATACCCTATGGAGGTTCCGCGTCTGGTGCGAACCGGTTTAAAGCGGCGGCGCGTTTGCAGCCTTGGAAGGGTGTTCGAGACACGCTGAAATCGGGGCCTCCCTCTCTTCAGCCCTCCATGCGGCCATCATTCGGCACCAGCGAAGGCATGCCGGCTGAGGACTGCTTATTTCTAAACGTCTGGACGCCGGCATTAGATGGCCGCAGGCGCCCTGTAATGTTTTACAGCCATGGGGGCGGTTTCACAGTCGGCTCCGGTGGAGCTCCGTACCAGGACGCAAGCAACTTGGCGCACACATGGGACGTGGTAGTGGTCGCGACGAATCATCGTCTGGGACTGATGGGCTTTCTTTACCTGGGCGAATTGGGCGGAGAAGACTATGCCACCTCAGGGAACCAGGGGTTGCTGGACATTTGCGATGGATTGAAATGGGTGCACGATAACATCGCCAACTTCGGCGGTGATCCGGACAACGTAATGATTTTCGGTGAAAGCGGCGGAGGAGCCAAGACTTCGTGTCTCTACTCGATGCCTTCGGCTGTGCCCTACTTCAACAAAGCTTCGATCGAGAGCGGCCCCGGCATTCGAATGTCGCCGCGCGAGATGGCAGCTGAGACCACGATGATGGTTCTCAAGCAGCTGGGCCTCCAAAAGAGTGAGTGGCACAAGCTACTCGAGATTCCAGCGGAGAAGTTGCTGGCTATTCAGGTTGACCTCGGCAAACAGCCCAATAACGGGCCATTGACAATGTCGGGAGGCCGCCGTGGAATCGGCGGTGGAGGAAGGCCAGGCGGCTTCGGGCCAGTCGTGGACGGCACCATTCTTCCGCACCACCCATTCGATCCCGAAGCCCCGGCGATCTCGAAGAACAAGCCTCTCATTGTGGGCTACAACCGCGACGAGACAATCTTCTTCTTTATGGAATCTCATAATACCGATGTCTTCAACCTGACAGAATCATCCCTCAAGGAACGACTGCAGAAGGAATTCGGTTCCAAAGCGGAGGAGGCCTTCAGCACCTATCGCAGAAGCCGGCCGGATGCTTCCCCAACCGATCTGTACATTGCTATCTCAACCGCACGCATGATCGGTTTCGGCTCGATCACGATTGCAGAACGCAAGTTCGCGCAGCACGGCGCACCCGTTTACGCGTATGTCTTCACGTATGAGTCGCAGCGAATCGTCCCAGGGACACAACACAAAGTCGGCGCGGCGCATGCGTTGGAAATTGCATACAAATTTGATCTCATCCGGCCCAGCGAGAACACCTCAGGCGCATCCTCTGAACAGACCGCGACGCGCACGATGATGGACACGGGCCCTGACAGCGTGAGGACCGCAGAGAACATGAGCCAGATGTGGAGCACCTTTGCGAGAACGGCAAAGCCCGGCGCCAAAGGACAACCGGAGTGGCCCGCTTACGACATGAGTCGCCGCTCCACGATGTTCATTAACTCTGAATGCCGAGTTGTTGACGATCCATTCGCCCTGGAAAGGGATTTCTGGGAGCGGCTTGAACCGTGACCGCCACGTATCGCGAAGCAAGGTCGGGAATTCCGTCCAATTTTTCTCGAAGTGAAAGGAACTCTGAATGAACTATCGGTCTGTAGTGTTGGCAGGTCTTTTATGTCTCTCGACGTCTCTCGTCTTCGGCCAGACTTCAACATGGGTTCCCGACAAGGCTCACAGCGAGGTTGACTTTTCGATACTTCACCTCGGTCTTTCCAGGGTTCATGGCCATTTTGGCAACATTGGCGGCTCCATCGTTCTGAACGAAGCTGAAATCACAAAATCAACAGTAAACGTCACGATTGACGTCAGCACTGTGAATACAGGCGTTGAAGGCCGCGATAACGATCTGAAAGGTGCGAACTTCTTTGATGTTGCGCAGTTTCCCACCGCCACCTTCGTGAGCACTAGTGTGGCAAAGAACGGAAGCGCGCTTACGGTCTCAGGAAATCTGACACTACATGGGGTGACCAAGCCAGTAGTTCTGCAGGTCGAGGGTCCAACCGGCCCGGTTCCGGGCATGGATAAGAAACTCCATTCGGGTTTCTCGGCGACTACGACGATCAGTCGCACCTCTTTCGACCTCGCGCCGAAAATGCCATCTGCTGTCGTCGGTGATGAGGTGAAATTGACAGTTGAGTTGGATGTTGCCAAACAATGATCGCTGTTGAATAAGGTCGCAATTGCTAACGATTCTCCTGTTCCGTCCGGGGCAGGGAGAAGCAGAAATGCTGAAGATCACCAAGAGTCGCTTCTATCTCGTCCCGGTTCTTATGCGGACGCTGGATGTTCTGGAGACCCTGGCGAACAGTGATGTGCCACTCAAGATGAATGAAATCTCGCACAAAACGAGGATCTCGAAGACCACTACCTACAGGATTCTTCGGACGCTGGTTTACAGAGGCTATGTTGGACAGGACATCGAAGGCCGGTTCAGTCTGCTGAAGGGGCTGGAAGGAACCGCCCTCCCGCAATCGCGTACCAGTAGTGCAGGGTCTGCATCTTCGGGGGAAACCGGCCTCACCGGAGATCAGGTGATCGAGGTCCTGCACAGCGTTCTGCAGACACTGCGACCCAGACGCGAAGATGAACATGTCGACAACGCGTAGTTTCGCGGCGCTCTCCTGGCCCGCGAGTCCAAATTTTCACTTTAGAGCTAACGCTCGGAGAGTTCCATGTAATCTTGGAGCGAACGAGATCCATCATGAGCTCATAGGCGACCGATTCGGCCTTGGATCTCAACGGAAGTCAAAGGGGAGCACAGCAAATGGCTAGAACTCATCGAATTAGTTGTAATCTGCGCCGTTTCATCACCCTTGTGTTAATGGGGTTTGGCCTCTCCATTTGCTGTGCGCTAGTTTCGTACTCTCAAAGCGCTCCGCTTAATACGGGCCTGGTTGCTGCACGTTGGCAGGCGTCGTGGATCGCGAGTTCGTCGTTTGAGGGAGGTCGATCGGGTGTCTTCTACTTTCGAAAAGAAATCACGCTCTCTTTTCCGCCTCAGCACTTCTGGGTGCATGTGAGCGCAGACAATCGATTCGTTCTGCATGTCAACGGCAAGCATGCAGCCGAAGGACCAGCCCGTGGAGATCTCTTCCACTGGCGTTTCGAAACGATTGATCTTGCCCCTTTGCTCAGAGCCGGCCGTAATGTGCTAGCTGCTACTGTTTGGAATTTCGGGGAGTCAGCTCCCGTAGCACAGATGAGCTATCGCACCGGATTTCTCCTGCAGGGAGATACCTCTGTCGAGGCTCTGGTGAACACCGGGAATAGTTGGAAGGTGCGACAAGAAACAGGCCGAAGCGCACTGGGGCATGACGGAGTACACGGATACTATGTCGCGGGACCTGCCGAGAAGATTGATGGGCGCGATATTGATTGGTCCTGGGACCAGCTCGATACCGATCCGTCCGGGTGGGAAACGCCTCGCCTCCTGGGACCGGCTGCGACACGAGAAGCACAAGACGCCCCAAATCGGTGGGAACTCGTCCAGGATTCTCTCCCTCCGATGGAACATAGGCTCACCGATGCAGGCGTACCGGTTCGGGTGGAAGGGACGACCTCGAGTCCGACGTTTCCAGCGGAACCACTGGACATACCAGCCAACTCTCACATTACTTTACTGCTCGATCATCGAACACTTCAAACCGCTTACCCTGAACTCACAATGAGTGGCGGGCGCGATGCAGAGGTTCGCCTCACCTATTCTGAAGCTCTCTACGATGCGCAAGGAAAGAAGGGCAATCGTACCGAGATCAAGGGTCGTCACATCGAAGGCATCAGGGACCTGTTCATATCAGGCGGCGGCGATGCTCGCGTGTTCCAACCGCTCTGGTGGCGAACATGGCGATATCTGCAGATTGAGGTAACGACAAAGTCAGAACCTTTGAAGCTGGATTCGCTGCGTGCATGGTTCACGGCGTATCCCTTTGAGGAGAAGGCGAAGATTACCGGCGATATCCGCGAGCTGGATCGCATATGGCAGACTGGCTGGCGCACTGCCCGGCTCGATGCGCACGAGACATACATGGACGCTCCGTACTGGGAGCAGCTGCAGTATGTGGGTGACACGCGCATTCAGGCGCTTATCTCTTATGTGGTCTCCGGCGATGCGCGTCTTGCGCGACAGGCCATCATGAATATCGATGACTCGCGAACGCCAGAGGGTCTTACTCAAAGCCGCTATCCCTCGAGCCTGCCGCAGTTCATACCTCCTTTTTCTCTGCTTTGGGTCAACATGCTGCATGATTACTGGATGTACGTCGACGATCTGCCACTTGTAAAGCAGACTCTCCCCCATACCCGCACCGTCATCGATTGGTACGCCGCCCACCTGCGTTCCGACGGCATTTTGGGCCAGGTGAAATGGTGGGAGTTCGCCGATTGGACTGCGTCTTATCGATACGGCGTTCCGCCCCAAGAATCAGATGGTGGTTCAACCTTTTTGACTCTGCAATTCATTGAAGCGGTCCAGGCGGCCGAGGAACTGGAATCGCTGTACGGCAGCAAGGAACGTGCAATTGAATATCGGTCGATGATTAATCGGGCGACTGAGGCACTCAATCGCGAAAGCTGGGATGCCGCACATGGACTGTATGCCGATACTCCTGCAAGGAGATCATGGAGCAAGCAGGCCAATGTGCTTGCGGTCTTGCTGGATGTGGCTCCCAAAGTTCGGCAGCAGGCAATACTCAGAAGGGTGATGGCAGCGAAAGATCACGAAAGCACTGTTATGGATGGCACAACCGTGCCGCCGATGTCTGAGTTGAGCTATTATTTCCGCTTCTATCTGAATCGCGCTCTGGTGCACGCTGGTCTCGGAGATAGCTATCTGGCGCAACTCGCTCCGTGGTACAACATGCTCGATCTGGGTCTGAGCACCTGGGCGGAAACACCGGAGCCCGCCCGCTCCGATTGTCATGCATGGAGCGCGAGCCCGAATTACGATTTGCTCAGCGTTGTTGCAGGCATTCAGCCGGGCGCACCAGGCTTCAACAAGATCAGAATTGAACCCAATCTAAGCGGCTTGCATCAGTTGACCGCATCGATGCCTCACCCGAAGGGCACGATTGAAGTTTCCTATCAGTTGAACGGCAGCCAATGGATCGCCACGGTGACGCTACCTCCCGATGTGGATGGTGAATTTGAGTGGAAAGGCAAGAGCTTGGCGCTCCGACAGGGAAGGCAGACACTGAATCTCCAGTAGCAATCTATCTGAACTCTTTTGGAAGAACATGATCGGCGCTACGTTCTATCCATCGTTCCTTCTGTTATGCGGTACATTCATACCGTCTGCCTACGGACAATCAGGCGAAGAATCTGCTCGCGTAGCAGAGGAGGACCGAGTCTCCATGGCGCAGGGCCGTGTGGTCGAAGCAAAGGCAAGTTCTGAGAAACCCGCACAAACGGAGCCCCCGTTGCAGAGGTCCATGCGACACTCGCCGCGATCTGTTTCAAGCTCAAGCAATATGAAGAAGCAGTCGGGCGAGATTGGGAAGGCTTAGAAGCTCTAGGCTTGATCGTTTGCTGGGTCTTTCTTCTCGGAAATGGCCGCTTTGACGAAGCATTTTCCAAATTAGAGGAAGACTGGGCTAGCCAAGGCACAGCGCGCTGCAGGAACTAGAGAAGAGCAGCAAAGGCATTGGCCGGGTTCCGAAAAGATCCACAATTCGACCCCTGTTGGCCGTAGAAAGCCGAGCGGAGAGCAAGAAGCGACACCGCAACAACTCGGATCTCTGAGACAGTAGAGCCGGAGTCAATCTGCCTGGCAGGGTTGCATACTCGGGTAAAACTGGCTCGTATTTCGGCGATGCTCAGCACACCCCGCAAGAGCCGATTGAGAATGCTTGGTAGATGCTTCGATCTCGACAGTCTCGCCCAGGAGTTCCCAAGAGTAAGCACATATGGCCGGATAACGGCCAAACCGCCCGGTGGACCGCCGGCGATCAAGGTCAGGCAAGGCGACTCTACGTCAAAGTAAACCACCGCCTCACACGCCGTTTTCCGTTTCCATTCTGCTGCCGGGTTAATAGAGTCACCGACGATTCCCGGTATGCTCCACCGCTCTACTGTACGGGGGTCATCTGTGTCCACGTACCAACTTCTCCGGCCTTCTCCGGGGTGTAATTGGGATCATCGGTACTGCGGTAGTTCCCGAAGCCGTCGGTGAAGTGGTACTGACCGAGGTTGGTGAGCTGAATCGTGCCTCCGGTGCTGGGATCATTGAGCGTATCGACCCCACGGATGCCGTCATCCATGCGATCGAAGCTGCTTCGCGTAGGGCCACCGCTGCCGCCGCCTCCGCTCGCATCGCGTAGCCAGCTATCGTCGAAGTTCGACGATCTGAGGCTCTGATCGAAGGCATCCATGCTTTTGTTGAATTCGCGTTCCTGCGCTTGCATCTGTGCCACCGCAGCCTGGCTTGCGCGAATCTGATCGTAACCCTGCTGGAGCTTTTGATTGAACGCCGCGACCATTTGATCGTGAATCTTCGTACCGAGTTGCTGCCATTGTGGGTTGAATGTGAGGGACTTAGCGATAAGGCAGAAAATGGGCATGCGTTTGTCGAGAGTACCGGCACGTGCGCGGAAGCTCTGCAATGCACGGAAACCCCAGTTGGTCTGCTTGATTGCATTTGCTGCCATGTGGAGCTGACCGACACTCTTAGCGTCGTTGCCTCCCTGCGAGGAGTAGTAGACGCCGAAGAAAGCTTCTTCCACGGACTGGCCGTTCAGGTCGTAGCTCACTTTGATGGCTACGCCATGATCGTTGGGCCATGGGCTGAGCCTTAAAGCCTGAGCCAAGCCGGGCAGATCCTGCTGACCGACCCATTTGAGATTCGTGGCGTCGGGACGCATTTGCTTGATGAAGAGACCCAGTGCCTGAACGGGTGGTTGCTGAGGCATGCTGATGGCCCCGGTAGACATGCGCTGGCCAGGCTGCGATTGCTTGCCGCGCAGGTACTGCCTGTACTGAGGAGCAACTTCGATGGATTCGAGACGAAGCAACGGATAGACGAAATAGGCTTCGGCGGTCGCCGGGTTGGTGGCAGTAGCGCTGAAGACGAGCGGGTTTTCGACCCAGTCGTAGTGCCACTCAACCTTGCTGTCCAGTTTCCATGTGTCTGGCAGGTGAACGGTGGCCGCCGGGATGTTGGCGTGTGCGGAGTCAGGAATGATGCGCTGCACTAATTTTTCTCCGTCAACCTGGATTTGCTTTGCGGCCGATTTGCCAGCACCAGCCGAGGTGCCTGAGGGAGCAGGCCTTGTTGCCGGGACAGAAGAAGCACTCGGGGGAGTTGGAGGAACAACGGCGCTGGATTTGGGGGGCAAACCCGCAGCCTGGCGGCATTGGTCCGAGAGAGAGTCTTGATGCTGCTTCAGACAAGCCACGATGCGCCCCCCGCCGGGTGCAATGCCAGCGCAGAGTTTCTGCACATCGCCTGCGCAGGCCGCCTGTGCCTGGGCAAGTTGGGACGAAGATGATTGCGCCGTCGCGAGGGATTGCAGGCAAGCTGAGATCGCGAGTGCGAAAATCATGCGCTGACTTAGGATGGCCTGGAATCTCGACATGATAATCTCCTGATCGTCTTAGTCCACGACGACGGTTGCATTGACGGTTTGAGTGGACCCTCCGCTCAGCGTGAGCGAAATAGGAATCGTGTATGTGCCGGGTTTCACGAATTTGAAGGATCCAGCACAGCCGCTTATGGCTCCCACTCCTATGAGCACCAGGATCGCAATGGTCCAGAAGAAACTTCCGCGCCATTCTGATCGCTTCCCTTTGCGGCGTCCGAGGCCGATTATCGCTACGAGTGAACCCGGCAACCAGAACATCTCTGCGTAAGTTATCGGCGTAACCGTAGCAGTCGTCTGGCCCGACATCGACGCCGTCCAGATTGCTGTGAGAGCTAAAAACAACCACCGAACTGTTGCCCAGCCACGAGAATTGCCCAGAACTTTCATTGAAACCTCCTCCGGAATTGGACCGCCCGCTGCCTGCAACTCTGGCTGCCTGAGAGCTGTGCAGGAACTTCTGGTGGACTGGAACGCAGTGGCTTTGGGTTAGATCACTAGAGAAGGCGCAAATTTGAATCAGAGTGACTCAAGGTTTTTTTGAGACCTCCGGATGCAATAAATTGAAGCGGAAGATTTGCCCGTCGAAGGTGATACATTAGGAATCAACTTTTCCGGAATCAACATTTTTGGTGAGAGCGTGGAACCCGGTGCGGGCGAAATCACTCTGCTATTGGCGCGCTGGCAAGGCGGCGACGAGACCGTCTTCGAACAGTTGATTCCCCTTGTCTACCCGCACCTTCGGCAAGTTGCAGGCGCATACATCCGGCGCGAGCGGAATCCCGATCTTCTTCAACCCACTGTTCTCGTGCATGAGTTGTATCTGAAACTGCTCGATCAGAAGAAGGCGGAATACCATGACCGCCAGCACTTCTACGCATTCTCGGCACGGGTCATGCGGAGAATCTTGATCGATCATGCGCGAGGGAATCAGGCCGCCATCCGGGGTGGAGGGAATATCCGCGTTCCCCTGAGTGACAATCTTCCCTGGGTGAGTATCGGCGGTGAAGAGATGCTCGAGTTGAATAGGGCTCTTGATGAGCTGAACGAGCTGGATCCTCGCAAAGTCCAGCTTGTTGAACTTCGCTGCTTTTTAGGCTGTACCGCCGAGGAGACGGCAGCGCTGACTCAGACTTCGAAGGCGACAGTGGACCGGGAAATGAAATTCATCAGAAGCTGGCTCTATCGCCGTTTACATCCGCAGTCCAGCTCGATCCCGTCGTTTCCCTGAGTCATTCGGGCCTCGTTTATCGCTTCTGATATGAAGCCCTTTCAACCGGCAGATCGAATTTAACCATGACTTTCCCTTCGAAAATGCTCCAGCGGATCGAGCTGATCTTCAACGAGGCGCTTTCGGTGCCCGAAGGTGATCGGCAAGCGCTGATTGAAGCTCGATGCGGAGGAGACGCCATCCTCTTGGTGGAGGTGTCATCGCTGCTCGACGCATGCGCATCAGAAGAGTTGATTGCTGCGGCTCGCCTTCAGCAGGCCCGGTTGGCGGCAGACCGCGGGAACGACAAGAAGAAGGTTGGCGTTTATGAAATTCATGAGCTGATCGGGCGCGGCGGCATGGGTGCTGTGTATTTAGCGCACCGTGCGGATGGAAACTTTGAACAGCAGGTCGCAATCAAGCTTATCGATCTTCCGCTGGCCACCGACCTGTTCCGGGAACGCTTCCGGATGGAGCGCCAAATCCTTGCAGGTCTCAATCACCCGCTGATCGCGAAGCTTCTCGACGGAGGCGTAACCAGCGAAGGAGAGCCCTACCTGGTCATGGAATACGTCGATGGACTGCCCATCCATCACTTCTGCGAGAGCAACCACCTTTCCGTTCCCACGCGACTTTCCCTTTTAAAGAGCGTTTGCGAGGCAGTGCAGTTCGCCCATCAGAATTTAGTGGTGCATCGAGACTTGAAGCCGGACAACATTTTGGTGACGAAGGATGGTACGCCCCGACTGCTGGATTTTGGCACTGCGAAACTGCTGTCTCCATCAGCAAGTGGCTTGGGAGGCGAGTTCACCCGACAGGGGTTTCAGTCATTCACACCGCAATACGCCAGCCCGGAGCAGGTTCTCGGTAAGCCGATCACCACAGCCTCGGACACCTATTCACTGGGCGTACTGCTGTACCTTCTTTTAACCGGTGTTCTCCCGTACGAGCTGAAGGATTTCACTACGGGCGAGATGATTGCTGTCATCTGCGAACAGCAACCCAGAAAGCCGGTTCTATCAGGTCCCTCAGGCAAGCAACTCGATGCTGATCTTGATGCCATTGTTCTCAAGGCGATGCGTAAAGCGCCGGAAGAACGATATCTTACCGCGGCGCAACTTGCGGCCGACGTGCAAGCCTATCTTGACGGACGAACCGTCACAGCACGCCGAGGCACCCTTCGCTATCGCGCCGGCAAATTCATACATAGACACAGGATCGGACTGTTTGCTGCAGGGCTGGTGATTGCCAGCTTGACGGCGGGAGTCGGAGGCGTGCTGTGGCAGGCCAAAGTAGCCAATGCGGAGCGTCGCAAGGCCGAGGCACAAGCGGCGGATTTACGACAGTTGAGCAACAGCCTGCTTTCGGAAATTGATGAAGCTATTCGAAGACTTCCGGGCTCAACGGGGGCCCAACAACTGCTCGTACGCGCGGTGCTGGAACACCTGGATCGCTCCACAAAAGATTCGCGCGATCCCCAGCTGCTCCTCGACGCGGCCACCGCTTACATCCAACTTGGGAACGTTCAGGGAAACATGTTCACAGAGCACACCGGAGATACTCAAGGAGCGCTGGCCAGTTTGGATAAAGGCGTCTCCATTGCCGCCGCTCTTATGGAGGAACAACCCAACAATGCGGCCGTAAAACACGCCTTGGCTTGGGCCCACAAGTCGCGCAGCGAGGTTTTGTTTGGGATCGGCCGAACTCAGGAGGCAGTGCCTGAGATGCGAAGGGCGGTCACAGTGTTTGATGATCTTGCTGCCGAACGGAGCGCGAGCGTCGACATACTCATGGATTGCGCCGCCGCGCATTCCCGCCTCGGTGCTGAACTCGGATTGCCCTATTGGCCAAGCCTCAGTGATTTTCCAGGGGCCTTAGCCGAGTACTTCAAGGCCCGCGAAATCTACCAGCGGGCTATCGCCCTGGCTCCGAAAGATATCCGCGTTCTGCAGGCCATGGTCGACAATCACAGGATGGTCGGTGCCATCCAGATGCAGACCGATCCAGCTGGGGCCCTGCCCGAATTGCGTGCGGCTATCGATGGCATTAACTCCCTGCATGAACAAGCCAAATATGTGATGGCCATCCGGCGCATGCAATCGGGCACAATCGGACCGTATGCAGGAGCGTTGATCGAGATCGGTCATTACCGCGAGGCTCTCGCGGCACTCGAACGGGGTCAGAGCATTTATCGCGAACTCCTCGCGGCTGATCCGAAAAACATTCGGGCGGTCCAGGACGTCGAGGCTGGATTGAGCCGGGAAGCCGAGGCCTATCAGCAACGCGCCGGGGGCATTTTTCCCGAGGATGGCGTCAGCCACAGAGCTGACGCGGCAAATGCGCTGAGGGTCCTATCAGAGCAACGTTCCGTGCTCGAACAGATCCTTCGCGTCGAGCCGCATAACGGGAATTGGGAGTCGAAGCTGGGTATGGTGCTGATTGATATGGCCCGTCAGCAACGTGCGTTGCACCTCGAAAATGGGTCACTGGACCTGGCGCGGAGGGGACTCACCATATTGAAAGAGGTCGCGCAGCGTCCCGACGCGCAGGCCTATCAACTTTTTGACGCGGCAAACGGCCTCATCACCGTCGAACCACCAAGCTTACGCGAACCCGCCTTGGCGGTGAAGTACGCAGAGCGCATTGTCGAGGAGAGTTCCTATCACAATCCCGAATTCCTCCTGACGCTGGCCAGCGCATATCGTGCAAACGGAGAGACGCCCAAGGCTCGCGCCACGGCGAGAGCAGGCCTGGAGTTGCTTCCAGTTGAGACATCAACGACAGTGATGTCGCGAGTGCGGAAACTGCTGCACGCCCACCTGAACTAGTGGGATCCTCACAGACGGGCGGTCAGTATGTTGATCGCTGTGCTCAACGTTCAGGCGCGTTCCCGCGTAGGCTCGCGGTTCGTCCATCACTTCCTGGCCGTCCTGGCCGCGAATATCCCAACCGGACTGGAGAATCGGAATGACAAACGGACGGAAATCGGCTGGGAGCCACTAATGCCACCGGAGTGTAGAACGGCCTAACCACTCCCCGGCAGATCGGCGGCAAGTATTCCCTGCACCGGGAACAATTGGCGACTTTACGTCAAAGTGGACGCCGTTGCGGTTTGCCGCTTCCGACACATTCGGGCCCATCTGCTTGTTCAAGCAGCGCGGCGCTACCGATTAAGACCTTCGCCGCGGTGTCACAGAAGCGCTGCCACAGACTCTCAACCTCTGGAGATTCACCAGAGGTAGATATGAAACTGAAACGATTCTGTATAGCCCTTTTGATCGCTTCGGGGCTTTATGCAACCGCTGTGACGCACGCTGCGCCCCAGTGTCCGAGGGGCATCAACGGAATTCCGTACCGCACTCTAGGCCTCTCTCAGCTCGGACTTCAGGTCATGATTAATGATCACGGTCCGTTTGAGCTTATCATCGATACCGGAGCCCAAATCACTGTTCTTGACCCCGCCCTGGCATCCCTCCTGGGCCTGCACTCGCGCGGAACCATCGGAGTTCTCTCTGTTTCAAAGTTTGCCCAATCGGGCCTGGTCGATCTCGAGTCCATCAGCGTCGGCCCTTACCGAGTGAGCAAGCTCTCGGTTGCTATTCAGAATCTCGATCGCCTTCGATCCGGCCATTCCGAAATACAGGGGATACTCGGTCTCGACTTTCTAATGCACTTCGATCTTCTCATCGACAATGCGCACAGGCTGATCTGTCTTGATGAGAGTCGGGAAATGCAAGCGGCGATCCTGGGTGATCGTATCGGCGTTGTGCGCCATGACGAGGCAAACGCAAGCTCGCGTTACGTCGCCCCGGTCCTCGTTCCAGTGCACTTACCTGGAGATCGCGAGCAGAACACAGTCTTGAGAGTCGATTCGGGCAGCAGCGCGCCGCTTCTTTTCTCGAACCGGGGTGTCATCCTGCCCTGGCTGCAGAAAGCACATGCAAGCAGCGGGAATGTCTCGGGAACCAGCAATCGCCTTCTCCTGGCCGCATTGCCCGCTCAAAGTGTCCGTATCGCCGATCATCTGGAGAGGCAAATCGTATTCCTCACGCCGATCGGCGATGGTTCTCATCGCTACAAGGAAATGGAAGACGGACTGCTTCCAACTGCTTTGTTCAAGGAAATATTGATCTCGTTTCGGGATGGGTTCGTCGTCTTTAATCCGCACGACGCGTGCCCGCGACCTCAACTGAATTAGTGCTCCGATGGCTGTCACCTTTTCACGCCCCGAGGATCAAAGGCGCAAGGAGGTTGTACGAAATGGGTAAGAGGACAAACGCATTGGTGGTTGCCGCTGTTGCGGGCCTTGCTCTTGGAGTGAAGGCGCCTGCGCAGGAGGCGAATGCCGGCCAGCCGGCAGAGGTGAAGTGTTACGGCATCAACGGCTGCGCGGCCAATTCAAGCTGCGCGGTAAAGGGTGACGATGTGGCGGCGGTTAAAGCGCTTCTCGGCACAGAGGCATTCAACGACCGCTTTGGCAAGACCAAGGAGCACTCGTGCAAAGCGCATGCGGGCTGCGGCGCTTCTTCGCACATTCTGAATTGGACGAGCACGAGCCAGGATGCCTGCCAGCAGGCGCATGGAATCGTGATTGAAGAAACCGACGGCAAAAAGGTCGCCAAGGCACTCTGATCAATATCTGACACGGCGGCGGCGTCCCGGTGACCCGCCGCCTGTCGTCTTTCTGGAGAGATCGATGGAAACGCGGCACAAAATCGTCATCCTCGGCGGAGGATTTGCGGGGCTTTATACAGCTATCGAACTCGATCGCGAATTTGCATCACGGCCCGACGTTCAGGTTACGCTGGTGAACCGGGAAAACTTCGTGCTGTTCACGCCGATGCTGCATGAGATTGCGGCAGGCGACCTCGATATTACGAATATCGTCAATCCCATTCGGAAGCTCCTGAAACACGTGAACTTCATCGAGGGGAGGGCTCTCAATATTGATCTGGAGAACCGGCGGGTTGTCGTCCGTCACGGACTCGATGAGCATACCCATGAATTGAAATACGACCAGCTCGTTCTGGCACTTGGTTCCGTCACTCAATTCTTTGGTCTTCCCGGAGTCGAGGAAAACGCGCTGACCATGAAGTCTCTTTCTGATGCGGTGCACCTGCGCAACCGGTTGATTGCGATTCTTGAGGCGGCGGACACTGAGTGCTCGGCAGGCGATCGGCGCTCTCTGTTGTCTGTTGCCGTTGCCGGAGCGGGTTTTGCTGGAGTGGAGACGCTCGCGTCCATCAATGATTTCCTGCGGAGCTCATTGCGGTATTATCCAAACCTTTCGGAAGCAAATTTGCAGCTGCGGCTCATTCACCCCGGCAACGTAATTCTTCCAGAGCTGAGCGCACGGCTCGGCGCCTATGCACAGAAGAAACTGGAAGAGCGCGGGATCGAGGTGCTGGCGCAGGCGCGGGTCGTGTCCTATGACGGCGAGGTCATCAGGCTCGCTGACGGAAGCAGTATTCCCGCACAGACACTGATCTGGACAGCAGGCACCACTCCCAATCCGCTTGTCGGCAATCTGCCGTGTCATATTGAGCGCGGACGTGTGAAAACGACCGCGGAGATGGCCGTGCCGGAGTGGCCGGGAGTGTGGGCGCTGGGCGACTGCGCTATGGTCCCGGATATCACGACTGGGAAGTACTGCCCGCCCACGGCGCAGCACGCGCTGCGTCAGGGCAAGGTGCTGGCCCAAAACGTCATTGCACATGTCGACGGCGGTCCATACCGGAAATTCAGATTCAAGACGATCGGCCAGCTCGCGACCATCGGCCATCGCGCCGGCGTCGCGAGCATCTTCGGAGTGAACATCTCTGGCTTTGCCGCCTGGTGGATGTGGCGCACCATCTACTTGAGCAAGTTACCGCGCCTCGAAAAGAAGATCAGAGTGGCGCTCGACTGGACTCTGGATCTGCTCTTCTCGAAAGATCTGTGCCAGTTCCTCGATGTCCGCCGCGTGCACGACATGGCTCCAGCTGACATGTCCCTTAACGAAAAAGAGGAAGCGGTCAGTTCGCTGCACTAAACCACACCAAGACACACCAATACAGAAGGCGCACCTTTCGGGGTGCGCCTTATGTATTTTCTCCGCCAGAGGCGGCAAGCTCCGGAATAGGAGCTTGCCCTCACGCCACCGATGTCTCCACTGCGCTCGTGCTTTCTTCCTGGCGAGTACCTTCCCGGCTCTCCGCGACGTCGAAGAGCAGGCAGGCCACCAGCGCCGTCCATCCAGTTTGATGATTCGCTCCGACCCCGGCCCCGGTGTCGCCGTGGAAGTACTCGTGAAAAGGAATCAGATCACGCCAATGCGGGTCCGTCTGAAAAAGGAAATTGCTGCCAAGCACCGGCCGTCTCCCCGTCTCATCGCGGCGGAAGATACCAATTAGACGGCTTGAGATCTCGTTTGCAATCTGCTCGAGGTTAAGGAATCGTCCAGATCCTGTAGGGCATTCAACACTGAAGTCAGAGCCGTAGTACTGATGGAATCGCCGCAGCGCCTGGACGAGAAGATAATTGACCGGCATCCAGATGGGTCCGCGCCAGTTCGAGTTCCCACCGAAAAGCCCCGTGGACGACTCGCCTGGCTCATAGTGAACCGAATGTTCCCTGCCCTCGAGCCAAAGCCTGTAGGGCTGGTCATTATGCCGGCGCGAAAGTGCGCGGATGCCGTAATCCGAGAGAAACTCTTCCTCGTCTAGCATGACTTTGAGGATGCGCTCGAGCTGATCGCGTGAGGTTATGGAAAGGAGCCTTCGCTCGGCCATGCCCTGCCTGCGCATGCAAGCCATGTTCTCTGTAAGATCAGGCCGATGAGCGATGAACCAGTCGAGGCGGCGCTTGAACGCGGGCATCCTCGCAAGCAGATCAGGCTCGAGCGTCTGTGCCGCATAAAGCGGGATGAGCCCAACCATGGAGCGCACACACATCGGAATGCGCGTGCCGTCAGGCGTGTGCAGGACGTCGAAGAAAAAGCCTTCTTCCTCGCTCCACAAGCTCAGACCATCGTTGTCGATATGGTTCATCGCGCGGGCGATGTAGACGAAGTGCTCCCAGAACTTACTTGCGACGTCCTCATAGGTCGGGTCGTCCGCGGCAAGCTCCATTGCGATAGCTAGCAGATCTAGCGAATACATCGCCATCCAGCTTGTACCGTCTGACTGCTCGATATGACCACCCGCCGGAAGCATCGAACTGCGATCGAAGACGCCAATGTTATCGAGCCCTAGAAAACCGCCCTGAAATACGTTCTGGCCTTCAAGGTCCTTCCGGTTGACCCACCAGGTGAAGTTCAGCATGAGCTTGTGGAAGACCCTCTCAAGGAAGTCACGGTCGCCCTTGCCGCCATTGCGGCGCTGTTCGATTCGGTAGACCTGAAGCGCCGCCCATGCATGGACGGGCGGATTGACGTCGCCAAATGCCCACTCGTAAGCGGGAATCTGCCCGTTCGGATGCATGTACCACTCGCGCAGCATCAGAAGCAGTTGCTCTTTTGCGAAGTTAGCATCGATATGCGCGAAAGCCACGCAATGGAAGGCGAGATCCCATGCTGCGTACCACGGATACTCCCATTTATCGGGCATGGAGATGACGTCGGCGTTATAGAGATGTCCCCACGCACTGTTGCGCCCGCTTCGTCTCGCGGCCGGAGGAGGGCCAAACGCGGGGTCGCCCTCAAGCCAATCCTTCACAACGAAGTGATAGAACTGCTTGCTCCACAGTAGCCCCGCAAAGGCTTGCCGCATAACCATGCGCGAGTGGCCGTCGAGAGACTCAGGGACGATCGCGTTGTAGAAGGCGTCAGCTTCACGCACGCGAGTAGCAAACAGAGAATCACAGGCACTTCCGAACCTCACCGGCGATTCCACAGGCGTAGCCGTAGATCTCAAGCGTAGATGGATCACCTTCTCTGATTGCGCCGGTACAGACAACCGATAGTGCAGACCCGCCTTTGTTCCCATCCCAGCGGCATTCACCGCTTCTCGTTCTCCATGGATCACGTATCGGTCAAACGCATCCTTCACGTAGAGAGACGGATTCTCGCGACCATATAGGCGTGCGAAATTTGTGTCGTTCTCCGTGAACAAGAGCTCCGGATCGCCTTCGAAAAGAAGTTCGTACTCGCCGAGTTCCGGGGACTTCGCGCGGATCGTGCCGTCTGCAAAACGGAGCGCTGGCCGGCTCGCGTTGGGACGCCACGACCAGGTATTTCGGAACCACAGAGTTGGAAGAAGTCGAAGGTTCGCGGCCTGGTCGCCGCGATTCGCAACAGTGATTCGAATGCAGATATCTTCGACATCCGCCTTGGCGTATTCCACAAAAACATCGAAGTAGCGGTTGTCTTCGAAGACGCCGGTGTCAATCAGTTCATATTCAGGCTCGCTTTTGGAGCGGCCGCGATTGACCCGAATCAGCTCTTCGTAGGGGTAAGCCGCCTGAGGATACTTGTAGAGATACTTCATGTAAGAGTGGGTCGGCGTGTTGTCGAGATAGTAGTAGTACTCCTTGACGTCTTCGCCATGATTCGCTTCAGTGCCGGTCAGCCCGAAGAGGCGCTCCTTCAGGATGGGATCCTGCTCGTTCCAGAGCGCGAGCGCAAAACACAGGTTCTGGTGACGGTCGCTGATGCCTGCGATTCCGTCTTCATTCCAGCGGTAGGCGCGTGAACGCGCATGATCGTGCGGGAAGTAGTCCCATGCCTCACCCGTTGCGCTATAGTCCTCGCGTACGGTGCCCCAGGCTCGTTCGCTCAGGTAGGGCCCCCAGCGCTTCCAGTGCTCGATGCGTTGATCTGATTCCTGCAGGCGTTTCTGTTCTGCGTTCATGGCTGTCTTCCTTGTGTGGCAATGGTCTGTGCAGCGCCTTGCGCAACTGCGGCAATTACGTGTCCGTCAGGATCGGCGAAGAGAAACTGGGACTGGTGGGCCGCTGACTGCACGGCGATCGAAACGAAGCGTACATGCATCTTGTAGAGATCGGCCCAGACCGCATCTGCGTTCGTAAATTCGATGAGCGTCTCCCAATGTGCGAGATCGTTGGCTCGTGTGTCCTCGGGAATTCGGCGCCCATTGCGCGGCGCCAGGTACTCCAGCAGCTCGATGCCTGGACCATGTGGCCCGCGAAGCGCGGTGATGCGCAATCTCGCTCCGAAGACGTTATTCAAGTGCTCCTGCTCGTCACCGTAGTTCTCGCTTCCGCCGGCAATGTGCATTCCCAGCTCGTCGCGGTAGAAGGCAAGACTGGCGTCCGTATTGCTGACGGCAATCGCCGTATGGTCGATGCCGAGGAACAAATCCTGCCCATGCTGCTGCCACCGCGGATCGCCCTTCCTCGGCGGAAAATGAATGAGCTCGAGCACATGACCGTCGGGATCGCGGAAATAGAAGGCCTGGATTCCGCCTGCCTGCACGTTCCACGCGGGCAGCGTTTGTGGTCCGCTGGAGACATGCTGCACGTGGTGTTCGCGAAGATAGCGGTACGCTTGATCCATGTCGCTGACGACAATCGCGAGGTGCTGAAACCACAAGTCGTTACTGCGCGAGTCCGCTGGAATCGGCCGCCCCTGCGGAGCGAGATATTCCGTAAGCTCAATTTCTTCGCTGCCCAGCCGCAGACGCGCCGATCGCAGTCGCACTCCGAACAAGCCTTTCAAGTGCTCAACCTCGGGGCCGGCCAGCTCCGTTTCGCTCTCCTTCTGGAAGTGCAGAACTCCGGTGTAGAAATCGACCGCACGATCCAGATCGCTCACCGTGATCCCGACGGCTTCAACTCCGCCTAGCCCGGGCACCTGCGCCAACGCTGCGAAGGTGTAGAAGCAGATCCAGAAGACCCACGCAAGTATGCCTGACGGCCTCATGCTGCCCCCACCGTGCCTGCGCGCACCAACTGCTCTCCGGTAGTGGAACTTGCAGCAAGGCGCTCCAGCAGATGGTCGCCTACGCGCAGTGCATTGGCGATGATCGTCAGCGCAGGGTTCACGGCAGCACTCGACGGGAAGAAGCTGCCGTCGACGACATATAGATTGTCAAGTTCATGCGCCTTGCAGTTGCGGTCGAGAGCCGAGGTTGCTGGGTCATTCCCGAAACGAATAGTGCCATTTTGATGAGCTACACCGGCAAGCGGGATTCGCTGGCCGAGAAACAGGCTTCGCGCGAACAGCCCCTGGTGGCACTGCCCGTGCTCTTCGCACTTGATGTGATTGAGCGCATGCTCAAGCTTGTGAATCAGCTTTTCGTGGGCTTTCTGATTGTTGGGCGTATAGCGCAGAACGATCTCGCCGTCACGGTTCAGTGTGACGCGATTATTCGGGTCCGGCAGATCCTCCGACGTGAGCCAGAAATCGAGCGAATGGCGCGCCATCGCTTCCAGCGTCCACCCAGGTGCAATTGCCGGAGCACCTGCCCTGAGCGTCTCCGCATCAAGCTTGCCCACAAAGGAGATGTGGCCCATCGGAAAAGGCCAGTCCTCAGATCCGAAGTAAAAATCATTAACCGAAAGAGTTTTCTGGAAGATCGTCGGATTGGGGCATTTCGAAATCGCCATCAGCACTGAATTGGTATGACCCATGTAATGGCGTCCCACAACATCAGAGCCATTCGCCAGTCCCCTTGGGTGCCGGTCGTTCGCGGAGCGCAGCAGAAGCGCAGCAGAATTGATGGCGCCGCAGGACACCACGACGATGTCGGCTGATAGCCGATCCAGATTGCCGTCATGTTCGACGAGAACGCCGGTGATCTCACGTCCTGAACTGCTCGCCTCCAGCTTGCGGACAAGAGCATTACGCAGCAGCGATACGTTTGGATACTTCAGCGCCGGCTCAACGCACATCGTTTGAGCGTCTGACTTGGCGTGAAGAAGGCACGGGAAGCCGTCGCACGTATTGCAGCGGATGCACTTGCTTGTCTCGGAATTGCGCTCATCCAGGCGGACCCCAAGTGGTGTATGAAATGGCTTGAGACCTAGACCGCGCAAATCGTCACTGAGCTGCTGGATGCGGGGCTCGTGAGTCACAGCCGCAAACGGATACGAGGACGACGACGACGGTTCGGTCGGATCCTCGCCTCGTTGTCCATGAACTTCGTACAGGCGCTCAGCCTCACCGTAGTAGCTCTCAAGATCGTCGTAGCTGATGGGCCACGCCGGCGAAATGCCGCCTTGATGTTGTAGTTCTCCGAAGTCCTCCCGCCGAAGACGGAAAAGCGCCGCGCCATAGAACTTCGTGTTGCCTCCAACGTAGTAGTTAGTGTGGGGATGGAGAGGCTTGCCTTCCTTGTCGTACCAATGCTCTTTCGTCTGATACTTGCTTTCGACGTTGACGAGCTTTGGATCCCAGTTCGCCTTTTCGCGCGGAACAAAGTCGCCGCGCTCCAGGATGAGAATCTTCTTCCCTGAAGGGGCAAGGTGGTGCGCCAGCGTGCCTCCACCAGCGCCGCTTCCAATGATGATGACGTCATAGTGATTCGAGCTACTCATCAGACTTTCCTTTCATTCCGCAGAAAATGCAATTGACTTTCGGGGAGTGATCGAGCTTGCAGCAAGCTACTGATTGCGCGCCCCGCTTCCAGATGTAAAGCTGTGCAGCAGCCAGCATCGCGAGCGGCGGCACGAAGAGGTAGATGGCAAACCCTTGCCAGATTCCGGCGGGGAGAGCTGATCCGAACGTGCGCGCAGGATTCATGCTCATCCCGGAGTAGGGCGATTCGAGCGTGATGTATGTCGCGACCAGCGCACCGGCTACCAGCCCTGTGATCCGATTCAGGCGCGGGTGGTTCGACAGATGGAGCACGGCTGTCATCTGGATGAACGAAATGACAAACTCGCCTATCGCAGCGAGAACAACGCCAGCCTTGCCCGGTACCGTGGAGGCATAGCGAACCCTCGGATCGGCAAGCGCCATCTGCGCCACCATCGAGACAACCCACACGCCGAACACCGCTCCAGCAAACTGAAAGGCAACGTAGAAGAGAGCGTCGATACTCCCAATCTTGCGCAGCCAGGCAAACGTCAAAGTGACCGAAGGATTGATATGCGCCCCGGAGCGCTGTCCCCAGGGCGAGTAGATGAGGGCGATTGCGGTGAGTCCCATCGCCACTCCGATCAGAACTCGCCGAACGATGGGGGAGGGCAAAGCGTTTCGCACGGGAGACGAGGGCAATTCGAACAACATCGTGAACAGACAAGCTGACCCCATGAAGAGCCCGAGCAGCGCCGCTTCGATTGCGTATTCAGGCCAGTGCAATCCGGCCGCCGAACTCTCGCGCTGAACGCGCTCAATCTCGATGTTTCGTTGCTGTACCGATGTGCTCATTGGCTTCAACCTGCACGTGGGAGTCTGGCGAGCATGGAAAGTGACAACTTTGTCGTTGGGCTTTTCGCTTGAGATCGGGCTGAGCTTTGGAGAATCGATGAACGACGCTCAGCAAGCTAGCGGCTGGCATGCGGCTGTGAATTGAAGCATTGACGGCGCATTCGAAAAAGCAGGCCGGATTCGCACATCCGGCCTTCGTCGTTGGCAATCAGATCGCTATCGACCAAGCTGGGAAGTTGCAGGTTGCGATTCCGCAAAACTCGGCCACGGCGCACGTTCCTGCTTCTTCTCAGTTGCACGTCGCCGCTCCAGCAGAGCATCGATCGAAAAGAGGCCGGCGCCGAAAACCAGCACCATCAAAGAAGCGAAGAGGAAAGTGTACGGATCTGCCGCATAGAACTTCCCTGGATCGGAAAAGATCGATTTCAACGCTTCACGATCCGCCGTGATGTAGGCGACCAGCATGTTGCCCGTCAGGATCAGGCCAGTGAGGCGGGAACCCAGCCCGAGGATCAGAAGTATTCCGCCAAAGAACTCGAGGTTGCTGACTATCACCGCATTGACGTGGGGCATGGGTATGTTGAGCGACGCGAAGAACTCGGTCACTTGATCCAGTCTGTGGAGCTTTCCCCAGCCGGATTGGGCGAACTGCCAGCCCCAATAAAGGCGAACAGCAAGTAGAAAGGGCGAATGCAACCGGCCGGCAATCGAGCCGAGGAGTTTCTGGCCTTTGAGAACGAGCGATAAAAGGGTGCGCATGGGTGACCTCGTGAGAGATGGATTCAGCCGGCCGCCAGAAAATTTTGTATCTCTCCGGCAGATCGGTCCGTCACACCTCTGAGTTCACAAATCCTGCAAAGTTACGGGGCACCGCAACTAATATGAAAGGATCCGGTTGCGATGGAAGCGGACGATATCTACGCAATCAATCTGGCAAAGACCAGGTACCGGGATGGTTTTGACATCGGAGATGCCGAGCTCGTGCTCTCGGTGTATGACGACACGTTTGCCGACATGGCATTCGGCATGCCGAGCTTCTACTACTCAGACGCGCGTGAAGTCTTCCGCGCCTCGCTCGAGAGGACCTTCCGGGAGTACGACACCAGGATGACTATCATCCTGATCGACATCGTCCTGAACGGCAACAAAGCTTTTGACTGGGGATGGCACGTCCTGGACCTTACGTGCAAGAAAACCGGCGAGCAGTCGCGCCTGCGCACGCGCTACTTCGAGACCTGGCGACGAGATGCTGAGCGAGGATGGCTGATTACGAGCTTTATTGACAACGAGGACATCGCACCTCGGCTACCCGAGGAGGTGCTGGAGGAGATCAAGTACGGCGATGCATTTACTCCGCACTCGCGTCTCGGGCATCTTCCTCGATACGCTGCAGCAGTGCTGACGTGATGCGTTCGCTCGCTCCACGAGGGATATCAAATGCGGCCTCATCTCCGATCAGCGCGACGACATTGCGCGTTCCGTCCAGCAGAGCCTTGCAATGCTTGCATCGGCCGAAGTGAAACTCCAGCCGCTGCTTCAAATCCGGCCCGACCTCGTCGTCCACGAAATCAGAGATCCGCCTCCACACCTCGAAGCAGCTGATCTCGACGATTGTTTTTCCTTCCACCATGACTTCTGGGCCCCCGCCCTTTTTTTCCACCTTTTGCTTAGAACGATCTCACCCGCTTGTACGTTGTACTCCCCGAGTTCCATGACCCGTCGATTCCTGGCGCGAGCGCGTCCCGAACCTGAAGCCGAGCCCGCAAGAGCCTTGTCTTCACCGATGCTTCGCTGATCTTGAGCGCCTCGGCCGTCTCGGCAACACTCATGTGCTGGATGTCGCGAAGAATCAGGACATCGCGATAGATCGGCTTGAGGCTTCCGATTGCCCGATGCAGGCACTCGCGCAGTTCCTTCCGCTGCAGAGCTTCTGACGGAATCTCGCGCCAGTCGGCCAGGTCAACCGGAATGTAATCTCCTTCGTCGCTCTCGATGCCCGCATCGATTGATTCTTCATTTGCGCGATTCGCCCGCCGAAGCCGATGCCGGGCCTCATTGACCGTTATCTGGATGATCCACGTACTGAACTTGCACTCCCCGCGAAACTGCGCCAGATTCTTGAAAGCCTTGAACAGCGCCTCCTGCGCCACATCTTCCGCGTCCTGCTCGCTCTTCAAGACTGAAACTGCCATCGAATACACGAGCTTCTGATACGGCCGAACCAGATCCATGAAGAGCTCGCGTTCGCCCGCTCGAATGCGTTCGATAAGCGCCAGTTCCTCCGGAGAGACCTTCTGGGCTGCAGCTCGTGGCGCTGTCTCCGGCAGGGGCGGCGGCTCTACCGTGCCCATCATCACCGGCGCCAGCCCGTCTCCGCGGAGGCTTCCCGGCCTTCCAGCAGCAATACCGTTTTGAAACTCATCCATCATGCTTGCGAATGAACCTCAATATCATTTCTGCCCGGATTGAGGCAGCTTAACGCAGTTAGCAATCCTTTGAAACATCAATTTTTGCGGGAATCTAGCCGCCGGTTGCGAACCCGGGGTAGAGCGTCATTCCGCCATCCACAAACAGCGTGATGCCGGTAACATAGTCCGATTCATCCGATGCAAGCCAGACCGCCGCACGCGCGATATCGTCGGGCTCGCCCACTCGGTCATACGGAATGAGCTTCAGCAGTTCGGCTTCCGCTTCAGGCGTTTCCCAGGCCGCCCGGTTGATGGGCGTCTTGATCGCTCCCGGCCCAATGCTGTTCACGCGGACGCGATGAGGCGCGAGTTCCTGGGCAATGCTCTTCATCATCAGCATGATTCCGCCCTTCGACGCTGCGTAGTTGCAGTGCCCCGCCCACGGAATCACTTCGTGTACCGAACTCATGCAGATGATCTTTCCGGCAGCGACCGAGCGGCTCTTGTCTACTCCGCGCCGTATAAACTCTCGCGCAGCTTCACGGGCGCAGAGGAACTGGCCGGTAAGGTTGACGTTGAGCACGAACTGCCATTGCGCCAGGGTCATGTCTACGAGAGCGGCGTCGCGTTGAAGTCCGGCGTTCGCCACGAGAATGTCGATGGTTCCCCACTCGGCAAAGAGATCGGCGTACATTTTATTGACCTGGTCTTCATTGCTCACATCAGCAGCCAGAGCGATCGCCGTGCCTCCATCTGCACGAATCTCTGCCACGACCTTATCCGCTTGCTCTTGTGTTCCGGGGTGATTGATCGCAACTTTTGCGCCGGCCCTTCCAAGGGCACGAGCCACGCCGGCTCCGATCCCAGAGCTCGCCCCCGTGACCAGTGCAACCTGCCCCTTCAATGGTTGATACTTACCGTTCTCCATAAAGCACCTGTTCCTTAGTAAGTGAATTCGCTGTAAAAGTCCCTGTTGATCAACAGCCCCGCGAAGCTCCCGCGAGTTGCCGCTCCGTCTGATTCACCGCCTCAAATCCCTTCGAGTTCTGGTCCACCAGCTTTGCGAGACGCAGAAGTTCAGCTACGCTCCAGGCCTGCGCAATGCAGCCCCCCGGATGGTGCGGCTCACCTCCATCGAAGACTTCGGAGATCTGTCCGAGGCACGCTTCCTCGAGATGTCCTGAGAAGCGATCGAGCCATGCCTGGGCTTCAGCGATCGCGGCGTCCTTCTGATCCGTATACCGAAGCAGCGATGTGAAATAGGGTCCCGCAAGCCATGGCCAGACAGTCCCCTGGTGATAGGCGCTGTCGCGGCTCCAAACATCGCCTCCGTAGCGCGCCCGATACCGCGAATCTGACGAAGCCAGCGTCCTCAAGCCATAAGGGGTCAGGAGATGCTTCTTTGCGTTCTCGAGCACCTTGCGTGTCTTTGCGGGGTCCAGAAGATTGTGGCGAAGGCTTACTGCAAGCACTTGATTGGGGCGAATGGATGCATCAGCGCTCAGTTCGGAGACGACGTCGTACAGGCAATCGTCGGGCTCATTCCAGAAGACGCGCTCGAAATTAGCCTTCAGGCGATTGGCCACCCCGGCGCAGTAGTCTGCGGCCGCTGCGTCGCCGAAGCTCTTGCCGAACTCCTCAACCGTGCGTATCGCGTTATACCAGAGCGCCTGAATCTCAACAGGCCGCCCTGCACGAGGCGTGATGGCGATGTCGCCGACCTTCGCGTCCATCCAGGTCAGCTGGGTAGAGTCGTCGCCAGCCCAAAGGAAACCTTGCGCATCTGCATGAATGCCGTAATGCGTTCCTGCGAGATGATTGTGAATGATGCTCTTCAATCCCGGGTAAAGCTGGGTTCTGATCAGTTCGAGCGCTTCACGCCGCCAGCGCGCATCTGCGCGGTAATTGAGATACTGCCAGATCGCGTCAACGAACCACAGCGTGGCATCCACAGTGTTGTATTCCGGCGTTTCGCCCCGGTCCGGGAAACGGTTGGGCAGCATCCCGCCATGTATGTAACGAAGGAACTGCAACAGAATTTCTTTCGCCGCATCAGGCTGGTCGGTGCACAGCAGCAGGCCCGGAAGGGCGATCATCGTGTCGCGGCCCCAATCCCCGAACCAGTGATATCCCGCGATAACTGTTTTAAATGGCGGCCGCGCGACGATGAAGTGTTCAGCTGCCACTGAGAGAGCCCGAATCAGATCCGCATTTCTGCCGGTTGATGCAGCGCGGCGCTCGATCTCATGATGGCGCCGTATCTCAGCCGCACGAATCGTCACAGCATCTACCACAGCATGGGGCTCCGTCGAAGCAATCAGAGTGACCTTGGACTTGCCGTGCAACGACGCCCTGAGCGTAAGGGGATTGAACTGGTCTTCGCGGTGATCGAGGCCGCGTGCGCGCTCCTCTGAATACTCGAAGTTGTAGTACCAGACGCCGGTCTTCACAACTTCATCAGCATCATGCGCGATATGCAGAACCGGCAGGTCGCCGTAGGGCTGCAGAGTGATGGATCCGGCGGACTCGGCGAACCCTGCGCTGATATTGCCATTTGCGTGCGTTGTTGCGTGATAGTCGCGGAATGCGATCAGAGGAGCAATCTCCAACTTGATATCGGCCTCAGTCGAGCAGTTCGTCAGGGCATACTCGATGACGACCGTATTCTCGCCTCGCGGCATGTATATCGACTTCTCTAGAACAAAACCTTCGCCGGCATAGGTGTAGATCGGGAACGGATCGAGGCGGAAATGCTGAAGATTGCGAAAACCCTGCGGATGCAGAACGCCCTCTCCGTAGCGGTTCGCTGATAAATCAACCCGAATACCGTTAATAATGAGAGCGTCTTCCAGCTTGGAGAGCATCACAAGCCTTCCCACGGGAGGGTGCGTCGCTGCCACCAGAAGGCCGTGGTACCTGCGGGAGTTGATGCCGCTGACGGTCGATGAGGCGTAGCCTCCGATCCCATTGGTGATCAGCCACTCCGTCGAAGCCAGCTGCTCCGGATTGATGGCGCTCGCGTTGTGAACGGTGGACACTGTCGACTTCCCTCGATCGCAGGCTTGCGTCCTGCTTCCGGGATGTATGAGCCCGGCAGATCGGAAAAGTTACAGCGGATTTTCCAAGATTGAGCAAGATTGAGAGTGCAGTTGTGCTAGACGGGCGATCCGGTCTCGCCACCACGCGCATTCCAGTCGAAGCGAAGCTCCGGCGGCAGCTCATACTCACCGAGATGGCCCAACAGATCAGCGACATTCTGGAGCCCCTTGAGAACCGACTCGCATTGCGCACAGCTCTCCAGGTGAGCAAGCAGGGATCGGGCAACGCCTCGCTCGAGGTCGCCCTCCATGTAGTCAACAAGCAGCCCGCGCGCCACGGCGCACGGCATCTCGCTCGAACTGGATTTCAAATTCACCATCTCTCGATATAGATGGCGGCCGGACCGGTTAGGTTCCGCATTTCTTCTCCGGTTCTGAAACCTTTCGTTGTTCATGGACTCCGATGGCTTACACGGGAACTCAACGAGCAGCAATCAACCCAACAATCAGGGCGTCCCGAAACCCCATTCGCGAGGTCAACATGCAACGCAAGTTCACAACATGCGGCGTCATCAGCGCACTTCTATTCGGGCTGATTGCCGCCGCCCACAGCCAAACACTCGAAAAGAAATCTCTCTCACTCGCAGGAGCCGAGCAAGTCATTCGCGCGGCCAAGGCCGAAGCTTCGCGCGTTCAGGCTCCCGGCGCAGTGATTGCCGTCGTTGATGATGGCGGAAACCTCATGGCATTAGAGAGGCTGGACGGCACGTTTGCCGCCGGCGCCAATGTTTCCATCGGCAAAGCTCGCACTGCGGTTCTCTTCAAAAAGCCGACGCGCGTCTTTGAAGAGCTGATCAACTCCAGCGGCAAGGGACGCACTGTCATGACCGCGCTCGAGAACTTCACACCATTGATCGGTGGCATTCCCATCGTCGTCGACCGAGAGATCGTCGGCGGCGTAGGCGTAAGCGGTGCTGCCACTGCAGACCAGGACGAGAAGCTTGCCATTGCGGGTGCAAATGCATTCTCTAACCCGGCGGCTTCACCAGCAGTCTCGTTCTTCGACAGCCGCACGGTCCGTGACGCGTTCGGTAAAGGCGCAGTTCTGCTCGACGGAAGTGACGGCCGCAATTACATGGTTCACGCAAGCCGCAGGTCAACGCCCGGTCAGGCTGAGATCCACACGCTCGACACCGACGTCGTCTACGTGCTCGATGGAGAAGCCACGCTGACGACCGGAGGCCATGCGGTCGACCCGAAGACGACTGCACCGAATGAACTGCGCGGCGTCTCGATCGATGGTGGCGAAACTCGTTCTCTTACCAAAGGTGATGTAGTGGTGATACCTGCGGGCGTGCCGCATCAGTTCGTGAAGGTGACCGATCCTTTTCTCTACTTCGTTGTGAAAGTTCGCTAGGCGGAGATCGCACATGTTCGCAAGAATCGCACTGGTAACAGCTCTCGGCCTCTCCGCAGCGCTCTCCGCGCCTTCCGCACGTTCTCAGATGGTGCAGGATCCGCCATTCGGGAAGCCGGACGCGGTCGTTGATCTCGCAAGTGATGAAGGAGCCCGGCTTGTAAGCGGCACTTGGCGCTATCACGATGTTTCCATCGTTGCGGCCGATTTTCGAGCCGTCGGACCCGACCTGAAGCCGAGCGGAGCTCCGAGCAAGACTCTCGACTACGAGCCGCACGCCGGCGTCCGCGACTTCGATGACTCGCAGTGGGAGCAGATCAAGCCCACTTCGCTCGATCAGCGGAGATCGACTGGAAAGCTTTGCTTCAACTGGTATCGAATCAACATCACTATCCCGGAGCGAATAGGGAGCATCGCAACCCAGGGCTCAACCGTTGCCTTCGAAGTCGTCGTCGACGATTACGCCGAAGTGTGGGTGGACGGAAAGCTTCCGCGCGTACTGGGCGAGCCGGGCGGGCAGGCGGTGAAGGGATTCAACGCGCCCAATCGCGTGGTCCTGACCAGAAACGCGCAACCCGGTCAGCGCATCCAGTTGGCCGTGTTCGGAATCAACGGGCCAATCTCGCACAGCCCCGAAAACTTCATCTGGATAAAATCCGCAACACTCGACTTCTATAAGTCGCCACGAGTTGCATTGTCCGCAACAGCGCCGCACTTGACCCGCAACGATCCGGCATTCGACAGGATCGTTCCAGCCGACGCGAAGGTCGAGAAACTCGCCGGCGGTTTTCAGTTCACCGAAGGCCCGATCTGGATCCCGAAATCTGCTGAGAGCGAAGGATACCTGCTGTTCAGCGATCCCAATAACAACCTGATCTACCGATGGACCCAGGACGGACAAGTCTCGATCTATATGACCAAGAGCGGCTACCGCGGCGTCGACATCGGCGAATACGGACAGCCCGGTTCCAACGGCCTGACACTCGATCGCGAAGGCCGGCTCACCATCAACCAGCACGGTAATCGGCGAGTGGTCAGGCTGGAAAAGAACGGGCAGCTCACTGTGCTTGCTAACCGTTATGAAGGCAAGCGCCTGAACAGCCCCAACGACCTTGTCTACAAGTCCGACGGAGCGCTCTACTTCACCGACCCTCCGTTCGGACTTCCGAAGTTCTTCGACGATCCGCGAAAAGAATTGCCCTACAGTGGCGTGTTTCGAGTTTCACCGGATGGCGCCGTCCGCCTCGTCTCCACCGATCTGAAAGGCCCGAACGGGATCGTTTTTTCACCGGACGAGAAGTACCTCTACGTCGACAACTGGGATCCGGAGAAGAAAGTCGTCATGCGGTACACCGTTGAACCCGATGGCGCACTCAGTCGCGGCCAGGTGTTCTTCGATATGACCAGCGCGCCGGGAGAGGACGCACTCGATGGCATGAAAGTCGACGTAGAGGGCAATCTATACGTCTCTGGTCCTGGCGGAGTGTGGGTTCTCTCTCCTGAAGGCAAGCACCTCGGCACCATCGCCAGCCCCGAGCATTCTCATAACTTCGCATGGGGCGACGATGATGGCAAAACGCTCTACCTTTGTGCGCAGACCGGGCTGTACCGAATCAGGCTGAACATTCCAGGGATCCGCCCGCATTAAACCTGCTCGGGCGCTCCGGTTGGATCACCGTTGTACCCGAGCGCGGCCTCGATCCTCGGATTTCGAAAATCCGGTACCGTCCCGAGCCCGAAGGAAACCGTGTTCGCAAACTGCGCAAAGCCAACTACCACCGCTGCTTCCATGATCTGCTGGTCCGTGAAGCCGAAGGTGCGCAGCTTGTCTACGTCAGACGCGGTGATCTTCTTGCCGTCGGAATTCAACTTTGCACAGTAGTTCAGCAGCGCCTTGTCTGCCATAGAGATCTTCGAATGCTGATAGTCCACCGCGATCTGTTCCGGCTCAGGTCCATCAATCTTCAGCAGGCGCACAATCTCGCAGTGAGCGGTAACGCAGTACGTGCTGAGGTTCGCCGCCGAACAGGTAAGGAAGATGTATTCCACCTGCTTGCGCGAGAGCGCCCCTGCGTGGAACAGGATCGACTCCATCAGTTTCATCTCTGCTTCCACCAGGTCCGGCCGTGGAACCTGCGCAACGTAGAAGTTTGGCAGAAAACCCCACTCGCGCTTCACCTCGGCAAAGCCGGGGAAGTCTTTCTCGTCGTACGGTGGGCTCTTCAGGTACGCCATGTCTCACCTCGAGCGCTTTCGTGTGCTCGATACCAACATGTCCGAAAGCTGGGGAATCGGGGATCTTCACATTATCGGAAAATATGGCCGATTTCAGCTATATACTAGCAGCCTCTAACGTCATATGGACTCCATTGTGGCTGCCGGGGACGAGTCCGCTGAGCGTTCCCAGCTTCTCGCTGGGTGCCTCACACTTCCCCCGATCTTATCGCGAGTCGAAACAGCTCTCCCGGCCCACTGCGTCGCGGAAGAAGCCCTGACGCGAGCAATCCTCACTTCCACTTCGCTGACTTCGATCGCACAAAACGCGTTGCTTGCCGTTGCTGCTGAACAATGGCCCCCTGCCATTCGCGACTTGGCCCTGCCTGAGATGGAAGGGCTGCAGCAAAAGTCGAATGAGGGATTGATACGGTTCGCGAATAAGCTGGCTCGATTCGGCCCGTGGTGCGGCAGACGTGACTGCGACGAACTGGCTGCCGAGGGATACACAGAAGCAGCTATTGTTCAGGCCGTGGCGACAGTCGCTCTCGGGCACTTTCGCTGCTCCCTCGCGGCGGGCCTCACCGGGCCAGACTGGTCCAGCCCCACTCCCTCTCGAGTGCAAAATGAATTGCCGCGCTGGGAAGAGACACCGGCACCCTTCATTGCGTCAACCTCACCTTTCGATAATGCGCTCAACAGCTCATTCGCCCAGGTCAGGTCGCTTTTCGGATTCGTTCCCGCGCTTCTTCAGCTCCAAAGCTGGCTGCCAAACCTGGTCGAGGCCGAGACGCAGATCATCGATGCGGTATTCGGCTCTGGAGAATATCTCGGCCAGAGCCAGAAGCACCGCATCGCTCTCAGCCTTGCAGCGGCTAATTGCAGCAACTACCTCGTAGCCTTTCACGGCGAAATCCTGAACCTGATCGGCTCTACGCCTGACGAAGTCTTAGAGATGCTCGATGATCCCGACACAGGCCGGCTCCCTCAAGTAGACAAGCAGCTGCGTTTCGAAGCCTTGAAGCTGCGACTCGTCCCAAGCGGCAGCCAGCAGCCACTCGACTGGCACAATCTTTCGCGCGCAGGCCTGACCGACTCGGATATCGTCGAGGGGATCGTCACCGCGGCTCTTACCAACTTCCTCAGCACCCTCCAGTTCGGCCTCGGCGCTAACCCTGATTTCGAGCCTGTCCGCACATTTAGAGCAAAAGATCTGTATCCTTCCGCCGGCGAAATCCGTCCTACTCAGAACGAGATTCGACCGGAAGATCCCGATCTCGAGTTCGTGAAGAAGGTCAAGGCAGGAGAGACGGATGCGTTCGAACATCTGGTGCGAAGCCACACACAACGCGTCTTCCGGACTCTTTGTGGCCTTCTCGGGAGTCCGGAAGAGGCCCGTGACGCCACGCAGGACACCTTTTTGAAAGCCTTCGAACATATCGAGCGATTCGAGGGCCGATCGAAGTTTTCAACCTGGCTGACCAGCATCGCAGTCAATACCGGTACCGAGATCCTGCGCCGCAGGCGACCCATTGACTCACTCGATGTAGACGAAAGCGAGGACGGCTTCAGACCTCGGCAGGTTCACAGTTGGGTCGACAACCCCGAAGAATCACTGGCCAAGTCGCAACGGGACGAAATCGTTCGCCGAGGCGTCCTTCGGCTTCCTGAGAAGTACCGCGCGGCGCTTCTTCTGCGTGACATCAATCAGTTGTCTACGGAAGACACTGCCGACGCTCTGGGCTTAAGTCTGGCCGCCACGAAAGCCCGCATCCTGCGCGGACGGCTCATGCTCCGGGAGGCATTGGCCCCCCATTTCAGCAAAGCGGAAGGAGATCGCCATGTTTAGCTGCGCCGATTTCCTTGCCGAGTTTGGCGACTTTCTCGAAGGCTGCTCGAAGCCAGAGATCAAGTCCTGCATCGAAGAGCACCTGCGTGAGTGCAAGACCTGCCAGGTCATTATCGACAGCACATGCAAGACGATCCGAATCATCACCGACAGCGAAACCTTTACCCTACCAGCCGGTGACGTCGAGCCCATCGTCCAGAACGTAATGACACGCCTGCGAAAACAAACGATCAAGTAGTTTCCTCAAGCGCTTCCGGTGCTCATCCCTCTCCCAGAGCAATCACCTGGTGTTCTGCCGTCCGGTCGAGAGTTGGCCGGATCTCGTCGCAAGCAGAGAAACGGCAGAGCGGTCTTGTTCTCACTCACGTGCGATTCGATGCCGCGCGGCATTCTGAAGGACCTCAGTGCACTTGGCTGTATAACGGCCAAACCACCCCGGTGGACAGACGTCGATCAAGGTCAGGCTAAGCGACTTTCCGTCAAGGTGCGTTAGTGGCTGCATCTGCACGGGCCAATCAACTCAGCTAGCCAGCCGACCGGTTTAGGGATTTCTGCGGTCGGCGCTCTCTTGCTGGTGGCCAGACTCAATACGAGCTAGCCACTAGTTTCACATTTTCAAATCGGAGTTTCTGCAAGTCATCGGGCCGAATCATGAACTGAAGGACGCCATCACCAAAATGATGGCCGATGATCCAGCGGGAAGGAAGTCGGCAACCACTCGGAAGCTACGAGCTTCTGACCTCAGCCGATAGTGACGGTATCTCGCGTCCAGCACTTGCCTGCGAGTGTGAAATCGCCGGCTCGTTGGCCTCAGTCGGCCGCGCGCGCCGCGGATGGATCAGCAGTACCCGCAAGCGTTTGCGGTACTCAGCGCACCTGCCGTAGCTCCGCCATCGAACGGTTGCAATATGCAAGCTCGCCATCGATTGCCTGAATTAGGCTTCTTTGTGCTAGCCAGGGTTTACCGGCCTCGTCCAACTGCAATAACGATCTTCGGCAATCTTGATAATAGGCAGCGGCTTTTGTCCAATCCTGAATGCGAGCCCGCGTTCCCAACTCGTGCTCGGCAATGCGCACGTAAAGACGCGCGGAAGTCAAGCGAGCATTAGCCAATGCAATCCGATACTGGGTGTTCTTCCGATCACCTTCAGCCATAGCCGTGAGTAGTACCACCGCGTTGTTGGACTGTTTCATGGCTTCTGCGGGGCTGCTCGTTCCAAATACCTTTGCAAGATTTGAGTAGCACTCAGCCAGTGCGATCTGATTCGTGGTGCTCGGGATTTTTTCTGACAACTTCAGCCGGGCGTCTACTGCCTTTTGGAAGTACTCGAGAGAAGCCTCCCTGTTGCCACTTTCGTTCAGAAGATTGGCAAGGCTCGTGTAGCTATTTGCCAGGCTGGAATATAGCGATGCACGGTTAGAATCCTTGGCGAGCAGAGACTCCTGTCTTGCGATTCCATCCCGCATGATCGTGAACGCTTCTGCGGAGCGGCCACGTTTTCCAAGTGCCGACCCGGTTTTGCTCTCGCTGACAGACAAGTCCAGATTTGCCTGAAAGCTGTTCGGATCGATTGCAGCGAGCTCGCGATCGATGCTCAGCGCAGTTTGATATTCCGCGAGCGCGTGCCGATGGTCGCCGCTGCGCAACGAAACATCCCCAATCATCTTGTGCGCAAGGGAGCGATTTCTACGCGCCTGTGCGTCTTTCGGATCGGCGGCGCTCAAGGAATCAAACAGAGTCAGTTCCTGGTGGAAATGCGCGAGAGCCGCAGGCAGATCGCCCGCTGCCGAAAGCGACAATCCAACGTTCTGATGAGAGAAGGCCAGCTGCCTGAGGTAATGCGAATTGTTGGGATCGACCCGGGTCAGCTCTTCTCGGATGAGCAATGCCGCGTGCAGGTTCTCCAATGCCCCCTCGCTGTCGCCATTCTGTTGAAGCACATACCCCAGACCATCGAGGCTCGCTGCGAGGTGAACTTTGCCTTCCGGATCTGACGGGCTCGCAGCGACAATTTGCCTGCTGAGTTCCACCGCCTGCTTGTATTCGGCTGCAGCTTCGTCCAGGGCGCCCGCCGACTGCAGCAGATTGGCATAGTGATATGTCTCGGTGGTTTGTGCTCTCTGAAATTTGGCATCGCCAGTCAATTTTGGAGCAAGAGCCTCATATGTCGTCAGCGCGGTGCGGGAGTGCTCGACTGCGCCGGTCGTGTCGCCTGAGAAGTTAAGCACGTCGCTGATCTGCTGATGGGTGGATGCAAGCTCGAGACGGACCTCGTCGTTTGCCGGCTCTTCTCGGGCGATGGATTCGAGAATCGCCAACGCCTTTTTGAAACTCTCCAGTGCACCCTTGGAATCCCCCAGGTTTGGAAAGATTGGATCCCCCTGAACCTTGCCCACCTTCTTGTAGGCCGTGGCAATCTCCATCTGCAGCGAGCGATCCCCGCCTGCCTCTGCGGCAAGCCCGGTCAGATACTCGAGGGCACGCTTCACCACCAGCGACCGCGCCGGCGTGGATCCTGGGAGGTATTCGATTGCGTCATCGAACTCAAAGAGAAAGGAATCGGCAAGCTTCCTGACGTCGGCAAACCGCCGCTCGGCACGGCGCGCGTTCTCCGAGGCGATACGGGCTTCGCGAACGGTTGACGCAATGCCACCGGCAACGACAAACACGATCAACGCGGTCCCAAGCACCACAACCTTATGACGCCGCACAAACTTGTCTGCACGGTAAGCCAGTGAATCCGGAGTTGCCTTAACGGGCCGGCCCGCAAGATGCCTCTGAATGTCCTCAGACAACTGCTCAGCAGACGCATAGCGTCGCTCTGTTTGTTTGCGCAAAGCTTTGAGGACGATGTTGTCAAGATCGCCTTTCAGTTTCTTGTTGAGCTTCTCGAGATCGGTCGCATGCCCTCGCTTGCCATCGCCCGTGGCGGGGGCCTCCGTGCGCTGTAGTACGACAGTGCTGGGCCGCTTGACCTCGGTGTCGCAGATCAGCTGCGCAAGTTCATGAGGAGTGCGCGTGTTTTCGGAATAAGGCGACCTCCCCGTCAGTAGCCTATAGAGTACAACGCCGAGAGAATAGATGTCCGTCGCTGTGGTGATCGGCTCACCGCGGATCTGCTCCGGGCTGGCAAACTCGGGAGTCATGGCGCGATACATGGTGGTAACGCGACCGCCATGCGAAGGATCGAGAATTTTCGCGATGCCGAAATCGAGCAGCTTGGGAACCGCGTCCTCGGTTACCAGGATGTTGCTCGGCTTGATATCGCGGTGAATGACGAGCCGCTGATGGGCATATTGGACGGCAGCGCAGATCTGCGTGAACAGTCTTAGTCGTTCTGTAAGGCCGAGGTCATGTCCTTCGCAGTAGCGATCAACGGGGACGCCCTCGATCAATTCCATCGCCAGGTAAGGCACGCCATCCTCTGTGGTTCCTCCGTCATGCAATCGCGCGATGTTGGGGTGATCGAGCGAGGCCAGAATCTGCCTTTCGGTGTAGAAACGCTCCAAAAGGGTCGGAGCACCCGGTCCCACTCGCACGAGCTTGATCGCTACCTGCTTATCGTATTGACCATCTACTCGCGAAGCTCGATAGACCTCGCCCATGCCGCCTCGGCCGATCTCCTCAAGGATCTTGTATACGCCGATTCTTCGGCCGATGTAGCTGGTTGCATAAGCCTCAGGCACGAGGCTGCGCAGGTCGATCACTGGATCATTCAGAAAGCCCTCGCCCGCTTGCTCATGCGAGTGGAGAAGCGACTGCACCTCCACCTGCAGTTCGTCGTCGCCCGCGCAGGCATTTTCAACAAATTCAGATCGTTCTTCGGCAGAGAGCGCGATGGCGTGATCCAGAACGTCACGGATGCGCTGCCAGCGTTCTGTATTCACTGCCCGGAGCTCCGATCGAGCTCGCGAAACAGCCACGCCCGCGCGCTCGCCCAATCGCGCTTCACAGTCGAAGGAGACACTTTCAATACCTCGGCAGTCTCTTCGTTCGAGAGCCCAGCAAAGAATTTCAGCTCGACCACGCGGCTCTGCTGCGCATCCATCTGTGCGAGTTCCTTCAGCGCGTCATCCAATGCAACAACGTCAACGTCTGTCGCGAGAGCCTGTCCCAGTGCTTCGTCCAGGCTGACCCTGGAAGCATCTCCCCCACGCTTCGAAGCGCGGTGGGTGCGTGCGTGGTCCACCAGAATCTGCCGCATCAGTTGTGCCGCCACGGCCAAAAAATGCGCCCGGTTTTGCCATTCCGGCATGTTCTGCGCCACCATGCGGACGTAGGCTTCGTTAACGAGGGCGGTGCTTTGCAGAGTGTGGCCCGGACGTTCGTTCTGCAAGGAGCGAAACGCGATCCGTCGCAGTTCGTCATAGACGAGCGGAAGGAGAGAGTCGAGCGCCTCCCGGTCTCCGCTTCGCCAGCGAACCAGTAGTTCCGTAACCTCTGAGGAAGGACCTGACATCCGGTTTCCCCACGTCGCGCGTGGGAAGCGCGTTTTTGGCGAAGCATATCCTCCTCACCTCGGCAAGTCAACCTATTAGGAAGACGGCCCTTAGCCGAATTGGCGGCAAGCGGCAAAGTTCTCTGCGCAAGCACGGCATTTTCAATCGGCACGGTCTCGTTTTTTGCCCTCTTCGATGGATAAGGCGGAAATGCATGAGGAACGGGTCCACCTGAATTCAATTTTTTCTTGAGCTGCCTGATCCCCTCGATCCGCTTTTTACGCCTTTGAAGGTATAGAGGCATTCCGCAGACCGTCGCGACGGGGAGGTCGCACCTGAAGCTGGTCCCATTGCGATAACCGTCTGCCTGTGTGCCCGTCGCTTCGCGAGGTCGAAAAATGCCTACCCTGGTATCGCGTACTTCCCTCTCCATGCTCCTGCTGTCGATCGCGACCGCTGGCGTCCAAGGCCAGCAGAAAGCCGCCACCGCTCAAACTGAAGACCTTCACATCAAGAAGAGCATCACGGTTGGAGGCAATTTCGTTTCGAGCTCAGAGACTTCCATTAAGGGCCCGCGGGAGCGTACCGTCACGCAGAACCCGAATGGAGCCAGCATCCTTCTCAGGCAATGCGACCTCAGACGCACCGTCACGCTCAATGAGCAGGCACAAACCTACTTCGTCACCCCCGATCCTCAGGACGAGAACGCTGTAAAAGCAGCGGCACTCGCCTCCGGTCAGACAGGCGCCGAGGCGAGCGGAGGAAGAATCCTTCTGACCACCACGGTTACCGACACCGGGGAACGGAAGACGATGTACGGCTACCAGGCGCGTCACCTCAAGGCAAAAGTCATTCAGCAACCCTCCCCCGATGCATGCACGCAAGTCCGCCAGATGTTCGATATTGATGGCTGGTTCGCAGACGTCTCCAAAGAACAGGCTGGCTGTATGTCGTTTGCGCCTCCCGTTCAGCAAGGGACCGGCTGCAGCGACAAGATCATCGAGAAGCGCTCCGGCAGCGGGAAGCCAGGCTATCCGCTACAGGAGAGCGTCACGATGGCCACTCCTGACGGCGGCACCATGACGGTTGGCATTCTCACCTCGGAACTGAACAAGCAGGAGAAACTGCCCGCCGAGATGTTCGACGTCCCGACCGGATATCGGCAGGTGCAGTCAATGGCGGAGTTGAATGGAGCTCCGGCGCAATCTGCGCCCGCGACGCAGATGACCCAGGGAACGGCTCCCTCCATGCGGCCGCCAACGCCCCAGTCAGGAGTTGGCGTTAATACGGCCGCGATGAAATCGACCCTCATCAGCGGCATGCTCAATCCGATGGCGGCGCCTGCGGCAAATCAGGCCGCGATGGCCCAGATGCAACGCCAGCTCGCTAAGGCGCAAGGAGCGGGGATGCCCCAGATTGGTGGGCAGATGGGTGGAATGATGCAAATGAACGCCGGCAATCCGGCTGGTGGCGCCCAGGTTGCCGCTCCACAGGCGCTCGGGCCCAAAGCGTCGGGCAAGATTCGCATCGGCGTGGCGCCGCCAAATGCCCAGGTGGGGCAAGGCAACAATGCAGGGGCCGATTACAGCACGCCCATCCGCAATGCCGAAATCGCTCTCATGAGCGGACCGGCCGTTGAGATCGCCGGGCTCGACTCGCACATTCCCATGCAGCTTCAGGCGGAAGCGCAGCAAAAGCAGTGTGACTTCATCCTGTTTTCCAGCGTGGAGGTGAAGCATAGTTCCGGCGGTGGCTTCGGCAAGTTCGCCAAGTTCGGAGGTATGGCTGCCAGCATGACGCCGATGGGCGCCATGGCTCATGGGATGGGCGGTGCCATCGCCGCACAAGGCGCCGCAATGGCTGCTTCTCAAATGGCACAACAACAGGCGATGAATCAACTCGCCGGCTTCAACGGCCAGATCAAGTCAAAAGACGACGTCACCGTGCAGTACCAGCTGGTCCCGACAGGACAATCTGCCCCAGTTGCCCAAAACTCGCTCAAGGGCAAAGCCAAGTCCGACGGCGAAGACGTATTGACCTCGCTCCTGCAACAGACGGCGGGCGAGGTCCTCGGAGCCGCCGCCAGGAAGTAGATCGTACTTACTGCCTTCTCTGTCGAGCTCTGAGCAAAGCTCTGCCGTTTTTTCCATTCTCTTGCTGGAGGAGTGTCGTGCGAACTCGCAGCGCTTTGCCCGGTCTCGGTTGCGTAATTCTGGTATTGGCTGCCTCGGGCTGTAAAAAGAAAGCCGACCAGTCGCCCTCGCCCTCCGATTTCGGCGGATTCAAAGCAAACGTCAGTATGCAGCCAAGGAATGCCTCCCCCACTCAAGACCAGTTGCAACCGCCGGCTCCGGTCCTGACTGCAACGAGCGCAACCATCGGCCGCACCGGTGGGGCTCTTGCATCCTCGGACGGAAAGCTGCGCGTATCCATCCCGGCCGGAGCGTTTGCGAGTGAAACCGAGGTCCGGATCCAGCCAAAGATTGACGACTTGGGAGAGAGCTTCGGACTGGTGTATGAGCTCAGTCCTGAGGGCGTTACGTTTTCTCAGCCAGTCACGCTTGCCTGGAATATCTCAGACGCGGATCTTCAGCGAACCAACATGGACAATCTTGTCGTCAGAAGCAGGGAGGCAAACCAACATTGGAAGATCCAATCGAATGTGGAACGGAACGGAGCGGACCACACGATCAGAGTCCAGGCGAAGCACTTTTCCCAGTGGGATCTCGCCATGACTCTTCGTATCCAACCCTCCTTCGCCAAGGTTTTCGTGGGCGATTCTCTCGAGCTCACCGCCTATGCCGGCACAACGGACCGAAGTCCCGATGCTCCTGATAACGGCAGCACCTCAACCACCTCGGGTAAGGGTGGGACTGGCGCGAGTCAGAGCCAGTCAACTTCCGATGATGACCTGTTGGCAGCCCCAGGAAGATCACAGACACAAAATCTTTTGGAATGCTGAGTGGAAAGTGAATGGCGAGCACTGCGGAACCCACAAAACAGGCTATGTCAAGCAGAATGTCATCGGTCATTTCAACGTCGACAGTGCAGCCTTCCAACCTGTCAGCTACATCACTCCGGATGACTTGCCCTCCCCCAATCCTGTAACTGTCAGTTTCGAAATCAAGATCAAAGATCCGGTGGCCGGCGGAAAGGAACCTGCAGCCTACACCGAAAGAAAGATGATCGCTACAGCTCAGATCACCGTTCTGCCTCGCGAAGATCATTGGGTGGGATATTCCGACATCAAGCAGAATGGAAGCGACAAGGTAAGCAGCCAGTTTACGTTTGCCCAGGCTCCCAAGGATCAAAAGGGGCCAGTTCGCACCTATGAAGTGTTCAACGGAACCGTCGGTTATAAGGGCCCCAAGACGGTCTCCGGAGGAACGTGCACATTGTTTATCTGGCCATCATCACAGGTGTTGAAATCGGGACCGGCGAGGCCTGCAGTTCTTGTCAGCGATACTGTGGGAACTCTGGGCATGCTGCGCGTCGACATGTCTGATCCCAATCGATGGCTGATTAGCGGACAGGGCGAAAGCCAATGGCTGGCAGACTACACAACCTATTGCCCCAATGGCGCTGGAACCATCCAGACAGGTGTGCACGCCGGGTGGTGGCCCCTGGACCCGCTCAACATGGGTGCGGCGACGCCGGTCACGATCACATCCGGTATACCGCCGGAGGTCTACGTCAAAATCGATGGGCCGATGGCGACAGGAACGGTCCACCTGACCTACATGGGCTCCAAGCCCGACGACCTCCTGAAACGAATGGGAGAAGACTACTACTGTCAGTGATTCCGGTGCTATCTCGGTCCATTGGAGCAGGTCGTGCCAATGCCCCTCTAGGCTCATGATCAAGTCGCGGCGCGCAAGGAGTAGTTCGCGATCAGCACGGATATCGCCAGCCTGATGGCACAGGCGAGCACAGGTTCTGCGCAGGTCGTGCGGAGCAAGTCCCGAGATGGCCAGAGCCAGCAGCGCCTTCCTTCACAATCGACCAGATCACCTTCGGCGTGAATCCGCTTCCCCAGTGCCGCCCAGCGCTGCTGTTTGGAGTTGCGGTTCCCAATTCAGCCTTAAATTTCGGCAGCGAGAGTGACCGCGGTTCCTGTCACGCCGCTCGTTGGAGTGGCATCAGAGTCGTGGTGGCAACCGCTAGTCAAATTGCATACACTTGCGTGGCCGGAATTGAACCAGAAGTGTGCTAATGTCAGGGGCATGTCGCAGTAACGCTTGACCACCGCTCAGGCCACTAGGGATAACTTCCGTGAAACGAAAGTTGCAGCGTTCGCGAAGTGTCTAGCCTTGGGAAACGGTAGCAGCAACGAAGTTTGTAAAATCTTTTTGCGTACGGAATGGGGGAAGTGAAGTGACCATACCGGTGTATCGCAAATGTATTTTGAGATGGTGCTCAGCAGTCATCGTTGCGATCCTTGCTCATTTGGCAGCCCTCTCCACCCAGGCTCATGCGCAGCCTGCCTGGGATCCGGTTTCCGGATGCTATATCTCTTCGAATGGCGTTCCAGCCTGCAATGGCTACCCCGGCTCCGGGCCGGGACAGGCCCAGGGTCCACGCATCGGATACGATCCCTGCTTCCTCGCCCAGAACGCGATGCGCCCTTGCGGCTCAGATCAGGTAAACGCGGCTAAGCCAGTCGGCGTCGATTCCAATCTCGTCGGCACTTGGCAATTGCCGCTGAAAAGCGGGTCGTGGCTGCTCACGATTGGTCGCGACGGTACTTACAAATTTCGCGGTGAAGGACCGAATCATTCCCCACCCCGAGCCGGTACGTTTTTCGCAAACAATGGGCATTGGTCGCTTAAAACCGCAGATGGATACACCGACGCTGGACTCTACCTCTACCAGGCTCCTGACATTTGGATTGCGACCGGCAAGCTTGGAGCTGCGGCTTGGCGACGCCCTGCATCGACACCAGGAGCAGTGCCAAGTTGTACCTCGCATCAGCCGTCAAAGACAAGCAGCTTGGATGGTAATCTCGTGGGCACCTGGAAGCTCCCTTTGAAAGGCGGTCCGTGGATATGGGAGATACTTCAGGATGGATCCTATAAATTTCACAGCGAGGCGCGCGACGGTGCCCCGTCACACGCGGGCACCTTCTCAGCGAAAGAGGGAAATTGGTCTCTGAACTCAACGACTGGATACAACGACGCTGGCTACTATCTATATCAGTCCCCTGATGTACTGATTGCAGCCGGGAAGCTGGGTGCTGCCGCATGGGTCCGCTCTACTGCTGAATCTGCCTCTTGCCATTAAGACTCAATAACTCGAAAAGGCCAATAACGGTCGGCAAGTGTGATGATGGCCCGGGTCAGTGCGTCTTCTTCGTTCCGCTGCGTGGGGCCGTTAACGTTGCGTGCCACGTGGCTGGTGAACCAGATGGCACGCATGACGCTCACTCGCTCCGCAGCCGTTCGGAGGACCCCAATATTGACAAGTCAGAGCGGGACCATGTTCTGAAGCAGATGCAGTTGGCGAGCATCGCGCTCGACGGCTACCGACGAGCTTATGAGCTAGAGCGAAGGCCAGAGAGATGAGCTCGTTTCATTGAACTATCCGTCCCCACGGCAGTTCTAAACCCGCCCTCGTCTCCTTATGCTTCCTGTGGATTGTGCTCAACGGTAACAAAACCCCGATCTCTTGACGCGCACTTTTGATGAACATCCACGCCGAGAATAGTAATCTGACTTTTTCGTCGTAAAGAAGGCTACGACCAAGCGCGGCGCGAGATTCGCCGCGAAGACTCTCAGAAAATAAGCTCGGTGCTCGGCCTAGAGCCTGATCAAATTATTTGCGATCTTCTGTCCGGGCGAAGATGGCGAGGACTCGGCATCGGTCTGGGTAGGCGGTGAACAAGATGCTGGTGTCGGTTTCGAGAACAACGCAATCGCCCTGGCGGAGTTCATCCACGACACCTGTAGCCGTCATCTGGAGCGAGCCATCGAGAATATAGGCGGTGATCTCAGTGCGAGAGCCGGGATTGCCGATGTTGCAGGAAGCCTCTGCGGGTATCTCGAGGAGTTTGGTCACCTGTCTGCTCTTTGATGTCGATCGATGCAATGGAATCTCTTTCGCGCTGGGCTGTTCGCGCCGCTCGACGAAGATGTGTGCTCTGCGCGTGATCGCCACGGAGTGGTGTGAGACGGCAGAAAAGAAGTAGGCGAGGTCGGTACCGTACACACGGCAAATCTTCGTGAGCGTTTGTAGCGTCGGGACCATACGAGCGCTTTCGAGCTTGGAAAGAAGCGCAGTGGATAGGCCGGTTTCGGCTGCGAGCCGGGCAAGTGTGAGGCCTTTTTCAGTGCGGAGCGCTCTTAGCTTCACGCCGATGGAGTAAACGGCGAGAGCATCTTGCACGTTGTCTGGTGTTTTGTCGGTGGCAACCATCAGCGAACGTCCACCAAGCGCACGACGGATTCGAGTTCGGCGATGCGTTCGCGAAGAATCCGTTTTAACTCAGCGCGGGATAACGTCTCCTCGCCCGGTTCGGCCTCCGCCTTCGCGAGTGCAGCGCGCAAAGCTTCGAGCGACGGACGGTTGAGTTGCAGGCTCATAACAAGTCCTCAGGCTCATCGGAGCCGGAGCGAACAGAGTGCTTGAGTTGCGCGTGCTGGAGGAAGGAGCCCGAGAGCCACAGGACGGCATCCACATTGTCGCGCGGGTCCGTGGGGGGCGGCGGCATCTGTTCGCCGCATGCGGTGCACTTGCCAGCAATGGGGTGGATCGCCGCGTCGTAGGATAAAGCGAGTTCTGGTTTCACGGTGCTACTCCGACAACGTGCCTTGGGCTGCCTTGCCTTATAGCTCTACAAGTTGCAGCAAAGCAGCCTCCAGCACTTCTAGGCGTTGGAGGAGAAGCCGACGGAGGTCAGAGTTATCAAAGCAGATGGCCGGGTCGGTCTCTCGTGCTGGCCTAGAAAACCAAGCGAACATCGAAGTCAAGTCTGCAACTTGTCCACATGGGTTGAATGATGGTCGCACGGGAACGACTGAGGCGATGTGCGCTAAGTCACATCCTATCCTGTAGGCGGGAGACCGTTCTGAAGCGACCATGTCGAACTTTGGTGGAGCCAAAATATACGGATGGCTGCTGAATCACCTTGTTCAGGATGCGCCTGCGGAGTTGCTGGCTGCGAGTCCATCTGCCGCAAGCCACAGTGAACTGGATCGAAGGCGTGCCAGCGTCGGCTGGATTGTGCGGCATCGGTGACGTGCAAGTCACTGCAGGTTGCGGTAACTAACGCTGGTAAGTGACAGACCACGCAACGAAAGCCAGCAAGGAATCTGCCAGAAGCGAAAGCATCCATCGAGTCCAAAGGGGCCACTCTGTATGGCAATGGAGGACACCCAGTAGGCCGAGGGACGCCAAGAGGCATGTGGATCGGAAGGCTGGCGGCAAATCGACGATTCCGAGAACTGCGAACGCCAAGCCTATTAAGCCTAGGGTTCCCGCAGCACCCGCGGAATCTCCTCTTCCGTATGTCCGCGCTTGCCCATCCCGACGTCCACCTCGTCCCTTCATGACAATCACTGAGGCCACGAACTATCAACTTACAAACTGAGGAGGTTTTGGGTCAGCCCATCAATTTTCGTTCGAGAGATCCGCAACCAATTGGCACTTGAATTTCAGGAACTCAGGAGACGAAATATCGTCTCCTGACTGAAACTCGGCTCAGGATGTTTGAACCGTTCTTTAGTACGAAAAAGGCACGTGGGACGGGACTGGGCCTGGCTATCACCAGAGCGATTGTTGAGTGCCATCGGATAGGATCAAAAGCTGGACCAGCACGCGTGCTGAAAGAAGCGGAACGGCCTTTCGCATCTACCTTCCATTGCGCCAAACGTGAACCGTGCGGTTCTGCATCGAGTGATCAGCTCTAGGCTGAAGGACGCGACGTGCTCGAGTGAAAAATAGTTCGAAGATCCTAAGCCGAATATCACGCCGGATTCCGTGCCCATTGTCCGCGAAGAGGACGTGCGCCTCCACATCGGTGCAGCGAGCACGCATCTGCAGAGTCCCCTTCCTGGGCAGTGCCTCGATCACATTGCCAATCAGGTTCGGAAACAACTGGAGCATCGCACCCGCTCGAATTCCTCACAGCAAGGAAGACTTGCAATAGCGGGGCATGGTTGTTTGCCCCACGCACCAATGTACCGTGTGTTTCTCCTGCAATGTGACTTTCATCACGAGTATTCGAGATGTCACGATGCTCCACTTAGAATCTCCGCACGAAAGTGATAGGGGTCACAGCCTCAACTGAATTCAGAGACGCTGCATGCAAGGAGCAGCCCTAAATGGCTTCTAACCCTCTAACCTCGATCCAACAGCGCACGATTCTGCAGATCATACTTTCGTATGCTGTATTCGGCCTAACATGGGTCGGCGTTTCCGACTTGTTGGTATTCCTGCAGAGCGGCAGAGTGCAGCAGGAGGGGCTGCTGAGTCTTGCAAAAGGACTCTTGTTTGTCGCTGTTTCCGCGGTCATGCTGTACGCCATCCTCTCTAGGGCGGTGCGAAAGACGGTCGCCGAGCGTGACAACTTTCGCGAACGATTGCGATATCTGAACCTGGACGGAAACGACGTCGTACTCCTCCTAAATGAGAGCGGAGGGATCGTTGAGGCAAACGATAGGGCGATCTCAGCCTACGGCTATCCAATGGAAGAACTCACAAATAGAGGGTTCGCCGATCTCTTAGCCCGGCAGACCGGGTTTTCAGACCGATGGGCCTCTCTGCTGAAGGACGGCACGTTGCGATCCGAAGTCGTGCATCGACGAGCAGACGGAACCGAGTTCCCGGCGGAGATCAGCGCGCGCTGCTTCAAACTCAATGGATCTCTCTTTGTCCACACCGTTGTTCGCGATAATTCAATCAGGAACGATGCAGAGCGGCAACTCATCCGATTGAAGGACGCCTATGCTGCATTGTCACAGACAAATCAGTGTATAAATCAGGCTGCGGATCGCGACGCGCTATTTCGACAAACAGTGGGAATCGCAGTTAGATACTCGAATCTTGAGCTTGCCTGGATCGGGCTGGTCGAGTCGGGCGTTGAACTAGTCGTTCCGGTAGCGCAAGCTGGGCCGGCAGTCGATTACGTGCGAGATCTTCAGGTTTCAGCGGATCCACAGTCGCCATGGAGTAAAGGCATAGTGGGCCAGGCCATTCTTGGGCGAACTCCAATCATCATCAATAACCTTTGGAACTCAGAAGGGTTCCAGCCGTGGAGCGAACACCTCGTAAAGTATCGAATTCGGTCGTGGGCGGCATTCCCACTGACTGAGGGTGGTGAGCCGACCGCGGTGCTAGCTCTGTATTCCAGCGATCCGTTCGCCTTCACCGGAGAAGTTGCCGAGGTGCTGCGAAAAATGGCAGATGATCTCTCGCTTGCTTTGGACCGCTTGTCCCTAAGGTCAAGACGGTACACATTGGAAGCAGAATTGGGGAGGCTCAAAAAGGCAGTCGAGCAAAGCCCAGTCGCCATCGTAATCTCGGATCATACAGGCGCGATCCAGTACGTCAATCCTGCCTTCACAGCAACGTCGGGATATGGTCTTGAGGAAGTATTGGGCAAGAATCCTCGCATTCTTAAAAGCGGAGAGACATCCTGTCAAGCCTACGCTGCCATGTGGCAACAACTGAAAAGCGGAGAAGCGTGGACGGGCGAATTCCATAATCGCCGTAAAGATGGCACATTCTATTGGGAAGAAGCTGTTATCTCCCCAGTCAAAGATTCCACTGGTTCGATAACGCACTTCATCGCTGTCAAGCAGGATGTGACCGCACGCCGCGAAGTAGAAGAGCGAGCTCGTTTTCTGGCTTTCCATGACCCTCTTACGGAATTGCCAAACAGGCTGGTGGCAAAAACCAAGATGGACGAAGCAATCCTGCAGGCAGAACGAGAAGGCCAAAAGATTGCCCTCATGTTCATTGACGTCGACAATTTCAAACGGGTGAACGACTCGTTGGGCCACTCCGTCGGGGATGAACTGCTACAAGAGGTGGTCAAAAAACTGAGCGGCAGCATGCGTGAAAGGGATGTGCTCTCTAGAGTGAGCGGCGACGAGTTCCTCGTCATTGCACCAGGAATACACGACTTGGCGGCCGTTGAAGCCATCGCGGAACGTATCCGAATAGCATTGTCATCACCGCTGCACGTGAGTGGAATGGAGATCTCCACCACTGTTTCCATCGGAGCGGCTATGTACCCCGATGATGGTCAAACATTTGAGGATCTACAACGTCAAGCAGATCTGGCAATGTATTGCGCGAAACGGGAAGGTAGAAATGCCTTCCGCACTTACTCGAAATATATGGAGACGGATTCCCATGGGTTCGTGTTAACAGTAAATGGCATCCGGAGAGCCCTCGAGAACGGAGACTTTATCCTCCATTATCAGCCACAGGTTCATATTGAAACACGCGATGTGAAAACAGTTGAGGCCCTCATTCGATGGAACCACCCGGAATTCGGACTTGTTGGGCCTAACCGCTTCATTCCTGTCGCCGAGGAAAGCGGATTGATTGTGGACATTGGAAATTGGGTGATCAATGAGACCTGCCGGCAAGCTGCCGAATGGCGTAACCTCGGTATGGATAAGATGCGAATTGCCATGAATATTTCGGCCCTGCAACTTCGCCGACATGATCTAGAGCGTGTAATCGCGGATGCTTTAAACAGGTGGAATGTCGAGCCGAACGCGCTCGAAATCGAACTCACTGAATCGGCACTTGTCCATAATAGTGCCGATGTAGCTGCCCTACTCAGGCTACTGAAGGGTTTCGGCATCGGCATTGCGCTCGACGATTTTGGAACAGGCTATTCCAACTTCAGCTATCTTAAATACTTCGACCTAGATCGCTTGAAGATTGATCAATCCTTCGTTCGTCACATTACTTCAAACAAGGGCGACATCGCCATCGTGAGATCGATCGTGCAATTGGCCCGGAATTTTGGCTTGGAAACGATTGCCGAAGGGGTAGAGACGGAAGAAGCGCTCAAAGTCGTTCAACGAGCTGGCTGCATGCATGTGCAGGGATATCTGTTTGCCCGCCCGATGCCGCCGAATGAGATTCCTACATTTCTTGCCGATCGGATTGCCCTAATCGATGGTAGTCACGTGGATCTGCAGAAATGCCACTATTTCCCTCCTCGGACAATTCAATAGCAGCACCAACTAGCACTTCTGGAACATATGGACTGCACCGCACGTGACACACATGGAAATCGAAGTGGATTCGCACTCGAACAGCTGGGTTGGACTGACTCCATAACACGCGGCGAGTTTCGCTATGTGGTTTCTTACAACCCTTCATCGTTCTCGGCGGGTGTTGAGCTAGGAAATCCCAGGTAACGGTCGTTGGCTGGAGTCTGTCTTCAAAAGCGTCGTTCGATCTTCTACCCAATGTGACGGCTCTCACATCCAGAGAATTGTGTCTGTGCAACCATCTTCCTCACCATCCGGCACGGAAGACTTGAACGTCTTGCTCACCGTGCGGATGTATTTCTAGGCGATCCAGCGGAGGCGATGCCGGCCATCTGTATTGATGCCACTGACCTTCGTCGCCTTCTCTCCTCCACCGGTTTGTCAGTGCTGAGGCCTGCCTTGCCACACGGGCCTCCAGCCCGGTCACGACGTGTTCTGTTCCTTGCGGCACATGCTTGAGGACCCTGCGCCGCGCACACTCACTTGTCAGCTTAATCGCGTACCAGCGCGTCGCATCGCCGAGTAGGAACCACCGCGCCGAGTGGACACTCGCCAGATCTGGAGGGAACCAAATGATCCCAGAACTCGTCATCCGCTACGACCACGACCTCCGCCCCAAATCTGCGCAGTGCTCATCCTGTGGCCACCCGATGCCGCCGCCCCCACCGGACTTCGACGACTCCGCCGACATCGTTCAGTGGTTTTCCAACCAATTCATCGAACACAGGAAAGAGAAGCACGCCGCTCCACCCTACGCCGTGGCTAAAGACTCATAGGCTAGCGAGCCCTGAAAAGACAAGCGTGTTTGAAGTATGGCAGCGTAAGTGACGGTGCGGAGCGAGGGCAAACAAGACGATTAGTTCCGGCACAGCAGAACAAGGTATTTCCATCGTTGGCGACTCTCGCTCGCCGTCATGGCAACGTCATCTGTGGACAGCAAAACACGCCGATGATCGAACGAACAAAACCAAAGCCCGCCGAGGAACTCCGCCACTTGCCGCGATCGGCAAGTCGTCTTTCCGATGGCTGCGATTCGCGTCAACCTTCTTGAGAGGGTTCGCAACTTGCCTGTCGGGCGAGTTTTTGAGGAAAGGGTACTTTAACTCAAAGGATTGGAGACAAAGTCGTGTGGATCAGATTGTGGGTCGGATTCTTGATGATCAACGACGGCTCGAGTGCACGAGCGCATTCCGCTGTTATCGTCATTCCAGTTCACGATTGGTTCGACAACACTGGCCGACATATCAGACTTGATCCGGAGCGGCCGAGAAATCTCCAGCGAACCAGATCGGTTGAAACATAGCAGCTGACATACCGGAGAGACGGATCCAGGCCCGGCGTACGATCTTCGCCGAACCAGTAGTACCGATTCCCCACCTTCGTGATTCCCACGCTGTGAGCCTGTAGTCGCTTGCCATCTGTGTCGCTCCACGGG
>Ga0105241_10000041_pt1 | contig 107393 bp, 94 predicted proteins | sample KBSC64metaG_FD_80422 | JGI IMG/M metagenome (GOLD analysis project Ga0105241, IMG submission 80422) | Corn rhizosphere microbial communities from Kellogg Biological Station, Michigan, USA - KBS C6-4 metaG | ecosystem: Host-associated > Plants > Roots > Rhizosphere > Soil | place: Michigan, USA... | reverse complement strand
TGTTTCAGCGCATCCGCGCATTGCCGGGAGTTGAATCTGCCGGAGGCGTGGACGATCTGCCTCTTGCCGGCGGTTCCAACCAGCCTGTCGCTGTCGAGGGGCGCCCAGTGGTGCCAATGTCCGAGCAGCCGGAAGTCTCTGTTCGCGAAGTCACGCCCGGGTACTTCGACGCCATGAGGATTCCCCTGCTGGAAGGCCGCCGCATTCAAGACGGTGACACCGCGGCTTCGAATGCCGTAGTGGTGATCAGCAAGTCGATGGCCCAACAGTTCTGGCCGAACGAGAGCCCAATCGGACATCATCTGAAGTTGACGTTCTTCCCGGATAGAGAGCGCACCGTAGTTGGGGTGGTCGGTGATGTGAAGCAACACGGACTCGACACTACCTCTGGAATCGCCACGCTCTATTGGCCGCGTGCGCAGGTAGGCGATTCCGCACAGGGACCGTGGCGTTCATTCGGAGTTTCTCTCGTGGTGCGAACTTCCACACCGCCGCAGAAGCTGGCCCCTACCATCACAAAAGCAATTGGCGAAGTGAACGCCAGCATCCCCGTCGACAATGTCATGACGCTGGAGGACTTCATCGGAAGCACGTTGACGCAGCGAAGCTTCAACATGCAGCTGTTGGCGATCTTTGGAGCGCTCGCGTTGGTGCTGTGCACAATCGGTATCTATAGCGTCCTCGCGTACTCGGTTAAACGGCGGATGCGGGAGATCGGATTGCGGCTGGCGTTTGGTGCTTCGTTCAAGGATGTGATGACTCTGGTGGTCGCGCAGGGAATGAAACCGACGCTCGCCGGAGTAGGGATCGGAATTGCTGCGGCTCTCGGGCTGGGACGTGTGGCGGCGAGCCTTATCTATGGGGTCAGCGTCCGAGACACGGCTACGTACACGGTGGCAACGGTGTTGATTGTGTTCGTGTCCTTTGTAGCGAGTTTGGTGCCAGCGCTCCGAGCAACGAGGGTGGATCCCCTGACGGTGCTGCATGAGGACTAGCCAGATTGCCGCTGACCGAGGCGCATCGATAACTAAGCTTCGCTCCCTGTTCGCCTTCGGTGATTGACCTCACAATCGGGGACCCGTATAGTAGAAGCAATGGCTTTGTGCTGTTCCATGCCGGTCGCTTGTTGCGCATGTTGTTGTGCGCCGCGCCGGACTATGGGATAAGCCGCCAGTAGACTTACCGGAACTCCCATACCCCGCGCAGCAGTTTCCCTGCCGCCGCGGGTTTTTTATTGCCCTTAAACATCCGGAGAATCATGACGACCACCGCAGTCCAGCAACGAAATACAGCCAACAACGGACATATCCCTGCCGCACCCGAAGCTGAGCTTTTGCGCGACCGGCTCAATCACATTGAGCTTCTGGAAGCAGAAAGCATTCATATCTTCCGTGAGGTAGTTTCCGAGTTTCAGAACCCTGTGATGCTGTACTCGATCGGGAAAGATTCTTCGGTGATGCTGCGGCTGGCTCAGAAGGCCTTTCATCCAGGGCCGATTCCGTTTCCGCTGCTGCACGTTGATACGGGATACAAGTTCCGCGAGATGCTCGAGTTTCGCGACCGATACACGGCGGAGCTTGGTCTGAAGCTGATTGTGTGGCGAAACGAACACGCTCTTGCAGATGGAGCCAATCCAGTGAAGCTCGGGACCCAGCGGTGCTGTGGGCTCTTAAAGACACAGGCACTTCTGGATGGACTGCGAGCGGGCGGATTCGACGCGGCATTCGGCGGCGCACGGCGCGATGAAGAGAAGTCGCGAGCGAAAGAGCGGATCTTTTCGTTTCGCGACGGAGCAGGGCAGTGGGATCCAAAGAATCAAAGACCCGAACTATGGTCGTTATTCAACGGGAAGATTGGCCCGGGCGAGAGTATCCGGGTGTTTCCGCTCTCGAACTGGACGGAACTTGATATATGGCACTACATCCATCTCGAGAAGATTCCGATTGTGCCGCTGTATTTTGCGAAACCTAGAAAAATGCTGGTGCGTGCCGACTCGCTGATTCCACTCGAGCAGCCATTTATCCAGGGACTTCCTGGAGAGGAGCAGCTGGTGAAATGCAGGTTGCGCTCGCTCGGATGCAGCCCTTGCACAGGAGCGATCCGATCGGAGGCCGACACGGTTCCCAAGATTATTGAGGAACTGATGGCTGTCCGAAACTCAGAGCGCGCTAACCGGATCATCGATCACGACCAGGACGGATCGATGGAGTTGAAGAAGCGCGAGGGCTACTTTTGATGAGTTCTGCTGAGGGAAGTGCGATCGCATTGGCTGAACAGGCCCAAGTGGATGAAGTGACGCTGCCAATTGAGGAGCGGCTCGAGGCGGAGCTCAGGAAAGATCTGCTGCGATTTTCGACGGCAGGCAGCGTGGATGACGGAAAATCAACGCTGATTGGGCGACTTCTCTATGACTCGCACAACGTGTACGACGACCACATCAGGTCGGTGACACGAAATGCAGCGATCGATTTTGCTCAACTCACCGACGGACTTCGGGCCGAGCGAGAGCAGGGGATAACGATCGATGTGGCGTACCGCTACTTCTCTACGCCGAAGCGGAAGTTCATTATCGCGGATACGCCCGGGCATGAGCAGTACACGCGCAATATGGCGACAGGCGCATCAACGGCAGATGTGGCGATTGTGCTTGTCGATGCGCGCAAGGGGATCCTGAACCAGACACGGCGTCATGCTTGCATTGCTTCGCTGCTTGGCATTCCGATCGTGATTGCCGCGATCAACAAGATGGACCTGGTGGAATTTTCGCCGGAGGTGTTCAAGCAGCACAGTGACAGCCTTCAGGCCTTGGCAAAACAGCTGGAGATTCCCAGGCTGATTCCGGTGCCAGTGAGCGCGCTGGATGGAGATAACATTGTCCATCGCAGTACAAGAATGCCGTTCTACGACGGACCGAGCATTCTGGAATTGCTCGAAACGCTACCGCTGGCAATCGAGCGGACGCAGGCAACCTTCCGGTTGCCGGTTCAGCGGGTGATCCGGCCGCATCAGGATTTTAGAGGATTCGCCGGACAGATTACAGCCGGAGCGGTGCATCCTGGCGATGAGGTCGTAGCGCTCCCGAGCGGAAGGCGGACGCGAGTCAAATCGATCACGACATGGGACGGTGAATTGGAACGAGCTCATGTTCCGCAGTCGGTGGTAGTTTCGCTTGAGGATGAGATCGATCTGAGTCGCGGGGACATGATCGCTGCTGTCGAAGATGCTCCGCGAAAGACGAGTCGGATCGAAGCTACGGTTGTGTGGATGCATGGCAAGCCGCTGCGCGTCGGAGCGACCTATCTGCTGAAACATGCCAGCCAGACGGTGCGGGCCAGTGTGGTTGAGATTCAATCGCGAATCGATGTGGAGCACCTGGCAGAGAATTCTGCGGCGCAGCTTGCGCTGAACGACATCGGGCGCGTGGTTATCGAGACCAGCCGGCCACTCCTCGCTGATTTGTATCGCGAGAGCCGCGCGACGGGCAGCTTCATCTTGATCGATTCCGCCGATAACGGCACATCGGGCGCGGGAATGATCCGCGTGATCCACGAAGCAGGGGACGGTCATCGACGTGCAATCAGCGGGTTGCTAAAGCTCGGGGATAGGCCATTCCTTGCGCGACAGTTGGAGCAGGCGCTGCTGGCGACGGGCGCGGTGGTATTAAGGACGCGATACGCGGGCACGGCACAGCTATTGAACCTTGCTCGCGCTGGCGCATTTGTGATCAGCGAGTCGGATGAACTTGCACGAATTTCGTATGTTCGGGCGGATTCAGTGAGTGGGAACCCTACCGAAGTTCCGCCCGAGCTCGAGTCTGCACGGCCAGAGGCGTTTCTGGCTGAGATCGAACGAATCGCTTCACTTCCTAGAGGAGAGGATGAGAATGACAACGGTCTGGGCATCTGACGAACTGGCACAAGCGGCTTCGAATTTTCTGCGGGAACAACTGGAGGATGCGCAGCGTGCGTGCTTGACCAGTAGCTTTCAGGCTGAGGATGTGGTGGTGCTGCACATGGCTCGGCAGATCAAACCGCGGATTCCGGTGCTGTTTCTGGAAACGGGTTATCACTTTCCTGAGACCCTGGAGTACCGAGATCGCATTGCTGCGGACTGGGATCTGAACCTGGTGAATGTAGAGCCGGAGATCACCGTTGCCGAGCAGGAGTCAAAATTCGGAATTCTGAATCAGACCGCTCCTGACCGTTGCTGTGGCTTGCGAAAGGTTGAGCCGCTGTTCCGTGCCCTCGGTTCGTACACGACGTGGGTGACGGGGTTGCGGCGGGAGCAATCGAAGACACGGGCAAATTTGCAGACGCGCGAATTTTTCACTCTGCCTTCGGGACATATTCTTGCGAAGTTGAGTCCGTTGGCGGAGTGGACGACCCGGGATGTCTGGCGGTATGCGGAGCAGAACGAGATCCCGCTGCTGCCCCTTTACGAGAAAGGCTACACATCAATCGGCTGCGCTCCGTGCACGAGTCTGCCGTTTGACCCGGGAGATGCGCGGTCGGGTCGCTGGTCCGGGCGCAAAGTCGAGTGTGGCATTCACCTGCAAGCGAAGTAAACGGAGAGCTCGATGGAACTCGTGCTTGGATTCGCAATCGCAGTGCTTATCGCGATCACCGGTGTGGGCGCCGGATCGCTGATTGCGCCGTTGCTGATCCTGTTCCTGCATGTTCCGGTGGCCGAGGCAGTAGGGACGGCGCTTATTTATTCGGCTGCGGTGAAGTTCGTGGTCGTTCCGGTGCAGATATGGAAGCGGCAGATCGAGTGGAAAACGCTCGGTCTCATTCTCGCGACCGGCCTTCCCGGCGTTGCGATCGGATCGTTCATTTTTCAGCGCGTCGCACACAATGAGGCAAATAACTTCTGGCTGTATTTGGCGCTCGGCTTGATGATCGTAATTTCGTCCGCGTGGCATATATATAGGCACTTCAAACCGGCGGGAGAACTTGCGCGGCGGTCTGATTCGCCAGGCTGGCTGGCAGCAGTGATGTTGCCGATCGGAGCAGAGGTGGGGTTCTCGTCGTCGGGGGCGGGAGCGCTGGGAACTCTGGCGCTGCTTGGACTGACGCCCCTGGATGTGCGGAAGATCGTGGGAACGGACCTCGCCTTTGGGTTGTGCCTCTCCATCGTTGGCGGGACGTTGCATCTGCGGAGCGCAGGATTGAACGAGGCGTTGCTGGTCAATCTGATCGTAGGCGGGGTCCTCGGCGGGCTGGTGGGAGCAGGGCTGGCGTCGCGAATCCCCGTACGCGTGATGCGCCTTGCGCTGTCGATCTGGCTCCTGGCGATGGGCGTACAGCTTTGCTGGCATGCCTTGGTTTAGTTTCATCGCGCAAATCCGGATGTCGACGGGCTCGATTCCCTGCGAACCTGCCCGTCTTTCCGGGCGATATACTTTCTTTGGCGCTCAATGCCCCATTTTCCAATGTAAGTGAGACTTGACCTTGGCGCGTGAACTGCATACCGCACGTCTGCTTAAGAAAGCGTGCATCTCTGAATCGGCCCAATGTTACCACTTCGAGTTCGTTGTTGAAGACCTGGAGAGCTTTCCCTTTACCTCGGGCCAGTTCATCTCGGCAGTTGCGCCCGATGCGAACGGGAAGCAGCAGACCCGCGCCTACTCGATCGCCTCGGCTGCGAATGGCAATCGGTTTGAGTTGTGCGTGAACCGTGTGCCGGAAGGGTTCTTTTCAAATCATCTGGCGGACCTGACAGATCTGCCGCCAGGCGGAGCGATCAAAGTACACGGGCCGCACGGGCACTTCGTGCTGAAGCAGCCGATCACCGACTCCATCTTGATTTCAACCGGAACGGGAATTGCACCAATGCGCGGGTATGCGCAGTGGCTGTTTCCCGAGACGGGTCCTGATGCTGGGATTGATCGCAGCGAAGGCAAGGACATTTGGATGGTGTACGGGACACGTTACGAGAGCGAATTGTATTACCGGGAAGAGTTCGAGGCACTCGCCGCACGGAAGCCAAACTTCCACTATTTACCGACATTGAGCCGCGCGGACGAGAGCTGGAAAGGGCTTCGGGGATACGTCCAGGATCACGTTGCGAGAATCGTGGAGGAACGCGCTGTCAAGCTTGGCCAGACTCTTCCGGTGCCGCCGCCGGACCCAAACGTCCTGCCCTCTGAGCTAAAGTTCGACATCTATGCATATATTTGCGGGTTGAACAATATGGTGGCGGGTGTGAGGGAGAAACTCTCAAGCTTCGGATGGCACCGCAAGCAGATTGTCTTCGAGCGGTATGACTGAAAGCAGCCTCTAGCTTCAACTTTCAGTCTGCGTTCGCAAGGGCGCAACGAAGGAAGATGGCCAAGGCGGTTGTCGTATCCAAAGCGGCCGTTCGCCAGGGTATCCCGAAGCGATGGCATCAAGCTAAGATCGCCTGCAAATTCGCTAAACGCAGAACGCCGAAATCAGAGATTGAACAATTCGCGGAGGCGCTTTGTCTGGGCACGACTGACCGGGATTTCCGTCTGCTTCTTGTCGTTCATGCGGAGCTGGTAGGTAGATTTGAACCAGGGAACGACTTCGCGGATCTGATTGATATTGACCACGAAACTGCGATGAGCGCGCCAGAATAGGGCGGGGTCGAGCTGATCGAGAAGCTCCTCGATTGTGCGGCATTTCGATTGACCTTCGAACTGCTGCGTGACCACGCGTATTACCCCTTCGTTGATCTCGGCGAAGCAGATTTCCGCCTGGTCAACCAGCAGGAGACGGCTGCCGGCCTGGACGATCAGTTTGGCAGGCTGGGCGGTGCGTCCGGGCCCTTGCTGGCCGTTCTTGAGCAGGTGAAGGAGCGCATCAAGTTGAGACTCGATGGGAGATTCGCCCTGGGCAGCAGCTGCATCGCCTGCGATTCGAGTGCGAACGCGTTCGAGGGCCTTGTCCACCCGGCCACGATCAAAGGGCTTGAGCAAATAGTCGACAGCGTTCACGTCGAAGGCGCGGACGGCATATTGGTCATAGGCAGTGGCGAAGACAAACTGCGGCAGCTGCCAGGATTGGTTGTCCTTTAGCTTGCGGTGTCGATCGATGACGCGCTGGATGACTGCAAAGCCGTCCAGCCCGGGCATCTGAACGTCGAGGAAGACGAGGTCCGGATGATGCTCCTCGATGAGTTCAACCGCTTCGATTCCGTTGGCGCCCTGGGCAAGCACTTCAATGTCGGGGGCTGCCTGCAGAAGATAAGCGAGCTCGTCCCGAGCAAGCTGTTCGTCGTCGATGATGAGGGCGGAGATCGTCACCAGTTGTAGGCCGAAGATTGATTGTAGGTAGCTGAATGGCGAGGGTCAATTGAGGAAAGGCTGAGCGGGGCTGAGGGCCGCTTGAATAGTTAATCAGCAGCTTGGAACGTCAATCGCGACCGGCGTGAACACGTAGGCGGGCGGGCATGTGGTCTCGCTCGAGTTCGTGTCCGCAACGAGTGCAGAAGAGGTCGGTGGGCCTGACAGTGCGGAAGCAGTTGCCGCAGCTCGCTGTGAGCTGATAGTCGCATTGCGGACAGAAGTGGAAGTCGCTCTGGACATGGGTTCCGCAGGCAGGGCAAGTGGAGACCAGGGGGGCACGGAGAAGGAAATAAAGGACAGCGCCAATCCCGCCGGGCATTACGAAGCAGATGAGCATCCAGAAGCGAGAGCTCATAGCCCGTCTGGGAGCATCTTTACTGATGTAGCCGACCATGAGGATGTAAAGGGCGGCGAGAAGTCCCCACGTAATGTCGAAATAGGCGCGAAGGCCTAGCGGAACCTGATGGTGCTGAGTTCTGGGGAAGACGATCCAGAAGTAGTACTCAACAAGTACAAAGATGGCAACGGCACAGACGATAGACCAGACCGGCACCAGTCGTGTGTCTTCGTTCGGATTGATCGATTCAGGTTCCCGCATGATTGATGGCCTCATCAGAGGCACTTGCAGCAGCCACAGTGCCGAAATGCTATTGAATGGACGAACATGCCAGGGCTGAAGTTGCGTCCCATTGAATTGAAGTTGGCTCAGTATAGCCCGGAATTATCAGGATTTGCGGCGAAGCCAGCCCGCAAGTAACGCGGAGCCGAGGAGGGCGGTGATCGAAAAGAAGCCCCAGATGGCGATCTCGCCAAAGGTCGTAAGATGTTGCTCCTCGACAAGAGTTTCGGCAAGCCACCAGATCGGGGGCGCAACAATGAAGAAGACAACCAGGGTCGCGGCGATCGCCCAGGCGCGAACTTTCTTCCGGCCAGCACGCTGATCTTTCATCACGCCCGCCGAGGTCATAACCACTCGACGTGTCTTGGTCGCGCTGATACGGTCGCGATCACCCTGGAGGCCGGACACAGCTTCGATCAGGTCATTCTGCGAGGGCTTGCGACTGCCCAAAGCCGACCCGGAAGAGCTCACACAACCTCCGAACGCCGGTTCTGAGTCCGCTCCAGCCGCGGCTTGATGGAAGCCATTCCGCGATAGAGGCGAGATTTAACGGTGGAGAGCGGGGCGTGAGTGACCTTGGCTATTTCCTCAAGCGAAAGGTCCTCATGGAATCGCAGAACCAGAACTTCACGGTACAGGGTGTCGAGTTGGAGCAATGCGGCCGCGATCTGCTCGCGATCTTCTACGCTCGACATGCGGTCGAATGGGCCGGGCTCGTGGTCCGGGACCTCAAACGCCAGAGGACGGTCGTCCTCGCCGCCGGCTTCAAAGAGTTCGTCCAGGCTCGACATCGTACGTTTGCGGCGCTGGTCGATGAGAAGATTGCGGGCGATGGTGAACAGCCAGGTTTCGAAACGGGACTTGCCGTTGAACTGGGTGCCACGGGTAAGAACCCGCATCCAGACTTCTTGAAATAGGTCTTCAGCCTGCTCACGATTACCTGTGAGGAAAAGCAGGTAGCGAAGCAGCCGGTGCTGATATCGGACAATGAGTTGATCGAGCAGGCCGGCATCTTGTCGCTTAAGTCCTTCAGCGACCGCAAGATTCTCCTGCCGGACCTGTTCTTCGGTCGCGGAAGCGGGAGTGAAAAGCGCACGAATAGCCGAAACCGTACCCATCTTGTTCTATTAGACGACAAAAGGTTGTCCAGAGCCGCAGAAAAGATGGCATTTCACCAAAAATACAGCGATTTACCGGACATCTTTGACGTCCTCTGGGCTTATGAGGTGCTGAAATGGTGGCAGTGAGCTTTCGCTTACCCCATGAATCCCAGATACGGGTTTGATCCGAAATTGCCGAAGTTCGGGAAGATCGTCTTAACCTGACCATCTGACAATCCGAACCAACGAGCCAATGTACCCGCGTATTGATCAACTGACGTTGTCGGAATCAGGCGTCCCGCTCCCAGGTCATCCGCCTGATTCGCTCCCACGACCGGATAGGTACCGTACATGTCCTGGCCTGCTACTGAACCACCGACGACGAAGTGATGGCTCCCCCAGCCGTGATCTGTGCCATCACTGTTGGACGTAAGCGTCCTTCCGAAATCCGAAGCCGTAAATGCAGTCACCTGCTCCCCAAGACCCATCGCGATCATCTGAGAGTCAAAGTACTCAAGCGCCGCCCCAAGCTGCGACAACAACTTCGCATGCTGTGTTGCCTGCCCGTCGTGGGTATCGAAACTACCCAGCTGTACATAGAAGATTTGTCGGTTGACTCCAAGGCTCGCCCGGCCAGCGATGATGCGAGCGACAGTCTGCATCGAGACCGCGAGGTCGTTGTCGGTCAGCTTATTCGTGACCGGATCCAGGTATTGTGGTGGGTCCGGAACTCCTGCGGCCCCTGCTGGAGCCATCGCGGTCGCTAGAAGTGCCTGCGCCTGAATCGAGCGCTGCACTACGACTTCGTACTCCTTTGCGAACAGGTTCGATTCGTCCGCGGACAAAATAGCCTGCAACGCGCTTGTACCCGCCGAATTCCCGAACAACGGGTTCGCCGTGCCATAAATTGGAATAGGACCTGCCGAGGTCACGTTCAGCTGATACGATGACTCGCCCGCCAGAAATAATGCAATGCCCGCAGTTGAGATGCACGTGAACATCGAGTTGGAATTGACCTTCATGCTCTCGATTACGTCTGCAACTGCGCCACCCCAGCCTACATGCTCTGCGCTTCCCCCATTCGAAGTGATCGCTTGCCATGCCGCAGTCTGATCGAAATGCGAAAACAAGGACGCCGGCAAAGGCACCGAGTTCGAATTGATCTGATTCTTGGTGGCCGGAGCGACGAGTGTTCCCGTGTTCGCCACAACCGCTGCGCGACCCGCATTGAACAGATTCTGCAATCCGGTCAATGCTGGATTTAGAGCGAACGTCCGTCCACCTTGCGAAGTCCTGGGAGCAATGGGCAACAGTTCGCTCAGGGGATAGGCAAGCCCAGCCGCTCCAGACCTAGCCTGCGTAAACGCGCTGAAAGATGTTGGATCGGTTGCAATCACAGTTCCGTGGCCGTCATTCCCACCCTGTAGAAACACGCAGACCAACGCGCGGTAATCACTCAACCCGCTACCCTGCGCCATTGCGGCCAGAGAGTTGAGCCCGATCAGAAACGGGCTCGCATAAAACCCCGCCATCGAAGTGAGCGATGCAGTCCTGAGGAACGATCGCCGTGAATGATCAAACTTGCACATGATCTCTCCTAGTACTGCGCGCAATACGACGGCGACGCCATCGTCAGAAAAACTGCTGTCCTCACCCTTGCTCCAAGTGCTGCATCAATAGCGTTCTGATCCGCTGCGGGAATAGGAATCGCACTTACGGCGCTCAGAATCTGGCTGTACAAGGTACTATCCATCCCGCCCGCCATCAGCAGCAGGTTTATGCGATCTACCAGTGCTCCCGGATTTGCCGCCAGATTCAACTCAGCCGCGTAACTCGAGAAGATATCGAAGCCATTTGTCGAGTCCGACCCTACCGCCGTCTGCATGAAGTTTAGATATCCAACAACGGACGACACATTCGTCATCTGTAACTCCGGCGCGGTCAATCCTGCTTGCTCGATGCTTGTCCCTGGCGGAACATATCCCGGCGCAAACCAGTTGAAGACAGTCGGCGACCTCAGCGTCATCTGCCCCAGACCCCAGATTGGATCCTCTGTGCTCCCCATCCAGTACGCGCCAGTCCGCGACTGTGCAGTGAAAGCACGCGCCCAATGCGTATAGCGAATCAGGGCCTCGCGAACTTTTCCAAACTTCGGATTGATCGCACCAGCAGCGGTATCGCGTGCCTCAGGATCCATCAGGATCGCAGTGATCACGGCCTTTAGATCGCCACGCACGCCTTGACCGTTGTCCTTGAACACCGCAGCCACCCGGCTCACATATGCGGTGCTGGGATTACTCGTCACCATGTGCTGAATCATCTGCTTTGAAAAGAACGCCGGCAGATTCGGATGATTGAATAGCGTATCCAGTGCGACCTTGAGATCCGCATTCGGATCACTCGATCCGGCGCCGATCGTCACTTCTAAGAAGTCCTTTTGTGCCGTCGAGTGATGCGCTGGATAGCTTTGCATCGGCAACAGGTCTTCCCCCTGCCCTGGCGCAGCATACAAACAGCAGTTGGACCAGGCCGCATCTGAGGTATTCCCTGGCACATTCCAGCTGAATCCCGTAAACACTTTGGCCAGTCCCATCACATCCGTATTCGAATATGTCGGAATTGGCTTCCCTGTGCTGTCCAGCTTTTGCGTCCCATCGTCATTTAACTGATAGAGACCGATTGTGAAAAGCTGCATCACCTCACGGGCATAGTTCTCGTCGGGATCAGTCGAGGCATTGCCCTTGTCGTTTCCCTGCATGGCAAGCCATACGCCCATCATGGGGTTGAGCGTCACATCCTCGAGCAACTGCCGGAAATTTCCGAAGGCATCCGCAGCCAACGTGTCATAGTAGTGAGCCGCACCTCTCGGCATGTTCTCGACCCCGGTCGAAGCCATCGAAATCACGAGCATCTCGTGGAGCGAATATGCGACTCGCTGACGCAACTGATCCGGAGCGCTCAGACTCTGCTGCCAGAAAGCATTCTCCACATACTGTCGGCCCTGATTGTTCTGCATGAACAACGCCGCGTTGCATTTCAAATCGCCCGTAGCGCACGCTGGCTGCGTGTTCACAATCAGCGCCTGCTCCACGCCCGGCGTCATCAAGGTCTGGGGTGTCCCAAATTGTTCATCCAGCCAGGACTGATATCCGATGAGCGACAAATGATGGATGTCTGCGTCGGTCGCTCCAAATGTCGCCTGATTCAGAAAACGCGAGGCATCCTGCGGCGCCACAATCGGTACCGGCGGCGTTCCGTTCACGGTTGCAATAAGATCAGCAGAGGTCGCCGGGCCTGGACTCGGGTTCAGCACCTGCAGGTCCAGATTGCCTGGCTCCGTCGGGCTCACGCTTGCAGTCAGCTGAGTTCCGCTATCGAAGCTGGTCGAAACCGGAGCGCCATTCACCAGAACCTGCGCTCCGCTGATGAAATCCGCACCGGTGAGTACGACAGTCGTGGCCGGCGGGCCAGGGTTCATGCTTAGCGGTGTGGCTGACCTCAACATCGGAATCGGATTCAGCACTGAAATGTTCTGATTCACCGAAACCGAGGGATTATCAACGCTCGTGATCGTCAGCGTAACCACATTGTTCGGGGCCGGAACCACTGGAGGCGCTGTATACGTGATGCTTCCGTCCGGGTTCGATACGGCGGTTCCGATTGCCGTGTTTCCGCCTGCGATTCCATTCACCGTAATGGTGACAGCCTTGTTGCTGGTTCCTGTCACATCAAGCCCAAGGTTGAGGGAGTTTCGTACCCGCACGTCGCTGCCGTTATACGCCTGAACTTTCAACTTCACCTGTCCGGGCGCCACTTGCACTTGCACCGTTTTCGAATTCGCCGAACCAGGATTGGGATTGCTTACCAACAGCGGAAACGTCCCTGGGTTCGGAGCTGGAATGATTGCCTCTAGATGCGTACTTGACACAAAAGTCGTGTCGACAGCCTTTCCATTCCACATCACTTGCGCGCCGTACACGAACTTTGATCCTGTAACAGCAACCTGAGTATCGCCTTCTGGGAACCCCGAAGGGGTCACGCTATCGATCACTGGAATTGGATTCCAGATGTACATCCCCACTGAGCCCTTCGGATAATCAGGATGTGCGGTCGAAACGCTCGTGATCGTCACGTTGTTCGGTACAGGAACGATCGCGGGAGCCGTATATATACCCGAGTTGCTGATCGTGCCAACCTCAGAGTTCCCACCCAGCACTCCATTCACATAGAACGACAGCGTGCTCCCGTCAAATTGTGTGCGCGTCCCCAACTGGGTAGTCTCATTGACGCGCAGCGAACCTACAGAGGCGGAGATGGCTGTGAAAGAACTTGGATTGCCGACAGTGACGCTAGAGCAGCCACTGACCCACAGAGCGCTGCAGCTCAGTCCGGCGGCAAGAAGGATTTTGAAGGTAGAAAAACTCTTAGGGCGTGCCTGCAAGGAGTCTCCTCGTGCGGGGAAGACAAGAGATCACTGCGTCTGCATTTTCAGCTGTATGTGTATTGACCTTGCGAGAGAATACCCGTTCATGACATCGGCATGGAACACATTTCCGAGTTTGCCGGGGTACCAAGGTGCAGGCACCCCGCTGCCCCATCAGTTCACCATACTTGGCAGCTTTGAAGGCACCACCAAGCTAGGCCCACGCAGATAGCATCAGAGTGCGATAGCAATTCAGCCGGCATGTGCTGTAGTTAGTTTTAGGAACGACCTGTCCACTTCGCCGAAAGTGCAGCCAGCTTTTGTTCGAATGTTGCTGGCTGTGCTGAGGCCGCTTTGCCATTCTTGGGCCGGCTTATCCCTGGCGTGAGCGCTTTGATCGATAGCCCAATACGCATGCTCTTCGCATCCACGCTCAGCACTTTCACTTTGACGATTTGCCCCGTTTTGACCGCTTCTGCAGGGTCTTTGATGAACTTGCTTGACAACTCACTGATATGGACGAGGCCGTCCTGGTGCACACCGATGTCGACGAACGCGCCGAACTTCGTCACATTCGTCACGACTCCCTCGAGCACCATACCTGCTTGCACGTCGGTGATTTCACGAACCTCTTCCCGGAATTGCGGTGCAACGAACGTCTCCCGCGGATCGCGTCCCGGCTTGCTCAGTTCAGACAGGATGTCGTCGAGAGTGTATTGGCCAACGGCGAACTGACTGCGGTCGACCTTTTCTACCAACTCCGGCTTCCGAATCAACTCACCGACATTGGTGCCGAGTGTCTTCGCTATCTGTTCCACCACCGCATAGGATTCCGGGTGTACAGCGGTGACGTCGAGCGGGTTCTCGCCATCGCGAATGCGCAGAAAACCTGCAGCCTGCTCAAATGTCTTCGCGCCAATTCCAGGCACGTCGAGTACCTGTCTCCGACTGCGGAAGCTACCATGCTGGTTGCGATAGCTCACGAGGTTCATGGCGGTGCGCTCACTTATCCCGGAGACATACCGCAGCAGAGTCCATGAGGAAGTGTTCAGATCCACACCGACCCGATTCACACAACTCTCTACAACCTTCTCCAGCGAATCAGCCAACTGACGTTGATCGACGTCGTGCTGATACTGACCGACCCCAATCGACTTTGGATCGACCTTCACCAATTCTGACAAGGGATCCTGTAACCGCCGCGCAATTGAAATCGCCCCTCTCACTGTCAGATCCAGATCCGGAAATTCTTGGCGCGCAACATCGGATGCAGAGTAGACACTCGCGCCGGCCTCACTCACAGTTACCGAAAAGATCTCCTGAATTCCCGTTGCTCTCAGAAACTCACGGACGAACGCATCAGTCTCGCGTGAAGCGGTTCCATTCCCAATTGCGATGGCTCGAACATTGTGTTTGCGAAGTAAAGCCTCGAGCTTTGGCATCGCTTCAGTGTTGCCGTGCTTCGAAGTGTGAAGATAAAGTACGTCGTGCGCCAGCAGTTTCCCCGTTTGGTCGACGACCGCGAGCTTGCACCCGGTGCGTAGACCAGGGTCAATACCGAGCACTGAGATCGGTCCCGCAGGAGCCGCCAGAAGCAGGTTGTAGAGGTTATCGCGAAAGACCTGGATTGCCTCCGTGTCGGATCTACGCTTCAGTTCCAGTCGGATCTCCGTCTGAATCGATGAATTCAGCAGCCGTTTCCATGCATCGTCAATCGCAAGCTCCAGCTGATGTGTCCAGTCTCCCGTGGTGCGGAGCACGTGCTTTCGCATCATCGCCAGCACGCGCTCCGGCTCGATCTCGATCAGGAAATATAGAATCTTCTCCGTCTCGCCACGCCTGATAGCCAGCATCCGATGCGACGGTATTGTCTTCACCGGCTCCTTGTATTCGTAGTACATCTTGAACTTCTCACGCTCATCAACCGCATCCATCGCCTTCCGGCTGATCACGACACCTTCGTCGAACACGAGATTGCGCAACGTCTTGCGGAGGTCGGCGTCTTCGCTGATCCACTCAGCCACGATGTGACGCGCGCCTTCCAAAGCCTCCTCCACACTGTTGACTTCAAGCTCCGCATTCACGAACTTCGGGGCCAATTGTGCGAGCGCCTCTTCGCTCGGCTGTTGCGCCCAAAGATATGCGGCCAGCGGCTCCAATCCCCGTTCCCGGGCGATGGTTGCCTTCGTCCGGCGCTTGGGCCGATAGGGCAGATAAAGATCTTCGAGTTCGCTTTTATCGAGGGTCGCTTCGATGCGCGCTTTTAAATCGCCGCTCAACTTACCCTGTTCCGCTATAGACGCAAGGATGGTTTCACGCCGCTCCTCGAGTTCCCGGAAATAAGCGAGTTTCTCCTCGATCGCACGAATCTGCACCTCATCGAGATTGCCTGTTGCCTCCTTGCGGTAGCGCGCAATGAATGGGACTGTACCACCGTCATCAAGCAGTTCAATCACGGCTGTCAAACCGCGAAGAGGAATATTCAGGAGAGTGGAAATGTGAAGAAGAATGGCAGGGGAGAGATTTCGATTTTCAACCATGGTTTCAGATCTCATCCTATACGGGAATGAGGACGTGCCGAGCGCCATGTTGTGAAAAACGAGCGCCATCGTCCGTGGCCTCGAGACAATGAGGCCTGCATCCGGGACGAGTATGCAGAGAATCGACTGTCAACTAGTCTGCATGCTCAAGCTCGAGGATTCGACTAAACAGAATGCACTGTCAAATCCCTCAGACAAGGACATCGCGGTATCTATCTCAGAAGTTCAAGCTGCCAAAACAGCGAAATCAAAAGACGATTCCGTCTGGATATTTGCGAGTAGCTATCCCATCAAGTCGGGGCTGGAATCTATTCGCGATGCGGCAGGACACTTCACATTGCGCAGGTGGACTTCTGTGCGGTTTACGCTTCGAGGATGCGCGCAATTGCAGCAGTGCGACGCTCCCATTGTTCGGTTTCCGCCTCCAAAGCTCTACGGCCCTTTGCCGTGAGCCCATAGTACTTAGCTCGTCGATTGTTTTGGCTTGCTCGCCATTCGGACTTCACATTGCCGGCGCGCTCCATGCGGCTCAGGGCTGGAAGAAGAGACCCCGCATTTATCCGGAAGACCCCGGCGCTGATCTGCTCAATTCGTAGCGCGATGCCGTAGCCGTGCATCGGTTCGAGAGCAAGGGTCTTCAGTATCAACATCTCCAGCGTGCCCTGCACGAGTTCGCCGTTCAATTCCGGTTTACCCACTTCTTGCGACCCTCTTGGACTAATAGATGAGCTTCGCGCGATTTCCTCTAGATTGTCAACAGGAAGACGATCTCAAGCTCGTCGTAATAGACGTTTTGCCTCAGAAACAACTTTGCGGCTGATGGAGGATCGTCCGTTGGTCGGTCACTTGCGATCCACTCCGGTTCAAGGACTTCAACTCCGTCGATGGCGCATAAGGTGCGTTGATGCTAAGCGGTCCACGAGTCCGAGGGAGTTTGAAACCGTTTGTCACTGAGCTTTCGCTATGCAAAGGAAGTCGTGCGAGAATCGAGAGACTGGGCTTCCCTCGAGAGGTCGCCATGGAGAGTCAAAACGTGCGCAAAAGCGGAACGCTTCGCGCGGTCATTGTTTCCCTGGCAATGCACGGGACATTCTTCGCGTGCGTGGTGCTGTACGGTTCGCGCGCCAGGGTGGTCTTAGTCCATGAGGTTATTCCCCAACGAGTAGCCGAGCTGGCAATGGCAGGCGGATCGCATCGCATCAGTATCGTTTTGCCAAGGGCGCAAATGTCTGCGCACGTGAAGGATCCGGATGCGCACGCAGATTCTTCAAAGAAGACGATCATCCCTCTTCCAACGCCGGAACAGCCCAAATCAGGGGGCGGCTCAACCAGGGATCCGCACCGCGGCGACGGCACCGGGAAAGCTATGAGGGGGAATGGGGCCGATTCGATCGATATGACGCCTGCTTTTCCGATCTATTCGCCACATCCGCCCATCCACGACCGCGTTCTCCTGCCTCAAACAGCAGAGAAGATCGTGATCGATGTCGATCTGGACGAGGCCGGCTTGGTGGTGAAGGAAACGCTGGTGAGAGGCTTGGGGAATTCGCTGGATGAAGTTGTGCTGGGGATCGTGAAGTCCTGGAGATTTCAGCCGGCGAAAATCGATGGCAAGCCGGTCGCGAGCCAGGCTGAAGTGATCTTTCCGCTGGATCGGAATTATCCGGTTGCGAATTCGTAGTACGACCGTGCGAAGCTTGAAGGCGTGGAAGCTGCACTCGATCCGAAATTGACCAAGGCATTTCGAGCCAAGCTGGAGGCGACCGGGGGCTCTCTGCACTGGGTGATTGTGCGTGTTCCCGGAGACTTGAAGAAATCCTGGCCGATGTGGAAGAGTCGACGTGTGTTCGGGGAGATTAATGGCTTTGCGTTCAAGACAGCGCTGATTCCAGGCCCCAAGGGGCAGGGCTTCACATTGTTAGTGAACAAGAAGATGCAGTCCGGCGCCGCCGCCCGGCCAGGCGATACAGTGCAGATCAAGTTGACGCCCGATCTGGGAGAAGTAGTTATCGATCTTCCCGCCGAGTTCGAGAGGATCCTGAGAAAAGACCGTGGTTTGAAGAGATTCTTCGATGGTTTGAGCCCTTCGGTTCGGAAGGGATTTACAGCATTTATCGCCGATGCCCGAGCGATGGAAACGCGCCAAAAGAGAGCGGGCGCGATTGCCGAAAGCTTGATGTTGGCGATGGAAGGCGAGATTGATCCGCCTCCGATTCTACGAGTCGCGTTCAGCCGGCAACCGAACGCACAGCGAGGCTGGGAGTTGATGACCGCTACTCAGCGACGGAACCATCTGCTGGGAATCTTCTTTGTTCAGACCGTAAATGGGCGTGAACGGAGGGCGGCCAAAGCGGTCGACGCCTGTCTCGAGGTGGCGAGAAGGCATTCTGGCGACCGTTCCTAACCATTAACTATTCTCGGCTCAAAGCGACGAGGCAGACGGCCAGGTTTGAGCCAACTACACTAGAGATATGGACGTTCTATATGGCATGCATCCGGTGACGGAAGCGCTGAAGGCGGGGAGGCGGCGTTTCGACCACGTGCTCGTTGCAGCCGAGCGTCATGACGATCGGCTGGCTAAGTTGGTTTCGGACTGCAAGCAGGCAGGAGTCCGCATCAGACAGGAGCCACGCGAACATCTCACGCAACTTGCCGGGACCGCCGCCCACCAGGGCGTTGTCGCTATTGTGCGCCCGAAAGAACTTCTGACAATCGAAGATCTGTTTGAAGTATCCGATGGCTCGCAGTCCAGACTGCTGCTGGCGCTAGACGGAGTGGAAGATCCCCAGAACCTGGGAGCGCTGCTACGCGTGGCTGACGGAGCTGGCGTGGATGGTGTGATTGTGACTGAGCGGAGATCAGCGCCATTGAGTCCGGTTGCCGTCAAAGCGAGCGCCGGAGCGGTGGAACACTTAAGGATCGCGCGCGTTGTAAATCTGGTGCGAGCGCTTGAGGAGTTGAAGGAGCAGAACATCTGGGTAATTGGGCTGGACGAGCGTGGACAGACAGACTATGACAGGTTCGATCTCACCGGCAATTGCGTGCTCGTCTTAGGACGGGAGGGCGCAGGGTTGCATGAACTTGTGAAAAGGACCTGCGACCACTTGCTGCGGATCCCAATGGCGGGGGGAGTGAGTTCGCTTAATGTCTCAACCGCGGGAGCAGTTGTGCTGTACGAGGCGGCGCGGCAACGCCGGGCGAAAGCGCGGGTCGCGGTTGGCGACGGAGGCGCTGGTGCGTCCAAGAAAAAGCAGAAAGGTTTAGGTTCATGAGGTTTTTCCCTGCGGGGAAGATGATTTTCTGCCGTGGAGTTGCAGTCGCCGCGCTCACCGTGCTGGCGGGCGTAGTCTCCGGCAGAGCACAGCATCCAACAAGCACAAACCCCGATCAAACTAAGCCCTCCGAGGAGGGAACGCAGGTGGCTGTGCCCGTAACGCCCTCCAAGCCAAAAGGGAAGGTTCTGTATCAACGATCGCTCGATGGCAGCAGCAACGCGGTCGGCACCACGGGTACAGAAGCGCAAACCAAAGCAAAGGCCAGCGAAGCGCCGGCTGTCTCAGATGCCGAGCGCACGGCAACGAAGATCACATCGCTTGACCTCGATGTTCGCATCGTCAGCGAAGGACAGCAGATTGCGGTGCGCGGACTGGTGACGGTGCAAAATGTGGGGAGTGCTCCGTTGAGGCAGATTCCGCTCCAGCTTTCGTCATCGCTGAAGTGGGAGCGGGTGCGATCGGCGAGTCAGGAACTTCAATTCTCCTCAAGAACTTTGGAATCGGACGTGGATGACACGCTTCGATTGCATGAGGCTGTGGTGCAGTTGCCGGAACCGCTGGCTGTCGGCGCTTCGAGGCAATTGGACGTGTTGTATTCGGGAAGAATCGATACCCGCGCTGAACGGCTGGTTTCGTTGGGGGTCCCAGACGACTCAGTAGCGCATTCGGACTGGGATCAGATCGGCGCAGAGTTTACGGCTCTGCGCGGTTTCGGCAACGTGGTCTGGTATCCGGTCGCCAGCATTCCGGTAATTGTGAATGATGGAGCGCGACTGTCGGAGGAGATCGGTCAACAGAAACTGCGTGCTGTGGGGTCATCGTTTCGACTTAAGCTGACTGTCGAGTTTCCCAGTGAGCACGCGCCAGCCCTGGCAGCGGTGAATGGACACAGGCTGAAGTTGAGTATCTCGGATCCTGGGGTTACGGGCACGGATGTTCCTGGGATCGCGACTGCGGATACAGGTGAAACCAAGCTCGGTTTCGCCGCCCCAAGCCTGATTGTGGCCTCAGGTGCAGCGCGCCCCGGGACGCACATGACGGTCTACGCCGATCACCAGGATGAGGTTGCGATCCAAAGCTGGCTTGCTGCTTCGAAGACCGTTTCGCCGATGATTGAACGATGGCTCGGGCTCGAGTCGCGAGATGAGCTTACGGTGGTGGATTTGCCCGATGCGGATGATCTGCCTTGGGAATCGGGAGCGCTATTGGCCATTCCAGTTCGAGATGGGCCGGCGGATCAGATTCAGTCTGTATTGGCTCATTCTTTGACGCACGCATGGATGGCACCGACTCCTTATTGGCTGAATGAGGGTGCGGCTAATTTCATGGGGGCGATGTGGGATGACCACGAGCATCGACGCGAGCGCGCACTTGCGACCCTTGAACGCGGTAGAGGCGCTTTGGCGCTTGCGGAGCCACCAAGTCCAGGCGAGGGGCAAGGGCAACCGCTGCTCAAGGCGACTTCTCCGGTTTACTACAGCACAAAGGCTGCATGGGTCCTTTGGATGGTGCGGGATGCTGTTGGAGATGACGCGCTGCGAGCCGCGCTGCAGGCGTCAAACAACATGAAGGACACAGCCTCTTCGGAGCATGGGTTCCAAGAAGCGCTGAAGGCTGCGGCCCCGAGACGCGATTTGAAGTGGCTGTTCTCAGACTGGATCGATGCAGATCGCGGGCTGCCGGATCTCAGTGTCGACAAGGTGTATCCCAACGCGGTTCAGTCGGGGAACTGGCTGGTGTCGGTAACGATATCGAACGTCGGTTATGCCGCGGCAGAGGTTCCGGTAACCGTTCGGTCGGCGACGAACACAACAACAGAGCGAGTGCTGGTTCCCGCCCGGGGAACAGTGACACCGAGAATCCTTGTGCAAGGGAAGCCGACGGAGGCGCAGGTAAACGATGGGTCGGTGCCGGAAACAGAGGCAACGGTTCACATCACGCACTTGAATGACACCGCGGATGGGAAAGGTGCTTCGTCCGCTGTCCAGTAGTTACGCGAGATCTCGACATATAACGGCTCAATGCCAAGCCAAACGTTCCGCGTGTGCCAGCGACAAGGAAGACGATCTGGCATTCGGGGATCCATCCAAAGTTCGATGTGTCTCCATGCCGGTCCTCGGATACGATTAGCAGACCGTCGAGGCCATTCCCCAGACGGCTATTCGAGCCAGAGGAGCAGCACACACGTGGAGACAAGCAAGCGCCAGATGGGCGTGTGGTCGGCGACTGCAGTCGTGACCGGAGAAGCGATCTCACTCGGGATCTTTCTCACGCCAGCGGGGATGGCAAAGTCGCTCGGATCGCCGGCGCTGCTGGCTCTTGTGTGGTGCGGAATGGCGATGATCACCTTGGCCGGAGCGCTGTGCTTTACGGAGCTTGCGGTGCGAAATCCGCAGGATGGGGGCGAATACGTCTACCTGCGTCGGGGACTCGGGCGGCAGGTGGCGTTCTTGTACGGCTGGATGGCCGCTGTCGTGATGTACCCAGGCGTAGCGGCGGCACTGTCGGTTGGGATCGTGCCTTACATCCGGGAGTTGATTCCAGTGCCGGAGAGATTGGCAGGGGCTCTGCCTGCGGCGACTCTGCTGTTGCTGGGAGCGCTGAATTACTTCGGGACGCGATTGAGCAGCGGAGTGATGACGACTCTGAATTGGCTGAAGGTTCCTGTCCTGGCAGCGCTGGTTGGCTGGGCATTTCTATCAGGGCATGCTTCGATGACGAACGTGTTGCCGCTCGTAGCCAGGAGAGCGGGATCGGATCCGTTGGTCGACGGAATAGCTGGCGCAACGATCAGCGCATTCTTCTGCTTTGGCGGGTGGTGGGAGGCAGGAAAGATTGCGGGTGAAGTTAGAAATCCCTCGCGCAACCTGGAGGTTGCTTTTTCTGGCGGAGTGCTGATTGTGACGGCGATATACCTGCTGCTGAGCTTCGCCTTCATAGCAGTAGTCCCGATGCAACAGATCGGGTCGAACTCTGCTTTCGTGGCGTTGTTTGGGGAAGCTTTATTCGGAGCGGCTGGTGGACGAGTGCTTGCGTTGTGCGTCGTGCTGTGCGTGCTCGGCGGACTGATGGTGCTGACAATGGCGGTGCCGCGAGTGACGTTCGCGCTGGCACAGGGCGAGGCGGGAGATTCGAAGACCGGAGCACTGGCAGCATTCGCGAGGCTGCATCCGCGATTCGGAACACCGGTGAACGGAGTTCTCCTGCAGACAGGGATGGCGCTGGTTGTCGTGATGCTTGGAGCGTTTGACAAGATTCTGGCTTACATCATCTTCCCGTCTGTGGTGTTTCTGGCACTTACGGTGGCGACGCTGTTCCGCACAATCAAGCCTGTACGCAGATGGTGGTATCCGTTCGCGCCCATCTTATTCATCGCGGGGAGCGGCATGCTGGGGCTGATGCTGCTGATGCACAATCCTGCAGCGGCATCGCTGGGAGCGGGAATCGTGCTTTGCGGGATGCCAGTGAGATGGCTCCTGACCCGCGGTGAGATCGACGATCGTCCAGCAAAGGCGCTTACACGAGAAGCGGATTAGGCTTCGCTCTTTTCTGCATTTCTGGCTTTCACTTTAAACCAGATAGGACTTCCTTCGAAGCCGAAGGCGGCGCGGATCTGGTTTTCAAGGAAGCGCTCGAATGCGAAGTGCAGGCGCACATTCCGGTCGGTGAATAGAACAAAGGTGGGCGGAGCAACCGCCGCTTGGGTCATATAGAAGATGCGGATGCGCTTCGACATAGGTACTGGGGCGCGCTGAAAGTCGATCTTGTCGAGAAAGCGGTTCATCTGGCCGGTCGTTACACGTTTACGGCGTTCGGCGGCGAGCTTCTTGACTTCGCGCAGAACGCTCTTCATCCCTTTGCCTTCTTTAGCGGAAAGGAAGAGGACCGGCGCGTAATCAAGGTACTTGAGAGAGCGGCGCAGTTGTTTCTCGAAGATGTCGCGGTCTGCGGGAGGTTTGCCGTCGGTGCGGGCTGAGGTGACAGCGTCCCACTTGTTCACGATGATGATGACGCTTCGGCCGGACTCGTGCGCATAGCCTCCGATGGTAGCGTCGCTTGCGGTGACGCCTTCGGTGGCATCGATGACAAGGAGTGCGACATCGGCGGCTTCGAGATGGCGACGAGCCATGACAACGGAGAGTTTCTCGGCCATCAGATTGGTTTTGCCTTTGCGCCGAATTCCGGCAGTGTCGACAAACCGAAAAATACTGTCTTCGTAGTTGACGGTTTCGTCGACGGCATCGCGAGTTGTTCCGGCGATCGGCGAGACGATCGCGCGCGAAGTTCCGGTGAGGGCATTCAGAAGCGTGGACTTGCCAACATTGGGGCGGCCAATGATGGCGACGGCGGTTTCGTGCTGCTCAAACTCTCCATGGGTGCGGTGAACCTGCGCGGTTGACGAATGCGCTTCGCGTTCATCCGCCGGCTTCTCGTTCGATTCGTGCTCGTTTCCAATCGCAGAGGTTCCCGGCTGATCAGGAATGCAGGCTGTGACGGCATCGAGGAGATCGCCAATGCCCAAACCGTGCTCGGAGCTGATGGAGTAGACCTCCCGAATTCCGAGCCGTCGAAAGTTCTCTGCGGCTAGAGCAACTGCGTCACCTTCAACTTTGTTGACGGCGAGAAAGACGGGCTTCGAGCCTCGGGTGAGGAGACGCGCGAGATCGTAGTCGGGACGGGCAAGCTCTGTTCGGGCGTCCACGACCAAGATGATTGCTTGAGCTTCTTCGAGGGCGACTTTGGCCTGGTTATAAATCTCGGTGGGAATGAGTTCAGGATCGTCGGGGACGATTCCGCCTGTATCCACGAGGCGGAAGCGTCGGCCATCCCACTCGAATTCTCCGTAGATGCGATCACGGGTGATTCCTGGTTCGTCGCCCACAATGGAACGACGGCTGCGCGTCAGGCGGTTGAATAGAGTGGATTTGCCCACGTTGGGGCGCCCAACAATCGCGACAAGGGGAAGCGCATCGACTCCGGGTCTGGCTGGAATGACGGATCTGCGGAAATTGGGCAAAATTACTCCGAGGCGCGCGAAGCCTTGATAAGCGCACTTTCAGTCTACGGGAGATGGCGGAGAGGGGTCCGAATTGGGACCTGGCATGAAGGGAACTGGCTGTTAAGCCACCCCCCTGCCCCCCGGACTGCTGACGGCTGAGGTTTTAACTTCGAAGAAGTCCGCTACATCCGTAATCGTCGCCGTCATCCGATAGGGCGGCAGGCTCTGCAGGAAGGTCTGGCCGTACCGCTGTTTCCGGATTCGTGGATCCAGCAGTACCAGCACCCCCCGATCCTCGAGCGATCTGATCAGCCGACCGAAACCCTGCTTCAGTGTCAGGACAGCCGACGGCACCTGGTAATCAAAGAATGGCTTCCCTCCAGCTTCCTCGATCGCCTTCATTCGAGCCATCACCACTGGATCGTTCGGAACCGCGAACGGGAGCTTGTCAATGATCACGCAGCTAAGCGCCTCCCCCTGTACGTCCACCCCCTGCCAGAAGCTCGAGGTTCCAAACAAAACCGCATTGGGAGTCGATCGAAACTCCTCGAGAAGCGCCTTCCGGGGAGCGGTACCATGGAGGAGGATGGGATAGTCCAGCACCGGGACCAGCCTCTCGTAGAGATCGCGCATCTGCGCATAGCTTGTGAACAGGCAGAACGCCCGCCCTTTCGATAACTCGAGCACACGCCGAATCGTGTTCGCAGCAGCCTCAGGAAAGTCCGGGTCGCGCGGGTCTGGCATCGTCGGCGGGAGATAGAGCAGCGCCTGCTCGCCGTAACGGAAATGTGAAGGCACCACCAGTTCGCGTGCCTCCGTCATTCCCACTCGCTTGCGCACGTGCTCGAACCCGCCCTGAATCGTCAGCGTCGCTGAAGTCAGCACGACGGTGGGGATAGACTCGAATACCATCTCATGCAGCAGTTCCGAAACATCGATTGGCGTCGCCTGCACAAATGTGTGCCTGTTCTGGCTACGGCTTGAACGTCCAGCAGCGCTCCTGTCGAGACCGCCGGCGATTCGTCGCTCGAGCCAATACACCATGTTGCTCGAGTTCGACTCCAATAGGAACTCCAGTTCCGACCGCAAGCGGGCAACGCGCTTTCGCAATCCAGGAGCTTCGTCCACATCTGCGAGCAGCTCCATCTCAGATTCGAGCAGCCGTAAGGTGTTTCGCAGGGAGAGGTACAAGTCGCCCGAGGTCTCCAGAAACTCCTCGCGATTCTCAAACGGTTGTCTGCCATCGCTGCTCATGGGCAGATTCGCAAAGAACATCCGCGCCCGATCGCGCAGCTGCTGCGTCGCAGCCGGAAACTTCTCCGCTCCCGCCTTTCCTCGCAAGAGCGACTCAGTGTCACGCGCCAGTTCCTCAAACCGCAGGTTTGATACCGACAGCCCGAAGTAGCTCGAAGCCACCTCTTCCAACTCATGGGCCTCATCGAATACGACCGCTGCTGCTTCCGGGAGAATCCCCGCATCCGGAGCCCCAGCAGCCTCTTGCTTCACCGCCAGGTCGGCGAAGAACAGGTGATGATTCACGATGATGATGTCCGATTCCAGAGCTCGCCGACGCATCTCCGTGATGAAACATCGTCGGTAATCCGGACAAGTGCTTCCCAGGCAAGCCTCGCTCCGCGCATCCAGCTTGTGCCACAACGCGCTTGTCTCCGGCAGTTCATTCAGCTCTGCCCGATCGCCGGTCTCGGTCACCTTCTCCCACTCAGCAATCTGTCGGTATTGATCGATCTCCTCGAGACCTGAAAGGATCGGCTGATCGCGCAATACCACCAGCTTGTGCCTGCAGAGATAGTTGGCGCGTCCTTTCATGTAGCGGACCCGCAGCTCTCCCAGCAGCGACTCGAGAAACGGCACATCCCGGAAGTACAGCTGATCCTGCAGCGCCTTTGTCCCTGTCGAGACGATCACCCGCTGCCCAGTCCGCAAAGCAGGAAGCAGATATGCGAGCGTCTTCCCTGTGCCTGTTCCCGCCTCCACAATCAGATGCCGTCGCTCCTGTAGCGCCCGCTCCACAGCCTTCGCCATTTCCAACTGCCCCGGCCGGTACTCATAGGGCAGCGGCGACTTCGACAGAATTCCCCCCGGAGAGAAGAACTCATGCAGCGTCGGAAGTGTTCGAGTTGAGGTCTGCGAAGTGCCCATTTGCGGCGGATACTTTCTCCATCATAGGTCCAATATCGATGGCGAAGGAAACGCGAACCCGCCGCAGTGAGAAATATGAACTGATGGAGGGGGTACCCCCGTACTCTGCATCGAAATCTCTCAGAATGAGAGGTTTACGCTAATCGATCTCTCCTAAGCCGTTTGTGCTCAGCGAGTTGAGATCCAGAATCTAGAAACGAAAGGGTTTCTGGAATCTCGCATCCCCCTCACAAGGATGTTCATTCTTCGCTTCCAGGTGCGGCTCGCTGAAAATCCCGCGATGATCGAAGGGTATACCCGTTCAGCCTAATTCCCTGCAAATGTGGGGAGCGAATCTTCCCTGTTAAATCTTCAACTTAGAAGACGAGTGGAGGGGACAGGTATAGACAGCGATTGAGGTGCTTCATCTCGTGCCCGATCCTGAGCATAGAGATGAAGACTCAATGCGTACGGATCCAAGACCTATTGAGCGGCAGAAGGAGCCCAGATGCCATACGACCAAGTTTCGTCGGAGGGTTCGACGGTCAGGTGGTAGTGGTCGTTGATGTAACGGCATATCTCCTGACGAGGAGAGTCAGTATGCGCGACGTTTCCGATGTATGGAGATAGAAGAAGGACCTGCAGGTAGTGCTTCTCGCGCAGCGGAATGGGGCGGCAATATTCTTCGGGATTCGGAGGAAGGATTAAGGCCCGGTCTGGATTCGCACTCATTTCGCTGAGTTTCTGCTTGATCGAGTGGGGCATGCTCACGTTGATGACATCTTCGAACCGGCCGTATTCGATGCGCGGTGACTGGTAGGTACCGAAGCCGTCGGGACGGAACCCGAAGGGGGCCACGTAGTTGCCGGGCCAGGACGCAAGGAACTCCTGGATTTTGGTCTCGGTTGGGCGTGCCTGAGGATGCTTGTCGAGATAGCGGGCCGCTCGGACCTGAGGAACGAAAAGGTAAAACTCGGAGGCATTAGGAAGGAGGAAAACGAAGATCAGGTAGGCGAGAGCATAGACGGGCCAGGCTCTCCTGAATAGCGACATGTAGAGGAGGCTTGCGAGAAAGGTGGCAAGCCCATTCCAGAAGACGTGGCTGGGATCGCAACGGCCGAGAGCCGCGGCAATCATGGGAATGGAAAAGAAGAGCAAGCCCAATGTTGGATCATCTGTTGTTCGGTTCAGAAAACTACGGAAGAGCCAGCAGGCGCAAATAAAGATCGCGGCGAAGTAAACCAGCATCGGGAGGCCGGGAACGATGGGGAAGTTGATCGCTCCGCCACCATCTGCGAGCATCGCGTCGAGTACGTGGAGCTTGAGCGCTGCGGCAAAGACTACCCCGTAGACAATGAGCAGAAGGGCGGCTATGAGGAATCGCTGCCTGAACGCAATGGGCCGGCAGAACAGCGCGATGCATCCACTTGCAAACCCGAATGCCACAGCGGTCTCGGGAGATGAAAGCACCAGGATCGAGCAGAAGGTGCCACACAGCAGCACGTCTGCCAACAAGCGTGAGAGCCGAACGTCACGGAAGCGCGTATTCAGTTTGACAACGAGATAGAGAGGCAGCGCGTAGCGCAGGAAGGTGTAGTTCGTTCCCATGCGGATGGTTGCGAAGAGTCCTGCGGCATAGAGCATGAAGTAGATGGCAGGTTTCGCTGAGGAAGGGAAGCGGATCTCGTCGATACACGTGAATAGAAACCATGCGCCGAGGAGATAACTCAGGGTCCAGAACAGGTAGTAAGCGTCGCCGATGCCGAGTGGCAGGAGTTTGTGAAGGAAGAGCGGGCCGTAGAGCTGCGCCGGACCATAGACGAATTCGAAATCCAGGTAAGGAGCGCCGCCCTGATCAAGCAGAGCAATGCGATCGATGAGGTAGTAAGACTCGCCGAAACCGTGATAACGGCCCGCAATGACGTACATGGCTGCGCATCCGAAAGCCACAAGCAGGAGAGAGACGAGGAGCATCCATCGTGGCAAAGGGCGGTACTCGGGCGATGCCTTGGTATGCAGGTTGAAGCCGCGGGTGAAAACTACACCGAATGCCGTGAAGGCGAGCAGCAGGAGTATGCCGATTTTGTTGTTGTAGCCGAAAAGGTACGAGTCCGCAGCCGAGGGAGCGGAGGGAACAAGGCGCGGCAGGTAAAAGATGGCGGCGAGTGCGATGAGTACGTAAGGTATGAACCAGCGTTTTGAGGATCGCCAGATATCGACGGGGCCAGAGAGCCCGGTCAGGGATTGGTTCGCGAGGGGTAGAGCGGCGGTTTCTTTCATTTGCGGAGAGTGAAAACGATGGCTCTGGTTAGATGCGGCTGGACGAGTTGATGGTTGATCGCGATCGTTGGCGAACGCACCTAACGATCCTGGCGGGAGGTGACCTTGAAGAAGTGCCAGGCAGCGAGTGCAAGCGCCAGGACCGCAAGCCCGTACGCCATCCACGCATACCGGCCAGTGTGAATCTGCCAGCCTCGCCAGAAAGCGATGCCGGCGGCAATGATCATCAGTATGCCTCTGAAAGGATTCACCTGGCACTCCCGGACTGCGGACCGAGGTTCATTCTAGCGAACGGGACTTGGATCAGGTCGCGGCGCAGGGCGAGCGCACGAGGCAACGCCTTCACATCGTTTTCCCGTGCAGGGAGAAGGATGGAGAATGCAAGGCCTTCCACCTCAGAAAGGTTGTGCGCCAGTTCACGTTTTGATCTTCCTTGAACGGATCTGGTTGGCGGTTTGACCGCGCCTTGGGGTGATCCCTATCGTTAGCAAGGTATAGCAGAGTTGGGAAAAGAGGCATAGAGATGAGCACTCCCGCGGCACCTGTAGCACCGGCACTGAAGAAGACTGCATTGAATTCAACCCATCGCTCACTGAAAGCAAAGATGGTGGATTTCGGTGGGTGGGATATGCCTGTGGAGTATCCGTGCCCGGGTGGTGGATTGATTGCGGAGCATATGGCTGTGCGGACCGCGGTAGGGCTATTCGACGTGAGTCATATGGGAGAGATTCAGTTTCGCGGTCCGGGAGCACTGGCTGCCGTGCAGCGGATCACGATGAATGATGCTTCGCGGCTGAAAGACGGGCAGGCGCACTACTCCGCGCTGCTGACGCCGCAGGGTGCGTTTGTGGACGACATCCTTGTACATCGGCTAAGCGAGAACGACTATCTGCTGGTGGTGAATGCGGGAACGAAGGACAAGGACTACGCATGGATCCGGCAGCAGGTGGGAGGGTTTCCGGGAATTCACCTTGCGGATTATTCGAGCTATTACTCTCAGCTTGCCGTGCAGGGGCCGAGGGCACAAGAGACGCTGGAGAAGGTGACGAAGACGGATCTGAGCGCGATCAAGAATTACTGGTTCACGTGGGGGCAGGTAGCAGGCGTGAACAACGTGCTGATCGCGCGAACGGGCTACAGCGGGGAAGACGGCTTCGAGGTGTACATCCCGAGCGATGAGGAGACCAGCGTGAAGGTATGGAATGCGCTGCTCGAGGCTGGGGCGTCTTATGGGATAAGGCCGTGCGGGTTGGGAGCGAGGAATACGCTGCGACTCGAGGCCGGAATGAGTTTGTACGGGCATGAAATCTCTGATGAGATCAATGTGTTGGAAGCTGGGTTGGAACGCTGGTTGAAGATGGACAAGGGCGAGTTCATCGGACGGGAAGCGCTGGTCAAGGTGCAGGCAGAGGGTGGACCGACGCGCAAGGTCATTGGGCTGGAGATGGTGGAGCGAGGCATTGGGCGTGATGGATACGCGGTGTATTCGCTCGAAGGGGAGCCGATTGGTCAAATCACGTCGGGATCGCCTGCGCCATTTCTGAAGACGAACATTGCGATGGCGCTCGTGAAAACGGCTGCGGCCACGAGCGGCATGGATGTTCTGGTGGATGTGAGAGGGAATCGCGTGCGGGCCAAGCAGGTGCCTCTGCCGTTCTACAAGAGGGCGAAGAAGTAGTGCGGGTTGACCAGGGGATGTGCAGGAAACTGCGAAGCGCAGTGCTGTTTACCGTTGTCCTCTCGATAGGCGGCGCAGTCGCGCATTCACAAGCACAGGCAGGCGGTTCAGGATCGGGACCCTCATTCCAGCAGATTGCGGCACTGGGAACAGCCAAGCTGCAGTCTTGGCTGGATGCCAGGACGGGACTCTACGACACAACAGGGTGGTGGAACTCCGCGAATGCAGTGACGGCGCTCGCCGACTACACTCGCGTGACAAACGATGGGCAGTATCTTGGCGTTTTTCCGAAGGTGCTCGCGCAGGCTCAGCGAACGAGTCCTGGCTTTTTGAACAACTACTACGACGATGAGGGCTGGTGGGCGCTTGCGTGGATCGATGCGTATGACATCACGCATGAGGAGCGCTACCTGGAAATGTCGGCGTCAATCGTTGCTGATATGGCGAAGGGTTGGGATGACACTTGTTCCGGCGGGATCTGGTGGAGCAAAGATCGCAAGTATAAGAACGCGATCGCGAATGAGCTGTTTTTATCCGTTGCCGCCCACATGGTGGCGCGAAGCAGGAGCGAGAAGGAGAAGGCACAGTACCTTAGCTGGGCGGAGCGCGAGTGGAAGTGGTTTGCGTCGACAGGCATGATCAATGCCGATCACCAGGTGAATGATGGTCTTGATGCACATTGCGCGAACAATCACAAAACAACGTGGACGTACAACCAGGGTGTTGTGATCGGCGGGCTCGCCGAGCTTTATGGACAGACGCATGACCAGAAGCTGTTGGAAGAGGCGAATGCGATTGCTGCCGCGACGCTGGTCAATCCGGCCTTGATCGACAAGGAAGGCATCCTGCACGAACCGTGCGAGCCGAATTGTGGCGCTGATGGCACGCAGTTCAAGGGGATATTCGTTCGGAACCTTGCACGGCTATACGCCGCGTCACCGGCAGAGACGTATAAGCGGTTTGTGAACGCAAACGCAGAGAGCATCTGGAAGGGCATGCAACCGCCTGAGTATGGGATCGGATTGATGTGGAGTTCGCCTTATGGTGATGTGAACGCGAGCACGCAGAGCTCTGGCGTCGATGCACTGGTGGCTGCAGCCGCGCTCGAGGCCCGCTGAGCAGCGGCCCTATCCGCCGTGGCCGTTGCAGTTGAGGACGCCAAGGAAGGCGGCGAAAGGACCCACATCGTTTCGGTAACTACCGGCGAGGATCCGGGAGATCTGATGGAGATGCGTGAGGTCGTGCGCGGCCCAGGTCGCGAGGAGTTCTGAGAGGGTTACAGATCCAAGCGCGGGGTGCGTTCCGCGGAGTTCGAGTTGCGCAGCTTGCAGGTTAAGGGAGCGGAGCTGGTCGAGGCAGAGAGTGCGGATACGAGAGAACTCGTCGAGGAGTTGGGGGAGAGATTTTCCGCGACACTCTTCGACATGGCCCCATCGGTCGAACTTGTCGAAGGGTTTGGATTCGCCGTAGTCGAGAATTCGACGGGCGCGGAGAAGCCAGTCTTCCTTGTCGGCGTAAACGAGATGGCCGATCACGTCCGCGATGGTGAAGGTGCCTTCTCCCTCATCGCGGCTGGTCCAGAACTCGGGGAGATCGCGCAGGAGTGCATTGAGAGCGGCTGGGGTGCGCTCGAGGAGCGCTACGGTGTCAGAGAGCTGATGGGCCATAGGCAGCGGATGCTGACAGATTGCGGCTCGATGCAAAGAAAAAGCGGAACCGAAGTTCCGCTTCCTGGTTTGTCACGTTCGGCGTGATCAGACCTGCATGACTTCTGCTTCTTTTTTGCGGGAGAGCTCTTCCATGCGGCGGATTTCTTCGTCCGTCATCTTCTGAACTTCTTCCATGGCGCGCTTTTCTTCGTCTTCGCTGATCTTCTTGTCCTTGGCGAGCTTCTTCAGAGCGTCATTGCCATCGCGGCGGACATTGCGAACTGCGGTGCGGTGTTCTTCAAGAACGCGATTGAGATGCTTAACCACGTCGCGGCGACGTTCTTCCGTCATGGGAGGAACGGGAACGCGAATGAGCTTGCCGTCAGAGAGCGGGTTGAAGCCGAGATCGGATGCCTGGATTGCTTTTTCGATCTCTTTGACGATGGAAGGATCGTAGGGCTGGATGAGGATGGTCTGCGGCTCAGGAGTGGAGACCTGGGCCATCTGCGTGATGGGAGTGGGAGTGCCGTAGTAGTCGACCTTGATGGCATCGAGCATATGAGCGCTGGCGCGGCCAGTGCGCGTCGAAGCGAGGTTAGACTGGAAGCCGGCGACAGCCTGATCCATGCGCCGCTTGAGGTCGGCATAATGTGATTTCATCTCCGGATGTCCAGCCATAATCGAACCAGCCATTTTCAACCCCCATTGAATCAATTGCCAACGGTAATTCTACAACCTGCCAGTGGGCTGAACGGCGACTCGAGAATGTATAAACGTAGGGCAGAAGTATCATTCTGCCACTCGGAAGGGCTCTCACGTTCGGCGGAACTGAGTCTGACCTGTTCGAGGATTCCGGGGGGCTAGGTTCTAAAGGTGGTTCGCGTGTTCTCGCACCGGGTGCGTATGAGGGCGGCGACCGCTTCGGCGACGGGATTGGCGATGTCGATTTTTTTGAGAGAGGCAATCACGGTGTCTGCCAATTCGGGAACTCGCCGCCTCACGAGAGGTTTGCCAAGACCGGCCTCGTCGGCCAATAGTTCGAAGTCTTTCGGCGAAACCCTGGCTGAGGAGTACTCACCGCCGATTTTCATGGCCATGTTTTGACTCAGTTCCGGGTAATAGATTGTGCAGACGACGTCATACAGGGGCGCGAGGCTGATTTCGACATTGTCTGTGCCGATGCCGGCGTAGAGCATGGAGAAGTTCTTCCCATGCGCGTCGTGGTTGCCGACAAGGTAGTTGAAGATGACTGCATCCAGCAGGCGCGCCAAGTCCAGGGCCGGCGCACGTGAGACATTTCGCAGCAGACTGAAGCATTGCTTCAGCGATGGGCCGCCCTCTCTCTGGTATTTCATTTCCGACACGATACCCATCGCCTGACAGAAGTCTTCCTGGTGCAGGCGTTCGGGGATGGTTGGCTCGTCTGTTGTCGACCGCCGGATACGGTCATAGCGCTCAACCAGGAGGTAGTCGGTGCCGTCGACGCTTCGGAGTTCGACCTTCGCTGCGGGTAAGCCCGATGCTGCCGCCAGCTTCATGCAGAGATGTTCGTTGATTACGACTCCCGGAAAACGCTCGACGGCCGGTTTGAGAATGTGTGTGCTTGGCGCGCCACCTAGGGGAACAGAGATCTGGTTGCCTTCAATGCGAAGGGCGACTTTGTCTTGCGCGCCTGCGAGCGAGAGACGTATGCCTTCGTCACCTGCAAGCAGCGGGCGTCGCGGAAGTTCTTTCAAGATCGCGGCAAGGTCGGCGGGCGTCAGCGGGCGGTAGCTGTAGTGCTGCTCGGGCAGGTCTTCGCCTGTTGGGATGAAGGTGACGGCACCGGCGCACTCGCCGCCGATCTCCTCCAACATGGCGTAGTCATTCCGTGCGCTGATGCCGAGATTTCGCGCGATGAGCTCGCGCTTGGACTCCTCTGGCAGGATGCCGCCGAAGAAGCCGCGGCATTCCCTTTGCAAGAAGGGTTCTTTGCGAAAGGGTAGCGACTGCGAAAGGGGCGTCGCGGCGGGGCGGTTCAGCCAGCCTTCGGCGTAGGTGAAAAGCATCTGCCCGCCGTCGTCCTGGACCAGTTGGCCGACTAGATCACGATGCAGGTATACGTCGAGTCTTCGGGCCATGTCATGCTTCGCTCTTCGGAGCGGGTACGGTGGTTGTGGTCAGCGTAGGTGGGGTGAGGGTGAGCTTGATCCCAAGCGTCTGCAGGACTGTGATCGCTTTGCCGATCTCGCAGGTCTCCTTCCCCTTCTCGAGATCGATGATGAAACGCAGTCCCGTTCCCGAGGTCAGGGCGAGGTTTTTCTGCGTTACGCCAAGCGCTTTGCGAGTGCGTCGGATCGTCGCGCCGATCTGCTGGGTGGTGTACATAGAACTTTCAGAAGTTACCGTTCGGGAAGTTTAGCATGGAAGTCGATGCGAAATGGATATAAGTTACCGATCGGTAATATTCGGCGCCCAGGCATATGAATTTGGTTAGATGTTACCGTACGGGAACAAAAATGCATAGCTGATCCAGAGCGGATCGACCTGCTATCTCAGAGGGATCCAGCCGTGGTGGTGGTGACGACGACGGCTGTTGCGGCGGCTTGTTCGTGGGCGTGATAACTGCTGCGTACAAGCGGGCCGGATTCGACGTGGCGGAAGCCCATGCGGAGGGCTTCGGTTTTGAGTTCGGCGAATTCACGCGGGGTGTACAGGCGGGCCATGGGCAGATGATCGCGAGAGGGACGCAGATATTGTCCGATGGTGAGGATGTCGCAGTTTACGGAGGCGAGGTCGCGGAAGACAGCGAGGAGTTCGTGGGTTTCTTCGCCGAGACCGACCATTACGCCTGATTTCGTGACGCCGGCGGGATTCAGTTCTCTGGCGTAACGGAGCAGTTCGAGGGTGCGCTCGTAGCGCGCGCCAGAGCGAACGACGCGATAAAGACGCGGGACGGACTCGGTGTTGTGGTTGAGGACTTCGGGTTTGGCGTCGACGACGATTTTGATTGCTTCTCGATGGCCCTGGAAGTCGGGGATGAGTACCTCTACCCGGCAGTTTGGTGTCTGGCGGCGGATTTCGTCGATGACCATGGCGAAGATGCGGGCGCCACCGACTAGATCGTCGTCACGATTGACGCTGGTGATGACGGCGTGTTCGAGGCCGAGAGTGGCAACTGCTTCGGCGACCCGGCGGGGTTCATCGAAGTCGATTGGCTCTGGGCGGCCCTTGGGCACAGCGCAGAATCCACAGCGGCGCGTACAGAGATTGCCAAGCATCATGAACGTTGCGGTCTTGTGATGCCAGCATTCGCCGATGTTGGGGCACTGGGCGCTTTCGCAGACGGTGTGGAGACCGAGGGAGCGGGCTAGGCGTTTAAGCGAGTGGTAGTTTTCCCCTACAGGGGCGCGGGCCTTGAGCCACTCCGGTTTGGGAGCCGGAGCCTTACGGGCGGGGTGGATCTGAACGAGGTCCATCTGTGTACATTCTAGCGGCCGGACGGAGGGAAGGGATCAATGGAGAGTGGACAGTCATCGTGAACAGTGAACAGTGGACAGTGGACAGTGAACAGTGCGCAGTGATCAGACGAGTGATCGGAGTCCCGCTATGACCTCCCGATGGGACCACTATCCCCTACTGTGTGGGGAAAAATCATTTGCATTAGCGACTTACGAGTTTCGTGCAGAATCTACAAGCAAAACGAGTTACAAACGAGACTGCTTTTGAAGCAGGGGGCTAAAGCCTACATCATCGTGTGCTGCTAGTGGCCCGGCTGAAGCCGTGCCCTTGTTACAGGCTGCACCGTTGAGTGCTTTTCGCGGAGCATCAGGGCCGTCTGTGCGCGAGCATCAGGACCGTCTCAGCGTGCATTCGCACCGAGTGAGGCTTTCCGCAGCTGGAAGTTGAGCGATCGAGAGCGAGCCGGATTTGCGTACGAATCTTGTGATCGGGTTCCAGCACAATGGCGATGACTGCATACAGAGTCAGCTCGCAAGGTCCTGATCCAAGTATGAACAGATCGGGCGAAATAATCTGCAAAAGATCCGCACAAAAGCCGGGGTTTTCTGCGGCGGTTTTGTCTTTCCAAATCCAGAGGCAATTGGTGGATCGACCAGGCGGCTGACGCGAATCCAGCTCGTCGTGAAGGACCGGGGCCGGGAGTTTGCCTTTGTCGTAGTTTCCCACCCTGAATCGTCCTGACGACGATTCAGAATGGGGCGCCCGGCCGTCCAGGTTTCCGGTCTCCCAGGTCCGAACACACGGACCTGGGGCACCCAGGAGAGTCTACTCGGCTTGTTTGTTGGGTTGGGGCGTCGGGGTTGATGACGGCTTCAGGTACTTGTCCCACCAGGCTAGCCAGCGTTCGTAGCGATCTTTGATGAAGCTGGGGCGGGTGAAGCCGTGGAACTGGCCGGGGTAGACGATGAGTTCTGTCGGGCGGCCGAGGGACTTGAGCGCCTGATACATCTGCTCGCCGCCAATCAGCGGAACATTGAAATCAGATGAACCACCCATGAAGAGCATGGGTGTGTGCACACGCTTATCGATTTGCAGGAAGGGGTAGCTCATTTTGGCGTAGAGCTGCGGATTCTTCCACGGTGGGCCGAGCTCGTTGTCGTACTGAAGGATGTACTGGTCGACGCCGTAGAAGGACATGGGATTGGCAACGCCAGCGCCGCTGATGCCGGCTTTGAAGCGGTCGGTCGTGGCGACGGTGTAGTCAGTGAGGATGCCGCCGTAGCTCCAGCCTGTGACGGCGAGGCGATTCGGATCGGCAACGCCGAGGGCTACGGCTTTATCGACACAAGAGAGGAGGTCTTCGACTTCGCAGTGGCCCCAATCGGCGGCGATGGCTTTAGCAAAGTCCTGCCCGCGACCGGAGCTGCCGCGGTAGTTGACGTTGAGTTCGGCATAGCCTTTAGTTGCGAGCCACTGGCGGAGGAAGTCGAAGCCGTGGGAGTCCTGCGCGTTGGGGCCGCCGTGGATGAAGAGGATGGTTGGCACAGGCGATCCGGATTGAAAACTTGCAGGCCTGGTGAGGAGGCCGTGGACCTCGATGCCCTCTTTGTCGGTGGATGCGATGTCTTCTGTGGGAACGAGATTGAGTTCGGCGATGAGCGCGTCGTTCTGGGTGGTGAGTTTGCGGAGAGCACCCTTTTCGAGGGCGTAGATCTCGGGCGGCGCGACGTCGCTCGTGAAGAGGACGGCGGTGTGGCCAGCGACCGAATCGAGCGACATCACTGTGCCCGGATCTGGAAGCAGGCGCTTGATACCGTTGCCACCCAGCTCGACCTCTGCCGGATATTCATTGCGATCGTCAGCGATGAGATAGAAAAGATGGCCGTCGGGTGAGAAGTATGGGTGATTCACGCTGCGATCGAATTTCGCGGCGGGGTAGGAGACCTTACCGTCTATGGTGACGAGGGCGGGCCTGGCCTGGGAATACTCGAGCAGGTCAATCTTCGCGCCTTGCGTGTACGCGATGGATTTGGAATCGGGCGACCATGCGAGATGACCTCCGTCGGGTCCGGTCCACGTCGTGAGTTTTTTGGGGCTGAATCCCGCCTTTGGTTCGACAATGAAGATGTCCAGATTATCGGTGCGATCGGGTTCAGGGTCCTGATTGCTTACGAAGGCGATCCACTTTCCATCGGGCGACCATTGAGGTTCGTTTTCATCCACATTCTTGCCGGCGGTTAACTTTTCGGCCTTCCTGGTGGAGAGATCCCACAAGTACAGGGTGTTGTAGGCGTCGTTGCGAAGGTAGCCCTGGATGTCCTGCTTGAAGTGATAGCGGTCAATGACGATGGGCTTTGGCGGAGCGGGCGGCTTGCCTTCTTCGGGATCGGGCTCCGCTTTGGGATGGAGGGTGAGGAGAAGCTTCTTCGAGTCGGGAGACCACGCGTAGCCCTGGATGTTCTGATCCGAAATGTTCGTCAGTTGTTCGGCTTCGCCGCCGCGGCGGTCCATGACCCAGACCTGATCACCTTTGGCGGCTCCCGGGCGCGAAGACATGAAGCTGATGTAGCGGCCATCGGGGCTGAACCTGGGTGCGGAGGCGCTCTCTTTTCCGAAGGTGAGTTGGAGGCGAATGGAGCCATCCCATTTCACCATCCAGAGATGCGTCTGATTCTTATCTTCCTTTGTGTCCACCTGGCCGACGGTGTAGAGGATCCATTCGCCGTCGGGAGAGAGGACGGGTGGTCCGACGTGCTGAAGCTTTGCGAGATCGTCGAGAGTGATGTCGCGCTTTTTAAGTGTCTGGGCAGCTCCGAGGGGAGCGACAGCGGCAAGAGTTAGAGCAAGGCAAAGAGATGACTTACCAAGTGTTCGAAGCATGGGCCGAGATTAACATTCGCGATCGGAAGGACTCCACGGGAATGTGATCGCTTGTTGATCGGACGTGACGCGGGTCAGCGGAGTTTTTCGCGGACTTCCGTGCGAATGAGGTAGAGGAAGAAGACGAGATTGAGAAGGCCCTGGATGATCGAAGGCGCGAGGTGCAAACGCGCGAAGAGCCAGAGATTGTAGCCGCTGAGGAGGACGACGGCGGCGAGGGCCATGGCCCAGGCCCAGCGGAGGAGCATCAGCAGACCGCCAGAGGCTGCGAGGAGGAAGACGGGCAGCAGGAGGAAGAGCTTTGGATAATGTCCCCCGACGGCACCGACCACGATGACAAGGGAGAGCAGAAGAAGGTAAAGGGCGATGGCGATGAGACCGGGAAGGGGCACCAGTTGAAGCTTTGGCTGTGGAGGAGAGCCCGGAGTCGCGGGATCGGATGAATTGGTACCTGGTGTTTCGGATCCGGATTGCTCGTTGGTCATAGCGTGTGGAGGTAGGCGAGAAGATCGCGGAGTTGCTGGTCGTCGAGAGCGGTGCCGGGCATGGTGCCGTGGCCGTGCAGGATTACGGCGTTTAGGCGTTCGTCCGTGGGCGGGGCGCCGGACGGCATCGCTTTGATTTTGGTGATGGCCTGGAGGCCGGGACCGTGGAGGCCGTGAGTGGAGGTGGGATAGTGACACTTTGCGCAAGCCTGCTGAAAGACAGCGGCCCCTCGAGCTTCTTCGGCTGTCCACTCGGAGGAGGGTTTTGACGGGGGTAGAGACTTGCACCCTGCTGTGAAGAGAACCGGGGCAGCGCAGGCAAGCAGAGCGAAGAGGAGGCTTGATAACCGTATCCGCATCTCAGGTTTGATGATACAGCCGGGGATGGCCAGACGAAGAGGTTGCCGAGAGGAGGTGTGTCGACGCGCACAGTGGGGCGGGTGGGGGAGCGGTTATCTGTCATCGGGTTTCAGTTGCTGGTGATCACGTGCCTGCGTGCTCGTTGGCTCGGGGTGCGATGAACGGGCACTGCCAAGCAGAGTTGTCGGCTTGAAACCTTTTGAGGCGAAGCGTCGCAAGGGTTAGGAGAGGGTGCATGAGACGGCGGATCGCGATTGCGGGAGTTGTCGTGGCGGTAGTGGTCGCGGTGGTGTGGGCCGTATCAGCGTGGATGAACCATCGCAGCCGGTTTGAGTATTCAGGGACCGTAGAGACGCGGGAGATCCAGATTGGCTCGAAGATTGGCGGCCGGGTCATCGAAGTTCCAGTCGAAGAAGGACAGGTTGTAAAAGCCGGAACGGTGCTGGTGCGTTTTGAGTGCGACGAGTTGAAGGCGCAGCGGGCACAGGCAATAGCCGCCCTGGAGCAGGCACAGGCCGAAGTGGACAAGATGATGCGAGGGAATCGCCCGGAAGAGATCGCCCAGGCGGAGGCGACGGCGCAGGCGCAGGCAGCGGTGTTCGAGGAAGCGCGCAACGGCCCTCGCAAGCAGGAGATTCAGCAGGCACAGGCCGACTACAAGGCGGCACTCGCGGATGCGACGAATGCACAGGTGTTCTATGGGCGCATGGAGAAGCTGATTGCTGCAGATACGATTTCGCGGCAGCAGTTCGATGATGCGCGGGACAAGCGGGATGCGGCTCTGCAAAGAGCGGAGTCGGCGCGACAGAGATTGGGCCTGCTTGAGGCAGGTACCCGGCCGGAGGATCGGAACGCGGCAGAGGCGAAATATCGCCAGGCCGAGGCAGCGGCAGAACTCGCGCGCAGGGGATTTCGCAAAGAGGATATCGAAGCGGCGCGGGGAAGGCTGTCTGCGGCAAAGGGCAGGGTGGCGGAACTGGATGCACGTTTGCGCGAGGCTGAGTTGGCGGCTCCGGCAGACGCGGTCGTGGAGGTGGTGAGTGTGCGGCCCGGGGATCTGATATCAGCCGGACGGATCGTGATCACCATGCTTGAGTCGTCCCAGCTATGGGCGAAGGTGTATGTGCCGGAGACGGATCTGGCACATGTGCGCGTGGGCCAGCGGGCGACGGTGCAGGTAGATAGTTTCGGCATGCGGGCTTTCGAGGGACATGTGGGGCAGATTGCCTCTCAGGCTGAGTTTTTGCCACGCAATGTGCAGACGAGGAGCGATCGGGAGCACCAGGTATTTGGAGTGAAGGTGTACGTGGACAACTCGCAGCAGGTGCTCAAGTCGGGCATGTCGGCGAGGGTGCGACTGCAATGACGGAGATTATTGCAGCTGATCATCTGACGATTCGATTCGGTGCGTTTACAGCGGTAAGCGATGTGAGCTTCGAGGTCGGTAAGGGAGAGCTGTTCGGGTTTCTGGGTCCGAACGGGTCGGGAAAGACAACGATCATCAAGGCTCTATGCGGGCTGCTGAAGCCGACGGAGGGTACGGGACGCATTCTTGGGATGGATATCCGAAAGGACGCGGCTGAGATCAGGCGACATGTGGGATATATGTCGCAGAAGTTCGGCCTGTACGAAGATCTGACGGTGGCAGAGAACATTGCGTTTTATGCGGGGGTGTACGGGCTGGATGGGACGAAGACCGCGGCGCGGACGCGCGAGGTTCAGTCGCTGACCGGGATCGAGCCGTATATGCATCGACGTGCAGGGCAGCTATCTGGAGGGTGGAAGCAGAGACTGGCGCTGGCATGCGCGATCATCCACTCGCCGCAGGTGGTGTTTCTGGATGAGCCGACGGCGGGGATCGATCCGGTGGCAAGGCGGGCGCTGTGGGATCTGCTGTTTCAACTCTCAGGGCAGGGCGTGACGTTTTTTGTGACGACGCACTATATGGATGAGGCGGAACGGTGCGGGCGTGTGGGTTACATCTACCTCTCGAAGCTGATTGCGATTGGGACGGTAGCGGAGTTGCAGAAATTGCCCGAGGCAAATCCCGCGGGGACGTCGCGGATACAGATTCGTGTGGCGAATCCTTCGGAGATGCTGGACGGAATCCGGCATATGAAGGGCGTGCGAGAAGCAACGATTTTCGGGCACTCGATTCACGCGCTTGCAGAAACCGAGCAGGTAGCGGAGATGCGTAAGGAGCTTCCGGAGAGCAGGATCGAGACGATTGAGCCATCGCTGGAGGATGTGTTTGTCACGTTGACATATCGAATTATGGAGTCGCAGCGATGATGGGGGTGTTTCGAGGGCTGACGCCGGTGTGCCGTAAAGAATTTCTGCACATTATCCGCGATCCAGGGACGTTGTTCTTCGCACTGCTGATTCCGATGTTGCAGCTCTTCCTGTTTGGGTTTGCGGTAGACACAAATGTGCGGCAGATTCCTACGGAGGTGCTGGATGAGTCGCACACGCAGGAGAGCCGACGGCTGCTGGAGGCGTTTGCTGGATCAGATGTTTTCAAGTTGAAAGGGTATGCGGAGTCACAGGATCAGCTGTACGAAGCGGTGCGCGGGGGAAGCGCGAGGGTTGGCATACGCATTCCCTATGACTACGCGAGAAGGTTGCTTGATGGAACGACGGCGACGGTGCTGGTGCTGGTGGACGGATCGGACTCGAGCGTGGCGGGACAGGCGATGAGTACGGCTACAGGCGTAGCGCTGAAGGAGTCGCTGGGGCGAGTTCTGCCGGGCGGGCGAATGCCGGTCGAGGTGCGTCCCTCCGTGCTCTATAACCCGGCGACGCGGTCGGCGAATTTCTTTGTGCCGGGGCTGATTGCGATTCTGTTGCAGGTGATGGCGATCCTAATGATCGCGCTGAGCCTGGTGCGGGAGCGCGAGCGCGGGACTCTGGAGCAACTGACGATGACGCCCGTTGCGCCGCTGGGGCTGATGCTGGGGAAGATGATTCCGTACGGGGCGCTCACGTTTGCTGAGTTGTGCGCGATTCTGCTGGTGATGCGGACGGTGTTTCTGGTGCCGGTGCATGGGAACGTGGTGTTGCTGCTGGTTCTCTCGGTTCCGTTCTTATTGACCGTGCTGGGTATTGGTCTTGTGATCTCAACGCGCGCGCGGACCCAGGCGGAGGCGTTTCAACTTTCGATGGGGACAATTCTGCCATCGGTGTTTTTGTCGGGGTACATTTTTCTGATTGAGAATATGCCGCCGTTCTTTCAGGGAATCAGCCACCTGATTCCGGCAACGTATTACATCGAGATTTTGCGTGGGATTATCTTGCGCGGGGCGGGGATCAGTGAGCTGTGGGTGAGCGCGACGGTGCTGGTAGTGATGGGATGCGGGTCGACACTGCTCGCGGCGAGGCTGTTTGTGCGGCGGGGAGCAAGCTGAGGGCTGAGCGTTCTATTCGGAGGCGGCGATTGCCTCGCAGATTCTTTCGATGGCAGGGACTTCTGCCTGACTGCCGGGGCGATGGCCGTTGACGAGGATGGAGAATGCGATTGTCTTTCCGCTGTTCGCCTGAATGTAGCCGGAAAGCGCGTTGGTTTCGTTCAGGGTGCCGGTCTTGGCCCAGAGCTTTCCTTTGAGCGGGGAGTTTCTGAAGCGCGTGTAGAGGGAGCCGTCTACGCCGGCGATGGGAAAGGTCTTCTTCCAGGCTTCGCCCCAGTGTTGATGAGAGGCGTAGGCGAGCAGCCGGGTATAGGCGCGCGGGGTGATGCGGTCGTCCATGCTCATGCCGGATCCGTCATAGAAGAAAAAATCAGAATCGGGGATTCCGGTGTCGATGAGGAACTGACGGACGACGCGCGTGCCCTGGGCAAGGCTGCCGTCTTTGGCGAAGGCTTTGCCAAGCATGCGAAGGAGAAGTTCGGCGTGCAGATTCTGGCTGATCTTATTCGTGACGGTGATGTCCTGTGCGACGGGAACTGATGTCCGGTGTGCGAGCAAGCGGCGGTTGTTGATCGGAGCTTCCATGGTGGTGAGGGCCAGAGGAGCGAGTCTGAGCGGCTCAGAACGCTCCCCGGTGAAGTCTCCGGTTCCTTCAGGAACACGATGGGCAGCGGCCGGATCACCTTTGACGGGGACTCCGCGATGCAGCAGTGCATCTTTGAAGGCGGCAGCGGTGAACTCGGCGGGATCTTCGATCGCGAGCGGCGCGTGGAGACCCTGAGGCGGTGCGGTTCCCCAAGTGCGTACGAGCAGAGCTCCGGGGCGGCGCTCAAGGCCCGGATGGGGTTTCTCGCCGGAAGGGGAGATCGTCATGTTGTTCTGGAGCGTGTAGTACGGAACATTGGGTGTCCACTCTTCGATCATCGAGCCGGGCTTTTCCGGGTCGGCGGTGATGGTGAGTTCTATGGAGTTGTCGGCGAATGAGAGCGCGGAGATTGGAGCACCGTAGCCCCATTGAAGGTCGTCCCATGCCCAGGCTGTGCCGTAAGGCTCGTTGAGGTAATAGCTGTCATCGCCGACGACGGTGCCTTCGACAGAGCGAACTCCCGCCTGAACGACCTGCTGAGCGAGGAGATCGAGCGCTTCCATCGCGTGCGGTTCGGCTTCAGCATCCGGGGGGGCTGGTGTGGCTTCTGGCTTGCCGGTGGGCGATTTCGCGGGTGGATTTGCGGCGGTGGGAACGGCGGCGGCAGGGCCGGGAGGACGGTAGGGATACCGGTGGGCGCTGATGGTTGGATCGCCCGAGCCAAGGATGAGGATGTCACCGTGCAGGACCCCGGAAGAGTCAATCTCGCCATTGGCGACGACATTTGTGGTCCAGGTGAGAGTCTCGACGGGAAGGAGCGCGAAGGCAGCAGCGGTGGTGGCGAGCTTGGCGTTTGAAGCAGGAGTAAAAAGCCTGGATTCGTTCAAGCCGTACAGCGGCTGTCCGTCAAGCGTTGTGACGCTGATTCCGAAATCGGTCTGTTTGAGCGCAGGCTCGGAGAGGACTGCCTGAATGCGCTCGGAGACGGAGCCCTTTGCGGGTGCCGAATGAGTTGCCGGACGCGATGCGGCGCGGGCAGGGCGATGTTGTGCGGCGAGAGCGCCAGGCAGGACGAGGGAAAGCGCCAACATGGGCGCGAACAATCGCCGTGAACGGAACATGCAGGGAGTTTAGCAGGACGGCTTCTTTCAGCGTGTGCTCATAGAATCGAAAAGATGGTATTCAATCGCCCCATTGCGCATTGGAAGGTGCGGACGCGAACGCTGGAACTTGGCAGGCGGACGCAGGTGATGGGTGTCGTCAATGTCACCCCGGATTCGTTCAGTGACGGGGGAAGATTTCTCAAGCCTGAAGCGGCAATAGAATACGGACTCGGGTTACTCGAACGGGGAGCGGATCTTCTGGATCTTGGAGCCGAGAGCACCAAGCCCGGTTCGATGGCCGGGGATCCAGACAACAGGGTGTTGAGCGCGGAAGAGGAGCAGGCGAGACTGTTGCCGGTCATTGCCGGGATTCTGAAAGCCAGGCCAGAGGCCGTGATTTCTGTAGACACTTACAAGGCGGCGACCGCGCGCGCCGTTCTGGATGCCGGCGCGGAAGTGATCAATGATGTCAGCGGATTTGCCTGGGATGAGCAGATGGCAGGTGTTTGCGCGCAGGGGAAATGCGGCGTGGTGTTGATGCACACTCGAGGACGTCCCGATGAGTGGCGTGAACAATCAATGCTGGATCCGGGCACACTGATGGACACAATTCAACGCGGCCTGGCAGAAAGGCTGGAGCGAGCGGTGCGCGCCGGCGTCGAGAAGGAGGCAATTGTGTTCGATCCCGGCTATGGATTTGGCAAGAAGTTCGACGAGAACTATGTGCTGCTCGCGAAGCAGGCGGAGCTGCTTGGGTTGGGAAGGCCGCTGCTCGCGGGAGTTTCAAGGAAATCATTCCTGGGGCATACGCTAGCTGATCTGTTCGGCGGGAAACAGGCGCCAGTGGATGCGCGCGAGACGGCCAGTATTGCGGCACTGGTTACGGCCATTCTGCATGGGGCATCGATTGTGCGTGTGCACGACGTTCGGCCGGCGGCCGAGGCGGCGCATATTGCAGACGCGGTACTTGCAGCGGCTGAGTCTTCAGCGTTTTGACATCGAGTGGAGCTTCAGGACAGTGTTCCAATTGCGACCGGTGCCGATGGCGCCAATTGCTTTGTCCAGAGCCTTACCGCTGAACTTGGTGTCGGCGGCGCCGTCGGGAAAGTGGAAGTAAATGTGATTGCCGGCGAGGTGATAACGATCCCTGCGCTGCGGATAACGTTCGACGATGCCGTCAAGAGCAACGCGTGCTGTGGGAGCAGCCGGCGCGGAGAGGAAAGCGACGTGAACGCGTGTTCCATCGACTGATTCGGAGCTGAACGGATTATTTAGGATCACCGAATCGAGTTGTTGGTGAGTCCGGACGATGACGTCAACGGGAGCACCCACTCGTTTTTGGAGAGCACGCGCGACCGATTGGGCAACGCTGGTTTCCGACGCATCGGTTTCGATCACGGCATTGCCGCTCTGGATGTAGGTTTCAACGTTCTTGAATCGGAGGCCGGAGAGCGTTTCTCGAAACTCAGCCATGGATAGCTTGCCATGTCCGCCGACGTTGACAGCCCGAAGAAGGATCACATAAGTTGGCATACCGAGACTGCTCCCGAAAGAATCTGCCGCATCTCAAGTAGATCAGGTAAACGGCGCGCATGAAGAATCCAATTAAGGATACGAGTGTCCCGACAGGATCAGATGGTGGATCTGATCGCACATACGGACACGGTATGAAGGTGGAAGCAGGCAAGCGTGCGTCCACGCTGGATGAACTGGAGGCACAGTTCGCGGCGATTTCCGGAAGCTTTCAATCCCTCGTAAAGTCGGCCGGGCCGGATTTGTGTTGCAAGCGGCTGTCCCCGACGGCGTGGTCGGCCGCGGAATGTATCCAGCATTTGAGCCTGAGCGCGGATGCGTATTTTCCTGTCTGGCAGCAGGTAATTGCCACTGCCGGTCCGCGCAAGGCGGAGATGAATGCGCCGTACAGGATTGATTTCTGGGGACGGCTGCTCTGCTGGATCCTGGAGCCGCCAGCGCGTATCCGATCGAGGACGCCTGCGCCCTTTCAGCCGGGTGAGTGCGGCAGGATTGATCAGGTTATCGACGAATTTCTGGACCGCCAGGAGCGGATCGTAGCCGCACTTCGAAGATGCCGCGGCCGAGCAATTGACGAGGTGAAGATGGCCTCGCCGGTCGATTCGAGGGTTCGCTATAGCGTGTGGTCGAGCTTCGTGGTGAATGCCGCACATCAGCGCCGGCATCTCTGGCAGGCCGAGCAGGCGATTGCAAGAGTCCGTGCTGCGAATTAGTAGTGGATGCTGCTAGTCCGATGCACCTTGTCTATTGCTTCTCTGAAGCGAGATAGACCACGATTCCACTCAGGACGGCAATGGTAGCGAAAACCGGGACCACGACCCACAGAATGCCTGCTTGAGGCGTCGAGGATGGGATCAGTGCGTCGAGATGAAGAACACTGGGAAGCTCAGTAAACCAGCTGCTCCAGGTTTCAGCCTGCCAGAGGGCAATTCCTGCTACGACAACTAATGTGATCACGAGGGCGAAGATCTGCGCGCCCAGAATCGGGCGGCTCATCTTCTCGATAGCCGCGTTTCTGCGGCGAAGCTGGGCGCGCCACCAGATCGCTCCGGGAGGCTCGAGGCGAGCAATATCTGTTGCGCTTCGGCGGGAAGCGTGAAGCGCCTCGGTAACGAGAACGAGATCTGAACAGCTGCGGCAAGAGGAGACATGGGCGCGGAGTTCATCAGGACATGCCGTCGGCCACCGGCCGTCGTGGAGGGCCTTGCCGAGTTCGCGTTCGTAAGAACAGGTGAAAGGGCTCATGCTTCACCTCCGGAACGGATAAGCTGAGCCATTTTGCGCCGGGCGCGGAAAAGGAGGATACGAATGCTTGCGGAGCCGAGGCCGGTGATCTGAGCAATTTCGTGGTGCGAATAGCCCTCGGCATAAGCCAGCCACAGGAGTTGTCGATCGCGAGGGCGCATCTGTGCCATCGCGGGGCCGAGCATAGCAAGAGAGTCGGAGTGTGCTTCGCCGGATTGAGCGGCGAAGATCTCTTCCGGGATTTCATCGATCGATGAGGATTGCGGACGCCGCCAGTGATCGCGCAACAAATTGGTCGCGATTTTGAAGAGATAACGGCGTGCGGCAACTTCGCCATCCTGGGGGTGGTCAGCGCACAGAAAGCGAACGTAGGCTTCCTGGGTCAGATCGTCGGCGAGAGCAGGATCACGACTGACGCGAGCGAGATAGGCCCAGAGGGAGCGAGCCGAACGCGCGTAGAAGGCGGCGAACTGCTCGTTATCCATCGCCGCGGCGGGCGCAGCGCAGGCGAGCGTTTGAGGATCGCCCGCCAGCACATTCGGAATGATTGACTCCCAGGACATGGGTCTTTGCTTTCTCTCTTTCGGCGAGGGCACCTGGTATCACTACCGGTCCCGGTACGCCGCGTTGAGTGACGACTCGTTTCTAGAGCCGTCAGCCGGCATCAGGCCGAGGCGAGATGCGAGGAACCACGAAGCGCCTGCGGAGATGATAAATCCGATTCCGGGCATCAGGACAACGGTTCCGAAGAAGAGCATCGGCGTGTTCATCTCAGGCTCGGTGTGTCGGAGCAAAAGGAGGCCGATGCCGAGCAGGACCATGATGATGCCGGTCTGAAGCGGAGTAATGATGCGGGCAATAGCGCTGGGAACGCGCTGGTGCTGCTCGAATGCGATGGGGAGAGGCGCCGCTTCGAGGAACTTGCGGCCGGCGTCGGTCTGCATATAGGAAGCGAGCTCCTGGTTGGTGGTGAAGCGCTCGATGAGGCGGCCATGGACATCGCTCTGCATTTTGAAGATGCGGCTCCAGCGGCGGTTCTCGATGAACATGCGGGCGAGGAGGATTATGGCGACGAGGCCGCAAGCGAAGGCAAGGAGCGGGATCAGGCCGTCCCAGATGCGATAGAAGGGCGAAGAAGGCTCCTGGGCGCGATAGACGTCGGGCCATACAGCTTTCTCAAGGGCTTCGTCGGGTTGACCGTCTTCATGCTTGAGATGGGAGAAAAGGTAGAACTCGGGGTTGCGCGCGACCTCAGGGTGAGCGGAGAGGAAAGCGGCGAGCTGAGGGTTATTGTGCGCGACGTATTCCTGATTGGAAAGGAGCGAGGGGTCGTGCGAGACGACGGTGGTGAGGGTGGGGCTGAGGCGGAGGAGGCGGGTCAGTTCGGTCTGGGTGGAGCGGACGTCGCCGTCGTTGGGTACCGGAGCGACGGCGGGCGCGGGTTCCTTTGCCGGGGAGGCCGGGCGCTGCTGGGCTGCTGCCACTGAGGTGATGAGAGAGGCGGCCAATACGGCGGAGGAGAGAACCCGGTGGGAACGAAATTGCCTTGGCATGTTGAATCCTCGAACGAAGTGCTTTAAGCGGCTTCTGACCAAACAACGGATAACAGGGAGGAATGGTTAACGGCCTCGGAGAATTTGAATCAGATTTTTGCAAGCGTCAGGTTGTGCGCAACTGGAGTTTGGATTGGTTACAGTCCGAGGAGAAGGAGCATCCGACAGAGTGCGGAATCCCGGCGTCGGGAGAAGAGAAGGCGAAGGCTAACTGTTTATCAGATAAGTACTTCTCCGCGGTTGACGAATTGCGCTAGACTCCTGAGTCTGCGGGTCTTTGCGCCTGAGCGCGTTTTTTCCGCATCTTTCGGAGGTCCCATGGCACGTCCCTACTGGTCGGGCAATGTTCAGATTTCGCTGGTGTCGTTTGGCGTGAGTCTATACGTTGCGACCGAAAGCAAGAGCCAGATCAGCTTTCATCAGATCAGCCGGCGCACCGGCGAGAGAATTCGTCACCAGAAGGTGCTGGAGAGCGCCGCAGAGAGCCGGGAGGCGACGACCGCGGTTGAAAGCGACGAGATTGTGAAGGGCTACGAGTATCGCAAGGGTCAATACGTGATCATCGAGCCCAGCGAACTAGAGAACCTGCGTGTGCCTTCGAAGCACACGATTTCGGTTTCGCAGTTCGTGGATGTGGCGGACCTCGCTCCGATGTTCGTCGAGAAGCCCTATTTCGTGACTCCAGAAAACGACATGTCGGCGGAGGCTTTCAATGTAGTCCGACAGGCGCTGGCGGACACGGGAAAAGCGGCAATCGGCAAAGTGGCATTTTCAGGGCGAGAACATGTCTTTGCGCTTGTTCCGGCGGGCAAAGACAGTCCGGGGTTGATGGGCTACACGCTGCGGTATTCCTACGAGCTGCGGAAACAGGAAGACTACTTCAAGGACATCAAGCAGCCGCCAATTCCGGCAGACTCGCTGCAGTTGGCGGAGATGCTGGTTGAGCGCATGTCGTCGAAGCTCGATATGGACAAGTTCGAAGACGGCTACGAGACGGCAGTGAAGGCACTGGTCGAAGCAAAGGTGAACAACATGCCGGTGCCGATCGACGAGGCGCCCAAGCAGCGTCCGAGTAATGTTGTCAATTTGATGGATGCGCTGCGCAAAAGCATCGGGACCGAGGCGCGCCCCGCTGCGGCAAAGAAACCGGTGAAGAGCGCGAAGGAGCCGCCCGCGAAAGGAATCGGCATCGTGAAGACCCCGGCGAAGTCAGCGAGGCGCAAGTCAGCGTAGAACGTCTAAGGCTGAGTGACGTCGTTTCTCCCATGTCTCCAAAGGCGGGAGACATGGGGCACCCGGCAGGTCGACTTAAAGCCTATTCGTCGCGCAAAAGCACGAGCGGATCGACTGCCAGCGCTCGCCGGGCAGGGATCCAAGATGCGAGCATTCCGAGCACCAGCATTGTTGCGGTGACGCCGAGAAGGACCAGCGGATCACGGGGCGTTGCTTGATACACGATGAATGACAGGACCCGCGCGCTGAGTACGCCAAGGATCACACCGGCGACAGAGCCGACCGCCAGCAGGCGGAAGGCGCGTCCAAGCGACGTATGCAGGATCTGACGCTGGCTGGCGCCGAGTGCGACTCGAATGCCAAGTTCGCGGAGGCGTTTGCTGACGACGTAGGATGCCATACCGAAGATCCCGGTGGCGGCGAGCACAGCACCAAGCATTCCCAGCACGCCGAGAGCTACGCTGGCGACGCGCGCGGCAAAGAGAGCGGTTCCCATTTCCTCATTCCATGTATGGAGTTCCAAGGGCAGAGCGGAGTCGAGGCCGCGCATCGTTCTCTCCAGGCCGGCGGCAATATCGCCAGGATCGCGTTGCGAACGCACGACGAGATTGGTATCGCTGGTGGTGTGCTGGAGGAAAGAAAAGAACATCGCAGGCATCTGGTCCTCTGTCATGGTGCGATATTTCCCGTCCTCAACAACACCGACGACTTCGGCGCGCTGGTCTCCCCAGTATTTGAAGTGTCCACCGATGGCTTTATCAACGGAGCCGAAGACTTTGATCGCGAACTGGTGATTGACCAAGGCGACCTTGGGTGCCTTCTTGTCGTCATTCAACGTCAGGTTGCGGCCGGCAATGAGGCGTGTTCCTGCGGCCTCGAGGTAGCCGGGTGAGATCCGGTAGTTCATCGCGTCCGCGGCGTAGTTGGTGGGCCGGAAGTCCGTGGTGGCGTCGGTGTAGACGTAGGAGTCGCCACCGCCCAGGCTCAGAGGGATGTTGTCGATCATCCCAACCGCGGAGACGCCGGGAATGTTCGCGGCGGTCTCGAGCATGCGCTGCTGCATTTGGGGAACACGCTCGTCGCTGTACCCCGCCATACGTAGATCGCTGCTGAGGAGCAAAGCATTCTGAGGCTGAAAGCCGTAGTTGCTATGGACTGAGCGCACGAGCCCGCGCACTGCTACGAGGGATGAAGTAACAAGGACGGCGCAGATAGCAATCTGAAGGACGAGCAGAACGTCACGCATGGTGAAGCGCTTCATGCCGGTGGTGGAACTGATACCGGTGCGGATCATCTGCCACGGATCAGCGCGCATGACCTGGCGGACAGGAACCATGCCAAAGAGCAGGCCGCTGGCCAGCGAGAGAAGGATGGCAACCGTGTAGGTGCGGATATCAGGGTTGACGGGGACATTGATGGGTATGTTGGGAATGGGCTGCCAGGCGCTGAGCACGTGCAGAATGACAACACCGCCCGCGAGGCCGAGTACCCCGCCCGCGAGGGAGACAAGTACGGCCTCGGTTAAGAGCTGGCGAAGAATGAGCCCGCGTTTCGAACCGAGGGCGAGGCGCAGAGCGACTTCCTTGGCGCGATCGGCAGCACGGGCCGCGAAGAGGCTGCCGAGGTTAGCGCAGGCGGCGAGCAAGATGAGGCCAGCGAGGAGCATGAGCCCTGCCATGAATGCGCGTGCCGGACCACCGAGAAAATCGCCGACGAGGCCGGGCTTGGCAAGCGAGAACTTGATGCCATCGTCGTCTCGCGGGTAAGTTTTGGCGAGCCATGCGGCGATGGAGTTCAGATCTTCAGTGGCCTGTGCGGGAGTTACGCCGGGCTTGAGGCGGCCAATGACCCATGGGGAGTGATTGCCCCGGTACTGGAGCGAGTCGTTGCCCTGGATGAGTTGCTGATCGAGCAGCGGGATCCAAAGGGCTGGAGCAAAGAATAGCTCCGTCCCTCGAAATGCAGGCGGCGCCACGCCAATGATGGTGAAGGGGTGCTTATTGATCTCAATGGAACGGCCGATGACGCCTTTATCGTCGTGGAAATGGCTATGCCAATAGGCGTAGCTCAGGACCACAAAGGGCATGCTGTTCTTGCCCTTTTCGTCGGATGCGTGGAAAAAGCGGCCGAGAAAGGGCTGAATCTCGAGTGCGTCGAAGTAATTACCGGTGACGAGATAGGGCCATGCGGTGGATGGGTTTTTTCCGGTATCGATGCCAACGGCGCCCGTGATCTGGCAGGCGATGAGGCTGGAGAACGTGCGGTTGCGGTCGCGCAGATCGACATAGTCGAGGTAAGACTGCGACGGAAACTTGAAGCGCTGGACAGTGTAGAGGTTTTCCGCATGAGGCACGTTTACAGGTTTTAGAACGAGTGCATTCAGGACGCTGAAGACAACGGCATTTGCACCGATGCCGAGGGCCAGGGTTATCAATGCGGTGAAAAGGAACCCTGGCGATTTTGCCAGCTGGCGGATGGCGAATTTCAGGTCGCGAAGCATGATTGCTGGAAATACGCGAGGAGAGATCCGGGAGTTCCCGAGAAGTGACGGAGTGCGCATTCACACGGCAATGCGCCTGCTTATCCCAAGATCCAAGCACCTGACGACATTCGGGAATTTCAGCCCCGGATCCAAGCTAGTCTTGGGGTCGAGCCAGACGGAGGACAAAATGGTGCGAAGCGCAAGCCGCTTGATGACGGGAGTTCTGGGAGCGGTGATGCCGCTACTTGCAGGCAGCATCCTGCCGGTGGGGGCGGCGGTCGAAAGATCCGCTCCGAAGCCGATGGGCAAGCTCGTCGATCTTGGTGGACATCGCCTGCATGTGAATTGTTCGGGGACCGGGTCGCCGGTTGTTCTCGTCGAGAACGGGCTGGGAGATTTTTCGTTCGACTGGATCCTGGTGCAGGAGAGAGTGTCAAAGTTCGCGCGGATCTGCACTTACGATCGGGCGGGATACGCGTGGAGCGAACCTGGTCCGAAGCCGCGGACCTTTGCGCAGATCAATCTTGAATTGCACGATGCGATGGAGAAGCTGGGTGAGAAGGGACCATTTGTTCTGGTGGGGCATTCTTATGGCGGACCTGTGATGATCAATTTCGCGAGGACGTATCCGAGCGATACGGCGGGAGTGGTGCTCGTGGATTCTGCGCATGAAGGAATGAGAGTCGGCGTTGGTGGAAAACAGACGATCATACTCGGTGCGAACGCGGCGGCTCGCGAGATTCCGGCGCCTCATGAAGAGATGGAACAGGCTGACAAAACGAGTACGGCGGGGGCAGATCCGGCGCCAGCGAAACTGGATCGACTCTATAAACGTTTGCCACCAAGAGAGCAGAAGCTGCAGCTATGGGCTCAGGGGCAGACTTCGCTTGAAGATGCGGAGAACAGCCAGCGCGAGTGGTCGGAAGTGTACTTCGGGCAATGGCTCGCAAAGTCTGGCGAGGGATCGCTGGGAAAGATCCCGCTGGTCGTGCTTTCACGGGCGGAGGGCGGTTTTACGGAGGACCTCGATGTTCCTGCCGCGCAGATGGAGCGGGAGCGCCGGGAAGGGCAAGCAAAGCTCTTCCGGCTTTCGGAAAACAGCCGGCAGTTCATTATTCGATCAGGTCACAACATGGAGCTCGAAGCTCCGGAGGATGTGTCCTCCGCGATCCGCAGGGTTGTAGATGCGGTTCGAACGCGGCAACATCTGTGAGCGCGAGGCTTGGGGCCGAATCAAGTCAGGCTGACTATTTGCGCGGAGTGTCAATGGCTGGTCAAGAAATTGGACCTCATCATCCAGGACAAAATCAGGCAGGGAGAGTTCTGATTCTTTGAAACGCATTTGCGTTGACTCTCACAATTTCTACGGGCTACACTCCCTGCGCCCTCGGCTGTTTCTTTCTGCCGCAGATCCAAACTGGAGGATGATGATGTTCCCGCTTTCGAAGCGCGCATTGATATCGCTCGTCTTTGTTCTACCTACCGCTCTCTATGCTGGCGATTACACCTATCAGCAAACGACCCAGATGACTGGTGGTTCCCTATTGAAGATGATGAAGACGGTAGGGGTCTTCAGTTCGCAGGCGCGCCACATGGGCGATCCCGTTGTGTCGACGATTTATCTGAGCGGCAACCGCATGGCAGATGTATCGGCCCAACAAATCCAAATCACCGATCTGGACAAGGAGACCATCACGCAGATTGATCTTGAGAAGAAGACCTATTCGGTGATGACGTTTGAGCAGATGAAGCAGGCCATTCAAAATGCCCGAGCGCGAATGGAACAGGAAGCTGCAAAACAGAAGCGCCCGGATGCCCAAAATCCCGATGCACAGAATGTACAGATGAGTTTCGATGTGAAGGTGCGGAAGACGGGGGCGACGAAGGATGTGAGCGGACTGAACAGCAGCGAAGCCATCTTGACCATGACGATGACGGCGACGGATACGAAGTCACAGCAGTCCGGCAATCTGGCGATCACCAACGATATGTGGCTGGTGCCGTCGGTTCCCGGATATGAGCAGGTCCAGGAGTTCTACAAGAAATTCGCCCAGAAAATGGGAGACGTGACGATGGGGTTCGGGCGCGATTTCAGCCGCATGCTCGCGCAGCAGCCCGGGGCAAATCAGGCCATGGGCGACATGGTGAAGGAGATGCAGAAACTGGACGGAGTTCCTGTCATGCAGGTGACGAGGATGGGCACCACCACGAATGGACAGCCGTTGCCCGCAGCATCGGAAGCGCCGCTCCCTGCCGAGCCCGCCGGACCGACCAAAGGAGAGATCGCCAAAGCGGGAATGGGTTCGATGATCTCGAGCCGTCTGGGGGGATTCGGGGGATTCGGGAAGAAGAAGCAGAATACGCCGCCTCCGGAGCAGAACGCGGACCAGGCTGGGGCGCAGCCCACGAGCGCCATCCTGATGGAGATGCAGACGACGACTTCGAATTTCTCATCGGGGCCGGTAGATCCTTCTCACTTCGATGTTCCCGCTGGTTACAAGCAGGTGACCGCGCCGATGCTGGAGCATCAGCAGGAATCGAGCGGTAAATAACCAGTAGAGAAGGAGTGACGGCAAGCTGCCACTCCAATCCTCATCTGTTCCTTGGAACTCAGGGTTTAAAATCGTTCGTGGCGCGATTCGTTTGCGCCACTTGCAGCCCGCGCGTAGCCAGGTAATGGCTGCGGCGGGTGTTTGTGTGATTTTCGAGGAAGCAGGCGGTTTTGATGCGAGCGAAGACGGCGGTGGTTCTGGGCGCCCAGTGGGGCGATGAGGGTAAGGGAAAGATAGTTGATGTGCTGAGCGAGCGGTTCAGCGCCGTTGCTCGTTATGCAGGTGGACATAACGCCGGCCACACCGTAATCCATGGCGACCAGAAGTTCGTTCTTCAACTTATTCCTTGCGGGGTCCTCCGGCCGGGTTGCAAAGGCGTCATCGGCAACGGTGTTGTTTTGGACCCGATTGCTTTTCTGAAGGAAGTCGGGAAGCTGCGGAGCCTCGGAATCAACGTCGACGAGCAACTTGTTGTATCGAACCGTGCGCAGGTGATCCTGCCCTATCACCGGATGATCGAGTTGGCTGCAGAGAGCGCTCCGGGGAGGAAGCGTATCGGCACGACAAGCCGCGGCATTGGACCAGCCTATGAGGACAAGATGGCGCGGAGCGGGCTGCGGATCGTCGATCTGATGCGGCCTGAGTTGCTGAAGACCCATATCTATGCGGCGTGCAGTGAGAAGAATGCAATCGCTCATGCGCTCTTCGGCACCGATCCACTGGAACCGGAAAAGATGTACGAAGAGTACGCAGCTGCGGCGGAGGAGGTACGGCCCTTTGTCACCGATACCGGCCGGCTGCTGCACCAGATTATCGCGAGCGGCGGCTCTGTGATGTTCGAGGGCGCTCAAGGCACGATGCTGGATATCGACCATGGCACCTATCCTTTTGTGACTTCGTCGTCCGCGACGGCGGGCGGTGCAGCGACGGGAACGGGAGTGGGGCCGACCGCGATCGGGACCGTGATTTCCGTAACGAAGGCGTACGTGACGCGGGTGGGCGAAGGTCCGTTTCCGACAGAGATCCACGAGGACGTAGGCGATCAGTTACGTGCGCGAGGAAATGAGTACGGTGCGGTGACCGGACGGCCGCGGCGCTGCGGATGGCTTGATATACCGCTCCTCCGGTACTCGAACCAGGTGAATGGGGCGGAGTGGCTCGTGGTGACCAAAATGGATGTACTGGACGAGCTTGCGGAGATCCCGATTTGTGTCGGGTACCAAGTGGACGGGAAGGTAAGCGACGAGATTCCGGCAGATGTATCAGGACTGGAGCGCGTGAAGCCGGTTTATACGAAGCTGAAAGGGTGGCAGGCTTCCACAGAAGGAATCACAGATTTTGATAAGCTGCCGAAAGCGGCACAGGAGTATTTGCGCTTCCAGGAGCGCGAAAGTGGTGCGAAGATCGGCATGGTTTCGACTGGGCCCGACCGCGATCAAACGATGGTTCTTCCCGAGTTTGCCGCGGCACTGAACGAGATCCACGCGTGATTTTTCAGCTCGAGACTGCGGAACCGAGGAACTACTTTCAATGATCAGCTTTACAGTCCGGATAAGATTCGCCCAGGAAGATCGGGCCGAGATCGCCGAGATTTTGCACGAACTGACGGTAGCTTCGCGGCAAGAACCTGGTTGCGTCAATTACATCCCGCATTGGGTTGAGGGCGAGCCCTGCTCGGTGCTGATTTACGAGCAGTACAGGGACTCGAAGGCCGAGGAAGCGCACAGACAGTCGCCGCATTTCAAGAAATATGCGGTTGCGGGCCTGTATCAGAAGATGCTCGAGCGGAGCCGCGAAGATCTCGTATCTCTTGAGCCTTGAACTTTCCGACTGGGCGACAAACCCTCTTTCCTGAAAAGTAGTCAAATCTCCGGTGGGTATTCCGCAGGTCATGGGTGTCCGTGACCTCTGGATTGCCGATCCGAGGTTCCTGTGATTTCACGCATTGACCCCTGCGACAAGTCCCGGCTACTATCCCTTACGCCTATGCGAAGAGATCTTGAAACGTTGGCTGGTGTAGTAAGGTGTCGTGTCTTGATCGGGCTGACGATTGCTGTGCTCGCCACCAGTTGCTCACTGGCGATGCCCCGCGCAGAGAAGCACGAGGTACGGCATCAGATCGAGAAGCTCGAGAATGCCTGGAACGCCGCTGTGCTTCATGGGAACATTGCGGCGATGGATGGACTTCTCGCAGATGACTACATGGCCATCACCCCGAGCGGAATTCTGCAGTCGAAGGAACAGGCTTTATCGAGCCTTCGATCGGGTGCTCTGCGTTTCAGCTCTCTGGAGGTATCCGACCGCAAGATCCGGATCTACGGCACGACTGCGCTGGTCACATCCCGGGCAGAGGTCAAGGCAACAGGTCCCGATGGAGGGATGTCGGGGAGCTACCGTTACACACGCGTCTACGTGAAGGATTCCCGGGGCGTTTGGCGGATCGTCAGTTTTGAAGCCAGCAAAATCCGCGACCCGAATGAGCGCCGTTCCTCGAAAGCTGACTAGGATCTCTCAAGTCCGGGAATGAAAAGGCACTCTAGAATCAAGGTATGCCTGAGCTCCCCGAAGTAGAGACGATTGCGCGCGGAGTCGACGCACGCGTGCGAGGCGACCGGATCATGGAGGGATGGTTCGGGTCGCACAAAGAACCGTTCAAAACCCCGGCATCGCGTCAAGCGAAACTGCTCGCAGAGCGGCGTATCCTTTCCGTTCACAGGACCGGCAAGCATATTGTTTTTGAACTCGGAATCCAAGGCGATCGCCGCTCTGCTCTGCGCAGCAAGGAGGTGGCGGCGCAATGGATCGTTCATCTGGGAATGACAGGACGGCTGCTGGTTACGACGCCGGATGCGGAGATTGCGAAGCACACGCATTCAAGGCTGCGGCTTGAGAGCGGGCGGGAGTTGCGGTTTGTAGACCCGAGGCGGTTCGGGCGGCTGGAATTCCGAGACCTGGCAAGGCTGAAGGGCTTCGCGGGTCCAGGCGCGGAACCGTTGACGATTGAGGCGGAGGAGTTCATGGAACTCTTTCGTGGCAGGAAGCTGACGATCAAAGCTGCACTGTTGAATCAGAAGTTGTTATCGGGTGTCGGGAACATCTATGCCGATGAGAGCCTCTTCCGGGCGGGGATTCGCCCCGGCAGGCGTGCTGGGAGGCTGACGAAGAAGGAGCTCGAGTCACTGCGCGCGTCGCTTGCAGAGGTGCTGCAGCACGCAATCCGATTAGGCGGATCTTCCGTGTCGGATTACGTGGACGCAGACGGGGCGAAAGGCTTCTTTCAACTGGAACATTTCGTGTACCAACGAGGTGGGGAGCCGTGCCGGAGATGCGGTCGCGAAATCAGGCGAATTGTGATTGCGGGACGGAGCACGCACTACTGCTCAAGCTGCCAGCAATAGGGCGGATCTATTGTTTTTTGAAGTTGAGGGGCGGAAGTTTACCAGAATCCAAACGGGAAGCGTCGCGGGTTCGGTGTAAGTCATTGAAAGTAAAAAGACGTGAGAACGGCATGGCGATTGCAAGCTAGAAGGGTGCCAGTGATGTACCGGCTGCTGGAGAAATCCGGCCAGCCCGCAAAACAGCAGGCACTCAGCAAGAGCAGCCGCCAAAGAAGCGGTAGTCCGGCTGAGGGGGTCTGTAGAAGGTGCGGTGGATATAACCACCGCCCATTGCTGGGAGGCCAGTGACCAGCGCAGGGACACGAAACGCCACACGAAGATGTGGCGTTTCGTGCGTTGGGCGAGAATCGCTAAAGAATTACCGCAATTACGGTCGTACCGGGGTTGTCAGAGCGGACACTTGCACTGATCCTCAGGAGCTTGTACTATCGATCTTGCCTATCAAGCGGCTGAAGCGAACCACCCGGTAAGGGCAGAGAAGGCTCGCCGCTGACAAAAGAAATCTTCGGACTCAGGAAGCGTTAAATTGGCGGGAGTTTCGAAGAGTTCTATAAGACAGGCATCACCCAGGGAATCCACCGGAATCGCAAGGATAGGAGCACGTGAGCGTGCAAGTGCAGGTCCGGCTGGGACGATTGGCTTGAGTGTTTTTAGATGTTTGGGCTTTAAGCCGCATCAGATAAATAGGCGCCCTTCTTTGCGGGGATCCTGACGGCACGAGATTGCCGAGGGAGTGCAAAGAGAACGCCGTGCGCTGGCCAAGAAAGGTATACCCGCCGTCAAGCATCCAGGGACTCGCTGAGTTGCGATCAAGTGCGCCGAGCCTTCGGTTCCCCGGTACAGTGTGCGGCATTGCTCAAAGCATCCATGTTTCGACCGCAAGTGGCCGGGATGAGCAGGGCCATATTGCAGACGAGGGCAGTTCAGCACCCCACCTCCAAAGTTGCTGAGTCACAGAAGCAGGCAATACAAAGCACAGTGCCAGGAAGTGCACGCATGACAACAGAACCGACAGCGCCCCAACCAGAAATGGGGCCGGCCCCGGCAAATGGGCAGGGGCAGTCGCAAGGACATCGGCGCCGCCGGCGTCGTCGCAAAAACAAGTCGAACCAGCAGGGCGGTCAGCTGCCGCAGCAGGGTCAGGCGCAGCAAACCCAGGCTCCGCAGCCGGTGCAACCGCAGATGCAGGCGCCCCAGCAGCCGCAAGGCGGCCAGCAGAAGCAGGGATCGGGCCGGCATCGGAAGAAGAAGAAATTCTTCCAGCAGAAGAGCGGATCTCAGCAGCAGCCTCAGCCGGGGAACAGTATCGTTCCGCAGCACCAAGGGCGACGCAAGGAGAGGCAAAAGGGCCCACGCATGTTTGTTGGGCCGATGGATCACAGCTATCGAACTGTGAACGGCAATGTGGCTGATTCGCCTCCGTCGACGATCCCTCTGTCGGGCAACGGGCACCATGGCTCCAACTACTACGACGTGAACGTCGGTGCGCCAAATGTACCAGTTCGGGCAGATGCTCCAACGCGCATCTACTGCTTTATCGATGACCTGTTTTTCCAGGCCAAGATTCAGGAGACGTCGAAAAAGCTCGGCATCAAGGTGGAGTTCGTGAAGGGCGAGAAGGAAACGGTGTCTCGCATCACAGATGCGTCAGAGCCGCCGACACTTCTGGTGTTCGACCTGAACAATCTGAATGCGAAGCCGCTGGCACTGATTCCGAAGTTCAAAACGAAGTTCAAGAAGGCGACGTCGATCATCGGATTTCTCAATCACCTTCAAGGCGATTTGAAGATGAAGGCGATTGAGGCCGGGTGCGACACGGTGATGCCGCGATCAGCATTCTCTCAGAGTCTGCCGAACCTGCTGCGCAGATATGGGATGGAAGAGGAAGACGAACACGCTCCACAGCCTGCGTTCTAGGATACGAAGAGCTGACAATGAAAACGGGTGCCGAACTGGCACCCGTTTTGTTTTGAATCCAAGAGGGAGGGAATCAGCCCGGAGGCCAATTCATCGGGCGTCCGCCGAGCAGGTGGACATGAATATGGTCGACAGTCTGTCCTCCGTCCCGTCCGGTATTGATCACGGTGCGGTATCCCTGGGTAAGCCCCTTGGTTTTGGCAATTTCTGCTGCAGCCCAGTGGAGATGTCCGAGCAATTGCCTATGTTCCTTTTGGGAGTCTGCAATCGAGGGGATATGTTCGCGAGGAACGACAAGAATGTGAACAGGCGACTGCGGCTTCAGATCCGCAAATGCGTAGCACAGGTCATCCTGATAGATGGCCTTTGAGGGAATACTCCCATCAATGATCTGGCAGAAGATGCAACTCATGATGCAGAGTCTATCGCAGGGTTGCGAAGTCGTTGCCTCATCGCTTCAGGTATCGATCGCCTTTGCACTCAGGGCTACTCCCCACTGGCTTCCGCTCGCGCATCAAGGAAGCGATGTATTGCCTGCGCCAGCTTTCGATTCAGAGCGCGAATTGAAGCAAAAGGGACCCTGGTTAGGCGGTGCTTGCCAGACTTTTCCATGAGCTGAGCGCTTTTCTGGCGGTGATCGATATCGATGACAACGTAGAGACCGGGTTCGCCTGTTACAGCGACGACCTGCCCGGGTTCTGGAACCGGTCGAAAGATGCCGTCGGACTTAATGACAACGCAGGATATGGCGGAACTCACTGGACACCTCAACACTTGAGTGACTTCCGGCGGAATGTAATTCGAACGACATTCTTCGCACACCAATGCAGATGCGGCGAATACCGCAGGGGTTGTTAAAGCCCAGATTGCAAGTAGCTGATTGCATTGATGTAAGTGCGATGGTGTTCGCATGTAACACCTCATGGTTTCCCGGGACTTCATGGAAAACTGTCGTATGGTGTGCGACTTGAGTCGTGCATCCGATGCGGAAAGGTGCCGTTTTCATCCTCACGGAAGGCACTCCTCAGGGTGCGACATCAGCAAGTTCGCCGGGATTCTTTGGCGCGCGAATCTGCGGGAGATGGCACGAGATGAGTCTCCTGGAAAGGGCTGAACTGACCTGGAGATTCAGAGGGGGTGCTGGGGAGGGATGACAGCAGGGTGATTCAAATCACTGTCTCGGAGAGGCGCAGCCGTAAGATTGAATTGGATAAGGTGTCCGGACGATCCAGATCGGTGTGGCTCTGGTTTGCCTTATGCGGATAAAATAAGTTCAGTTTCCGAACCGCTCAGCGCTGTGTCGCACGAGAGATACGATCCTACAACGTTGAAGTTAGACGTGCGGACTCGGGATTGATCGTAGATTAACTGCGCGCTCTGCTACGCAGAATGTATTGAGGGTTCACACTTGGCAACAACTCAACTTCTTCCCGTATACGCGAAAATCAGCCGAAAGATCCTGCGCAGAAAGGCGTCCTTCGAAGGTGTCGGCGGTGTACGAATTGTCGACGGCATGGACCGATTCTGGCTCACCTTGAGATGCCCAGTGCACTCCTGGAACTGGCCGCGCGCGAATCGAACCGAGCGATTGGGCAGCTATGATGCGCACCAGACCTGCCACAAATGCATGTCTCACCGAATGTTCGACACGAGCGCCTGGCAAGCAGGACCGATTTACGTAAAGCGCGATCTTTAAGTCGGCGCCGACGTCTTCGCCGGCATATTAACTCGCAGGGCAAGAAGGGCGAGCCAGATCAGCTTGTGTGATCCAGGATGATTTTCCAGCCGTGAGGCCCCTTTCTCCACACCAGGGAGAAGATCCCGTCATCTTTGGTAGCTTCACCATGAGCGGTGCGATCCAAGTGGAACTTGCCCGTGACGAGGGCGATCTCGGAATGGCCGCAGCCAGAGGGCAGCAATCGTATATCGACATCGGAGAATGTGAGCTTCCCCATTTGCTCCGGGCTTGTGTAGCTCTGTTTGTATCGCTGGAGAATCGGCTCATAGCCCTTGCGCAGCTTCTGGCCAATGAAAGTGGTTTCGGGCGAGTCCTCATAAGTCTGCATGAACGCGGGAATGTCGGCATGGTTCCAGGAATCTGCCTGGGATTGAATAGCGGCACGGATGGCGACCTCATCGGAGGATGTCGCGGCAGACTGCGCCGAAATTGGCGAGGTCGAGAGGGTGACGGCCAAGGCGAGCCAGATCGGGATAGCAGAGCGGATCATCAGGGACCTCCAAAGGAGAATTGCCCTCAGCTTACAATGGGATATGGCATCCGCACCTGAGACTTCTCCGTTTCGCGTAGTGCACACGGTGTGTTCGCATGATTGTCCGGATTCCTGTGCGGTGCTGGTGACGGTTGATGCGAACGGCAGGGCCGTAAAAGTTCAGGGAGATCCGAGCCAACCCGTTACCCAGGGATTCCTTTGCGGCAAAGTCGCCAAGTATCTGGACAGGGTTTACTCTCCGGAACGAATTCTCAATCCTCTCAAACGGAGACCTGGCATAGAGAAGGGGCCGCTACCCAAAGGTCGCGAGCATGAGTTTTTTGAACGCGTCAGCTGGGACGAGGCACTGGATGAGATCGCCTCACGTCTACAGCAGATCAGCCGGGATTTCGGGCCGGAATCGATTCTGCCATACAGCTACGCCGGCACCATGGGCGTACTTGGATACGGGTCGATGGACCGGCGGTTCTTTCACAGGCTGGGAGGCAGTCAACTCGACCGCACGATCTGCTCCGAAGCGGGAGGCCAGGCCTGGAACCTCGTGTACGGGAAAAAACTGGGCACGCCGACGGAGGATTTCAGCCTGGCGAAGCTGATCATTGCCTGGGGAGCAAACATCCATGGCAATAACATCCACCTTTGGCCGATGGTAGAGAAGGCGCGAAGGAACGGGGGCAGACTGATTGTCATCGACCCCTACCGCACCCGCACCGCTGGCCTTGCGGATTGGCATATCGCGATCAGGCCTGGAACAGATGCTGCGCTAGCCCTGGGCATGATGCATGTGATTCTGCGCGAGGGGCTCGAAGACCGGGCCTATATCGCTGAAATGACGCACGGATTTGAGCGACTGGCGGAGCGAGTACGCGAGTACACGCCGGAGCGGGTTGCGGCATGGACGGGGATGACGGCTGGAGAAGTTGAGCAACTGGCGCGTGAATACGCAACGACGCGGCCCGCTGCGATACGGCTCAACTATGGCCTGCAGCGTTGCGAGAACGGCGGCACCGCGACGCGAGCGGTTGCCATGTTACCTGCCTTGACCGGCGCGTGGAAGCATCGAGGTGGCGGCGGATCGCTCTCGACCTCGGGGGCATTTCAGTGGAACAAGCGTGAGCTGGAGCGGATGGATCTGGCGCTGGATTCGCCACTCGGACGTCCTGCACGCGTGGTGAATATGTCGCTGCTGGGCAGCGCCCTGAATGCAGAGAGTGGAAACATCGATGTGCTGAGCGGCGGGCCGGCGGTGAAGGCATTGATCGTGTACAACTCCAATCCCGGTGCTGTCGCGCCTAATCACAATGCAGTGCGTCGAGGACTCGCGCGTACTGACCTGTTCACGGTGGCGCACGATCTGTTCTTCAACGACACGACAGACTACGCTGACTTCGTGTTGCCGGCGACGACTTTTCTTGAGCACTTAGATATTCAAGGTGCCTACGGGCACTACTTCGTGCAGCTTTCAAACAAGGCCATCGAGCCTGTAGGTGAGTCGTGGAACAATGTCCGGTTCTTTGGCGAGTTGGCGCAGCGGATGGGTTTCACGGAGGACTGCTTTCGCGATCGGGAAGAGCAGATGGTTCGGCAGGCGCTTGCGATCGGGCTGGACGGGCGATCAAGAAACAAGGATATGGAGCACATCAGCCTCGAAGATCTCGAGGAGCAAGGCCACGTACCACTGGGCTTTCATCTTGAGGCTGAGAGTAAGCCTTTCATGCCTTACACCGCCGGGCCTCTCCCAACGGCCAGGGGGAAGATCGAGCTGTATTCGGAGGCGCTGGCAGCAGCAGGGCAAGATGGGCTTCCGGTGTATATTCCACCAACCGAATCACGATGGAACGAGGGTGCGAAGAGCTATCCGCTGGAATTGCTCGGTCGCAAAGCGGACAACTACATGAACTCCACTTTCGCGAATCTTGAAGGCCACCGAAAGATGGAGTCACGGACAAGACACCGCCTGGAGATGCATCCGGAAGACGCGGAGAGCCGCGGGATCAAGGATGGCGATCGCGTGAGAGTGTGGAACGATCGCGGGGAGATTAAACTGACCGCTCTGGTTGATGGGTCAGTTCCCCGAGGCGTGGTGGCTTCCCGGCTTGACTGGGCCAAGCTAAGCGATGGGGGAGTGAATATCAACGCACTCACGAGCGAGCGCCTGACAGACATCGGCGCCGCGCCCACGTTTTACTCTGTGCTCGTAGAAGTGGGCAAGGTTTAGGCCTCGTTCATGCGCGAGGCGAACCGGCGGAGTACGGAACAGGGTGCTTGCGAGGCTATTTGAGCCATCGTTCTGGTCTTTCAGAGGCGTTACACTGAACGTATGTCTTCGTGGGCAGGCTTTCTTGTTGTTCTCGTTCTGGCGCTCGTCTACATGTATATAAAGCGCTCGGGCCAGATTTCGTCGAAGGAGGCCACGGAATATCTGCGAGATGGCGCAATGCTTATTGATGTAAGGAGCGCCAGTGAATTCGAGTCGGGGCACATTTTACAGGCATACAACATGCCTCTTGACCGGATTGAGGTGGTGATTCCCGGGGTCGTGAAGGATAAGAACAAGGTTTTGCTCCTCCACTGCTCGACCGGTGTTCGCAGCGGTATTGCGAAGAAGAAGCTCGAAGGAATGGGCTACAAGAACGTCTTTAACCTAGGATCTTTTCAGCGGGCCGGCAAAGTCGTGATGGGGCGATAGCCCCTAAAAGGGCCTGGCGATAGCGTTCATCGCTCTTTCTGAAATCCAATTTGCAAAGTGAAAAGCTGACAAGTCCTCAGGCTCAGGGCGCCTCTGACTCCGCGGTTCATTCGATACTCAGTTGTATTGTGGCGGGTTCAAGATCCGGGGCTTCTGCGCGCAGTTCTGCGATGCCCGATCTTCCCTTTGGCCGGATGATCACTGCGCAGGTTCCGTGAAACGTTCTGCGATGCGGCTGGCGGAAGCTGGCAACATCTTTCGGATTGGCACTGCCAACGGCTGCGATTTCTCCTGAGCCGGACAGGGAGAATTTCACGGGGACGGCGGCATCTGGAAGTGGACGGTCCCGATCGTCAACAACTTGCACCATGACGTAGCTCAAGTCGTCGCGCGAACTGCTGAGCTTCGTCTTGTCGGGAGTGAGCAGGAGTTTGTGGGCGTTGCCGACGGACGCGAGGGATGTGGTCCCAATCTCGTTTCCGTTTTGATACGCAATTGCCTTAAGTTCGCCGGGAGCGTACGGGACTGTGAATTCGGCCTTGAGCGCATCTTGTGCGGTGATTGTTTTCGAGCCGATTTCCTTGTCGTTCAGGAGGAGTTTAACCGTGTCTCCCCGGGTATAGATGCGGACCTGCATGGGAGAGTTCTCGAATCCAGGCCATGTCCAGCTTCGCAGTTCGTCGCTCCATCCCCACATGCTGATGTGTTCGGTGTAGCGATCAGGAAGTGGACGCTGTACGGCCATCTCGATTTTGCTGCGGCGCCAGACGACGTCGCGGAAATATGACTGCGGTTTCTTGTTCCCGATGAGGTCGATATCGCCGCAATAGGAATTGAACCAGGGATATGGGGGCGAGAATACGTCGTGGGAGGGTCCGTTGCTGATGCTGGCATGACCGATGCCGGATTCTCCGAGATAGTCGATAGCGGTCCAGACGAAGTCACCGAGCACATAGCTATTGGCTTCGACGGCGCGCCAGTTCTGGAATGCCTGGTTGGGAAAGGATTCCGTACCGGCCATGATGCGGTCAGGATACTTGGCGTGATCCTTTTCGTACTCGGCCCATTGGTAGTTGTAGCCACCCACGTCGAGGTAGCTGAAAGCGGGCTGCATGTCGGCCCAGGTTTTTCCGGGATGATCCCATGGATGGCAGATTGCGGCGGTTACCTTTCGAGTGGGGTCCAGCTTGTGCGCGAGTGCGGAGAGGGCCTTTCCGATCGTTACGCCCTCTGGCTCGGCGCGTTCATTGATCTCGTTACCGATGCTCCAGAGAATGATGCTGGGATGATTGCGATCGCGGAGGATCATGCCTTCGAGATCGCGCTGCCACCAGTCCTTGAAGTAGAGGTGATAATCCTGCGGATTTTTGTTGCCGGCCTCCCAGCAATCGAAAGCTTCATCGATGACCAGCATGCCCAGGCGATCGCAGGCATCGAGGAAATCGCGCGATGGCGGATTGTGACTTGTGCGTATGGCGTTGTAGCCGTTCGCCTTGAGAATCTCGACGCGGCGCTCTTCGGCGCGGGGTATGCACGCGGAACCGAGGGGGCCATTATCGTGATGCACGCAGCCGCCCTGAAGCTTTATGACTTCTCCGTTAACGCGAAGGCCTTGAGCGGCGTCGATTTCGATTTTACGAATCCCGATGCTGAGCGCAGCGGCATCAGCGGGCTTGCGTTCAGATTCAATGAGTACCTCGGCGCGGTACAGGTGCGGATCGGCAGGCGACCAGAGATGGGGCGGTTTGAGATTGATGGAGCAGGAAGCGGTGTTGCTTTGGTTCGGCGGAACCGTGAAGGGCGACTCGGATTCGCCGGCGACGGCGCCGCTTGCATCGATCACGCGCACATGGGCAAGCCCGTGACTGGGAGCGCTTGAACCGTTTTCGACGGTGATCTGGAGAAGGACGATTGCTGCTTCTTTGGACACCTCTGTGGTTGTCACGGAGATGCCGAACTCGGGGATCCGGAGATTGCTGTTGATTGCGAGCGAGACTTTGCGGAAAATTCCGGAGCCGGAGTACCAGCGGCTATTGCGGCCGGTGTTATCGACCTTGACCGCAAGGATGTTGGCGCCATCCTTGAGGTGCGGTGTAATGTCATAGGCGAACGGGGTGTATCCATAGGGATGATTGCCGAGGTGGGTTCCGTTCAACCACACATCGCAATTCATGTAGACGCCCTCAAATCGGAGTTCTGCTCTCCCACCGCTGGTAAGAAGAGGCCTCTCGAATGATTTGCGGTACCAACCGACGCCCCCGACGGTCCAGCCGGTTGAGATTTGACCTTCGCTCTCGTGGGCATCGAAGGGGCCGATGCGGAGGGGGTTTGTTCCCTCACTCCAAATTGCATTTTCGCCACTGTCGAGTTTGGTTGGCAGATCTTCGATACTCCAGTCGTGGGGGACGTCGAGCGTTCTCCAACTGGAGTCGTCGAAAGAAGCGGCCTCTGCACCTGATGCATCGCCGCGATGGAAGCGCCAATCGTCAGTGAAGGGAAACAGCCGGCTTTTGAGCATTGCGGAGAATTGATCTGCGGAGGGCCACCCGGTCGCATGTTTCGAAACTGGTTTCGCGGCGGATTCGAGCGGAAGCAGAGAAGATGCTGCGATTCCAGCGATGCCCTGAAGAGCCTCGCGTCGTGTTATGGTCCCGTTGTTTTCAGGGTTGCTCGTTTCGTTCGTCAGCATGTAGCACTCTCCTACCCAAAACAAACCATCGTAAATGGTAGGAATGCCGCAGAGCTTAAGAGATGTTGGCGAAGGGATCTTCAAGCGACGGGCACTGCGGGGTGAGGAGTTCAGCCCCATCTTCAGTCACGACGAGATCATCTTCGAGGCGAATGCCGAACTCACCGGGAATGTAGATGCCGGGCTCGTCGCTGAGAGTCATCCCGGCCTTGAGTTTTGGATTGAGATCCCAGCCATACATGTTGTTGCGGACAAAGTAGGGCCACTCGTGGCCATCGAGCCCGATACCATGGCCGAGGCGATGAGTGAAATATTTGAAGCCGGAACCGTAGCCGCCATCGACGATGACCTTGCGAGCGGCGGCATCGACATCTGCAGCGGGAACTCCCGGGCGAGCAGTTTGGAGGGCATTGGTCTGTGCGCGGCGGACAAGATCGAAGACCTTGAGCATCTTGTCTGTTGGCTTGCCGAGGACGAAGGTCCGCGTGATGTCGGATTGGTAGCCTTCGACGGAGCACCCGTCGTCGAGCATGAGGATGGAGCCTTCTCGAAGAGTTTGAGGCTGGCGGGAGCCGTGCGGCAACGCGGTGTACTCATCGACGTTGAGGCTGGCTTCTCCGTCGAAGCCAACACGATGGTAGGCGGCAGCGATGAGCTGGTGCACGTCGGCAGTGGTCATTCCGGGATGGAGAGCCTGTGCGACAGCACGATAGACGAGCAGCGTTGCGCGGCAGGCGAGGCGCATGCATTCAAGCTCGTGCGCGCTCTTGATCATGCGGCAACCTGCGGTGACGGGAGTGGCCGAGACGATGTTCAGATGCGGGTTGGTGGCGCGAATGCCTTCAGAGAAGACGAAGGCCATGTGCTCGTCGAGGCCGATGGTGCCGCTGCCGAGGTGGCGATCGGCTAGGCCTCGGCCGAGTCGTGCGAAGGGGCTTTCATCTTCCTGCCACGTGAGAATTTCGCAGTTGTTTGCGAGCGGGCCGGAGGTCAGCAGTTCGTGGGCGCGGCCCTTTTCGAATGCCGGGCATACGAGGAATGGCTTCGATCTGGCGGGCAAGACCAGAGCCCAGAGGCGCTCGCCGCCGTAGAGACGAAGGTTTGCAAAGTAAACGGAGGAACTGGTGGAGTTGGCCAGAACGATGGCATCGATCTTGTTTTCGGCCATCAATGCGCGTGCACGTTCGATTCGGGCTTGACGCTCGGCATTGGTGAAGGGACGTGCCTGGTCCGAAAGGTTTGGCAATGTCTGAACAGAGGAAGGCAATTGTGGCGAAGGAGTCGACTGCGCCGAGATCCGTGAGGTGGCGAGGGCCGCAGCAGAGGCAGCAAGGAAGCTTCGGCGCGAGAAGGGAACTGAGTGGGACATAGTACTCCGCAGGGATTGGATCACAGATGACTCAAGAGTAGCGCCCCCGGATCAGGAGAGGTAGGCGAGACGTGCGATATGGGTTGACACGCACGATTTGAGAGTGCGAGGCTCACATCAATTCTCAAACTGAGACAGACCTGAACGAGGTACGAGCAATGAGAAAAAGCTTACTTGCTTTGATGGCGTGTTTGTTGTGGGCACCAATTGCGATGGCGGCCGCGAGCGAAGACGTGACTGCACCGGTTCGACAGTTTATCGATGCGTTTAACAAGGGTGACACCGCTTCGGCATATGCGACGTATGCGAAGGGTGAGATCAACATCGTAGACGAGTTTGCTCCACATCGTTGGAATGGGCCGAACGCGGCTCAGGACTGGGCTGCTGCATACGACAAGCATGCACAGGCGACAGGCGTTTCAGATGGGCAGGTGAAATATGGAACTCCGACGCGGATAGAGCGCGAAGGTGACTTTGCGTATGTGATTTTGCCGACGGAATACGTCTACAAAGAACACGGGAAGCTGATGGATGAGAAAGGGCAGATTACGGCCGTTCTCCACATGGAAGGCGGTGCATGGAAGATTCGCGCCTGGACATGGTCGGGAGAGAAGCCACATATCGCGAAGTGATACACAACGTCGGAGACAACTGCGTTCTCACATCGGGGGCGAACGGTCTCGGTGCCCAGTCGCGGTCGGTGGGATGAATCCGCCGAACTGCTGATGGTTTAAACCGGTACCACTTCGCTTACCTGGACTACGGAGTCGCCGGAGTAGTATTTCCGCTGGTCGGCGATGAGGTCTGGGGCGGTCGCGGCGAGAGCTGTATCGAGGTGGAGCATCGATTCGAAGTAGAGATGCCCGATAGCGTGATAGTGGGATGGCGTGCCGGGCGGGAATGCGCCGATCCCGCGATCCACTTCGATACGGACGAGACCTCGAGCACCGAGAAGGCGACGTGCGATCACGAGGTGCTGGCCAAGATAGTAGTCCCAGTCAAAGGTGGATTCCGGAGTGGCAGGGTAGAGCACGCTGAGACGAACCATTAACCCGGAATACAAGCCGAATCGAACCAATGTCAATGAAACATGCACAATGGTTGCCCGGTCCCGCAACAGACATCACAATCCACCCCGGCATCGCTGGCTATGGTGCAGGAGCCGGCGGCAGAAGTTCGATGTAGTCGAGGGCGGCTGGGTCTGCGGAATTGGGTGTGCCCTCGATGCGGATGGTGTCCCCGGGCTTGAGAGCGACTTTGTCGAGTATGTGTCGAGTTGAGTTGTCGCCGTTGGGACGCGTCGAGGGGAACTTGTCGTTGGCGGTCCAGGCGTCGATCTGTTGACCGTTGATGAATGCTGAGAATTTCGCATTGCCGCCTTGGAGATCGAAGTACTGGACGGCAATGTTGAAGCGGCCAGTCTGGCCGGTATAGCTGAAGTCGGCGACGCAAGACTGATCTCTCGCGGGTTCTGAAGCCCAGCTCTCATGGGGATCTTTTTCGGCACGACCAAAGTCGGGCCCTGACCCGGGGCCATCAGCCAATCGTGGGATATCGCAAGAGACAGCTTTGCCATGGCTGGCGTCTTCCCATGGGTTCACGTCGATGGTTTTGTAACCCGTGAGGCGGGCGTCTTCGGCTTCAAGGCGATTTGGATAACGGCCGGCACGGCCTTGCGCGTCGGGGATTCCGCTGAGTTTTAGAAAGTACTGCGTCACGGCATCACGCCAGACGATGGCATGGCCTGCCTGATATTTGAGGCGGGCAAGCACGTCTTCATAGAGATTGGGATCGATTTTTTCCTTAACGGATTCCCATCTGCTGACGGACTGAGCAGCCTGCGCAGCGCCGTCGTAATGCGAGTCGTAGAGATACTGGATGACAGTCTTTCCGTCGTGGAGTTTGTACGTGTAAGGGACGTGATGGAAGAAGAGAAGGAGATTGTCTGGAGTTGTCGCGGCGGACTCGTAGAGCCTTGCAACTTCAGGGGAGTATTGGCTGGCGAAGCCTGTGCCGGTTGCGACGGTGCGATCGAAGCCGACACCTTCGTGGTCGGCCTTGTGCCACTGGCCCCATCCATTGCGCTCGCTGGCTTCGATGTTTGGCCCGTAGTGGCTGCCGGTGATGTCGGTGAGGGTTTGCAGTCCGAGCGGGCCGGTATAGCTTTCGTATGCGGGCCATGAGTGCATGAGCATGTTGACGACAGTGCTGACGACGGCGCGATCCGTGGAGATGGTCTGGCGGGTCCACTCGGCGGCGATGTCTTCGGGCTTGAGATTGGGATTCCAGGCGAGGCGGCCGAAGGCGTAGAGGTTGGCGAGCGCGAGCGGCGAGCCGAGCCAGCCGTTCTGGCCCACGCAGGCGACGCCAACCATGCCGCCGAGTTGGCGATTAAAACTCTTTCCGGAGATGATCTGCTTTACCGGTGTGGATGCATCACTCACGCGCATGTCGAAGTCGAGGACTTCTTTCCACATGGGGACGATGTAGACGAGGTGGCGCTGCTGCCCGAGATATTCCTGCGTGATTTGGAGTTCCACTGCCTGGCTGGTGTGCGGGATTCCGCCGAAAAGGGGCGAGACCGGTTCACGCGCCTGGAAGTCGATTGGACCTTCTTTGGTTTGAATGATGACGTTGGACGCGAACCTGCCATCGAGCGGATGGAAGATGTCGTAGGCGGCGCGGGCGCGGTCGGCTTTGGGGTCGGTCCAATCGAGGTGGTGGTTGTAGACGAAGGCGCGGTACAGGACTACACCGTTGTGCGGCGCGAGAGTAGCGGCGAGCATGTTGGCGGCATCCGCGGGTGAGCGGCCGTAGCTCGCTGGGCCGGGCTGGCCTTCGGAGTCGGCCTTGACGGTGAAACCGCCGAAGTCGGGGATGAGGGCGTAGATCTCGTTGATCTTTTCCGTCCACCATTTCTTTACCGCTGGATCGAGCGGATCGAAGGTGGACAGGCTGCCGAGCTTCTGCGGGCTGGCGATATCCGCGGAGAGAGATACGCGCACGCCGTACGGACGCATTGCGTCGGCGATACGTGCAACTTCCTTAAGCATCTCCGGAGTGAAGAAGGCCGAGGCGTTATTGACGTTGTTCAGATTGCATCCGTTGATGCCGATGGATGCGAGGAGCCGCGCGTATTCGGTGACAGGCGCGAGATCGTTCCTCACATGACCTGCATCGAAGAAGATGCTGCGGCCGCCGTAGCCGCGCTCGATGGAGCCGTCGATGTTGTCCCACTCGTCGACCCATCGGAGAGGCATGGCGGGAGCCTCACGAACTTCGAGGGGGAACCCGTTGCTGTCCCTTGAACGCAGCAGGTTGAACGCGCCGTAGAGGACGCCGGCTTCATCCCCACCAACCACGATGAGTTGGTGAGCGCCGTTCGAGTTTTGCCGGTTGAACCAGAATTCACCTGCTTTCAGATCGGGAGGGACCTGTACGTCAGGTAGTTCTTTTCGGAACTGTTTCGCAGTGCCAATGATTGTTTGTCCAGAAACTGCTTCCTCTGCTCGAGGAGATAGCGCGGTCGATGATCCATGAGCGAGATGGCCCAGAGCCCGGGTGAGTTCCCGCATGGCGGATTGCTCGATGGCGCCGGTTCCGAGAGCCCGAATGTTCCGCGGGAAGAGAGGCCGGCCGTCCATTGCTTTGTAGTTCAACCACGCCTGGTCTGCGGTTTGCGCGATGCTTGCTGAAGGAGCGTAGAAAAGGATCGTGAAGAACAGGATCAGCTTCGATAACGAGCGTGCATTCACGAAATTATTTTATGCCGCAGGTTCGATTGACGGATCGATGGGTCTGAGATCAGAGGCGCTTTGTAAGAGCTTGCGGAGGGTCGCCTTTTTTGCCGGACAGCAGCCAGTCGATCGGTTTCCGGACGTCGTCTTCTCTGGCTTCACCCATTACGCGTGCAACGGATTGGCCGGTTTCGTCGAGGACGATAGTTCCCGGGACGATATTGCCCAATCCGAAACTGTCGAGGGTGTCGGTGTCGGCTCCTACCCAACTTGGGAAGTTGACGTGGAGTTTTGCAAGAGCAGATGGGATTTTGGCGCGATCCTTCGGGTCGTCGATCGAGATAAAAACGAAGCGGACAGGCTTTCCGGAGTACGACGCAGCGATCTGGGACAGGCGGGGAAGTTCTTCCTGGCAAGGACCGCACCAAGTCGCCCAGAAGTTCACAATGACGATCTGGCCGCGAAGGGAGGAGAGCTTATGCGACTGGCCATCGAGCGTCTTGAAGGACGGGTCCGGAACGCGTTTTGCAAACGCGAGCACGGGGAAGAATGCAAGGCAAAGTGCGATCGCACGAATCTGTCGGTTGGGGGAGGGCCGCATTGCTTTCGACAATACCGAGCCAGGTGTTCAGAGTGGCTCCATCGAAAGATGGAGGTAATCTTCGATAGGTTGGGCGACGCGTGTTTCATGAGCAGGCTGGTACTTTCAAGTGGATCAAGCACGCGATCAAGCACGCGGGAATTTCCCAGCCCGTGGTTCGACAAGTGGGATTTTTGAGGTCAGTTTTCCCTTCCTGATTGGAGATACAAGATGAAAATGCTCCTCCTGCGGAGCGCGGTTCCCGCCGCGGCTCTGTCGCTATCCCTTTTCTGCCTGCAACCGACTGCGCATGCTCAGGGCTGCGTCGCCGCCCACTCTCCGCAGCCTGTTATCTCTGGACTGGATCCCACGAACCAGGCGGCTATCGCGCATTCTGCCGGTACAAATTTCCTTCATGGCCTGACAATTTCCACGGGGTATCGCGTTTACAACTCGTACCGGCACTATGTCGGGACGGACTACCAGGCTCAGCGACAAGCGCTGCATAATGCCGTGGTGAATCACGTCAACCTGTTCGAGCTTGACCTGAACTATCAGCTGACGCCGCGGTGGAGCGTGATCGCCACCGTCCCTGCGATGGAGGCAACGCGGCATGGCCAGGCGAGCGCGACAAATTTCTATCGCTCGGGTGGGATCGGAGACGTGACGGTTGGCGCGCAAGCGTGGGTTTGGCGTCCGCCGACAGAGAGCCACGGGAACGTTGCGATCTCGGCCCAGCTGAAACTGCCAACGGGAATAAACGATGCCAAAGGCACTAGCGTTGCGAAGAACGGAACTTCGTCGACGCAGCCGTTCGACGAGTCGATCCAGCCCGGTGATGGTACGTATGGATTCGCGCTCGCGACGGAAGCATATCGCGAAGTCTACTGGCGAACTTCGGCATACTTCACTGGGTCCTGGTTATTCAGTCCGCAGGACACGACCGGGGTAGCGCAGGCACGTTCGGCGCCTGGCGAGAATGTGATTTCTGCGACGGATCAATACCTGTGGCGAGGTGGATTTTCCCGGCCGGTTACAGGCGTGAAGGCCCTGCGGGGACTTGCACTGAGTTTTGGCGGTCGGATGGAAGGCGTGCCGGTGCGTGATGCGTTTGGAGCGAGCAATGGCTTCCGGCGTCCGGGCTATGTGATTTCAATTGAGCCCGGAATGATGTACAGCCACGGACGTTGGGGATTCTACGCCAGTGGGCCCTGGGCGATGGAGCGCAACCGCAAAATCAGCGTGACAGATATCAAGAACCACACGCATGGCGATGCCGCGTTCGCAGACTATACCGTGATTACCGGGATCTCGAGGACGTTCTAAGCCGAGATCAGCGTTCAGATGGTTGAATAAAATTCGATGGTGACCGGGCGAAGGCCGCGGACCGCGTTGCAGATGTAAACGCCGTCGGCGGCCTTCAGGTCGTCTAGGGTAAGGATCTTCTCTTCCATGTCGGAGCGGCTCGAGAGAAGATACCGGCGGTAAACGCCAGGGAGCACGCCGCAGTCGAGTGGCGGTGTATACCAGCATCCGGCCTTCTCAATCAGGATGTTGTCGGCCGCCCCTTCTGTGATCTCGCCGCGTGTATTCAGGAACAGTGCTTCCGCAAATCCTTTAGATAAAGCGGCGGCGTAGATGTGATTGTAGAGTTGCCGATGAGTGGTCTTGTGAAAGAGGAAACGGTCCCCGGGATCGGTGCGCTCATGGGCAATGCAGACTCTCAGCGGCTCCCTCGAGTGACTGACATCCGTGAGGAGGGTGGCTTCGATCTGAATCTTTCCGTCGGTATGAAGAAGAAGCCGGACTTTCCGAAGCCGGATTCCCGAAAACTTTGCTGATTCAGCGAGGACGGTTTCGCGGATCGCAGCGCGGTCGCAGTTGAAGTCGAAGTAGAATGCCGAATCTTCAAGACGATCAAGGTGTAGATCGAGGAGCGGGAATGTGCCATTCCACAGCATGGTTTCGATCAGGGAAAACGGCTCTGAAGGCTGAGTGAGAAACTCGGATTTGAGATGGCACTCGCGGTATTCGGCGACCGGATCGGAATCGATGACGATGCCGGCACCCACTCCCATCGAGCCAGTACCGTTCTCTAATTCCAAGGTTCGGATCGCGACATTAAACGCCGTCTGTTCTCGAGCGAAATAGCCGATGGCGCCTGTATAGATACCCCGCGGTTCATCTTCGATTTGCGCCAGCAGCTGCATCGCTCGCACCTTGGGCGCGCCGGTGATGGAGCCGCAGGGGAAGAGTGCGCGGAAGATGTCCTGGTAGCCGACGTTTTGCCGGAGCTGGCCGGAGATGCGCGATGTCATTTGCCATAACGAGGGATAGCGCGAGACAGCGAAGAGATTCTCGACACAAACGGACCCGAAATCGCAGATTCGGCCGAGGTCATTGCGGATCAGGTCGACAATCATTACGTTTTCTGCGCGGTTCTTAGGGTCGCTCGGAAGCCAGGCAGCGATATCGCGATCTTCAGCGGTGGTGCGGCCGCGTCGTGCGGTGCCTTTCATTGGCTGAGTGGTAATGTGGCGTTTGCTATCGAGGTGAAAGAAGAGCTCGGGCGAAAACGAGAGGATGTGACGGCGCGGCTTACAGTGTAGAAACGCACCGTACTCCACGGGCTGAGCGGCGCTGAGGCGCTGATAGAGAGAGGCTGGTGTTTCCGCAAAGGCTGTGCGAAGCGGGAAGGTGAAATTGAGTTGGTAGACGTCTCCCGCACGGATGTACTGGTGGATCTGCTGAATACGCTCTGCAAAGCGCTGCTCATTCAACGCGGAAGCGAGCGGATCTCCCTGCAGACGGTTGGCTGCTTCCCGTTCAGGTTGAATCTGTGATGGAAGAGGCGGGTCCGAATCGAAGCTGCCAACGCGGTGATTGAAGGTGTAGCGAGAATCGTAGATCCCGAACCAGGCGAGGAGACGGGGATAGCGCAATGGCTTCAGGACCGCAGCTGGTTCGAAGTACTGGGCGCACTCATAGGAGAAATAGCCCGCTGCGAAGAGGCCGCTTGCGGTGGAGTCTTCGATCTTTGAGAAGAGATGTGGCAAGCCAGCCAGATCACGAACTTCAATGACCTGAAGCGGTGCGGCAAAGAGCTGGCTGATGCCGGATCCGCCGGGTCGTGAGCTATGGAGAAGAACCGAACCCGGCGTCTGTTCAACGAAGGAAAGAATTCCGGAGGGAAGGGGATGCCAGCTGTTCATGCATCCGCATCCGAAGACTACTTAGTGACGGTGAGCGCCATGCTCGTGGTGTGAGTGGTCGCAGTGACGCCGTTGCTCGATTGTGCCGAGATCGTTAGGTTGTAAGTGCCAGTCGGGGTCGGCAGGTTCTTCGGTGGGCCATGATTGCGGTAGTTGTAAAGCGGTGAGCAGGCAGTGGAGCCGAGCACGCCAACGAATGCAACCAGGGCCAGCAGAACCAGACGGCTGAGAGCTTTGCGACGCCGGAAGCCGAACGCCAGTCCTCCCAGAGTGAGTGTTCCAGGGAGAAGAATCGCCCATGCGACCGGCTGGGCGGCACGCGTGTTTGCGCGGTTGGCGCTGGCAAGCGATGGCGCCTGGGTCGCAATCACCATCGAGCTGTTGATTCCGGCAGCTGCGCTGACGGGAATCTCGATGTTTTCCGGTGTGAAGGTGCACGATGTCTGATCTGGGAGCCCAGAGCACGATATCGTCACAAACATCGGCGCGGTAAGAGAAGCCGCATTGACTGGGGTAACGGTGACCATCGCCGATCCGGATTGGCCCTGCTTGAGGCTCACGGTTCCGGGATTGATTGATATCGAGAAATCGGGTGTCGCTCCCGCAGTTGCAGCGAGCGGGCTGACCGGAGAACTCGAAGCGGCAAAAGCGGCGTTGCCGGAGTAGACGGCGCGAAGCGAGTGCGATCCGCCGGGGAGGATCAGCGTAGAACTGGCTTGACCGCGATCATCGAGAGCAAATCCTGCGAGGGAAGTGTCGCCGTCCATGATTGTGACCGCGCCGGGAGCGGCAAGACCGTCGGCTCGGCTCACGGACACTGCAAGGAGCGCCCGGGTGTGCCCATCGACATCACGGGCATCGACGCGCAGGTTGGTCTGAGTGGGTTGCTGCTGATTTGCGGCTGGAGCTGCGAGCACCGGGACTGACATGGCGCAAAGAAAAGCTGCAGCCCAGTTGCGGAACATACGTATCACGTGCACCTGCTCCCAATGAAAGAAAAATCGTCCGTCGCCCGGTTTTTCGCGCGTAGTCCCATTGTATCCGGCGGACCCGGGCGGGGCGAACCCGCAGACGGTATGGAAGTTGGACGGACGAGAGCTAATTAGGGAACAGACAAAGAATTAGCCCCTGGCTCAGCGATGACGCAGTCTGGACTCAGGGGCTTGGAGCAATTCCCTCAAAGTGAGGGCTGTTTATGCGTGGTCTGGGTTTGGGGTCTCGATGATGCTAAGGACTTCGCGGATGCGATCTTCCAGCTTCTGACGCGATTCCTGTTCAGCCTGAAGTTCTTCCTCGGTTTTCTTTTTGGAGCCAAAGATGGAAGCAAAGAGGGTTGTTTTCTGATCCTGAGACATTGTACGGCTCTCCTGGGGTTGAAGGTCCTGCGTTCCTCGCCTGGATTTCTTACTGTCTCTTTCTCTTACTTCCAAGGGCGGGTACAGCTATGAACTTCTTTTCTTACTCATGTATGTTAGCCGCGATTCCACAAATGTGTAAGGTCCTTTCAGTCACCTTTCGAGGAAAGAAAGAGGTCACGCGGGGGAAAGGTACTTCGGAGTCTGGGATAGGTGTCATAGCGGGGATGAGTAACCTTGTGACCCCTCGATCTTCCAGGGGGTTTAGCGACCAATAGTGCCGAAGAGTATCTGATCCGGGCTGGTACCCTTGCGGCGCAGCTCACGGATACTGAGAGCGTCGTGGCGCTTGGCGAGGCGCCGGCCGTGTTCGTCAAGGGATAGTTCGCAGTGGAACCATCCCGGGTTGGGGTAGCCGAGCGCCCGGTTGAGGAGAATCTGTCGAGCTGTGGATTTGAGGAGGTCGGCTCCACGGACGACTTCTGTTATCTCCATAGCGAAGTCATCGGCAACACAGGCGAGCTGGTAGCTTGGCATCCCATCCCGGCGCCAGACCAGGAAATCCCCGAAATCGACGCCAGCGACGTATCGTTGCGTCCCCAGATTTTTATCGTGGAACTCGATTGCCTCCCCATCGGGGACCCGGAAACGCCAGTTCAGGTTGGGGGATTCCGCGTCGAGCAGCGGTGAAAAATCGAGTGGACCATCTCCTGTGTTGAAGGGGCGACAGGTTCCCGGGTAGACAGGTTCATCATCCGGATCTTGAATGAGAGCGTTGGCTGACGGGAGGGAACGGCCTTCATGCGGAGCGCTGAGGGCGGCAGCGAGATCCTTCCGGGAGCAGCGGCAAGGATAAATAAAGCCGCGTGCGCGAAGGGTCTGCCATGCGTCCCGATAAATGTCAGCGCGATGGCTCTGTTCGTAGGGCGCGAACGATCCGCCGAGATCGGGGCCCTCATCCCAGTCGATTCCGAGCCAACGCAGGTCTTCGAGAGCGGCGCTGGCGTATTCCGGCCGGCTGCGATCTGGGTCGAGATTCTCCATTCGCATGACCAGCAGTCCACCAGCTTCACGAGCTCTCGCCCATGCGCGATGAAAAGTCCGGGCGTGGCCCAAGTGAAGGAAGCCCGTAGGAGATGGTGCGAGACGACCCCGATAGGTAGAGTTGGACACGGTCAGGAACAGTCTAGAGATTCTCGAGGCAGGGAGAGACTCTCATCGCAGATTGCGAGTCTGGCGATGAGAGCCAGTAATCAGGGGCGCCGCTTGTTTCCACGATTCCCTCCGGGACGAGAGCCCGGCTGACGACTTCCGCCGGAGCGAACGCCGCCTTGCTTTCCGCCGGGAGCACCGCGCTTACCCGGTTTGAAGCTTCCTGCAGCACGGCGCGGACCAGATGGGCGTTGATCGGTACGTCGATCGGTGCGAGGGGGGCGACTTCCGGTAGATTGGGGGCGGTCGTCTCTGCGGGGACGATCGAAGCGAGGCTGATCTGCACGTTCCCGAGGAGGACGGTTTTCGCGATTCCGGCCGCCCCGATCTTCGGTGCGGGGGCGATCAAACCGCGGCCGATCTTCACGTTGGCTGCGCGGGGAGCGATCCTCGCGACTTCGACCCGGTCTGTTCTCATCGCGGGGACGATCGAAGCGGGGTTGGTCTTCACGTTGGCCGCGTGGGGGACGGTTTTCAAGGCTTCGACCCGTTCTGTTTTCACCGCGGGCGCGATCAAACCGAGGCTGGTCGCTCCGGCCGAAGGAAGGATTTTTCGGGCGTTCGTTGCGGACAAGCCGCGATGCACCGGAACGTTGCGGAGGCCGTCCTTCGAAGCGGCGGCTGTCGGGACGAGTTCCTTCCGACCGGACGGGAGCGTCGAAATCGCGACGTGGTGGGCGGGAGCCGAAACGCTGAGGCTTGTCTTCGCGGTTGCGCGGCCGATCTTCCGCGAAACGACCTCGATTTTCGCGTGGTCCTGCGAAGGGGCGCTTTTCCCGGTCCTCACGCACTGGTGGGCGCTGAGATCGATTCTCTCCAAATCGGGGATTGGGTCGTCCACCGGAACGGGATTGACTGCGGGGTCCTTCACCTGTTTGGCGACGGTACTGTCCGCGCTCCGGGCGTTGGCTGCTTTCGGTGCGTTGCTCGAAGCCCTGCTTCCCGGGAGATGGGCGGCGATCTTCTCGGCCTCGTGATTCCCGTGCGCCCTCTCCCGGACGGGAACGTTCGTTCCATTGAGGTTTGGATGTCCGGCGATCCGAGCGGGGGGCGAAATCACGATTGCGACGTTCTCGCGGCTTGGGTTTGCGGTATTTGCCTTCGGCGGCCTTGCGCAGATTTTCGATTTCTTCGGGCTCGAGCTCACGGGTTTTGCCGGGTTCGAGATCGAGGACCAGAGGTCCATATCCGATACGCCGGATTTTTTCGACGTGATGGCCTATCTCTTCGAACATTTTACGGAGTTCGCGGTTACGGCCTTCGATCAGCACGACCTCGTACCACGGATTGTCAGCTGAGGCGGATGGGCCGCGCTGACCTCGCGGTTTGCCAGGACGAAAGGGGCGGATCTCGGCTGGCGCTGTTTGTACGCGACCCGAACCGGGTTTGCCTTTCTGGATTGCCACGCCAGTGCGAAGTCGGTCGAGATCTTCTTCGCTTGGCTGCCCACTGACCTTGACGAGGTAAGTCTTCTCGACCCCAGAGGCGGCGCGCGTGAGCTTGTTGGCGAGTTCGCCATCATTAGTCACCAGCAGGAGGCCTTCGCTGAGATAGTCGAGGCGACCGACGGGGTAGAGGCGTTCGCGCGTCTTGGCGAAAAACTCCATGATGGTGGGCCGACCTTCGGGATCGCTGACCGTGGTGACGTAGCCCTTGGGTTTGTTGAGGATGAAGTAGCGATGGCGCTCGGAACCCTGGAGGAGCTTGCCATCGACACGAATATGATCGCGGGCGGGGTCGGCTTTGCTGCCGAGCTCAGTAACGACCTGTCCATTGACCTGAACACGACCGGAGGAGATGAGTTCTTCCGCATGGCGGCGACTGGCGATGCCGGACTTCGCAAGGATCTTCTGCAGGCGTTCGAGGACAGCGGGAGCTTTGGATGGAACTTCCTCGTCTTCTTCGGCGACTTCGGAAATCTGGAGTCCGGAGGCGGGAAAATCATCAGCAGCTTGCTCGAAGGTGTCGCTTTCGGCGGCTGCGGACTCGGCTTCTTCATTGGTCGTCGCGTCTACCTCGAGACCAGTATTAAGCGGATCGTCGAGTTCGGGCCGGTCGGATTCAGGCTCATGCGGATGCTGTTTATCGTTATCTGTCATGGGAAGGTCTCTGTTCTGCCTGCTTTTTCAATTTGATTTGTGCAGGCGCGTGCAGAAAGCCGGCCTACTCGGCCGGCTCTCGCTGGGGGTTTGATTCGGATGTTGATTTCGGAGACGCCGGAGATGATTCTTCAGGTGGCGGTGAGTCATTGTCCGGTTCTTCTGAGGCGTTCTCGTCGAGTTCGGGGCCATTGTTGCCTTCGGTATCGTAGGCCTCCGCGGATTCCGGATCGGTAATCGGCGCCGGGTCTGCCTCTTCCAACTCGCTGGCCATCTTCTCGAACTCATCCATCGAGGGCAGCTCGTTCACGTCTTTCAGACCGAAACGCATCAGGAATTCTTTTGTGGTCTTGTAGAGGATGGGGCGGCCGATAACCTGCTTTCGTCCGGCAGTGGTGATGAGTTTGCGGGCAAGGAGCGATCCAAACACGCCTGAGGAATCCACCCCGCGTATTTCGTTAACTTCGGGTGCCGTGACGGGCTGTTTATAGGCGACCACGGCGAGCGTTTCAAGCGCGGGCAGGGAGAGCTTCAGGGGAGGCTTGAGGCTCTTGATGAACATTCGGACAGCATCGTGGCACTCGGGCTTGGTCGCCATACGATACCCGCCTGCGATTTCGCGAATTTCGATGCCACGATCGTCGTTGGCGTAATCGGCAATGAGTTCATCGATGATCTGCCGCAGGATTGCCTTGACGTCGCGATCGCGCTGCCGGGCGAGGCGCCTGGCCTCGGCTTCGGGGTCGAGAGGCGTTGTCTCCGGGGATTGCGGCTCGACGAACTCGTTAGCGGTAGGCGGCGGCAGGGTGTCTGGCGGCGCAACTTCGCTTGGGATCCCTTGGGCCTCGTCTTCCGCCTCGGAATCGGCGCTCGTTTTGGACGGTGGTTCCAAAACAGGCTCTGGCGGAGCTTCGGTTGCGGGAAGGACGGCGAAGCCGGGCTGTTCGAGGAGGGAACCGTCTTCGGTGCGGAACTCGATGTATTCGGGTGCTTCGGAAAGGATGGGCTGGGACGGGTCCACGGCCGTTAGGGCAGGGTCGGATTCCGCGTTCTGGGCGATGGAGGCCTCGGCGGCAGCTTTCCGCGCGGTGTCCCACTCCAGCGCCTCCGCGCCGAAGAGAGTGGCGAGTTGAGCCAGGGTAACGGGCTCCTCAGAGGCGTAAATGACAGCTTCCAGCTTGGATTTCAGGCTCATGCAGCAATCAGTACCTTTTGTATGGTACTGGACGGGACAGGCGGGTTGGTCCACAGGAGTGCGTTGGAGCCAAGTTCCTATGCAAAAGGCCGCGCAACGGAGCGCGGCCCTAATTCTAAAAAGCGGTTCAGATCAGGCGAAAGAGAAAGTACAGCGTTCCGGAGAGCAGTGCCGCGGCAGGAAGGGTGAAGACCCATCCGGCGGCGATGTTCCGAATGGTGGCGAAGCGCAGCCCGTTTCCATTGGCGGCCATGGTTCCGGCAACACCGGAACTAAGGATATGGGTTGTGCTAACCGGAAGCCCGAAGGTATCCGCCGCAAAGATGGTGCCCATTGCGACCAAGCCTGCGCTTGCACCTTGCGCGTACGTGAGGTGGTCTTTGCCGATGCGTTCGCCTACGGTGACGACAATGCGCTTCCAGCCGACCATCGTCCCAAGGCCAAGCGCCAGAGCGACAGCCACCTTTACCCAAGCCGGAATGAACTTGGTCGCCGTGTCCGCCTTCGTCTGATAACTCTGGAGCGCCTTTCTCTCATCCGCCGTAAAGGCAGGATTGTTGTCCTTGATCATCAGGCGGAGCGCTTCGCTGGCGACATAAATGTCGTTACGCACGTTCGCTTGTTCCTGCGGCGGGACAGACTTGTATTGCTTGTAGAGGGCAATTTCGTGAGTGGTACCGTCGACCAGTTTGCGAAGGGCCAGGATAGTGTTGGGCTGCAATTGGCGGGTACGAATGTAGTCGGTGACCGTGCGGCGAGCATCGGTGGTGAGGACTGCCGCTGGTTCGACGTGCTTCCCGAGAATCTGACCGGCACTCTCTGAGGAAACAATGTAGCTCTGGACCTGAGCGGGGCTTACCGCGTGGTTAAGCGCGTAGGCGGTCGGGACAGTGCCAATGAGGATGAGCATGATCAGGCCCATGCCCTTCTGCCCGTCATTCGAGCCATGGAAATAGCTCACCCCGGTGCAGGTGCCGATCATGAGTGCGCGGATCGGAAATGGAGGAGGGGTGTTGTCTTTAGGCGCTTCGTAGAGTTCGGGGTACTTTGCTACCTGCCTGGCAATCAGGATGAGCATGCCGGCAAACACGAAGCCGATGAGCGGAGAAATGAGGAGAGCCTTGAGCACCTTGATGCATTGTTCCCAGTCCACGCCTGAGGTGCCGGTGTGCGGCGAGAGGAGCTGGTTCGCTATTCCAACGCCGATGATGGAGCCTACCATCGTATGCGAGCTTGATGCTGGCAATCCGAGCCACCAGGTGCCGAGGTTCCAGAGAATCGCCGCAATGAGAAGCGCGAAGACCATGGAGAAGCCGGCGCCTGAGCTTACCTGGAGGATGAGCTCGACAGGCAGAAGCGTAATAACAGCAAACGCCACGGTTCCAGAAGAGAGGAGCACGCCTGCAAGGTTGCAAATGCCGGACCAGACGACCGCAACATTTGGCTCGAGCGAGTGGGTGTAGATCACAGTAGCCACTGCGTTGGCGGTGTCATGGAAACCGTTGACGAATTCAAAGCCAAGCGCAATGAGCAGCGCCATACCCAACATGAGGTAGGGGGCGTAGCTGGTGATGGACACCGCATTGAGGTCGCGCGCTACGTGAAAGACGATGTAGATCACGCCCGCAGAGAGAGCGGAAAGAAATGCGATGATGCCCGTCTTGCTCGTCCGGTGCTTGAACTTACGGTCGAGTAGGGAGGGACGTGGAAGTGCTGTTGCGGTTGTGGCCGCCATCAGATATCTCCCGTCGCAGTGGACAGCGACTCGCCTCGTTGCGCGGGGAGGGACAACGCGGAGTCTCTATAAAAGTTTTGGGGAAAATGGGGATGGAACGATCTGGGATCGCAGCAGGAGGGACAATCAAAAAAGGATTGCATAAAACCCCAACAACTGTATTCGCGCCACAGTTGTTTGATGCGCGGTTTCTTCTCTGAGGCACCGCACTATTAAGTCTATATGAGATATCGGACCGTTTAGCGCAGTGCATCACTGGGCAACTGAGCGGAGTCGGGTACTAAACCTATGTACATCATTGGTTTAAACTAACGTTAAAATCTCGTTAATTGAGATATGGGGTGTGTGATCTATGCACAACTTTCAGGGCCAAACGCTTAGATATGCCGGGCTTCGAGTGATGCAATCCGAGAGGCGGTTAGGGAAGGCTGTGATTACGCAACCGAATTGTTGCCTAAGTTGGTCCAGAAGGGCAGAGACTATTCTGCTGCAAAACGAGCAACCGTTAAGTTGCATGTGCTCGGGCTGGGCATAGACGACGGCGGCATTCCGCGAGTTGCGGCAGTTGCAGAACCCTGCCGCATCTCGTTGTTGGGGCCATTACATCGATGGCGCGACCGGCGTGACTCCGGCGACAGGCTGGTCCTGGGTAAGTAGAAGAGAGAATGCGGTGCCCGGAGGGTTACTGGTTGGATTTGGATCGAGTGCCACCGCAGTGTAGATTGCGCCAGCTGTCACAGGCACACCTGTAGCTCCGGTATCGATGGCAACGGTGGAGGGATCACCGTGAACAGTGACGCGTATCTCATACGACCCTGCGGGAACCTGAAGGTATTTGGTGACGGTTCCCAAGGTGAAGTCAGAGAGAACTGGCGCGACCGGCTTTTTGGGATCGTTAATGATGGCCCCGGGCGCAGTCACATACACGTCAACCGAGCCTGCGCTGGGAGCTCCGTGCACGACGCGGATTTTAGAGTTTCCGCTTGAGGGTGCGGTGAGGTCATCGTTCTCAATGGCCGCCTGGAGTTTGTCGGGGGTATTGAGGGCGAGGATGGTGTAGTACTGATTTTTCGTAAAGGTCTGGCTGGCGGACAAAACAGCCGTGGAGTCTTTCCCGGCTGCGAAGACCTGAACCTTCTCATTCGTTCCTGCGGGTACCGGCGCATAGGTGGATGTCGCGGAGCCATAGGCGGTATTTTGTGCCGCGAACTTGCCCTTGATCTGGACGTCGACATTGGGCGCGCCAGGGGATGCGTGGATGAATTTGACGTACGCGTGGCTCGAACTGCCGCCGCAGCCGGCAAGGGTGAGGGCCGCTGCTGCGACCGCAACAGCAAGGCTCGGCTTTCCATGGAATTTCATTGTCTTTCGACCTCCTGAATCTGTGAACAGAGATACAGATGTGGGATCGAGGGCGGAAGAGAGCAAGCGACCGAGGCAGGTTTTCAGCAGGTGGATAAACGAGCGGCTATCTTCGACATTGCCGCAAAGACAGATGGAAGGCGCTCAGGGAAGAAGAGAATGCTATCGCCACTCGTCCGTGGCGGAGGGGACGCCTTCGTTTACGACGGAGTCGAATCCAGTGCTCTTCTTGATGAAGATTTCGGAGAAGGCGCGATCCTGACGGAGGAGGATTGCCTGGAGGCGAACCAGCTCAAGCAGGGCGAGGAACATGGCGACAAGCGCACGCGATGATTTGGTGTGGGCGAGAAGTTTGCGCAGCGCGAGGGGCCGATCCTCCATGGAGAGACGGCGGGTGAGGAACTGGATCATCTGGCCGACAGTAACGGAGTCGTCCTGCACGTTGAAGGTGGGACGCTTACGCGCGCGATCGAGAATGTCGCGAAAGACGCGTACCAGGTCGACAGTATCTGCAGCGATCTCAGGCTCGGCAGCGGCGTCGTCTTTGAATTCGCGAAGCCCGGGGTTCGTCCAGGTGGCGGCCTCGAGCATTTGTTTCTGCTGAAGCATCTGGGCGGCGTTTTTGAAGCGCTCATGTTCGAGAAGACGCTCGACGAGCTCGCGGCGCGGATCTTCGGCTGCGTCGTCGGGCCCTGCGGGAGCCCGCGGCAAGAGCATCTTGCTCTTGATGTGAATGAGAAGCGAGGCTGTATAGATGAAGTCGCCAGCGACGTCGACGTCGGTGGCCTTCAGCTGGTCGACGTAGCTTAAGAACTGAGCCGTGATCTTTGAGATCGGGATGTCGTAGATGTCGATGTCCTGCTTGCGAATGAGATCGAGCAGCAGGTCAAGAGGACCGTCGTAGACCTGGCCCACGGTAACGGAGAAAGGTGATTGTTCAGGCTGATCGTCTGGCCTTTTTTTCGGCGAGGGGGTTGCCGGTTTCGCCGATTCTTTTTCCGGGACGGGTTTCGATGTGAGGACGAGCGGAGGGGCGGCATGCACTCCGGGTTCGCTTGAAGGGGGATCTCCATGTGGAGGCTCAGGATCGGGTTCTGGGGCATCGGGCTCGGGTTCGGGACCAGGCTGGGGATCATCGACAGGTCCGCGGCGGCCCGGGTCGGGATCGCGAACCGGTTGCGAATTGGGGGTAGGTTCCTTCAGGGGTGTCTCTGGCCCTGATTCGTTCTCAGGCTCGATCTCGGGATTTTGCTTCTCATCAATCAATTCGGAATCTCGATGTGGGAATTGCTGCTGTCGAGCTTACTTTGCAGCGGGTATGAGCTGCATCGCCGTGCGAACCTCGGACATGGTTTGCTCGGCCCGGTTGCGTGCCCGATTGGCACCGTCCTTGAGGATATCTTCTACTTCGACCGGTGTGTATCTGGCGCGTCGTTCCTGGATGGGATTAAGAATCTGTACGAGCGCGTCGGCGGCCCAGCCCTTGCACTCGATGCAGCCGATGCCGGCGGAGCGGCAGCCTTCGTAGACTTTGGCGAGTGTTTCGGGAGTTGAAAAGACTTTGTGGAGGTCGCCGACGGGGCATTTGTCGGGATCGCCGGGATCTTTGCGGCGAATGCGCGCCGGGTCGGTGACCATGGTCTTCAGCTTCTGGCGGACCTCGGGCTCCGGATCAGTGAGCATGATGGTGTTGCCGTAGCTCTTGGACATTTTGCGGCCATCGGTGCCGGGCAGTTTCGGCGAGGGCGTAAGCAGCACGTCCGGTTCAGGCAGAACATCGCGGCCATCGAGTTGATATAGATTGTTGAAGCGGCGAGCGACTTCGCGGGTGAGTTCAACGTGCGCGGCCTGATCCTGGCCCACCGGTACATATTTCGGCTGGTACATCAGGATGTCGGCGGCCTGCAAGAGGGGGTAGCCGAGGAACCCGTAGGTGCTGAGATCTTTTCCGACGAGATTCTCCTGCTGCTCCTTGTAGCTGGGGACGCGCTCGAGCCATCCGACCGAGGTGATCATACTGAGGAGCAGGTGCAGTTCGGCGTGCTGCGGCACGTGGCTCTGCGTGAAGAGGACCGACTTTGCCGGGTCGAGTCCGGCAGCGAGGTAGTCGAGGATTACTTCGCGGGTGTTGCTCAGGAAGTTGGACGTGTCGGCATAATCGGTGGTGAGGGCGTGCCAGTCGGCGATGAAAAAGTAGCATTCGTACAAGCCGCCGTCCTGGAGTTTGACCCAGTTCGCCAGAGCTCCCATGTAATTGCCAAGATGGAGCTTGCCTGTGGGGCGCATGCCGCTTAGAACGCGCGGTCGGGATGTTTTGGCTGGAGATTCGGACATTCTGTTTTCTAAACCGAAAGTATGCCGGGATCATGAGCCCGTTTTGATCGGAAAGGTCAAAGCGGGGCTTGGTTCATTGTAGCGTTTGAGCGGATTGCTCTACCCGCGTGACAGCACCATCGCGACAACCGAGATGGCGGGTACGAGGAAGAGCCGCATGATGTACCCGCCCACGAAGATCATCAGCATCCAGCTGACCCAGAACGGGATCCGGTCATAGGACTGCACTGCGCTGTAGGGCAGGACATTCCTCAGGAGGTGGCTGCCGTCGAGCGGCGGAATGGGGAGCAGGTTGAAGACGAGGAGGGCCAGATTGATCTGAACAGCCGCAATGCCCAGAAGGACGACTGCCTGCACCGAGGAGTTAACTCCATCGATGAGCTGGCCATTGAAGGTGTACATGACGATCTGCCGGCCGTGTGGAACGGCGTGGATAACGATGAGCAGAATGAGAGTGGAGCCCACCGCGAGGATCAAATTCGAAACCGGACCGGCAAGGGTAGTGAGGTTTTCGTCGCGTCGAATCTTTGTGAAGTTCCTGGTGATCACCGGCGTAGGTTTCGCCCATCCGATGAGAACTCCGCTAAACATGCTGAAGCCGATGAATGGCCCGAAGATGATGATTGCAGGAATGATCAGGGTGCCGACGGGATCGATGTGATAAATGGGGTTCAACGTCACGCGACCCTGGAGACGGGCTGTCTGATCACCGAGACGCGAAGCCATCCAGGCATGAGAACACTCATGGAAGCTGAGCGAGAAGATGAGCAGGACGAACTCAAAGACTGCAATTGCAAATTGGGCAGACTGCAAGAGGTGCTCCCTGAATCGGAAAGCTCAGGTTAGCATGCGGGGTCACCTGCGCCGGGCGGACTCGTCACAGCCCTCTCTGAGTCGGAATGTCTACACCTTGAAGGCGGGGTAGTGGCCGACAACTTGATTCGGCGCGATGTTGGTGCCGCCCATGATGATTTCGTGGCTGCCAATTCGGGCTCCGTCCCCTATTGTCGTGGGTTGGAGCTTGACGTCCTCTTCCTTATTGTTTTCGGAGTAGCTGTGGGAAAAAATCCGCGCGAAGGATCCAATGACCACGTTCTTGCCAATCTTGATGCCACCCCGATCGTGAAGCAGCACTCCCTGGTGAATGACGGCGCCGTCTCCGATAGAGAGGCGGTATCCGTAGGTGAGGTCGACGCCATGATGAATTTTCACGCCTGAGCCCATGTGGTCGAAGATGTGGCGGGCAAGCATGCAGCGGAAGCGTAATCCAAGCCAGACGTTGAGACCAATGGCACAGCGGTCGAACATTTTCCAAAACCAGATAAGCGGTTTACGAATTGCGAACTCGACGGGGTCAACGTCGGAGAAGTATTCGGCGTCCAGGGTGACGTTTTCAGGATCCAGCGAGAAGCTGAGAACGTTGCCAGGTAGCTCACTGGTGAGCGCAACGTTGGGCTTGGTGCCATGGGGGCGGCCAAGATAGAGCTGGTGCAGCTGGTCGCGGACAATTTCAGCCCGGCGCTCGGGCGATCTGTGACGATAGAACTCCTCGTCGAGAAAGCGGATCCAGCGGCGAAAGACCTCTTCGGCTTCGGCGGTAGGGTGGGGCTGAGTGGCGGGGGCCGGCTGGGGCTTGGGAGTAGTCGCCATATGTGTATGGACGATAAATCAACGAGGCAGGATGCTGCGAGGGTGATCGGATGGATGAGGAGAGTTGGAGGTTTATTCTAGAAGGTCCACGATTCCAACCCATTTCGCGATGAAGCCACGAAATGGATGGAGCACAGCCGCAAGTCGTTGTCACGCTTTATCGTTTCCCACCCTAAACGCAATAGGCGCGTTCAGGCTGGGGCACCCGACCATATTCAAGAGAGCTTACTTATGTCTGAAGAAATTGCAGGAACTGCTGAGACCACGAAAGCTGCCACACCTGTGGCGACGATTGACACGCTGGGGAAGTTCGAAGGCCAATCGGTGCAGATTCGCGGGTGGCTGTATAACTCGCGCGAGAGCGGGAAGCTGCTGTTTCCGATCTTCCGGGACGGGACGGGCACAGTGCAGGGTGTGGCACACGTGAAGAGCGTGCCGGCTGAGGTATTTGAGACGCTCAAGGGTTTGACTCAGGAGTCTTCGGTGATCGTGACCGGCAAGGTGCGCGCCGACACGCGCGCGCCGGGTGGGTACGAGCTCGACGTAGAGAATGTCGAGGTGGTGCAGCGCGTGCCGGAGAGTGAGCCGTACCCGATCACTCCAAAAGAGCATGGAGTCGATTTTCTGATGGAGCGGCGGCACCTCTGGCTGCGTTCGCCACGGCAGTCGGCAATTCTGCGTATCCGCGCGGAGATCATGCGGGCGGCGGCCGAGTACTTCGATACGAACGGATTTATCCGGACGGATCCGCCAATTCTCACTCCAGCAGCTTGCGAGGGGACTTCGACGTTGTTCCCGGTGGACTACTTTGGAGATCCGGCATTTCTTACGCAATCGGGACAGTTGTATATCGAGTCGACTGCGCTGGCGCTTGGAAAGGTGTACAGCTTCGGGCCGACGTTCAGGGCAGAGAAATCGAAGACGCGGCGCCATCTGACCGAGTTCTGGATGATCGAACCGGAGGTTGCATATTGCGATCTCGACGGTCTCATGGAACTGGCGGAGAACTTCATTTCGCATATCGTTCAGAGCGTTGTGAAGAATCGCGAGCCGGAACTTGCCGTGATCAGCCGGGATGTGGAGAAGCTGAAGCAGATCACTCCGCCATTCCCGCGGCTGCGCTATGACGAAGCAGCGAAGATGCTGAACGAGGCGCACGCAAAGGGTTTGCTGGAGCAGCCGTTCGAGTACGGAAATGACTTCGGGTCGCCAGACGAGACGTGGCTAAGCTCGCAATTCGACAAGCCGGTGATGGTGCACCGGTATCCGGCGGCGGTGAAGGCGTTCTATATGGAGCCAGACCCGAAGGATCCTACGTTTGCGTTGTGCGTAGATGTGCTGGCGCCGGAGGGATATGGCGAGGTGATTGGCGGCTCGCAGCGTGTGTCGAGCTACGAGCTGCTGAAGAGTCGGATCGAGGCGCACAATCTGCCGCTCGAAGCATTTCAGTGGTATCTCGATCTGCGGCGGTATGGGTCAGTGCCCCACGCGGGGTTCGGGATGGGGATTGAGCGCGCGGTGGCGTGGATCTGCGGACTGGAGCATGTCCGCGAGACGATTCCGTTTGCACGGATGCTACACCGGATATATCCCTGAAAACGCCGAGCGGACAAGGGAGCAGAAAAAGAGCGCGGCCGAAGCCGCGCTCTTTACATTTCCGAACTGAAATTAACCTACCAGGCGATCGTGGGCGGCAGAAATTCCGCGAAGAGGTCGTCGTAGTAGGGCTTCAACTCCGCGGTGTTCGGCTTCGTGTGGCCCTTGGAGTAGAGGTCGTACTGGTTGAACTTGAGGACCCACTGCAGCATGGCGCGGTCCTTGTCGTTGCAGAGGTGATCGTACGCACCGTGCTTGTGCCACGGATAGAACGAGTGGAAGCGCAGCATGTACAGGGCTTCGTCGCGGAGGTAGGGCTTCATCACCTCTGCGATGTAGCCATCGTGGCCGAAGCTCATATGCACATTCTCGAGGCCGCAGTTCGGCTGATAGATGCCGTACTTGGTCTGATATTCGGGCACGTTGCGGTCAGGATTGTTGGCGAAGTATTCAGGAAAGACGATGTCAGGCGACCAGGCGCATCCGACCGGGAACGTATCGCCCACGACGCCCCATTGCGGTTCACCGTAGAGACAGAGGCATTTGCCGAGGTCGTGCAGGAAGCCAACGAGGACCATCCAGCGAGGGTGACCGTCGCGGCGGATGGCTTCTGATGTCTGGAGCAGATGTTCGATCTGTGTGAGGTCGGTGTCCGGATCGCTATCGTCAACGAGAGTGTTGAGGAACTCGGCGGCCTCCCAGATGGTCTTCTGACCCTTCTGGAGGGAGAAATACTGTTTTTCTTTCCCGAGGACGTAATCGACGGTCTGATGTTCGTGATTCTGCCGGTAGAATTCGGCTACGCCGGGCGTAGCTTTGGCATCGTATACGCGAAATTCTTCCTTGTTCTTGCCCTCTTTGTAGCGGCCTGCCAGAAATCCATCCCATTCTTCAAGGTCGTGAAGTGGATTGTTGGGATCGGTGGGCGTGGTGCCGTGGAGTGCGACGCTCATAATGGCCTCCTGAAGATAGGGAAGAAGGCGGGTCAGTACATGGCCCGGGTAAAGCTAACGCTAACACCGGCTTTGACGTGGTGCAAGTTGCTGGGGTAACCCGGCCGGTGGGGACTGATCTCTGATGAAAGCGACCGGCGGAACAGTCCGGCTTCACGGGAGCGGGTTGCCACCCGCTATTTACAGACGGTGAGAGACAATGAACTGCGCACGCCTGCTCGGCTGTGCGATGAGGGCTATCACTCGATGCGTTCACGGATCCCCACCCTTCTGGCGTTCGCTTGTCTCTGTCTGGCTTCGGCCGCGCAAAAGCCTTCCAACGATCCCGGCGACCTAGTTCGACTCCACGAGGCATTTGCGCATCCTCCGGATAATAGCCGGATCATGATGCGGTGGTGGTGGTTTGGGCCGTCAGCGACGAAGGCCGAGATAGGGCGCGAACTGGAGCAAATGAAGGCGGCAGGAATCGGCGGGGTGGAGATAGCGACGCTCTATCCACTCGCGCTGGATGATCCGAAGAGCGGATTTCGTACCTACGATTTTGTTTCCGATGAGCACATTGAGAATTTGAAGTTTGCGGCGGACGAGGCGCGGCGGCTGGGCCTGCGAGTGGATGTGACGCTGGGAACCGGGTGGCCGTTCGGTGGACCCCATATTCCGGTGACGCAGGCGGCAGGGGAGCTGCGAGTTGAGAATGTGGCGGTCGGGAAAGGCGAAACGTCTGCTGCGAAGCCGGCGCTGGAGGCGGGAGAGGAGTTGATTGCGGCGTTTGTTTCACCTGACGGAGAACCGGAAGATTTTCGGAATGTGAAGGAGGTGCCGACAGGTTCAGGACCCCGGCTGGCATTGCCGGACCAGGGTTCAACATCGACGCGTGTGGTGACATTCTTTGTGTCGAGCCGCACCGGGATGACAGTAAAGCGGGCGGCGCAAGGGGCGGCGGGGTTCGTGCTGGACCACTACGATGCGGCGGCGATTCGCAACCACCTGGTTGCCGTTGGAGATCGATTGGTGTCTGCGTTTGGGGATCACCCGCCGGATGCGGTGTTCAGCGACAGCCTTGAAGATTATGGATCGGACTGGACTCCTGATCTGCTTTCGGAATTTCAGAAGAGGCGGGGATACAATCTGAAGCCGTTCTTGCCGGCTTTGGTGGGCGATATGGGGCCAGAGACGGCAGCAGTTCGGCATGACTGGGGCGAGACGCTGACCGAACTCGCAGACCAGAACTACCTGCAGCCGCTGGAGGCGTGGGCGGAGCAGCACAAGACCAAGTTGCGATCGCAGACTTACGGATATCCTCCGGTTACGCTTTCGAGCAATCGCCTGGTGGATCTGCCAGAGGGCGAGGGTAAAGCAACGATTGCGATGTGGCGCGCGTTCTCGGATACGCGGTGGGCGGCTTCGGCGGGGCATTTGTTCGGAAGGAATGTAATTTCCTCCGAGACGTGGACATGGCTTCATTCACCGGCGTTCCGGGCGACGCCCCTCGATATGAAGGCGGAAGCCGACTTGCATTTCCTGCAGGGGATCAACCAGCTTGTGGGGCATGGCTGGCCGTATTCACCGCCCGAAGCGGGCGAACCAGGGTGGCGAATGTATGCGGCGGGTGCGTTTGATGCGCACAATCCGTGGTTCATTGTTATGCCAGACCTGGCAGGGTACCTGCAGCGCGTGAGTTTCGCATTGCGGTTGGGTAAACCGGCAAATGATGTGGCCGTGATACTGCCGAATGATGACGTATGGGCTTCGTTCAAGGCACGGATGCAGAAGAAGAAATCCGCGCTCTCGGTGGGCGGGTTCGATGAGACCGGATCGAATGTATCGATGGATGAGTCGATGCCGAAGTTTCTGGGGAACGAGGTGATCCCGCAGATTCTGGATGCAGGTTTCAACTTCGACTTTATTGATTCAGATGTAATCGATACGATCGGGATCCCCTACAAAGTGCTGGTTCTGCCGGGAGTGCAGCGGATCTCACCGAAAACATTCGAAAAGATCGTTATTTTCGCACGGCATGGGGGGATCGTAGTTGCAACCAGGAGGTTGCCCGATACCGCGCCGGGCTACAAAGACGCCCGTGCCGTGACAGAGGAGGTAAAGCGGATTTCAGAATCGCTGTTTCACGGGCAGATCGCGACGGCGCACCTGGTCGAGGATGAGGGTGCGCTTGGTGCGGTGCTGGCGAAGGCGATGCAGCCGGATTTCGCTGCAGAGCCGGAGAACCCAGGAGTTGGCTTTATTCATCGCCATCTGGAGACTGGGGATCTGTACTTTATTGCAAACACAAGTAATCGGCGAGTGACGGAAGAGGCGAGATTCCGCGCGGGCGGCAAATATGGGGAAGAGTGGGATCCTTTCACCGGAGAGGTGACGGAACTGACGGACGCAAGTCGGATTGAGTTGAAGCTGGAGCCTTATGAGTCACGATTGCTGTTCTTTTCGGAGAAGCCTTCAGGACGGGTCGTCAAGCGAGCAGAGACCCTAGAGAAGAAGATGGATATTTCAAAAGATTGGCAGTTTGCCGCAGGCGATCTGCGGAGCGAGCTGCCGAGTCTGCGTTCATGGGACGAGAACCCAGAGCTGCGTTACTACTCAGGGAGAGCCAGTTACACGAAACGTGTCGACATTCCGCAGGCGTTTGCGCGCGGCGGATCTTCTGTATATCTGGATTTTGGAGAGGGGACTCAGATACCCGTGCCGGATCCGTTGCCTCAGAACAATATGCGGGCATATCTCGAGAGTCCAGTGCGTGAGGCGGCGGCGGTTTACGTGAACGATCAGCTTGCGGGGTATGTGTGGCACCCTCCGTTCAGAGTGGACATCACAAAACTGCTGAAAGAGGGCGAAAACAAGATTCGAGTTGTAGTCGGAAACACTGCGATTAACGAGCTTGCTGGAACAGCGCTGCCGGATTACCGGCTTTTGTATAGCAAGTATGGGGTGGAGTTCATTCCTCAGGGAATGGAGAATCTGAAGCCACTCCCTTCAGGATTGCTGGGACCAGTTTCACTGGTTGAGGTTTCGCGAGAGCATTGATCTGAGATTGCAGAGGATGAACAGCCGCGACGCATCGCAGCGTCGCGGCTTCGTTTTTGGAATAGAGGCAAGGTGTTGAGGCGGACAGCCTGAAAACTTCAGCAAGGAACTCGCAGTATCGAGGCAAGTACCGCAATCTGGTGTCCATGTTTGCGTCATGAACGCATGGACGGCTGCTCGCGACCGGTGCACATCTTTCCTGGACTAATTGCAATCAAAACGGATGAAGACGTGTGAAATGGAGAGGAATGAATGACGCTTACCGCCAGTGAAATTAACCAGATGAAGTACGCGCAACCTTCGGCCGATGGAGTTCTGCCGGTGTTTCTGGAACGATGGAGCCCGCGCGCTTTTGCAGACCGGGATGTTCGTACGAGCGATCTGCGCACTATCTTTGAGGCGGCGCGATGGGCTCCCTCGTCGTATAACGAGCAGCCATGGCGCTTTTTTGTGGGTCATGGCGGTTCGGAGACGTACAGCAAGATTCTGGATGCCCTGGTTCCTTTCAACCACGACTGGGCGAAGAACGCTCCGGTACTGGTTCTGGGTGTAGCGAAAACACGGTTCAGCCATAACGACTCACCGAACAATTACGCCGCGCATGACCTGGGCGCAGCAATGGCACTTATGGCGGTACAGGCGACAGCACTCGGGCTTGCGGCGCACCAGATGGCGGGATTTGACTGGGCGAAGGCGCGAGAATCTTTTGCAATCCCCGAGAGTTACGCCATGGGATCGGTGATGGCAATCGGATACCACGGCGAGTTGACGGACTTGGAGGAGAAATTTCAAGCACAGGAGCAGGCGCCTCGGAGCCGGAAGCCGTTGAGCGAAATTGTGCTTGCAGATTGGGACAGCCCCGCGAACCTGGGATAGGCCCCAACTGAGTTACTACCTGCTGTTTCTTGCACGGGGATAGCGCTCGTAAAGTGGAAGCTGAGGTTGACCTTGGCTACGGCTTCCACATCCCGACGACGCGGGCCCACGCGACGCCCCCATCAACGTTACAAGCCCATCAAAATCAGAAGATCACGTTGGCTTGTTCGCGGCGTTCTGGGTGCGGCCGGTGTGTGCAGCGTGCTCATCCTGTGGGCGGTGGCTGCTCGTGATCTGGCCCCGCTGTCGAATTCGTCTCGAGATCGCTTCGACGCGATAGTCGTTCTGGGCGCTCCTGCGGATGATGACGGGAATCCTACGCCGGAACAACTTGCTCGAATTACAGAAGCTGTCAGGGAGTATGAGAGGGGAGTTGCGCCCCGTCTTCTGTTTACAGGGGGATCGGCGCACAATCGATTCGTCGATGCGGATGTGATGGCGCGGGTCGCGGCGGCGCAAGGGATACCGCCTTCAGCAATCTTTGTCGAAACGAAGGCGAAGGATACTATCCAAAATGCGTGCTACTCTGCTCGGCTGATGGAAAACCATGGATGGCATTCGGCTGAGGTGGTGTCGAGCGGATTTCAGCTGCCGCGGGCGGCCATGATTTTCCGGCACACGCCCCTGGAATGGCGAATGCACGCGGCACCATCGCTCGAACCCGGAACCGAAGGATCTGCGGGGACGTCGGCGCTTGAGGTGCTGAAGACGGTTCGATATCTCCTGTACGCGAACTGGACCGAGCGGTGCGATAGCTGAAGCGGCGCGCAAACGACGCTCGCAAGTCGTGCTTTGGGACGTCTAAGCATGCAGTTCCCGCGATTGTCCGCGAAAGGTATGGTCCTGTAAGCTTTTGGTGATGCGTCTTCCAGTAAGGTTTTCTTTGATTCTGACAGTCCTTCTTGCAGGACTGCCGGCCGCGGTCTCAGGTGCTCAAGGCCAGGTTCAGCGTCCCGTGCAAAGCACGTCTTCGCAGACGACGGGCAATGGAACCTATATTGTTGTCGATCCGCTTGCGAACGTTCGATACGACAACAAGTACGATGTTTCGCTGGGATTGGCTTATGACCACATGAAGGCGGGTCCGAACCTTTTACAAGGGGCGAACCTGGGAGGCCTGGATCTCTCAGGGTCTTACTGGTTCAGCAGACACTGGGGTGTGGAAGGCAGCGGACGAGCCTACCTTGGAACCAGTGGTGCAGCACCAAATTCCTTTCTGAACAGCGCCGGTCAGAATGAGAGCATTCAGGGCCCATTCGTAGCTCAATACTTCTTTGTCGGCGGTCCGGAGTGGCTTGGACCGCACAACAAGCACGGAGCGCTGATTGCGCACGCCCTTTTCGGAGGTGTGTATGGGAAGTTTGAGCAGGACCTTCGCGGCCAGCCGCCATCGCTCGTCGGTTTTTACAACGATCAGGTGGCTCCGGCAGCCATTATCGGCGGACACATGGATCTGAACCGATCGGCGCGATGGGTCTTCCGTATTACGCCGGATGCGATCATCACCCGCTACGGGGTCAACTACGGAACGAAGGCCACTCAGACCGACGTGAACTTCGCGATTTCAGTTGGAGCTGAGTACCGTTTCAAATCAAAGCGCAGGTGAGCGGAATCCAAGAACTATCGCAGCGGGCCGGAGCATTCCGGCCCGCTGTTTTTTGACGAAGCGAACGAGTCGTAAAAGGGAGATGCTGCACGTGTTATCGCCGTGTGGTATTCTTCGCCGTTCAGAGGGGTTTCGACAGGAATCGCTCACTGAAGAACGCCGTACCGGATAACGGCATATTGGTTTCGCGCTGAGTAAGCTCCGGGAAGACAACGCGACGAGGCAGGCTCATACGGATATGAAAGACACATTGGGTGTTTTGCTTGCGGGAGGAGCCGGAGAGAGGCTGTTCCCGCTGACCCGTGATCGCGCCAAGCCGGCAGTTCCGTTTGGCGGCCATTACCGAATCATCGACATTACGCTCTCGAACTGCATCAACTCGGGATTGCGAAGGGTCTATGTTCTAACGCAATACAAGGCGCTGTCGCTGAACCGGCATATTCGCGAAGGCTGGACCGGAATCGTCGGCCAGGAGCTTGGGGAGTTCTTTGAATTGCTGCCCCCGATGCAGCGTACCGGCACGAATTGGTATATGGGCACCGCGGACGCTGTTTATCAGAATATTTATTCGATCGGCAGCGAGCAGCCGAAGCACATGATCATTCTCAGCGGCGATCACATCTACAAGATGGATTACAGCCGGATGCTTGATTACCACCGCGAGAACAAAGCTGAAGTGACGCTCGCGACAATTCCAGTCGGGCCTGACGAGGTGGCGCGGTTCGGAGTTGTGGATGTGGGGGCCACGGGCGAGGTGCAGGGGTTCCTCGAGAAGCCGGCTACGACTTCATTTCGGTCGCCCTTTAATCCCGACAAGGTTGAAGCTTCGATGGGCGTGTACATCTTCAACACGGAGGTGCTGCTGAAGGCGCTGATCGCGGATGCAGAGGATCCGAACTCCAAGCATGATTTCGGCCACAATATCCTTCCAAACATGCTGGGTAAGAAGAAGATGATGGCGTACAGCTTCGTAGACGAGAACAAGAAACAGACCGCGCTTTACTGGCGCGATGTGGGAACCCTTGACTCGTATTACGAAGCCAATATGGATCTCTGCTCGGTGTCGCCGGTTTTCAACCTTTATGACAAGAGCTGGCCTATCCGGACCCGCGTGCGGCAGTATCCACCCGCGAAGTTTGTTTTTGGCGAGCCGGGGCGTACTGGAATGGCGATGAACTCGATCATCACAGCGGGCGTGATCATCTCCGGCGGAACGGTTTCGAATTCAGTGCTGTCGCAGGACGTGCGCGTCAACTCGTACACGGAGATCGATGCAAGCATTATCTTCTCGCACGTGCAGATTGGGCGTCATTGCCGGATCAGGCGGGCGATCATCGATCGTGACGTACATATCCCGGAGGGAACAGTCATCGGGTACGACCCGGTCGAAGACAAACGGCGGTATTTCGTTACGCCGTCGGGCTTGACAATTGTGACCAGAGACGCGTCGCTCTTTGAAAATCCGGTTGCTCCGGAGTTTGGCGACTCGTATTGAAGACACCTCTAGTCGCGCTGAGAGCTTAGGCGTTTTCGCATGAAGAGCGTGGCCTGTGGATTGTCGTTGTACCGATCGCATTCTTTGTAGCCGCGCCGTTTGTAAAGCGCGATTGCCGGCTTGAGGTCGTCATAGGTATCGAGGTAGATCCACTGCAGTCTGAGGGTCCGCGCATGCTCTTCCATGGCGTCCAGCAGGAGTGAAGCAACATGGCGGCCGCGAGCGGCGGGTCGAACGTAGAGGCGTTTGCATTCGCCGGCATGAGCAATGGAAGGGAGGCTGCGCAGGACGACGCAGCCGACCACGACGTCGCCCAGTCTGGCCAGCCACATAGCGGAATGCGGTTCTTCCAGGACCGAACGAAGGGCACCCGGTTTATCGCGCTGCACGACGTGGACTGCTTCATAGTACTCATTCAGAATCTGGATCGCTTCATCACAGGCGTGAGTCAGGCGTGCAATCGTGACCTCAGATTGGTCGGGGCGAGGGGTCAGGAGTTTGTGCGCGCGCGAGAGAGACTCGAGCAACTCGTTGCGATCCGCTTCATCGATGGCGGCGAGAATTTGCACGATGTGATCGTCGGACTTTTGATTGATCGCCGCCACGGATCGCACCCCCGTAGAAGTGAGTGAGAGGCGTTTTTCGCGGCCATCCTCCTCCGAAGGAGTCTGGCGAATGAGCTTGCGGCGGGAAAGAGATCCGAGGATTCGGCTCATATACCCGGGATCAAGTTCCAGGGTCGCGCAGAGAGTGCGGGCAGTGATGTCAGGGTGGGCTCCGATTTCATAGAGAATGCGAGCTTCGGTGAGTGAGTATTCGCCGTCGAGGTGTCGTTTCCGCAGCAGGCCGAGCCTGGCTGTGTAGAAGCGATTGAACTCGCGGAGAGCAGAGACCTGGTGGGCGGCTACGGAATCATCGACCATAGAAGCAGGATAATCCAATAGTTGCTTTTAGCAACTATTTTTCGCCAGATCCTGCTCGATGGATCTGTCCCAGGGGCCTTACTTTCCCTTGTAGTCCTGAAAGAGCTCAGGGAATTGCTGTTTGAGCGCACCGATTTTGGGGCGATCGCAGACAAGGATGTAAGGATTGTCAGGGTTATGAAGGGCGTAGTCCTGATGGTAGGATTCCGCGTCGTAGAAGCCCTTCAAGGGGACAACCTGCGTGACGATAGGCCGCGGAAAGACTTTGGATGCATCAAGCTGGGCGATGTAGGCCGAGGCGATCCGGTGCTGCTCCTCGTTCGTGTAGAAGATAGCCGAGCGGTACGATGTGCCCACGTCCGGACCCTGCCGGTTCAGCTGTGTAGGATCGTGCGCGACAGAAAAGAAAATGCGAAGCAGCTGTCCATAGGTGATTTTCGAAGGATCGTAGATGACCTGAACGGATTCTGCGTGGCCGGTCGTTTCCGTGGTTACCTGGGAGTAGGTTGCGGTGCTGGCAGAGCCGCCGGAGTAGCCGGCGGTTGTTGCTACGACGCCTTTTACGCGCTCGAAGACCGACTGAACGCCCCAGAAGCAGCCTCCCGCGAATACGGCAGTTTGTTTGCCGGGAGCCTTTGAAAGAGGCGTATCGGCGGAAGCTGCGGGGAGCGGACTGGTGGTTGCTGCCTGGCACCCGATGCACAGGGCAAGTGCCAGCAGGGACAAAACGAGCATTCGTGACGGGAAAAATATGGGGGACATTTCGATCTCCGGACCTGATTTTACAGGTGTCCACAATAGAGATGTCGTGGCGCCGGGAAGGTTACGACCGGCAGGGAAAGCAATTCTAGTGCCGACTCGGGAACCGGGCCACAAAATCATGCGTATAGGGCTCCATGGCATGCGCAGGTACATTAAGCTGGAGCGTGGCAGGAATGGTCGCCCCATCGGCACCATCCCGGCGTAAGGACCACGCCACCCATGATCTCGCCCCGAGAGTAGCCGGTTTCGGCCCGGGCGCGGGAACCTCGCGCAAGCTGGCCGAGACGCCACGGACGCCAATTACCCGCCATGGGCAGGAACTGAGAACGATGATGCCGGATGCATTGGAGATCGACTGGTCGCAGGTCGTCCGCCGCTGCATGGACGGGGACTCGGGGGCCTGGGCGGAGCTGGTTCGCACCCATCACCGGCGGGTTTACGCGATGTGCTATCGCTTTACGGGAAATCCTGCTGACGCTGAGGATCTTACGCAGGATGTGTTCCTGAAGATCTACTCAAATCTGACCAGTTTTGACACCACGCGTGGCAGCCTCCAGGTCTGGATCACGACGATGACGCGGAACCTGCTGGTGGACAATTTCCGCCGGACGCGCAACCAACGTTCTACTGATTCTCTGGATGCCGGATGGGATGAAACCGACGAATTGAAGCCGGTGGACCGTCTTCAGGCGGTAGGTCCTTCCCCTCATGAAAAGGCAGCGCAGAAAGAATTGGCCAAGATGGTGCAGGGTGCCCTAGCCAAAGTTTCGGTGGAATTGCGTGAAGCAGTGATATTAAGGGATTTGCAGGATATGGATTATAAGGAAATCGCCCAGGTGCTGGGCATACCGGAAGGGACCGTTAAATCCCGCATCAGCAGAGGCCGCGCGGAACTTGCGAGGCTTCTGGAACGTAATAAGCGGGAGGTGATGTGATGGCAGACCGCGGAAACATTCCGAACTCTCCAGCATGCGGGCAGTGGGAGACGCTGCTGGCAGATGCTCTGGACGGGCTGCTGCGACCGGAGGACGAGGCTGTCTTCTCCTCACACATGGCTTCCTGTGCGGCATGTACGGCCCTCTTCGATGAGTCGCGCCAGGGTCGAGCATGGCTGGAGCTTATAGGCCCGGAACCAGAGGTCCCGGAGGGTCTCCTGGATAAGATCCTTGCGCAGACCGGGCCGGAACACACGTCAGAGTACAAGCTAGCCACGGCAGGCAACGTGGTTTCGATGCCGGTTCCGGCATGGCAGAAGCCGGGGATGATGGGGCGGATCCGCCGATTCGCAGAACCCCGTCTGCTGATGACCGCGGCGATGGCATTCTTCTCAATCGCACTCACGCTTAACATGACCGGGGTGCGGTTGACTGATTTCCGGCTCTCAAATCTGAGGCCAAGCGCGGTTCGTTCCTTCATGGAGCGGCGTCTGACAATGGCGTCTACGCCGATCATCCGCTACTACGACCATTTGCGGCTGGTATACGAGGTTGAATCGCGCGTGAAGGAGATGCGGCGCAACAGCCAGTTGCAGCAGCAACAGAATCAGACTCAGCCGGTAGCTCCGGGGGAGTCAAAGAAAAACCCTAATCGGAAAGACGGCGGGTCCCGCGTTGATCCACCCCAGCAGAGCGGGGCGCCAGCATTGAGGGACTCGGATTATCTGGAAACTTCCGTTACGCTTCACGACCGGCAAGACCCCTGGGCCAATGCAACAGATGGTCCGGGATACCAGTCCGCGCATTCCGGCGGCAGCTCTCAGCCCCAGCGACCAGGAACTGTCGCAGGGGACCCCTGCAGAACGCAATCCGGTTACGACATGGCAGTACGGGAAGGGAGCACAGTATGGACTGCGTAAATCATCAAGGAGTGGCAGCGACAGCGTATTGCCAAAACTGCGGAAAGCCGCTTTGCGCAGCATGCGTTCGCAATGCCGGCAATGGGCAGATTCTCTGTGAGCCGTGTCTCATGGCGTGGCAGAGCGTGCAGCAGCCGTTTGTCGCTCAGGCGAGCGGCCCTAACCCATCCGTAGCGGCAGTTCTGGGTCTCATCCCGGGCGTCGGCGCAATGTACAACGCGCAATACTTCAAGGGATTGATCCACGTTGTGATCTTTGTCGTGATCATCAGCATCACGACGCACTACGGATTGTTCGGGCTGTTCATTCCTGCCTGGGTTCTGTACCAGTCGTTTGAGGCGTACCACACGGCGAAGGCGATTCGTGATGGCCAGCCATTGCCAGATCCGCTGGGTTTAAACGAGGTCGGCAACTGGCTGAACCTGGGTGGACCGCAGGCAGGCGTGCACGGGCAGACTCGACCTGGACAGCCCGGTATGCCTGGACAGCCGGTGGGTGTCGGAACTCCGCCTAATGTCGGGTCAGCGGTACCGGGAGCGGGGGGCTATCCGCAGGTTTCTTATACGCAATATCAGGCCCCGTATGCTCCGCCTCCGCCGCCCGGATTTGTAGATCCGGCAGTGCCACCGGTTCCGCAGGTGCCCCCGGTGTTCTGGAAGCGGAAGGAACCGATCGGTGCGCTGATCCTGATCGGGTTCGGATTGCTGCTGCTGATGAACCAGCTTGGCTTTCTGGCAGAACGGGTGATTCACATTCTGTGGCCGCTGATCTTCATCGCGATTGGTGTGTGGCTTGTAATCAGGCGAATTGGGGATACACCGCAGGTTCCGCCACAAGGACCGGGAACTCGGGGAGGCGCGCAATGAACCGCTATATCTTGATTCGACGATTAAGAGGGCCGGCGATTCTTCTGCTGTTGGGCGTCATTGCGCTTCTGCACGAATCCGGATTGGTGGAGTTCTGGAGCCTGTTCTTTCCTCTCCTCCTCATTCTGATCGGGGTGTTGAAGCTCGCGGAGCGCGCGGCGCTGGCCGCGGCCGGAGATGAAGTTCCGTATCCGGGCTCTCCGTACCCCTACGGCGCCGCGGCTCCAGCGGCGTCCCCTCAGACGCCGGTGGCCACGTCCGTTGTTCCCCCTGCAACGCAGGACTACACCAGGGGTCCTGAAGGAGGGCAGTCATGAGCAGCGTTCCTCCTCCGAACATTCCGGGCGGCTATGATCCCCGGACGCAATGGCGGGTTTACCGCGAGCAGCAGCGTGCGGCCTGGCGTGCCCAGCGCGATGCATGGAAGGCGCAGCAATACGCCTACAAGGCTAAATATCAGCACGCCTACGGACCGCGTGTTCCTTCCGTGGTCGGGCCGTTGATCCTGGTCGCGATCGGAATTGTGTGGCTTCTGATTTACGCTGGCCGGATCAGTGCTTCGAGCTTCTGGACCTGGTATGGCAGATGGTGGCCGCTCATGCTGATCGCCGCCGGCCTGGCGATGCTTGCCGAGTGGGCGCTGGATATCCGGCGCGAGACGCCGGTTCGACGTGGCACGGGGTTTGTGGGTGTTCTGATTTTGCTGGCGGTTCTGGGATTCGCGGCCTCAGGTTGGACAAGAGGCTATTGGGGCGACTGGCGGAGCCAATGGGGAGATCACGACGATTTCTTCAATGTATTCGGTCTGCCGCAACATGATCTGGATCAGCAGCCTCTCAGTGTGCAGATCCCGGAGAATGCGACCGTGCAGATTGAGAATCCCCGAGGAGATGTCAGTGTCACTTCTGGTGATTCAAACAGCATTGAAGTACAGGCACACCAGGTGGCATTCGCCGGGTCCGATGCGGAAGCCAAGAAAATCTTCGACGCGGAGCAGGCGCGTGTCACGGTGAGTGGAAGTGCCGTGCTGGTGAAGTCGGATGGAAACAACAATGGTCGATCGAACCTCACAGTTACTGTCCCAAAGTCAGCGCGTGTGAGCGTGCATTCCGGCCATGGAGATGTGACCGCGGCGAATCTGAATGGCGGAGTCACTATCAATTCGAGTCACGGCGATGTGCACCTTAGCGTTATCAAGGGGTCGGTACAAGTGCACTTTGCAACGGATCGTGGCGACTTCTCTGCGCACCAGGTTCAGGGCGACATCACAGCTGAGGGTAATTGCAACGATCTGACGTTGTCGGAAGTAACGGGCAAAGTCTCGATCAACGGCGAACTCTTTGGGGATGTGCACATGGAGAGCGTAAATGGACCTGTGCATGTGCATACGTCGGTGACGGAGATGGATGTAGCGTCACTTCCGGGCGACCTGACACTCAATTCGGATAATCTGCGGGTCACGCAATCGAAGGGTCAGGTACGAGTGGTAACGCACTCGAAGGATGTCGATCTAAACCAGGTGTATGGTGACAGCTTTGTCGAGGATCGCGACGGGCGGATTGCTGTTCAGCCAGGAGGGAGCTTTGCGGTGGAAGCACGGAACCGCAAAGGCGATGTCGAAGTGACCTTCCCACCGAACGCGCAAGCGTCCATCACGGGCAACACGCGAAACGGCGATGTCGTATCTGATTTTCCGTTATCGATCAGCGGAGATGAGAGCAAGACGGTAAGCGGTAAGGTTGGTGCGGGTGGGCCCAAGGTGACACTTGAAGCCGAAAATGGCGACATTCACATCAAGCGTGGAGATGAAGTTCCTCCTGAGCCGCCGGCGGCAGCTTCCATCCCGTCAGCACCGAACGCGCCGCATCTAAGAGCGCCGAAGGTTCCCGCGGCACCGCCAGTGACTCAGTAGTTAGGTTCGAAGCGAAAGGCGAGTAGGTTTCAACGAGCAAAATCAAAGAGGTGCGGACTTGACTCCGCACCTCTTTGATTTTTGTGCCCGAAGAGTTGCTATTCAGTTCGAAGGGCTTGTATGGGATCGAGCCGCGAGGCGCGCCATGCAGGCAGCATGCACGCTAGCGTTGAAACCGCGAGGAGCAATGCGGCAACCGATGCGAAGACGATTGGATCAAGCGGCTCAGTTTGATAAAGCATCGATTCAATGAGACGTACTGCTTCTGCGCTGGCTCCAAGGCCGAGAAGCAAACCCAACAGAGCGGGGCGCAGGCCATCGAAAAGGACCGTCCCGAGCAGTTGTTCCCTCTGGGCCCCGAGTGCGATACGAATCCCGATCTCTGAGGTGCGCTGCGTGACGAGGTAGGTGAGGACGCCATAGAGTCCCGCGGCTGCGAGCACGAGTGCGATTACAGCGAAAGCAAGAACGAGCAGCGAGTCGAATTGCGAATCAATTGTTGACTTGGCAATCGATTCGCGAAGGGTTCCAACACCCGAGACTGGCAAGTCGGCGTCAAGGCCTCCGATGATCTTCTGGATCGGCATCGCTAAAGCGGAGACGTTCGCGCTTGACCGGACGACAAGGGCGAGGTTCACCCAGTCGCCGTTAAAGACGGGCCAGTACATCTGTCCCATCGGCGGCTCAGTGATGTTCCAGCGAGTGTCACCGACTACCCCGATCACTTCGCCCACTTTGCCATTGGTGCCGATTCTGATGTGTTTGCCGATCGGGTTTTCTCCAGGAAAGCACATTTCAACAGCTTTTTGGCTGATCACGACGACGTTCGCGCGATCCATGCGCTCATCGGATGTAAAAACGCGGCCACGAATCACCGGCAGATGGATGGCTGCGAAATACCCCGGGTCTGCTCCGCGGCTTTGAAGATCGAGGCCAGTGCCCTTCGGCAGCGGAGGGTGTTCAACCACGGTGACGAGGTCGTCTCCACCATAGCCCTGACCTGGGGCGGCATTGACGAGACCAGCGGATTGCACTCCGGGCAGAGCACGCACCTGCGATAGGACGTTCTCGAAGAAGGCGATGCGCTGAGCCGGCATCTTATATCGTGCTTCCGGTAGACCGAAGTGCAGGGTGAGAACGTTGTCGACGGGCACGCCGAGATCAGTCGAGCGCAGGCGCTGATAGCTTTTGAGGAGCAGCCCTGCTCCAACCAGAAGGACGACTGTGAGTGATACCTCGAGAACCAGGAGTGTGCGGCGAAGACCGGCACGCGCGCGACCGCCCGAGACGCTCCGGGAAGAGTCCTGAAGGCCGGTGATCACATCCTTGATCTTCGAACTGAAGGCGCTGACGAGGCCTGCAAAAAGCGCAGTTACGAGGACCGCGGCGATAACGAAAACGAGTTCAATTCCGCCGATGTGAATGGCTTCGATGCGATTCATGTCATGGCGTGTCTTCACAAGCCATTGAATTGCCGCGAAGGCCAGACCGAGACCAATCGCGCCTCCCGCAGCAGAGAGGATCAGGCTTTCGAGCATCCGTTCTCGCATGATGCGCAGCCAGCCGCCACCCAGTGCAACGCGGATCGCAATTTCCTTGCGCCTGGAGGCGATCCGGGCGACCAGGAGGCTGGCGACATTCATGCACGCGATGAGGAGGACACAGCCAGTGGCGGCGAGCAGTGCGTACAAGGGAGTCTTGTAATCCTGAACCGCATCATCGAGTAGACTTCGGCCGATCACGGAAGTATGCACGGCCGGGCCGGGATGCTCGGCTTTGATTTGCTTCTGAACACCCCGCAGTCGGCTGACGAGCGCCTGGAGTGTGGTGCCCGAATGAAGTCGTGCGATGGCGATAGCTTCGTGATCATCGAAAGCC
>Ga0105241_10000040_pt1 | contig 111228 bp, 80 predicted proteins | sample KBSC64metaG_FD_80422 | JGI IMG/M metagenome (GOLD analysis project Ga0105241, IMG submission 80422) | Corn rhizosphere microbial communities from Kellogg Biological Station, Michigan, USA - KBS C6-4 metaG | ecosystem: Host-associated > Plants > Roots > Rhizosphere > Soil | place: Michigan, USA... | reverse complement strand
GTTTGCGTCAACAGCAAACCGGCGACGACGGAACCGAACGCCATGACGGAGCCGACCGAGAGATCGATGCCGCCGATCAGAATGACGAGCGTCATTCCGACGGACGCTAATCCCGTAATGGAGACTTGGCGAAGGACGTCGGTGAGGTTTCCGTAGGAGAGGAAGATGTTCTTGCCGCTCGCCGTTTCCGGCGAGCAGAAGACACCGACCGCAAAGAGCGCGAGGAGTCCCCACACGAGCTTCGTGCGGGAGAGCCACTGTTGCCAATTCATGAGACGAGCTCCGGTGTGGTGCGCTGCATGTCGTGTTGCATGTCGTGTGGTGCGTGACGCTCTTGGGCGGCCGACGCATGCGTCATCGCATGCGATGACGCGTTCGCTTCAGTTGCGTGCACGCCGTGACGCGATCCGCGCGACGCGAGATCCATGATCCGTTCTTCCGTCGCGTCGCCGTGGTCGAGGATGCCGGTTGGGCGTCCTTCGCACATGACGAGAATGCGATCCGAGAGCGCGATCAGCTCCGGCAATTCCGAGCTGACGACGACGATCGCCATCCCTTGCTGCGCGAGGGTGAACATCAGGCGATAAATCTCGTCCTTGGCGCCGACGTCGATGCCGCGCGTCGGCTCGTCGAGGAGGAGAATCTTCGGCGCCATCGCGAGCCATTTCGCGATGACGACTTTTTGTTGATTTCCGCCCGACAGTGCGCGTGCCGGTTGCTCGACGCTCGTACAGCGGAGCGATAGGGCGTCGACATATTCCGCGGCGATCGCCGCTTCGCGTTGGAATTGCCGGACGCCGAATTTGGCGACGTCGGCGAGCGACGGGAGCGCGACGTTGTCGCGGATCGAGGCGTCGAGGAGGAGTCCGCGTTCTTTGCGATCTTCGGTGACGAGCGCGAGTCCGTGACGCGTGGCCGCGCGCGGTGTCGTGATGTCGACCTGTGCGCCATCGATCGCGATCGTGCCACCGTGTGCGCCGTGGCGGGCGCCGAAGATCGTTTCCAAGACTTCAGTACGTCCGGAGCCGAGGAGACCGCCGATCCCAAAGATCTCACCTTTGCGGACGTCGAACGAGACGCCGTCGACTACGCGATGTGTCCCGCTTGGCGTCTTTGCGTCGAGCCAGAGATCGCGGACTGAAAGTGCAATCGGCGCGGACTCGTGCTGCGCCGTTTCCGTGCGTCGTGTCGCATCGGCGATCGTGCGGCCGACCATGGCGGAGACGATTTGGTCGCGCGAGAGCGTCTCGATCGGCGCCGTCAAAACATGTTCGCCGTCACGCAAAATCATGAGGCGTTTGGCGAGCTCCATCACCTCGTCCATGCGGTGCGAGATGTAAATGATCGCGACGCCGTCAGCCGAGAGGCGGCGGACGACGTTCATCAAGATGTCCGCTTCGCTGGGGGAAAGCGCCGAGGTGGGCTCGTCCATGATGAGGACGCGGGCGTCGATCGAGAGCGCTTTGGCGATTTCGACGAGCTGTTGTTCACCGACGCGGAGATCACCGACTCGGGCGTCCGGATCGATCCCGAGTGCAAATTGGTCGAGGACGCGTCGTGCTGTGCTGGCCGCGGCGGCGCGATCGAGGACGCCGAAGCGATGCGGCTCGCGCCCCAGGACGATGTTCGCCGCGACGGTGAGGTTCGGGACCAGGTTCAGCTCTTGGTGGATCATCGCGATCCCGGCCCGTTCCGCGTCGAGGACCGACCCGAATCGTGCGGGGTTCCCGTCGACCCGAATCTCTCCTTGGTAGTCCTGATCGACCCCGGCAAGGATTTTCATCAGCGTCGATTTTCCGGCCCCGTTCCCTCCCATGAGCGCCAGGACGTCGCCCGGCTCGATCTGGAGATCGACCGCGTTCAGGACCGGGCGTCCGGCCCGAAACCGGGAAATCCGCCGCGCTTCGAGCATCGGGTTAGGCATCGTATCGAGCATGGCGTCGGGCATCGCATCGCGCATGCGTGAACTGTCCGGCAGAACAGAGACGGCAGCAAGAGCGAAAGCTGAAACATTTGTTGTCCTGGCGTGACATTTTTTCGCTCCGGCCTACTGCCCCTCTGATGGCGCGACGTGATAAGTGCGAATGGCCACCGGCTGCAGGGGTGGCAAGTTGTTCGTGGGGGTGGCGAGGTAGAAATATGCAGTCGCCGCGACGTCGTCGGAGCGATAGAAGTTGAGCCACCCGTGGCTTGGGAGCTTGGCTTGGGAAAGTTGGACCGGGTGCCCTGGCGTATAAAGCGGATAAAAGACGCCGGCGCTGTCGAGCGAGACGGGGATGAGCGGGATGTGATCGTCCTGCATCGCCCGCACCTTCGAAATATCATTCCCCCCAATCTGCTGCAGCGTCACTCGGCAGCCGCTCCGAAAGAAGATTGGGTCGGGAATGTGATAGCGGTAGCAATCCCATTGTTGCGAGCGGCCGCTCGCGATGACGCAACCGACATTGGGCAACGTGTAGGGACCTTGTCCCCATCCGGTCCAGAAGTAATCTTCCGTCCCCGTCCCCGAGAGCGACGGGTGGCTCGCGTCGCCATCGAGGTACATCTGCACTTCCCCTTCTCCCCACCAGGAATCACGGTAGATCGGGTTCGTGTTGACGTTGACGGTGACGCCGAGGAAGCGCCCTTTCCCGTGGACTTGCGGAAGGAGCTCGAAGTGGGCGCCGAGCGTCGTGGCGGTGTCGCGATGCCAGGTGGCGTGGAAGTAGAGATTGTCGCGCTGCCACGCCTTGAGTGCTTGGAAATCCACATCATAGAAAATGTGGTCGATCTTCTGCTTCGACTCGTTCACGATGACGATCCGCGCGGCCGTTTTGAACGGCATCGGAATCGTCGCGACAAAGGAGCGTCCTTCCGGACTGGCGAAGAGCGCCGAGTGGAATGGGGACGGCTCGGTGAGCCCGAAGCCGAAGAAGTCACCGAATGGAACGGAGACCGCCGGGGTCTTGGCGTTGTCCCAGAACATTTGGACGATGAGCGAGCGGAGCATCGCCGGCGAGCGATCCCCGATCGTGATCCAGATCCGGTTGACGACCCCTGGGCCGTGCGCGTCGAGCAGTGTCAGCGACGCGCCGGGCGCGATGGCGGTAAAAGCCGCCCCTTTCGCGCCGTGGTTTTTCAGCGCCCCTTGGCCGCCGCGTGCGTCAGGATTTTCCGGGCTACTCCAGCGCGTGGCGGCGACGTTCGTATCGAAGACGAAGAGCTTGTCGGGAGACGTTCCCATTTGGGCGGCGGCAGGGCGGCCCAACACCAGCGCGGCCAGGAGAATGGAAACGTTTACATGCCGGGGGAAACGGCGCATAGGAGTAGAATGGTGAGCCAGGGGATGGCGCTGGGGGGCGCCGTGGAAAGGTTTTCAGCGCCTCAAATATATCTAATGGCGCAGGAACTGGGCTCCCATACTTATGATGAGCCCGAGCATGGTCATAAAGATGGCGATGCACTGTTGGGTCATGCGCGTTTCGACGAAACGCGCGGAATGACATGCACGGTCACGTGTGCGTGTACGGAACGTATCGCATCGACCGAACATCTATGGTGCCGGCGACAATGGTCAAGAATGGTTTGCCGTGCCGCACACCAACCGTTCCATAACCCGAACTCGTCGCGAGGAACGCGTGAAAATCGCCGGGGATCGACGGCTGGATGTACAACGTCTTGTCGACAGCGTCATACCGCGCCCCTGTCATCCCCTGCAACAACGCGTACGACGCGAGCGCTCGGCCGTACCAATGGCCGTATTCGTATTCGTCGAACGGGTTCCGAACGCGCCCGTCATACCGCCCCCGACTCGCCCCCACCACCTCCACCCCCTCGGCCGCATGGCCGAGGAGCATGAGATGGGAAGCGACTTGGTACTCGATGCCGGTCCAGGCTTCGTCGGCGTAAATGAAGGGGAGGAGAGGGCGATCACCGCGGGGCCAGGTGCAGAGAAGGAGTCCGGCGTCGTGGCCGATGGCGTAAGAGGGGCGCTGGACGTCGACGTGCGTGGTGAAGTCGCGCCGGAAATTATAGCGATGGACCGCGCGGACGTGACTTGTCACTTTCGCCTGATCGATGACGGGCCCGAGGTGACAGACGCGCGCCATCCAATCGCCCATGATGCCGTCGGAGAGACAGCCGGTACCGTATTGATATTTCGGGCCGTGTTGCGCGACGAAGGCTTCATCTTCCGGTGACGGCTTCGCGTCGAACAAAATCGACGCTGGCCCGGAATGCGGGCGTACCTGCTGGATGAAATACTCGCCGTTGAAGAGCGTCTGCTCGATGCGCGACACACCACGGGAGAGTATCTCCTGATATGTCGTGACATTGTCGCCGAGCGCGGTACCAATCAATACCGCGGCATGGAGCGCACCGAGGTAGAAACTCGTGCACATTCCGTCGGGACCGCTGAACTCGATGTCGTAGGTGTTGTGGTGCGGCGCCGTCAACCACCCTTCGTGCGCGGCGTCCCACGTTGCGATGCAGTAGTCGAGACTGGCGCGAACTTTGGGCCAAAGGGTACGCACCCATGTCGTATCACCACTGATGCGCCAGTCGCGGTATACTTTCATGATACCGCCCAACTGTCCGTCGGATGCGGCGGGGAGCTCATGTGTGCGTGGGCGGATTGGGAGCGCGGCGCGGAACATCTGATAGCCGTGCTCGTCTTGCGACGGACCGAACTCGGTTTCGCGGAGCGTGCGCTCGAGCGAGGGGAAAAGATGCGCCGTCGCTTGCGCGTAGTTCCAAACGTGCGTGCACGAGCCGTCGCCCAGCCCTTTTGAGTCACCGGATCCTTCCCACATCCAGAGCCGTCCGTCGGTCTGGCGGAGGACTGTCGGAGATTTGAGGATCACGAGATTGGATGCGACGGCGTCGATCACGTCGGGCGGGAGTGACGTGTCGTACAGAGTGTCGGTGAATTGCGCCGTCGCTCTACGCAGGTTCGTGTATTGGTCGCGCCAGTAGGTTGCGACGGCATCTTGGCTGTGAAACCGGCCGGCGTACCATGGGACGTACGTCGGTTTATCCGCTGTTGGCTTATCTGGGGTCGACTTATCCGCGGGCTCACCCGGCTGCCCCGGATCAGTGCCGATGCGAAGCGTGCTGGTCGGAACATACCAGGAGAGGCGAACACGAATTGTCTGCTCGCCGTGCGGAGCGAGTGAGACGGGGACGTAGATCGACGTTCCGTGCGGCGGCTCGCCTTCGGTCACTGGCGGACGAGGGACGGCTTTGCCGCTCGAGATGTCGCGCCACGCCAGGACGACGTGATCCCACCAGGCGCCGCGGTGCCAGGCATAATTGACCTGCGCCGCGGGATCGTCGACCGCGACGTGGAAGGTGCCGTTCGTGTCGCCTAGGACGAATCCTCCTGGTGTCGCGGCGATCGTTCCGCCCATGAAGCTCCGGCTATTGAAGGAGAACATGGCGGTGAGCGGCTTGGCGGTGCGATTGACGAGCCGGTATTCGAGTGCGGCGACGGGAAGGCTAGAATTGTCCGGATCACCAGGGATGAACGGGCTCCAGCCAGTGACGTGCGCGGTGACGGGGAGGGTGTCATCCGTCAGCGTGACGGTTCCAAAGGGGAACCGCGCCGAGAATTCGGCGTTGGCGAATCGCGGCATGCCATACGATGTGCTGACGTCGCCTTCACCACAGCCGGGACGGCCGTAGATCTTCCATGACGGAACTGGTCCTTCGAGGATGCGTGTCGTGACGCCAGACCAGTCGCGAGGAGCCGCCGTCTCGCCATGGATCGCGAACGCGGCAAAGATGCACGGCTCGTTGAAGATGTCGGGGTGGTTGCGAACAGAGATGTGGGAGAGTGTGCCGATCCCTTCGAGACATACCATTCCGGCGCCGATCCCGCCCATGGGGAAGGCGACGCGGTTGAGATGGTCACCGGCGTAGCGACGCGGGATGCCGAGCATCGGACCGGGTATCCCGGCTGGCTTTGGGGAGGTCGATTGTGGTGTGGGCTTCCCTTCTCCGCTGTCTGGCTCCTCCGCATTTCCTCGGCTGGCATCGAGCGCGCCGAGTGCGCTGGCGACGGCGGTTTGCTTAAAGAAGTCGCGACGAGATGATGGTGCTGCGTGACGAGTCATGTGCAGCTGGGGACAAGACGGAGGAATGGAGACAACGCTGGGATCAGCGGATTGGGGGATCCGTTGTCAATAAAATATCACTCTCGGGATTTGTAAGGGATCAATTCTCCCGTGTTGTGCGGTGCGTGTGACACGATAAACTGGGGGCATGTCTGCTCCCCTTGCCGCGCCGCCCAGCGTGGTCGATGTATCCGCCACTATCCCACCGGCCCAGTTTGCCACGGTGACCGTGCTGCCGACGACACGTCCCCTCGGGGCAAGTCACGCCGCCGCTGGGCACGATGTCACACTCACTCTGTATTTGTCGCAGGACCGCGGCTCGCGCACTTGTATACGCTCATCGAAAACTGTCGACCCCGAGACGTATCTCATCGACATCATGACGCGCCTCCTCGATCATCCCACCAACCGGGTGCACGAGCTCTTACCGCACGCCTGGAAGGTGACACAGACGACCCCAGTCTCGCACGAACAGCACGCGGCCTAAGCTACGTCTTCGGAGTCATCACTGCACGACGCGAAAGTAGATCGCTTACCTTGAAAGCGAGGGATTTCAACCATCCTTGATGGGGACATTAAACCCTTCGAGATTGCGCGAGCCCTGTGTCATAACGTTACTGTTCTTTGGGGGCCGTGCTCCTGCCTAGTCACGCGTTAAAAACGTGCATGGTATTACCATTCACAGGTCGCACTTGCGATGGATGCAATGCCATGAATGATGCAGAGGCCAGTTCCCATGAGGGTCATCACAGCACGCGCCAGACGATCAAGGTATACACCCCAAGCTTCTTCGATCGCACGAAGTATCGCGTTCAGCTGCAGCCTCACGTCTGGTGCCGCCTTAGGATCACGGACGTCCCCATCCCAGGTCAGCATGAGATCACGCGAACATGATGTCCGCCTTGGTCCTGAATCAGGATCGCACATACATGGCGCACCGAGGACTTGCGTATCCTATACGGCATCACTCGCAGAACAAAAGACGTATCAATAGGCACACGGAGTGACATAAACATGAGAAATAAGAAAGGAGAGATTGTATTACTAACCGTGCCAATCTCATCCTTGCCAATATTTTCAATCCTGGGGCAAAGACGATGTCCTGAACGATACGTGTTATCTAGGTGGCTCACCGCACCACGACTTCCGGTGTGAACGTCAGCATCCGGGTTTCGTCTTCTCGGCGGATCGTGACCCGGATCAGCGCTAGACGACGGAATGCCTCATGCAAGAGCGCGGTGTTCGCACGCGTCAGGCGGGTGGCATTCCACGCAAGCAGGACATCCCCGTCCGGAAGCCTTGCCGATAGGCCGGGCCCGCCGAATCGACAGACTCGAGACGGATCCCCATCGAGTCACTCATCGAGTCACTGGGCGCCCACGCCATGCCCACGCGCGTGAGTGGGGGGGGGCGCGATCACTGTATCCGCGGCCACCGGCGTCAAGCGCAGCCGTCGGTTCCGTTGGTCCATCGTCATCGTGAAGTGGCGCAGCGCCCCCCAGCCGATGATCCACCGCTGCAGAAATTCCGAGGGCACGGGGGTAATGGTCACGAGTGGCTGCTGAAACGACACAGCGCCCACGCGGACGCTCCCGTTGAGACGCCCCATGCGTCCTTCTTGCACGCCGAGCGACGGCCCCGTGGCATACCCCGTCACGACCGGCGCATGGACGAACTGCGACTCGGTGACTTGGGACGGCGTCGTGCGGAACGTGCCGGGATCTTGCGTATCGAGGAACGCCATCGCGTGCGTGCCGTTGACCCAACTTTCCATCGTATACCATTGGTGTCCCAACCGCGCGAGCGCCACGATGTCGCGCTGATTGACCGGCGGCAGGGCGCCCCGCGTCAATCGTAGCGTCGCATGCACCGGGTCCAGCGTGAGCAGGAGATCATAGAAGAGATTCAAGCCCAGCAAGCCGCCCAGATCGCTCTCGCCAAACGAGTCGGACACGCCGGTTGCAAACAGCTTGGCTTCCACGTGGCGAAACGTCGCGGCCCCAATGGCCACCGAATCCAAGGTCACCCACTGCGAGCGATCCGCCACGGCGTACCCGAGCGCGCGGGCCACATTGGCGCGCAGGGTGAGCAGGGGCGCGCCCGTTTCGACCGCAAAGCGGAACGGGCCACGGCCGTTGAGCATCAGCAGAACCATCGGCCGGTCCTCCCGGAGGTCGAGCGGCACCTCGACTCGATCCTACGGCAGCGTAATGGCGCTCGGGCGCAGTTCGAGGGGAAAGAAGGAATCCACCGCCGGGAGGGCGAAGGTCGGTTGCGCAGAGTGCTGCGCCCTGCCAACCCCAGGCAGGGCTCCCAGGAGGAGCAGTCTCCCCACGATCGTCGCTCCGGCAATCGCCCAGGTTCGGGCGGACCGGGCGGACCGGACGGACCGGCGCGAATCCACGAACGAAGAAAAGATCATCATAGATGATTGAGGATGATGGGGTGATAATGGGGGAGGGTGTGGTGAGGATGCCCCAGGCATCGCCTCACATCCCCACAGAACGCGGGAGCATGGATCGCTTACCTCTTAGCTACGTCTTCGGCGTCATCATTGCACTACGCAAAAGTCGATCGCTTACCGGGATTGAGAGAGTGTCAGGTCGCGGATCCGGTGCGACGATGGTGACGTGTCAACTCTTCGTCAAGAGGACTCGCGCCGTAGTCAGCGGCGAGCGAGCTGCGCTCCGATCATAGCCCCGACACAAAGCATTTCTATACGGTAAGAAATACATCGTCGTACACGAGATGACGCATTCACGGTGTTGAGTGATTCGGTGGCGCCGCGGGCAAGAACCGCTCGAGCGTCCGCGGCAACGCAGCTCCTTCCAACACATGACCGGACTCTCCATCGAGCGCCACGACCCGTCCGTCCGGACCGACGAGAACCGCCGTCGGAAAACTCCAAATGCGTCCATGCAGATTGACGTACTGCGCGAGGACGTCACCGGATAACGCGTGTGTTGTCGAGGTTTGCATCCAGGTCGCCTTTTTATCGCTCAGAAACGTCTTGAACCAGTTCAACTCAATCCCCACGTCGAGATTCACCCCAAGAACCTCGAGCCCTCGTTCATGATACGTCGCATACGCGGCGGCAATATTGGGAAGTTCGGCAATGCATGGGCCACAGTTGAGCGTCCAGAAGTCCACGAGGACGTACTTGCCATGATAATCCGACAGATGATGGGACACGCTATCGAGCGTCATGAATGACATGTCGGCCAGCGTCACGCCGGTATCAAGAGGAGGGACATACTCCGCCGCGGAGATTCCGCGGAGGGTAAAGGTTCCTTTCTGTTCATCCACTAGCCCTGGGGTGACATAGGTATCGTCGACTTTGAACATCACCGGCACGTCCGTCCTAAATTTATTTTGGTTCTCCGTTTTCGATTGCGGATCGATTGTGCCATCTCCGGTGCAATCCATGGAGTACCAACCGATGGTATTGACTTTTCCCGTGACCGGACTGACATCGAACTGTGCGATCGTAGGTCGTCCGTTGAGCGTGACGTGACCTTGGACTCGCGCGCCCTGGATCAAGAAGCAGCGAAGGTCATCATCCGTGTAATGATAGAACTGTGTGTAGCCACTGAGTTTCGCTGGGCTCATGATGACGTGCACCGGATAGCCACGAAACGCCGTTTTCGGTAACGGGAGCGAGAACGTCGTTGACTCATCGCCCGGTGCGGCTTGAGGCCCCGTGTCCGCCGTGAACATATGCCGATCTGCGTCGGTGAACGATCCCGTCGTGTCGCCGTTGACCTTGGTATACAGCACGGTCGATTGCCCCGGCGTAACGACGAGCATCGCCGACACCCGCGTGTTCAACGGATGTGCGCGGTCGCTATAGTCGGGGAATTGGAACATGCCGACATAGGCGCGAGCGTTCGCCGCGAGTTTACCCGGTAACCGGCGGCGATCGCTCGGCCACGCTGGGACGAACGCACGTATGGCGTACTGACCGCCAACCATATCCCGATCGAGCATTCCGGTATACGAGGCGTTCGGCGCTGTCACGTGAGACGTGGATGCAGAAACTGATGCGGAAACGGACGCAGGCGTTGTCTGTGCAACGATACAGGGCGATGCCGTCGCCACCAGGAATGCGCCAATAGAGAGCGCGTAGCATGCACGATGACCGACACGAGGGAGCAGAGAGCGGAATATGAGTGGAGCCATAGAGGAAATGGAACGAGCGATGATCGCAATTCAGGAGCTCGCCGGATCGCGAATGTCAAGTCGCGAAGGCATTGAAGACGACGATGTTACCTAGAGCTTTGGGAGCGCTGGTGCGGGTAATCCCATGGCGTGCAAGTCATCGTGATGCTCTCGGACAAAGCGAATATCAGCCATGGGTGGTTTAACACCGAGAAAGCCGATGTCTCCCATTGTTCCCCCATCATTGACGATGTGGTGTTCGACGAGCACGTATCGCCAGGACGATTGGATGCGGGCCCAGTACTGCGCGTACCGTTCCGGTGTTAGCCCTGCATGCGCGACGGAACGGGATAGAAGCTGGGTTTGTTCGATATGGGTCCGCATCGTCATGGCCGCCATGGCACTCGAATCGGCCGGCGGTGACGATGAATGCGCGGCGGAGTCCGACACTGCCTTTGGAAATGCGAGGGTGGGATGTACGGCGATTGTGGCGTGCATGTCGCGGTATGTCTTGGCGACTTGCTTGGCAATGACAAGTGTCAGCGAGTCGCGGAGTGAATCTGCGATGGGAGAGGTTTGGCCACTATCAGGGCAACCAGCACACTCGTCAACGTCAGTTATCATTGCGATGTGTGGAGAGTGCGAATATACACGTGGCTGAGGTACTGCGTCTGTCCGGTCGAACGGGGTGATGGCGGCGACGACACACATACCTACGACCTGAAACACATTGAAGAGGTTCATATCAAATCGATCTAAGACATGGGACGCGTACGCTATACCGCGTCGCAAAGCGCGCTGAAGTTGAAATCCTGAACCATCATGGGTGGCACCACGATTGGCAGCAGAGGAAGCCCATCCATCCTGTATAAACGTACGGTGCCAAAGGCCACCCGCTCTGGTACGCCAAGCGCCAGGATCTTGTTGATCATGAGAAATGGCGATTCTTCAAAGCGGAAATTGATCACCGAACTGGTGATCTTCCCATTCTTGATGAAAAAGCATCCATCTCTCGTATTCCCGAGAGCCATTGCGGATCGCCAATCCATGATCGTGGGAAATGGAGAAATCCGATGTACGTAAATTCCTCGCTCACAATTGGCAATCATGTCGGCGATCGAGGTCGTCCCGCCTGACATTTGAAACGACGGTGGCTGCCGCACGGGCGTCACGCCCATTTGCATCGCGGTCCCAGGATCGTAGGACAGCGCCTTCAACACCCCCTTGTCGACCCAGGTCACTTTGCCGCTTGGGGTCCCATCATCGAAAAAGGGATAACTTCCGAAATTGGGATCCGTCGGATCACTCCAGATGGTAAGGCGTGAATCGGCAACGCGTTCATTGAATTTGGTGAGCTTTCCATTGAGCGGAGGCCAATGGCGCAATGGCCCCGCGTCCTCAAAGTTGAATTGCGAACACATCCCTTCTCCAAAGAGCGCGCCAACCGCGGCGGACCCTAGGATGGCCGTATAGCGTCCAGGCTCAACGCGGACTGGATTTCGGCCGCGTGCGGCCATATCGATCGCGTCCGCGATGACACGCTCCGGGTGGAGTACTGCCCAATTCCGCGAAGCCTGGCCACTCCATCCTGAAGCCTTGCCATCTGCCGTATGCACACTCGCAGTCACTTCGCTATCCGTATCTTCGCCCCAGGCTATTTTTCCAAGTGGATGAAAGCATAAAGCAGCTTGCCCCACAATCATGATGGTCGCGGCACACGTGTATCCAGACGGCTGCATGGCACGGACAAGCGATGCCGTTATTTCCTGATTCGATGTGACAAGCGCCTCGTACGTGGCAGGATGCCAGAGTGATACCGGGAGATATGTTTGCGGCCCTGCGGACACGCGCCATGCAGCGTCGAGCTCTTCTGGCGCATCCTCCAGCCGGAGCGATGGAGCGGCATGCGCTTCAACTTGCCGAATCAACGTGCGGAGCGTCGGCAGATCCCGAACCGTGGTATCGACGCCAAAATCGATGGCACTTCCAACATTGGTGTGAAAGGTCAAATGAAACCGGTCGACGATTGCCGACGTCACGTGCGTGTTATTGGTGACTCGTACGATACGAAATACACGATGCTTGAGGGTAATCCCATGCCATGGGATGAGTCCGCGAGACTGAAGGTTCAACGTAGCCCGGGCCAACGCCAGCGCTTCCTCACGTGTGATCACACGACGCTCCGCCGTTGCAGGAGTCGTGGCCTTACCTGAGACATACTCATGTGCGGAGCCCGCCCGACGACGGAGGAACTCTGTGGCAATGCGATTGTCAGACAAAGAGGACATAGAATTCAGACAGGAGAGACACGAGATTCAATGTTGTTTCGAGGCGCCGCTACGACACGATATGGCAATTCGTCACGGAGATATGGACCTGAGGCCACCTTTAGGTCGTGACGATGTTGACGTCTTTGAACACGACAGCCGGCGCGTGCACGGCACACAGCGAGACGCTTGGTGGGAGTCCCCACCAATGCCGCCCGTCCCCGCCACCACACTATCGATGCCTCCAAGCGCGATGACGCTACGTAGTAGCTTTTTGGTGGAGAATTCCAGCCGCGCGTTGGAAATGTGCCGTACGATGTGTCCGCGTTGCACCTCGAATATCATCGCTGGGGCAATGACGCCCCCAGCCCCTTGCTGATCGATGACGTGGCGCCCCCCGCGAACGACATATCCATTATCGACAGTTCGAATGAGATCTGTTAACGACGTTTTGGTATCTGGTGGACGTACGGATAATGTACCTGGACGAGGGATCGGCAGCGATCCGACGTCGGCCGCGAACGACACCCCAAGCGCCACGGTTGGATGGTTGTTTGAAGTATCCACCTGGGCAACGTGTCCACGCGTTCCCAGATATCGCCGTACAATGCCCTGCTCGATCAGCGGCGTCGTATGCGTTTCAACACCTTCGTCGTCCCACCGCATCGCCCCATAGGCCGGAACCTCCGCCTCGACCCACAAGTTGACGAGCGGCGAAAACAAGGGTTGTCCAATGACGGACTCTGGCGGCGCCAGCACGCTCGTCCCTTCACCGTCTTGCTCCTCGCCGAGTACCCGATTGAGCGTCAGCGCGGAAACGACCGTCCGGGAGAGCATCCCCGCAAACGTCTCTCCGTCGAGGATGACCGTTCTGCGACCCACCTCTGCGAGTCCGGGAGGATATTGCCCCAACGCGACGAGATCGTCGACGGCCGCCTCCATGCGTGAGTGGAATGCATCGCCGAGCACCGATTCTACACCGGCAGTCTGGGGCGTGAAGCCAGGCACAGACATGAAATTTGCAGGACCGGGCCGCCATGGACTATACGCCGTCATGGCGTTCTGATTGACCGACGTCGATCGCTGCGTCACGAGCGAGCCATCAGACGAAGCATACACGCGGGCGTCGGTCTTCCAACTGAACCCACCATAGATCATCGTGTGAAGACGCCTCATACGGGTCGTGATCCCGTGCGCGATCACCACGTGGTCGTCCGGTGAAATCGCAAAAGGATCGATCTCCATCGAGGAGGCCCAATCACCACGAACCACGGGCGTCGGGGCCAGGGGCGGTGCGGGTTTCCCCATCTGTGATTGTTCGCGTGCTACCGTAACTGCCGTTTGGGCAGCCTGAACAACGCCGTCACGGGTTGGATCGGCTGCCCCTACACAGGCTTCACGCCCATTCACCCGCACGCGAATCCCATAACCAAATGTTCGATAGAGACTGCTCCCATAGTATGCACCACCTTGGTATTCCCGAAGATCACTGACGCGAATATCCGCGAACTCGGCACCAGCGTGCGTTGCGGCTTCGATTGCCTCGGTCGCCAGGGTTCGCAATTCTTCTGGAGTGAGTACAGGAGGAGCAAACGACTCAACAGCTCGTCGAGACTGTGATGGTACAGCCCACATACGACGCGGAATACCCATTGCCATACCAGCGGCGGCGACAGTCGTCCGCACCAACAAATCGCGACGGCTGAACGAACGAAGATCGAAGCGAGAATGCACGTGTCTAAAAGTCTAGGAAATGTGATCCGACACTTTGGAAGCTCTGTTGCGCCCGTTATGGTGCACTGGTCTGGCTTGCATGATTTGCTTGTTCACGCACCAACAAAGTCACGACTTTGTGTAGTCGCTCCTTGACGATCGGCGCGAAGCCACCTCCCCAATAACGCACTATTCCTTTCCCGTCCACGACAGCAAATGTTGGACAGCCTCTAAAAAAATAGGCGTCTTTGGTCGACGAATTCTCCGGGAGCATCCCACCATCCGGTGTACTCACCTTCTTCCCGGCCCAGATCGTGATGGGAAAGGTGATTTTTTGATACTCCACCCAATATTTTCGGAGATGCTCGGCTTCGACGTCAGGCTCGACGAGCGCATTGCCCCAGCTTCCAGTCGTCGTCGTGTAGTATTGCGCGTCAACCCCATGCGGAAAGTCGCGGAGCATACGCTGCATTTCTTTGGCAGCCGGCGGCCCCTCAGGACATCCGAAAAAGCCATACTCGATGATGTGAATCATCCCATCGTCGAGTGTCCGCATACGGGCGGCAGTTCCTGTCGTTTGCGCAAGCTCGGGTGGAGCGGCCTGCGTTGGAACGGCTTGGTTGTACCAGTGCGTGGCGACGATTGGCGCTGCCTTCGTTCCATAGAGCGAAACTACGGCAATCATCTCTTGTAGCTGTTGATGCGTTTGGCGTTCCAAGAGCCGCAACATCGTATCTCGCGTTGCCTCCGCGGGAGAAAGTACGATGGCACGATTCAGTAGCCTTACCAGCGAATCCAGGGCGGCGCGGCCGTTCGGTTGCCCGGAAAGCAGGGCGACAAATCCAAAGTGATCAACGCTGAACTTCTGATAGAGCTTGCCCGATTCAGTCACCATGCGAGCCCGAATCTCGTACGAAGGGATGGCGGCTAAAATGGCATAGGCCTCCCACCCATCGCGAAGCGCTTGGGCAATATCGTTGTTGAACCACGCGACATTCATGAAGGCCGTATAGGCACCCACGCGTGCCGCTCCCGCGGTATCGGACGAAACACCAGGAGGAACCCTCGCGAGCTTTTCTGCATAGTGCCGGGCAAGTCGTACAGCTTCAGGCGATGGTATTGTGTCGCCTCCGGACTCCATGAGCCCTGAAATGGTGGACCTCAAAATCCAGACACGCTCTTCCTCAGAATGTGGCGGTGTCGACAACAAGGATGTCACTCGTTGCTCGACCGCCGCTAAATCCCCGGCTCGTGCCTCCAATGCCAGCATGGAAACCTGCTGAAACCGCGTGATCGGTTTTGCACGTAGCTCAGCGACCCAGTGCCGGGCCAACGAGTCCATCATGGTTCGCACTGAGTCATGTCGCATGACCATGTGGCCATGGATTGCCAGATGCCAACTATGACCGGAATCTGGTCCTCCAACCAGATCGACAATCTCCGCATATGCGGATGGCGTGACACTGGTGGTGGGAAGTGTAACGTATGTTGGTACGGAATCTTGCGCGTGCAGTATCGGGGTTAGAATGCACGCGAAGATTCCGGTGAAGCATTTTAGGAAAGATGCGCGCAATCGTCCACGAAGGGAAATATGTTTCATGACTCACCAACGAATGCGGAGACCGGCTTTGGACTGCCGGCCAATGACGGTCGACGAAGATCCTTCATCAAAGCGGTAAGAGTTCGTCAAATTCTGGACCTGGACAATTCCTTCTGCATGCGCAGACACTCGGTGTGTCACATTGAGATCGGCGAGCGCATAGCCTGGAGTGGGTAACTTTAAATTTCCGCCGAATGTCGGACACGCCAATGTGAGTCGTTTACTACCACTACAGCCGAGAATCCCTTTTGGATCACCGTATTTATAAATGCTTCCCTGCCCCTGCCAATTGATGGCGACGCTTGTCCTAGCGTGCGCATATTGTAAACTCCCCGCGAACGTATGTTCTGGACTACCGAGAAATGACGCTCCGCGCACAATATTCGGGAAAAGCCGCTGATATTTCGGAGTGACACCGAGAACTCGACTTCTATTCCATGAATACGTCCCCGTCGCCGTGAACGAACCAAGGTTCCAGGATCCTTGCATTGACATTCCCGAGTTACGAATATCAGCGACATTCAAATTTTGGTTTATCACATGCCAGTAACCACAGGGATAACAGTTATGAGGATCGTATCCTCCAAAAAGATCACGAGCCGGAATGATTGTTTCGACGCTGTCGACTCCCACAGAGAAGATGATATTATTGACGGTCTGGTTGTACCACGTCACTGACAACGATCCTTGCGTGCCTAGGTATGCGTCGAATCCTCCCTCACCACCACGTTGATGCGATGGAAGCAGGTTCAAATTGGCTAACTTGATCGGGATGTCGTACCCAAAACCATGTTTGTAAAACTCACACACGGTAATATCCCACTGACACACCGTCTGGCCTTGTGTTTGTCCGGCACCTGGAGTTTGTGTCGCCGTTCCGTAGCTCGCGCGAATCTTGGCAGTCACCGCCCCCATTTCTCTGGTCACCGCGATGCCGTATCGTGGGGTCAAGTTCGGATTGACATCATTCCCATAGTTAGGATTCCACTCTGCTCGCACGCCATACGTAAAGAAGATTTGATCGAAAGCACCGATTTGCCCCTGTAGGAACGCTCCGCGACTGTGCGTCAGTTGACGAGAGAAATTGCTACTCAACCCGAAACCCACAAACGTCGTGCCTGCATATTGTAGCCCCGACGATGTACTATGCCATCCGTCAGCGCCCGCAGTTACGACGCTCCGCAACGCAGGAGTCAGAGCCCCCTGCACCGTCGTCGTATACGCGACATTAGACAAGTTTGTGAGATTCTGAGCGTACTGTTTCAGGGTGTCGCTCCCCCCGAATTGATACCGTTTTCCGCCAACAAACTTGCTATCCATGGCATCAGACCCGAGACTCACGGTTTGCGTCCACCACGATGTTGGGGCGAGCGACACTTGTAACGACTGTGTTTGTCCCTGGCTCGTGTAATTGTCGTGAACAAGAATCGCGGGGAAGTATCCAATGATTCCCCGTTCCCATAAATCAACCGTAGACTGCCCTGGATCTCCGTTCTCCCAATTAGTGCCGAGTGTGCGACGCAAGCTGCCGTTCAGTGTCAGTATTCCTCGTTCGATCCGGATACCGCCGTACCCACTCGTCGTCGCTTGGTGCACAGCAGGAGTCCATGGTCCCATATACGTCCACGATCCACCCACATTGTACGAAATGATCCCTTGTGTTTCGGTGAGCTCCGCAGAATAATCGTGCTGTGATGTGTATGCTGAACGATAGTTATTCTGGATGAGGCCACTTCTCAATGTCAGTGTAATCTGCGGCCGCGGACTTCCTCGCTTTGTGAAGATCTGCATGACGCCGTTCACGGCATTCGCGCCATAGATCGTCGATGCTTGCGGGCCAGGAATGATTTCGATCCGTTCGATGCTTCGAGGGTCAATGAGCCCAAGATAGGATGGATCGGCGAGTTCGACACCATCGACATACGTTTTGATGGGCTTGTCGACGAATTGATTCCTTACAAAATATTGATTGACCGTAGTCGATCCCCGAGACTCCATTACGACTTTCCCCGGACGAATCCCACTCGACCCTTGATTCTGTGCCCACAACCCCGGAACGTCTCCTCGAAATAGCTGATCGATATGTGTGATTCCACGTTGCTCCAGCTCTTTCGCTGTAATGACGGTAATCGCATTCGGCACCCCTTTCAATTCCGTTGGAACAACAGTCCCAGTGACAACCACCTGATCCAATTGCCGGACACTCGTCTCCAACGCGACATCCGCCATGACCGTTTCATTGTCCTGGACATCAACCGCGTGCGTCGACGCAACGTATCCCAACATTTTGACCGTCAACCGATGCGTCCCCGTCCCCACCTTCGAGAACCGATAACGTCCTTCCGCATCCGTGACTTGCCCCCGCTTCGCACCATCCAGAGCGACATTTGCGCCACGCACTGGACGCTTGGTTTTGGCATCAATAACAACTCCCGTCACCGCCCCCTCAGCATCTTGGCTATTCGCCCCGACGGAAAACACCACACTTCCAGCCGCAATCTCCGCCCGAAGTCCCGTCCCGCCCAACGCACGCGCAAACGCATCCTCGGCCGACATTCCCCGAACATGCATCGTCACCTGCTTGGTACGTTCTTTGACCGCGTTGCCAAAAAAGAGTCGTAATCCAGCTTGTTTGGCGATGGTTCGGAGTGCCTGATCCAGCGGGACCTGATCAATGTCGACAGTCACCGTCGTGATACGCGCGGGTGCTTCCGCTGTCTGGCCAACGGCGACAGTCTGTGCGGGAAGACGGAAGCTCCCAGCCACAGAGGCCATACCGACAGCCAAGACAAACGATCGAACCGTGTGAACCGTGTCACTTACCATAGTCTTTCTCCACAGGTTGGAATTGACGAGGTAGTCGTCGGGTGGGTGACGCCGACGTCGGAGAGGATGAGCCACGGCCCGGGAGGAGCACGTACGTCTCGTCACGCCGCGTATAATGCGCATTCGTGGCTTTCCCGATCAGCTCGAGCACTTGTGGCAACGATTGTTCGGTGAGCGACACTTCCATGGTCATCTGCTCATTCGCGAGCACCGTATCGTCGACTTGAATCGACGTCCCATATTCCCGGACCAATGCGGGGAGCACGTCCCGAAGCCGTATGTTGTTGAACACGAGCAGGCCGTGCGTCCACGCGATGTACTCGTTCACGGCCACGTTCGGCGTTACGGTGACGCCGGAATCGGTAACGCGCGCGAGCATGCGTGCGCTGACCACCGTCGGAACGTCGTGCATTGCCACGCTTCGCACCGCACGCAATGACACTTTGCCGTCCGTCACCATGATCTGGCTACTCGTCTCATTCGCGTATTGACGAACCGCGAATCGAGTCCCGAGCACCTGAACGAGCGAATTCTTCGTCCGCACGACAAACGGATGCCCCGCGTGCGGCGACACCGAGAAGTACGCCTCACCCGAGACATCGATCGCTGATGGAGTAACCGCGAGTACGGTCGACGGCGCCAGCGTGGCGATCGACCCATCGGCGAGCTGAATCGTCGAACGTTGGCCGACACCACTCTTATAGAAGTGAGGCCGTGTCATAGGAATACCATGCACGCCGAACACACTGAAGACGGCAAAGATGACAGCCGCCCCGGCGATGGCACTAACGGCTGAAATGAAAGACCATCGCCGAACGATCGTTCCGTTTTGCGGTTTCCAAGATGGAAGAGCGCGGGTTGTCTCCTGCGCTGTTGACGCCGCGTTTTCCCACAACACCGCTAACTCACTCGTCGTGTCCCACCCTCCCCTGAGTGCGGCCTGGGCAGAACGCCGCGCGTCGAGCAATGGCTCGGCGAGCACATCGGGCCGCGGCTCCTCATTCGGGAAACGATCGTCGAAGGATGTCACATTGGGTAGACGACGCCGCGCGCCGAAACCCCACCTCGCGATTTATCGGTTCGTGATTTATCGGTTCGTGTCGCGGGACGGCGGCGCGAGATCGGCCAGCATGACCGCCAACTGTTGAAGCGCACGTGCCCGGGCCCGCTCGACCCCTTTGATACTGATTCCGGCCGTCTGCGCGGTCTCCGCGTAGGACAACCCACTCCACCAGAGCCGGAAGACAATTCCGGTTTTTCCAGGAAGGGCGACGACCGCGGCATTGATCCGTGCGGCAACGTCGTCCGAGTCCCCAATCACGGTATATGGAGCGTCGCCATACGATTCCGTAACAGCGATGGCTTCACGCGTACGCAGGCGAAGCTCCGACTTGATCGCATCACGCGCGGCGTTGTAGGCGGCTGAGGCGAGGTAGGTACGAATGGGGCCGAGTGGGACGAAGGTGTGGCGGCGACGCCAGACACGGAGCATGACGTCCTGAACGACGTCACGAGCACGCTCCGGAGAACGGAGAACAGCAACGGCGACGGCGTAGAGATGCGGGGTATGGGCGATGAACAGCGTCTCGAATGCCTGCCGTGCGTCGGCCTCGTCCCGGGCATGTAGCACCGCGAGCAACGTCGCGTCGTCAGGCGTCGCATCGAGCGCCGGCCTTCTTGGCGTGGGTGAGCTCGAACTGGCTCGCGGAGATGCTGATTGGCTATCCTCACGATGTGCAGCGAGAAGCTGTGCCAGCCAAGGGTGCGCCATGTCACAATTAATGCGTCATGGCGCTGGGTTCGGCAAGAGGATTTTTGGAAAGATCGGTTGTATTCGTTGCAGCATAGGCCTCTGCCGTTACAACATAGGCTCTGGCTGTTACGCGATGGACTTAAACCGTTACCATCTACCTCCGAAAGAACTGCGCCCCCATACTGACGATGAGCCCAAGCATCGTCGTAAAGATGGCGAGGAACTGCCACCCCATCCGCGTGGTCATCTCAGAGAACTGTTGCGCGATTTTTGTATCTTGTTCCGAGAGTCGTAGCGAAATCTCCGAAAATCGCTGCGTAATCATTGTGTCCTGCTGTGCCAGTTGACGTACGATCAAGGCATCCTGCTCTGCAAGCTGCCGAGCAATCTTACCGTCCTGTTCGGCAAACATGGTGTGGATTTCCGACCGAAGCCGCTGATAATTGGCGTCGTTTAGCTCGCGAAGCTGCACTCGTGCATTGTCATCCATCGTATTGAACCATTCCGCGAGTTCGTTGGTGAGCTCGTCACCGAACTGATCGTAGAATCGGCGCGAGAGTTTAGCGATTACAGGCATTGTACGTGCTCTATCAGAGGAGCGTACAATGTAAAGCTAAACTCTCCAATCCGACCGGTCAAATTTCGACGGGCGGTGTCAAATCATTGCGCTGTCAGCAGCAACTGGACCGTAAAAAAACACACCGTTGTTTTTCTATCGAAACAACGTCACACTGCATCCACCAACGCACTGAAGTTGAAATCCCGCACCATCAACGCCGGCACCACCATCGGGCGCCTCGGCCACTCGTAAAACTCCGAAAACCAATCCTGATGCGCTCGTACCTTCTCCACCTCCGTCCACGGCGAAAACCCGAACGCCGCGCGGTGCGACGGCCCCATCGCGATGATGTTGTTCAACACGAAGAACGGCGACGTCGTGAACCGGAAGTTCTTCACCGGACGGTCGATCTTCCCATGCTTGATGAAGAAACAGCCATCGCGTGTCACACCGGTCATCATTCCCGAGAACCAATCGGAGACTTCGAGTCCGGAGAATCGGTTGACATAAATCCCTTCATCACATTGCGCGATCATCGCCTCGACTGTCGTGTCACCGCCGTGTAACCGGAACCCATACGGTATGTCGGCATACGCTTTTCCATGGAGCAATGAGCCGACGCCATACGCCAACGTCTTGAGCGTACGGTCCGCGACCCACGTAATTGGGTTGCACACGTATCCCTTCCAGAACCACAGGCGAAACCCCGCTTCCGGATCGGTCGGGTCAGTCGTGATGGTGATCCGTGGATCGAACAATCGCTCCTTGAACCGGCTCCCACGTTCTTGCCCACGCACCTTGGAAAATCCCGTGTCGCCTTCGTCACTCGCTCCCCCATCGAAGTGCAAGGCGAAGAATCGCATCAATTGCACGACGGCGGCGGGGCCCAAAATTGCCGTCCGACGCCCCGGCTCGACCGCACTGGGACGTAACGCACGACGTGCCGTCTCCGCGGCGTCGGTGGCAATGCGGGTTGGATCCACCGTGGACCAGTCTCGTGTCGCGACACCACTCCATCCGGTGCTCGTCACGTCGTTGGGGCGCGCGGTGACATTTACCTCACAATCGGTCTCTTCAGAAAATGCGGAGATCCCCGATTCCGTCAACACTGCCTCCGATCGCGCCATTACCCCAACGAATCCGGAGGCATCGAGCCGTGCGTTGCGAACCGTGTCGACGATCGGTTTGACCGACGTTTCACGTGCCGATTCGAGTGCGCCGACTGTGGACGGATACCACAACTTCGTGGCGGGATATGTATCTTGCTCATCCCGCTCGTGCACCATACGTTGATCGTTCCACCCGACCATGTCGCGCGTGACGCTGTCGACGCGTTGTACGAGCTCATGCAATGACTTATCATCAGTCTGATTGGTCTGGAACAGCATGAGTCCGGCGAACGGGTTTACCGATTCAGCGCGCAGCGAAACCTGCAGTCGCTCCCCTTCTTCGACACCACGAACAGTATTGGAAGCAAGTTGTGTCACACTTTTCACGGTGTGACTGATCTGCACGATGGCGATCTTAGCGGACGTCAGCGACATGATGTCGTGCGACAAGCTCAGCGCTTGCTCGCGCGTGATCACGGGGCGTGCCCCGCCTTCTACCCGGTCGCGGAATGGCGGAATATACAGACGGCGTGGTGCTCTCATACGCCCACCTTGAGCTGCATCTCGATGAGATTCACTTGCGTGAACAACGCAGCTGGGGCCGTGGCGCTGTGCTGCACTTCGACCCACGGCATTCCTTTCGACGTGTAGACGTCGGACTGGCACACGGTATCCACACCACCGACCGCGGCCAACGATTTGAGGAAGGGCGCGGTACTGAATTGCAGTCCCATGTCACGTATCCGCCCAACGATCTTGCCGCGTGACACTTCGAACAATCCTCCGTATTCCGAATCCATGCTTCCCGAGCTGAGTTGTTGATCCGGCGACACCGAACCACTTTTGAGAGCGACGATGCCGCGCGGTAAATCTTTGTAGAGATCCTCGAAGGAAACGTTCGACTGGCTTGGCGTCATCGTCACATGCGGTGGCTGCACCACGACCGTACGGTCCGCTTCGACGGACAACGCGCAACCGTTGGAGCGCACCGGTTGGCCGTGTTTAGCGTACCAATCCGACATGGCGCTCACCGTCCGTCCGCTGGTGTGAAAATCCGTCAGGATGCCATCACGAATGACGGTGTGCTCCTGCGGAACGTTCCCTTCATCGTCCCATTGCACGGCGGAGACGGATGGCACGGCACGTCCACCTTTCAATGTGAGCGCCTTCCCCGCGACTTGCGTTCCCAGTTGCTCGAGTGTCATCCGGCTCGTCCCCGCCGTCTCAGGATCCTGACCGAGTACACGATCCAATTCGAGCGATGGACCAACGAGTGTTCCCAACAGGCTTCCCATGATGTTTCCATCGAGCACGATGGGATAGCGACCAACATCGATTTGTCTCGATGGGAGACGCACGAGCCGCGCAGATTCTTCCGCCGCCTGCTTCGCTTGATCGAGGAGCTCAGGGACCGCGAGCGTTTCGTATCCGCCGCTCGACAAGCGAAGTAACGGCACAGGAGCCTTCAGTTGGCTTCGTCCGAAAATTACCTCGATGTGCGTCACCGGCATCGCGCGATACAACTCCTGTGTGACGAGCGACCCCGTGGTCGCCGCAAAGACGCGCGTTTCTCGGATCCACTCTGCTTCGAACATTCCTAGTGCCCCTGGCGTCCGCTCGACTTCGATCTGAACTGCACTCTGCAGCTCCTCCTGTTGCTCGATGGGAACAGTAAAGGGATCGACCTTGACCGGCGAGCGCCACGTTCCGGTAACAACAGGGGCTGGAACCCATTCGGGAATCACCGACGATGCGGAGATCGCTTTGGTCAAGATGGCCACCGTACGGGCACTGCCGACGGCAGCCTTCGCACATTGCGTGACAGCGTCGGGCGTGGCGGTACGCCCGTACGAAAAACTCCAGCATCCATCGACGAGCGCGCGCACGCCGTACATGAACTCGCTATACAATAAAATGCGCCCGCTCCTGAGAACGAGCCGATGCTGCTCGCTGACGCGGACGTCGGCATATGTCGCGCCGGCGCTACGCGCGGCATCGACGGCACGTGTTGCCAACGCTTGCAGTTGATCGGCCATCACGGTCTCGCAAAGAAACGCCGCGGCCGGGCGTGGTGTGTGCGAAGGAATGAGGATCGGCGCTTCGGCGGACATGCGACGTGCGCCGAGTAACGCACCGGCAACTCCCGCAGAGCTCGAAGCGAGGAAGGCGCGGCGTGAATAGCCGTGAGAGGAATCGGAAGATCGCATTGTGGTTACATCGCCGCTGAAGCGGTCACCGACTCTTTCTGGAGATACTCGACAATTGTCGCGAGATTCTCCTCCAAGTCACGATTGTATCCCGCGAAGACGCGACGGATCACGCCGTGTCCGTCGATGACATAGAACGTCGGCTTTCCGGTTTGTGGATAGTTGCCGGCGTGCCAGGTTGGCGTCGTGATCACTGCGGCATTGCCGTCGTCAATGGTTGTGACGTGGCCGCTCGCCATCGCGATGCCGATCGGGAAAGTGGCGCCAAGAGTTTTCACGAAATGGTCGGCGAGATGCTCCGCCTCGACGTGTGGCGGGACGATCCGATTCCCCCAAATACCCATCCCAGCAGTCATGAAGTTGACTTCGACCCCTGGGTACTTCTGGTGCAAGCGCTCCATTCCCGCAACCGCGGCCATGCACGGGGCGCACGTGAAGGAGCCGATCTCCACGATACGCACCTTTCCATCATTCACCGCCACCGATTGCGAATCACGGCTCGTACCGCGATTGACCCAATAGTTGGCGATCAACGGCGTGCCCGGCTCTCCGACACGCTCGGAGAGCTCGATCTGTCCCTGCATGATCTCGCTGTAATACTTCGAGATCCACACGAAGGTCGAATCGTGCGCCACCAGCTCGGGAGGCGCCGCGGTCGCGGCGGCCAACGTCACGTTCATCGCGTGAATCCTCTGCCGCCCGTTGGGACGGCCGCTCATCGCGTCGACGACGGCCGCGTATGACAGACTGATCCCTGGGTAGTACATCACCTCCCCCCGTTCGTCGAACGGGATCTGCGAAACCCGATCGAACGCCCCCGTACCAATGCGGATGATGTCGTCGCGTTTGCCGAGGCGATAGTACGTATAGATCAAGGGCTGGCGCGCGCCGAACTGCCAGAATGCCGCCTCCTTCCCCAGCGCATCCAACTGCGTCAAATAGCGTTCGGCGATCGGGAGCCGCGTGGGGTAGTCCGAGCTCGAGAACGCGGCAACCGCCATTTGCAGCGTGTACGCGCGATCGGCAAGTGACAAATCGTGCGAGGCCAACCGCGCGTTGATTTGCTCCTCCGCAACCGACTCATGATGCGCGGCGACGGACATGACGCCGTACGGATCGATCTGAATCCCGCGAATGGGCGCGTGCTGCAGTATCGTCACCCACTCCTGCGCATGTCGTTCCTCCAGGACACGCAAGGAATCTTTGGGATACCGCATCGCGGTGACTTGCGGCACTGCCGCGTCCGTAGCGCGCTCGTTTTGGCGTCCCCAATCGACCATCGCCTCGACCGCCGTCGGTGTCAACTGCGGAGGGCGTTCACCACGATAGGCAATCTCTGGAGTGGTGATTTGGGCGAGCGTCGGTGTAGCGCCCCCGATCAGGCACGCTCCCATCACGAGGAACCGTGCGTTCAGACTGACGTTCAGACTGACGTTCATGTTGAATCGAAACATCGTTGTGAAGTGCAAAAAGGTGAGTCCGTATTGCGCGCTACCCTGTGCTCCTGTGTGCTACTGCGTACTACAACCGAATCCGAAGACCCAATCGACTCTGCCGTCCCATCGTCGCGTAGGTGGCGTCGTAATCGTTTTGGTAGACGTTGTTCAGGTTCTGAACTTGGACGACCCCTTCGATCGCTCGCACGAGGCGGTACGTCGCCGACAGATCGGCGAGAGTGTACGGCTCGTTGAATCCGAGATTGCCGTACTGGTCCGTCGTGACATTGTACCGTTCGCCGGGGATGCGAATGCTCCCGTTGAGATGTCGCAGGACGAACGCACTGTTGTTGTTGAAGCCCGCGAGCTCGCCAATTCCCGAGATGTTGAGCGCGACCGTCGCACGCGCATGCGCATAGGTAATCCCCAGTGCCCACGTATGTTCGGGGAGATAACGGAACGACGCCCCAGGCTGCCAGAACGGGTATCGATTGGCCGGGAACCGGAACCGATAGCGCGGATCTATCCCGAGCACGCGACTCTTCGTCCAGCTATATGTCCCCTTGGTCGTCAGCGGTCCAATCGCTGTGGTGCCCTGAAGCTCCCATCCTTGGTTGCGGATGCTGCCGATGTTGAGGTTCTCATATTGGTTCATGTATCCGTAGCCGTCTGATCCCAGGAAATTGTAGGCGCCGGGATGCATGACGTTGGACCGTACGCTATCGACCAGCGTTTGAGTGATGAGCGCGTCGACCGTCTGGTTATATCGCGTCACGGTCAACGAGGCGCGCGTTCCCAGGTACAGATCGATGCCACCTTCACCACCTTGTTGATATTCAGGGGCGAGCGCCGAGTTAGCGATGACGCGGTTAAACTTTCCATAGTACGGCTCGAAAAAGCTCGCGAACGATCCGTAGACTTCCTCCACGGTCCGTGCGCGCTTGGCAGTGGGTGACGGTGGACGCGTAGAGCGTCCATAGCTCAGACGGGCCTTCGCGGTCACCGGTCCAATGTCTTGCGCGTACGATACGCCATACCGCGGCGCAAAGTTCGGTTCGGCCGATTTTCCAAAGTCAGGATTCCATTCGGCACGCGCACCGTACGTGAAGAACAGTTTGTCCAGGAACCCGACCTGCGTTTGCACGAACGCGCCTCGATTGTGACCAGGCTGGCGCGACACGTATGGAGAGCCATCCAACGTCCCACTCAACGTTTGTGGCGTCGCGACGAGGACACTCGACACCGATTGCCAGCCATCGACGCCCGCGGTCACGGTCAGATGCGCCATCGTCGTTACCGGAACATTGGCAGTGGTGCTGTATCGCAGTGAGCGCCGTTCAGTATTGACTTGCTCGAAGTCGAGCGACGTATCGTACGGCGCAAAATGCGCCGGTTGACCTCGCACTTCTTCGTTGGCCTGATCCTGTCCCCACACGAGCTCGTGCGACCACCACCCGAAGGGCGCATAGCCGAGCGAGCTTCCGAGCGTCTGTCCTTCGAGCGTGGACAGCCTCGCGCTGCCGTTCGGCGGAAAGCCCTGCGGACTGTACCATCCGGTGGATTGGTAATACGCGTTCGTCGCGAAGATGTCGCCGTGCCGTTGGTTCTGCGTCATCCCACGACGCAGCGAGAAATCGCCGTTCACCCGCCCGGCCGGGGTCGGCAGCTCGATCCGTCCGCCGCCGAATCCGCTCAACCGGCTCGATTGCATCGCCGGTGTCCACGCGCCGACGTAGTTCCACGACCCGCCGGCGTTGTACGACACACGCCCTTCGACGCCGCTCAATTGCGCGTCATCGTCATGTTGCGGTGTGATCGCGCTGCTATAGTCGCTCTGTACCAATCCCGATGACAAATTCATCATCAGTTGCGGACGGCTACTCGCCCCACGTTTCGTGAAGATTTGCATGACACCGTTGAGCGCGTTCGAGCCATAGATGGTCGATGCCTGCGGCCCAGTGAGAATCTCGATCCGCTCGATGCTCGTTGGATCGATTTGGGAGAGATACAGGGGATTGGCGAGCTCGACCCCGTCGACGTACGTCTTGATCGGATTCGTGCCCGTCTCCCCATTCAAGTCGTTGCCGACCCCGGCGCTCAAGCTGGACAACGCCGTGGCACCCCGGGAGAACATCGTGACCTGCCCGAGCGGATTCCCGGAGTTGATGTTTGCCGCGAACATCCCCGGCACACCCCCGCGGAAGAGTTGCTGAATCTGGGTGATCCCGCGTTGCTCGATGTCTTTCGCGGTGATGACCGTCATGGCGTTCGGGATCGCCTTGATCTCGGTTGGAATCACCGTTCCGGTCACGACGACTTGCTCCAACTGATTCGTGCTCTGCGCCAGCACGATGGAGACGGTCGCTATCTCGCCATCGGTGACGGTGACGGTCTTCACGAGACGCTCGTATCCGATCCGGCGAAAGCGAACGGAGTGTGATCCTGCGGAAACGTTCGACAAGCGAAAGGTGCCATCCTCGCGCGTGACAACACCGTTCTTCGCGTCATCCAATGATACGGTGACGTCGCGGAGCGGCGCCTTGGTCTGCGCGTTGAGCACGGTACCGGTGATTCCCCCTTGCACGATCGCCGCGCCGTCGGGATTCGTCTTGATCGTTACCAGATCGTCGCTCAGCGCTTCCGCGCGGAGATTCGTGTTCCGCAACACGCGATCGAACGCCACGCCGAGCGGCAAATTCGTTACGTGGAGGGTGACGACGGACGAATCGTCATCGAGCACTTGTGCTTGATACGACAAACGGACGTTGGCGCTCGACGCGATCATCTTGACCGCACGCTTCAAGGGGACACGATCCAACGCGATCGTCACGGTTTTGGTCATGACCGTGGGCACGGTGGCCGATTGCCCTGTCGCGACGCTCTCCGGCGCGGATTGCGCGACCGCTGATTGAACCGCGGCAAATGGCATGGCCAGCGGTACGAACGCGACCGCGAGCGAGCGAGCCACAGCATTCCGACTCTTGACACACTTCATCGTCCTACCTCCCTCAGAGGGTTGAAGACATCCGTGCGCGACCGTTGATGCGGCCGTTTGACATTCTGGTGCGGCGTCAACGTGACCGTGTAGCCGTCGAAGGCGAGGTCGACGTCGAGAGTTCCCTTGAGCGCCGTGAACATGTCCGTGGCATCACCTACTTTGAGCACGACGGACACTCGACGCGTAGAAAGCAATGAATCCTGGAGCACGAAGCGGTAGCCATACCACTTCTCGACGGTTGTGAGCAGCGCTAGCACGCGCTCTTCGTCGAAAACGAGGCGTCCGTTCGGCCAGTCGGTATAACTGTGAATGTCGGCACTCGTCGACGTCGTCGCGCTCGAATCGGACGCAATCGCCGTCGCGCCCGCGAAGACGGTCACAGCACCGCGACGTCCACCAACGACGACACGCCCCGAAACGACGGTGACTCTCGCTGGTGCCGCGGGATTATCATACGTGACGCCGAACGACGTCCCCAACACACGCGTCGACACGGATCCGGTGCGCACGACGAATGGCGCGCCAGTCGCACTGCGCACGTCGAAGTACGCTTCGCCACGCAACGTCACCGTTCGAGTGTGATTCCCAAAATCGTCCGCGACGGTCAACGTCGTGCTCGGCCCGAGACGAACACGTGTCCCATCGTGCAAGGTGATCGCCGAGCGCTCCGCGATCTGTGTTGCATAAACGTGTGCCGCGCCGGAACGCTCGGTATGGTTCGCGGTGCGCCCTCCCCATACCACAAGCGCGGCGGCTCCAATGCCGAGCGCACCAAGCGCGACTCGGCGCAGTTGTTGTTGCGAGATGCGAGGTACGGATCCTATGGATCCGCGAATCGTCGTCACACGACCGTTCGCGTGCACTGATGGGATATGTCGCGGGACGATCCGCTCGCGAAGCGTCGCCCAAGCGTTGTCCGCGTCGAACGTATATGGCGCGGCGGGGACATCCGGTGCGAAAGCACCGACGACCGCCGCGCGCCGCGGCGAGCCGGCCACCCATGTCTGCACCATCGCGCGCTCACGGGCGTCACTCTCTCCGGCGTGATACCGGCGCAGGACGTCGAGCTCGAATGGCAGCTCTGGCAGATCGCTCATACCAATACGGCAAATGAGCGCCGAAAAACCGGACATGCCGGATGGAGATTTTTTTCGAACTACTGTTCTAGCCTATCTGAACAAATGTTCGAGCGATGCGCGCAAAGTATGCAGTGCGCGGTTGAGCTGTCGTTCGACCGCGACCGGCGTGCTCCCGGTCGCCGCCGCGATCTCGGCGACGCTCAGCCCATGGTCCCAGCGGAGAACGAACACGCTACGCCGCCCTTCCGGAAGCGCATCGACGGCGTGACGGACGTGGGCTCGAATGTCGGCGGCGGCGGCGAGGAAATCCGGGGGAGGCGATGCGAGGGCGAGTCCCGGAATATCACCTGCCGCCGTCACTTGATCGGAGATACGCGACTCGAGCTTGCTCCGCGCCAAAACATTGAGCGCGCGATGCCGAACGGCGCCAAACAGATACGCGCGCGCGCCAGCCGTCACCCGCCACGTCTCTCGATGCTCCCAGACGGAGAGGAGAACGTCCTGGACCACCTCTTCCGCGAGCGCCGCGGAGCGGGTGAATCGTACGGCGAAGGTACACAGGCTCGCATACTGTACCTTGACGATCTGCTCGAAAGCGGCAGCATCGCCTGCGCGGATTCGAGCGACGAGCGGCTCATCTGCCCGTTCCTCCGCGTGACTCGACGACGCGGGATGAGCCGCCGAGCGTGATACAGTCGCCCGGTGACCGGAATCGTCGCTGAGGCGATCCCTGAACCACCAGTGTGGGAGCGGGAGAGTCATCGACCCTCCCCAGCCGCCAAACGGTTCTCACGCGCGCGCCACATTGCGCAACGAATATGGGCGCGCGCGACGAAAGTCAAGCAATTTGTTCGGGACGCACGCTCAACGAAGGTTCAACGCATGCTTAACGAACACTCAGCGGACGCTCAACGCGCCAATCCTTCCAGCGCGGCTTTGATCTCCCGCAAGTCGTGTCCGTCGAAGACGATACGACGGTTCGCATCGACCACCGACAAACCGGTCTTCTCGACGAACTTCTCCCATGGACCAGCGTCGAACACGATGGGCATCGTGATCCCATTGAACGCGACGTTCCGCATGACGCGAGGTTTCTCGGCGGGATCCTTCACGACGTCGACGGCAATCACGGTGATCCCACGATCTTTCAATGCACGATACATCTGCTCGAAGTGTGGCATCTCGGCGATGCACGACGTGCAGCAATCCGATGTGCGTGTTCGTCGTCACACCGTAAGCCTGCCGGGCGATGAAGTCGTTCATCGCCATGATGAAATCGACTTTCTCCTGCATGGAGACGGTAAAGGGATCGATCTCGACCGGCATGGTCCATTCACCCGTCACCGCCGGTGTCGACGCCAACGCGGTCGGCGTTTTCACATGCCGGGCCGCCGTCGCCGCTTGGGTGGCCGCGGCACGTCCGGTACGAGTGGCATCGTCCACCGTGAGTATCCCATCGAGAGCCGCGCGCCCCAGGCACCGCCGATCAAGGCACGGACACTGAATCGTGTCGCGATGACATAGCGCAACGGTTGGTACTCACCCCCGACCATGAACCACTGCTCATCTTCCAGATCCTGGATGTGGACATCCACATATGTCGCCCGTGCACCTCGTGCCGCGTCGAGGGCCGGGGGGTAGCCACAACGCCGCCGGCCGGCAGGACTCCCAGCCAGGCGCGGTAACTGCGGAATATCGAGAAAATCATGAAGCCGGGAAACAGACGGGCGAGGAGGATCTCCCCTATAACCCCTGACGCGCGCCGATTTTAACTTCCTTTGATCGCATGAGTCGAGAAGATCGGCGCGCGACTGATCCACCGCGCCCGCCAGCGTGGCATCGTCGCTGTGACAGCGCGCCGTGCCGTGTGGGCGAACCATTCCACCGCGGTGATCTTTCTACAACGGATACGCCAGGAGGAGTCGTTCTACAGACCCTCGGCCATCCACACCATTTACCGAACACCAGAAAATCAGTAACTTAGGACCATGTCGACTTGGCCCTTGACCCCGAACGACGCGCAACGTGGGATTGAGGACATGGTCCAACGGATCGTCCGTGGCTTCGACCCAGACCAAGTCATTTTGTTCGGATCCTACGCGCGCGGGGAGGCCGGAGCAGATAGCGACGTAGACTTGCTGGTCGTGCTCCCGGTTGTCGGCTCTCGACGTCAGCTTGCCATTGCGATCGGCCGAGCCCTCGCGGGCCGAGTGATGCCGGTCGATATCATGGTGGCGACCCCGGATGAAGTCGCTCAACAACGGCACCTTGTCGGCACTGTGATTCGTCCAGCCCTGGAGGAAGGGCGTACCCTCTATCGCCGTGTGGCATGACCACCGATCCCGTATTGCGGGCAACGCTCCGAGCGTGGATCCAGAAGGCGGAAGAGGATTAGCATGCGTGCGACCGGTTGCTAACGGCGGATGATGCGTGGTTGTACCGACCCGCGTGCTTTCACGCCCAGCAATGTGCGGAGAAATATCTCAAGGCGCTCCTCACGGCCCGGCAAATTGTGTTTCCCCGCACGCATGATGTCGAAGAATTGCTGACGCTGCTCGACCTCAATGGCGGCCTTCCAGGAGCGTTGAGGCTCGGGCAGCTTGAGCCCCTCAATCCCCATGCGGTGGGCATGCGCTATCCGGGAGATCTGGAGCCGGTCGATGCGCCCGAAGCCCATTTGGCCCGTGAGCTCGCGAACCACGTCCGCACGATCATTCGTGAGGCGTTGCCCGCAGAAGTGCTGGTAATTCCATAGGGAGAGACGAATGCATACCACTACACCGCGTCGCTCATCCCTGAGAAATTGAAATCGCGCACCATGAGCGGCGGCACGATAATAGGCCGCAGGGGCCATCCATGCACGTCACCAAATCCGAATGCCACGCGCTCGGACGTCCCCACCGCCATGATGCGGTTGAACATCAGAAATGGAGATTCAAAGATCCGGAAGTTGACGACAGGGCTGTTGATCTTTCCGTCTTTGATATAAAAACAGCCGTCCCGTGTGGAACCGATCAGGCCCGTGGAGTTCTGGTCCACTTCTATCAGGTTCGAGAACCGATTGACATAAAACCCGCGCTCGCAGTTCGCGATCATCTCCGCGACTGTGGCCGTCTTGGCCCCTGGCGCCGCCATCACATGGACCGACTCTGGATCTCGGATTGCCGTCTTCCCATACTTGAGTGCATCGTACGGATCATAGGACAGCGCTTGTAATACACCACCCTCGATCCAGCTTTGCCGGCCACTCGGGGTCCCATCCGTAAAGAAAGGGAAATCACCGCCGAGTGGATCATTCGGATCGGTGAACATCGTGATGCGTTCGTCAAAGACCCGCTCGCCCAGCCGAAGATTGCGGCCGTTGGGCGCACCCACGTGAGAGAACGGACCGCCACCCGCTCGATTGCGAACCGCTGCAAAATTGCTGGACATGTGTCGGACCAGTTGTCCCACGGCAACGGGACTGAGAATCGCGGTATGCCGCCCCGGTTCCATCCGGACCGGCCCTCGACTCCGGTTCGCCATGTCGATCGCCTCTTGGACGACGCGCTCGGGCTGGATCTGTGACCAATCGCGATTCGTTTGGCCGCTCCACCCGGAGGCACGACCATCTCGGGCCCGCACACTGGCGGTCACCTCGCTGTCGGTCGCCTCGCCCCACGCGATTCGGCCACCGGGAAAGTACATGAGGTATACGTTCGATGTCACAGCCACACTCCCCGCCATCGTGAGCTGACGGTCGCGCCCATCACCATTGCGCATGGTGTCGGCCATGTTGGCGATGGTCTCTCCGCGCGCGGTCGACATTGCCTCGATTGTGCTGTCATGCCACAGCGTCACAGGAAGATAATGCTGCGGCCGGTCGAATGAGTGGTAGGGGTCGTCAGGATCGTCAGGCTTTTGATCTTCGGCGTTCGGGAGCGGTGTTTTGTGTAATCCCGCCGTTCGAATCACCTGTCGCAACATCTCGGCGTCCCGGACATTGGTCTCCACCGAGATCTGAATTTTACTCCCAATTTCAGACGGGAATCCGAGATTCAATTGATCGGAATCGACGCACTGTATGCGCCGGCCACCAACAATTTTCGTCACCGCGGTGACGCGATGACTAATCGCAATACCAAACTTTTGCATCGCCGACATACTGAGGGCGCGTTCTGCGAGGGCAATGGCCTCATCTCGTGTGAACACGCGACGTCCTGGCGCGTCCACCGACGCTCGGCGCGCCAGGCACGAAAGGGGATCCGCGTGCGTGCTCACGACACCACCATCTTATTCGAGGCGACGTTGGCTTCGCGAATATGCACAGCTGGCGCGGTCATTGTTTGCATCATGTTCTGCAGCGGAAGACCACCCCAGTGCGGATTCGGCATCGTTTCGCTGGTCATCGGTCCACCAATCACGGTGAGTTCTTTCAGCAGTTTTTTCGTGGAAAAATCCACCCGAAAGTCATCGATCCGCTGTGTGATACGCCCGTCGCGGACCTCGAACGCCACCTGTGGAATGAGTGAGCCTCCAGCCCCTTGCTGGTCGACTTGGACGTCCCACGCTCCACGCACGAGGAGACCATCTTTCATGGCTTTGACAAGCTCTGTGAGCGACGGTCCAGCGGGGACACTCTCGACGACGAGCGCACCGGGCGACGGGCGTGGCACGAGACTCACGTCCTCTGTTGAGAACGCTCCCGCTGGAACCACCGGTTGTCCGCGCTGCGTGTACCAGGAAGATAGTGCCTGGACATCCGTCCGCGAAGCCACACAATCGACGATCGCCCCTCGGTCGATCAGAGGGAACGTTCGCGGGACTATCCCTTCATCATCCCATTGCATTCGCCCGAAATGCGTGCCACCAGTCACCACGGACAAGGCCAGTTGAGGCACCCCGAGCTGTTGCCCGAGCGCAGCGTCAGGTGACGCGAAGAAACTGGTGCCGGTCACATCCTGTTCGTCACCCAACAGATTATTGAGCATGAGTGCTGGAACGACTGTCTTCCCTATGAGCGCACCAAACGCTTGTCCATCCAGCACCACCTCCTTGCGTCCCACCTCGATCGAACCGCCGGCATAGGTACGCCACGACTCCATGTCGTGCATGGCTTCGATGATCCGCGCATGGAGGTCGGTGCCGAGTAAAATTTCGAATCCCGCATTACACGGAGGGACGAGCGAAAGCTGATGAATCAACCTCGCGCGATCCCCGAAGGTTGCTGGTGTCGCGTCCAACCAAAGCTCTGGAACGGCACGCCGAAGCTGTTGGGTGACCAACGAGCCGTCAGACGAGGCAAACACTCTCGTCTCCGACGTCCATTTGCAACTCTCCGCCGGAGCTACAACTCTCCCATAATAGCCCTTCAACGCCCCAAAACCATTCGCCACAAAGGCGTGATCGTCGGGCGAGACCTCGAAGGGATCGACCTCCACGGATGTCATCCACTCGCCTGTCACGACCGGCGCAGGCACGCGCAGAAGCGGCGCCGCAATGCGAGCAATGCCGCGCGCCGTGGCGACCGCGGAATGCGCCGCCGCGACAAGTCGGTCCGCTGTGGGATCCGTACCGCCCACGAATGCTACGCCGCCACCGACCTGCACTCTCAATCCATATCCATGGGTAAAACCCAGTCTCCAGGTTGTCCCAAGTGACCCATTCACGAAGGTGCGCTGATCCCCAATGCGGACGTCCGCATAGTGCGCCCCGGCTCGCGTGGCTGCCTCGATCGCAATCCGGGCCATGTTGCGCATGTGATCCGGATCGATCAAAGGCGGTGCGAACGATGCCACCGGCCGTCTTGAGCGTACAGGAATCGAGATCACATGATGCATATGCCGAGTCGGGCTCGTTCCGGCGTGGAGCGAGCGCCCAATCAACCCAGTCGCGAGTGCAAGTGAGGAGCGCGTGAGGAACGTCCGGCGGCTCTGTCCTATCGATGATGCCAGAGATGACACATGCTCTACCGCGCGATGCGAGCTGTTCACTGCGCAACCACCGAAGACGTGTTGGCCCTCGCTGAAGATGGTGTCGGAGTAGGGGATGCACCCGAGACCACGAGCGCGCCGGTTTGGCGTTCCTTGATGAGCCGATTGACGACGACAAGCACTTGCTTCTCATTCCAGTTCCCACGCCACCGCACAATGCCATGGCCGTCGACAATGACAATATGCGGACCGCCCAAAAAGCCGTATTGTCCCATCGTGGGCGAAAAGTGCGGGACGAGTCCACCTTCCTCATTCCGTTCCTTCGGTCCCGCCCAGACCGCAATGGGGTACGTGTAGTGTTTTCGATCGAGAAAGTCATGCCGTAAATACTCGGCTTCCACACCAGGCTCGACCGCGTCCGCACCCCAATAGCCGTTGGACCGCTCGTACCATAAGCACGCCGCTCCAGGCGGAAGTTTGTGCTGGAATTTTTCCCACTCCTTCATCGCGTTTTGGCAATACGGACAATCAAAAAATCCAAACCCAAGCACCCGTACCATACCATCGTCCTGCCGCATGAGCCTGGCTCCTGGTGCGGAATCCGACAATGTCGATGGGGGAATCATATTGAACCACTGCGTCGCAATGAGGGGGACGGCAGGCGCACCAATGGCCCGTAGCCCATTCACTTGTCTTTCAAAACTTGTGCGGATGTATTTCACTCGAGCCATTTGAGTCGGGTTTTTGGCCCAGCTCTCGGGCACCGGCGCCATCACCACCTTCCGGAGTGGCACGATGACTGAATCCAGGACCCGTTGGTACCGCTCGGGAAACGCCGCAAGCACCATGGCAAGATCACCCAGGGCATCGCTTCCCGCGAGCAACATCCGCATGCCGTAGTCCTTCGACTCGACAGGAATCGACAACGCACGCACACCATACACGACCGCGGAGTCATTCGCTCCCACGCCCGTGTAGAGCGTCATGAACGCCCGATACACGCCAAACACAAAGAGATCGCGATCGCTGGAGGGAAGAGGCGTCGCCTTAAGTCGAACCATATATTGACGGGCGATGGCGATACGCTCCACCGATGGCGCTGGATCTTCAGCGTCTTGCCAATCGAGGAAAATATTCACCGCTTGCGATAAGATCCAATCACGGTCCGTCGCCGATAATCCTGGCGCCGCCAGCCACTGTTCTATGTGCTGTCGCGCATGCACAAGGTCCCCAGCGTGCACGTAGAGCGTCGCCATGGCAAAGCGCTCAAAGTTTGGCGGCTGAAATCCTTCGTTCCGCAATCCCGCTGTCCACGTTCGTGCCATCGAGTCAACAACAGCGACGACCGAATCGCGTCGCATCACTAAATGACCGCCGACCACCGGCAACATCGCGTGCAGAGAATCGGATAACAACGCCGTAGCCTCGGCCAAGGCTGTTGGCGTCAAACGGGCACGGGCGATGACAGCACTAGACGTACGTACCGTTGTAGCCGAGTCTGGGATCGGGGTTTGAGCGCGCACGGGGGTCCAGAGGAACACCATGCCAGTGAGTACCAAAGCGTGAGGTAAAATTCGTGACTGTAATGACATCGGAGGGCTCGAAAGAAATAAAAAAATGGCACGAGCTAGAGGTGAATGCGCACACCAATCCCTGTCGTTCGCCCTGCTTGCGCCACCGTGGCGTCCACATCACCTTTGTAGGAATTGGTGACATTGGTTATGTCCAGGAGTGCCTCGACCCGCGTGGTGAATTGATGCGAGATGTTGAGATTGCTGAGCGGGAATCCGGGGAAGACCCCTCGTATACTGTTGGGAATATCAATTCGTGGGTTCACGTTCATCAACCGCGTATCGTACAATTCCGTCCGCAGAACCGGATCGTAGGGGGCAATCGCCAGGCCCTGCCCCTGGAGGTTCCAGCCAATGTGCGTCCCGCCGCGTGTGTATGCGATGTCTACCGCATACGTGTGCTCGGGAACGAGGGCATACGGACTCCCAACGACGTACTGTGGAAACTGCCGACGATACTTCGGGGTAATCCCAATCAAGCGACTCTTGGTCCAGGAGTACGTTTCGTGGGTCGTCAATGGTCCGAAATTCAGCGTCCCTGTGGCCTCCCACCCTTGATTGCGAATACTTCCGAGGTTCAGAGATTCCGGCTGGCGAAACGGACAGCCAAACGAGACCGCGCATCGTGCCGAAGAAATCCGTTTGTACGCAGGAGTCCGATCGACGCTGTCCGCATAGGCCAACTGGATCAAGTTGTCGATGGTCTGGTTGAAGCGCGTGATGACGAGCGATCCCAACGATCCCACGTAGACTTCCAGTCCCCCTTCCCCGCCTGCATTGCTCTCGGGGACCAAATCGGGATTGGGTAAGTCGTACCACGTATCACCATAGCGGAACACAAAGAGCGGACTCACCTCCGACATCCTGAGACCATCTTTCTGACCGACGGTGGGCGGCCGCGTGGATCGTCCATAACTGCCCCGGGCCTTCACCGTGACATTCCCGAATTCCCTGGTCATCGCAATTCCGTACTTTGGTTCTAAATTCGGATTTTTCTGCGCGCCAATGTTCGGATTGTACACTGCCCGAAGGCCATATGTCACAAACACGGCGTCCCACACACCGAGCTGGGCATCCATGAATCCTCCATGCTCTGCTCCATGCATCCTGGACTGGCCAAAACTGTTGCCATAGAAGCCACTTTTGTCTGGCATATTGTATGCACCAAAGATGTCTTGCTCCGCCAGATGTGACTCATTCGCGCCGAAGGTCACCAGTGCGTTCGCCATCGTGCGCAATGGCACCCGAAGTGTCGTGGTGTACGCCGCCGTCAATCGTTGCACCGTTTGTTGGGACATGGAGCGTAACGAGTCATCCGGATACCAAAATCTGAGCTTCACCTGCTGACTCGCAGTCATGAGTCGATCCCCCCCCAATGTCACTGCATGTGACCACCAAGGTGTCATCGCGTAAGTAGCGGTCATCCCAACCTGATTGTCCGCGCTCGTCCCAATATTCTGGTCAGGTAAACCGCTCCCAATTGCCTTGCCCTCCCCAGTGGCGCCACGTTCCACGGTCACCTGCCCGTCACGTCCCCCCGATTTGTTTTGCACACGCATCTGCCGCAGTGAGGCATCAACGGTAAGTGGTCCCACGGTGACTCGGCCGCCCCCATATCCACTCGCCGTTTGACCGAGCACCTGCGGCACCCACGACCCCTGATAATTCCACGTTGTACCAAGGTTGTAGCTCAACCGTCCCTCCATTCCTGTAATGCTCGCAGCATCATCGTGATTGGGAGCGAGCCCCGAACTGAAGTTGTTCTGCGTCCACGCGCTACGGAGTGTGATCATGAGCTCGGGCCGCGTCGTCTTGCCGCGCTTGGTAAAAATCTGGATGACGCCGTTGATGGCGTTACTTCCATAGATCGTGGAGGCTTGCGGCCCGGTCAAGATTTCGATGCGCTCAATACTCTTGGGATCGATCATCCCGAGATATTGTTTATCCGCCAATTCCACCCCATCGACGTACGTTTTCACGCCTTCCAATTGAACGGTCCCGGCTCCTAACTCATCCAACATGCTACTCCCACGGGATACCAGCCCCACTTTCCCAGGGTCAATCGCGCCTTGCTGCCCCGTCCGGCTCGTAAAGAATCCCGGCACATTCCCACGGAACAACTCGTAGATCCGCGTCACGTTTTTCTCTTCGAGCTCCTTGCCGGTAATGATCGTGATCGCGTTCGGCACGGCTTTGAGCTCCGTCGGGACCACCGTACCTGTCACGACGACTTGGTCTAGTGTATTCACACTTGGCGTGAGTGCAACATCAACTGTGATGGTCTCGCCCTCCACGACGGTCACCGTCTTCGACGCGCGTTCGTATCCAAGCAACCGAACGCGAATCATATGCGCCCCCGCCGTCACATTCGTCATCCGGAATTTTCCATCGTCACCGGACTTCACCCCTTTCTTCGCGTCATCCAGGAATACCGTCACCCCGCCTAACGGCATCTTCGTTTTTGCATCGCGCACATTGCCAACGATCACGCCTTGCGCAGCCGTTCGAGCAGCCGCGCCAATCGCGAGATCTCGGACGATCTCCACTCGTTTCGCCATGAACTTTGCTTGCATTCCCGTTCCAGCCAGCGCTTTGGTAAACGCTTCATCAATCGTCACATCCTTGACATGCAGTGTGACACGCGAAGTGGCGGCGAAGACTCCGTCATCCCAGGCCGGCCGCAATCCGGCGCGTCTGGCAATAATCTCGAGGGCCCCTGCCAAGGGCACGTTATCGACGTCGACGGTTATGAGCGGAGCACTCGCGCGTGCCGATGCGGTTGTCATCGTCACAGACTGCGCCCCCCCAATCGACGACACGGCAAGACTCACCGTGACGCCAAAGGTCAACGAATGATACAGCGATCTAACGCCCATACGATTGCTCCAGTTGAGGGAATGGCTGGCGGACTGGTATTCCATGATGCGTGGGAAGCGGCGCACGGCCGGGCGTGACGACATACACATGGCCATCGCGGACGTAATGCGCATTGGCAACATCACCAATCACGTCGAGCACCTGACTGAGCGATTCTTCAGACACAGCCACGTCAATCCGCATGCGACGGTTGGCCAACGTGGTGTCGACGATGCGGATATCTGCCCCATACGTACGGGTGAGCTCCGCAACGACCTCGCGCAACGGAACCTTGTTGAACACGAGCATTCCGCGTGTCCAATCCGTGTAGGTGCCGGCCGCGGTTCCCGACATGACCGTCACCCCTGAATCGCTGATTTGGGCACACATCCGCGCAGACACTACAGTTTGCGCCGCGGTGTCAGCGTGCGCGCCACGCAACCGAAGCCCAACACGACCAGCATCGACCGCGACGCGGCTTTGGGCTTCGTCCACGTATTGGCGAACAGAGAACCGCGTTCCTAACACCCGAACCACTGTATTCGCCGTGTGGACGACGAAGGGATGCTCCGGATGTGGGACGACAGCGAAGTATGCCTCACCAGTCACCGCGATTGCGGACGAGGTAACCTCGACCGACGTTGCTGGCCCCAAGATCATGGTTGATCCACCTGCGAGCTGCACCGTCAAGCGACGTCCTGGCGCAGTATGGTACTGTTGTACGATCGTCTCAGCAGGATGTTGTTGGAATAGGGTACGGCCAATAGTTACGACGAGCATCGTAAGTGCGGTCGTAGCCAAAACGCGTCGAACGGATCTGACAGATTCCCACCACGGGGTCCGCGCTCCCCTGGGCAGAGTCCAGCGTCCCAAGACGACTCCACTTTGCACTGCTCGTTCTACGAATCGCGCAACCTCCGCATCGGCGTACGGCGGAATATCCGAGCGTCCGAGCCGGTTGGTGAGATGGTGGATGATGTCTCGATCGTCCATGCCCGTACAACAACCGGGAAACATGAAACCCTACGCGCGGATGAAAATCGGGAAACCGTGTCTCGTAGGCGCTTTCAGGAATGCTCGCTAGCGACAGCGGCCCGAAGGGTGCGGAGTGCCCGAACGAGCAGTTGTTCAGCAGCTTTGGTCGAGATCCCTACTACCGCAGCGACCTCGGCGACGCGAAGTCCTTGGCCATAGCGTAAGGCGAGCGCGCTCCGCTGACGCTCGGGGAGGGTGACGATCACTGCATCGAGCCGCGCGAGCGCGTCGCGGGTCGCTTCATCGCTTCCGCGCGAGGCAATGCTTTGCTCCCGGCTAAGCATCTCCATCGAACGCGCGACGACGCGATTGTGCTTGAGGACGTTGAGTGCGTGGTTGCGGGTCGCTGTGAACAAGAAGGCGCGAACCGATCCAGTCGTCGGCATATGATGACGCCGCATCCAGAGGCGCGTCAGAACATCTTGGACTACATCCTCCGCGGCGTCGCGCGTTCCGACGAACGATGCCGCGAACCGGACGAGCGCAGTGAAATGCCCGCGAATCAAGAGGTCGAAGGCGCCCGCGTCGCCGGCGTGAATGCGCTGAACAAGTGCAATGTCGATCCGATCCATGTCGACAGCATCATCATGGACATGATGGACGTCATGACGTACCGTGTCGAGCAGCGTCGCATGACGGCTGGCAATACCAGCGGGCCGCGGCGTCTCGTCCGCCGCGGGCGTGCTGAAGTAGAGTTGTAGTAACGACTCCGCCATCGCTGGTCCCTCGTCCGTTCCGGCAAGTTATGAGCGGGACCACGAACGAACAAGGGAGGGAATTGCAGATGGAGGAAATTGCAGGATTACGTCGCGTCGGACAACGCTTCGAAGTTGAAGTCCTGGACCATCAACGATGGCGCGATGACCGGCTTGAGCGGCCAATGCTCATGGTAATCCGTGGACTGCGGTGGGGTGAAACCGAAGGCGACGCGCCGCGCTGGGCCGATGGCCAGGACACGATTGAACGATAAGAAGGGTGATTCGAAGATTCGGAAGTTCGTCACTGGCCGAGAAATTTTCCCGTTCAGGATCAGCAAGCATCCGTCTCGCGTGAAGCCGCTCAGCGCCCCCGAATGGGGATGCACGACCCGAAGATCCGCGAATCGGTTGACGTAAATGCCTCGCTTGCACTGCGCGATCATGTCCGCAATCGACGTTGTTCCACCGCTCATCCGCACGCCGGTTGGGACATCGCGCGGCGTAAACCCATAGTCTAACGCCGCCGGCAAGTATGAAGCGGCGCGAGTCTTCAGCACACCGTTCTCCACCCACACCGACTTGGGATTGGGGGTCCCGTCATCCATGAATGGGAATTCCCCTGCTTCGGGATCCGTCGGATCGGTCGAAAGTGTGATGCGTGCATCGAAGACGCGTTGGCCGCGACGATCTGGCCCACCAGGACGGTTATGTCCCGGCAAGTCGAACGGACTATCGCTCATGATGTCATAACCAGAGGCCATCGTCCGCAAGAGCTGCCCGACGGCCGTCGGTGACAAGATCGCCGTGTAGCGGCCGGGCTCGACCCGCGATGGATTGCGATGTTGTTCCGCCGTCGCAATCGCTTCGCGTGCCACTTCAGCAGGGTCGAGCCGTTGCCAATCGCGATGCGTCCGGCCCGCCCACCCGACGGCCGAGCCATCGGCGGAGCGGGCACTCATCGACACTTCGCAGTCGGTCGACTCTGCGAAGAGACCGCGGGTGGGATCCTCGCCGAGCATGTAACAGGATTGTCCGCACAGGGCGACCGTCCCCATCCCGTGCCAGTCGGTCCCGTGGAAGGGCTCGAGCAAACGCGTGAGCGCCGCGCCGCGTCCGTAGGCCATCCCTTCAATCGTCGCATCGTGATAGAGCGCAACCGGCAGATAGGTGCGCGGACGATCGAGCGACGGATCGTCATCACCATCGTCCATCGCCATGTGCTTCGGCGGTGGCGTCTTTGCGACGGACGCGCGGTCGATGACGCGTTGCAAGGTTGCGACATCACGCACGTTCGTATCGATCGTCACACTGATGGAGCTGCCGAGCATCGTTGGCCACGACACTAGTAATTCGTCGACGTCAGAGGCTTGGGGATCGAAACCGACGCGCTGGGTTGCGACAGAGGTAATCGCGTGGCGAATTACCACAGGGAGAACGTAACGTTCCGTCCGTGTTTGTTGTTGCACGAAGGTCGCCAACGCATGCGCACTCTCACGCGTCAGCAATCGACGGGGGACTTTGGGATCGTGCCGGGAATATGAAGCGGCACGATGGGAGAGAAAGGATACATCAGGAGAAGTACTCACGACACGCCCACGACACTTGAGAGAGGAAATGAGAAGAACACGTTACATAGTGGAGGAGACGAGATCGACTTCGGGATAGGCTGCCGCGGGAGCCGTCACCGCTTGGATCGACAAGATCCATGGGACCCCTGGAACGAACTGCTCCATCGACCATGTCAATTGTGTGTCCGCGTCTCCGAGCGCGATGAGCGCCCGTGGCTGCAACATGCGCTTTGTCGAGAACATGAGTCGCGCGCCAATAATCCGGCGGACGACCTGTCCCCCTTTCACTTCGAAGAGCATCCCAGGATAGATGAATCCACCGATCCCCTCAGGATCAACAGACACCCATCCTCCACGCACGAGGAGTCCTTTGCCCATCTGCCGCGCCAATGCGGCAAGTGACATTGGCGTCGCCGATGGTGCCATCGAAAGCGATGGTGCACGTTCCGCGGGGCGCGACGCGACTTCGGCGCGTGTCGTTCCACCCAGCATCACCCTGTCCGCAATGGTTGCTGGAACGAGCCCAGCCTTACCCATCGCGTGCGCCATGCCGAGTGAACTTCGCGAGGTGAGATAGTCGACGAGCGTGCCGTGTTGAATCAATGGGACAGTGCGAGTCTCGACGCCATCGTCATCCCAGCGGCGCGCGCCAAACTGCGGCCCGGGACCATCGACCTGGAGTGACATCAGCGGCGATGCGACCGCGTCTCCGATGAACACCTTCGGTGGCGCGAGAAAACTCGTCCCGGTGAGATCGACTTCGTTGCCTAATACCCGATTGAGGGAGAGTGCTGGGATGAACAACTCGTTGATGAAGGCTGCCTGCGTGTGTCCATCGAACACCACAGCATAACGCCCGACATCCATCTCCCCGACCGGGAGCTGGGCGTAGGTCGCGATTTCGTCCAGGGCCGCTTCGAGATCGTCGTAGAGATGCGGATCAAGTGCGGCTTCGAAACCCGCGGTGCGAGCACCTTGACCGTGCACCGGGAGGCGGATGGCCCCCGCGGTGTTGATATATCGCCAGTTCCAATGTTCGACCGAAAACCGCGAATCTACATTTGCCAAGGTTTGCGTCAGCAGGGTCCCCTCCGAAGACGCCAGAACGCGCATTTCGCCAATCCATGTCCAATGCTGACCTCCGTTCGGTCGGAATCCACGGCTCATCAGTCGGTTCAGCCGGCCGTCATGCGCACCATCCGCGGCTTCGACCATGGCGGCGTGATCATCAATCGACATCGCAAATGGATCGATGGCGATGGGCGCGCGCCATTCTCCCGTCACCGAGGGTGCCGGTGCCAAGCCGCTGCGCACTGTGGTTTTGTCGCCGGACGCGGCTGACAACTCGCGGGCCGTGGCGACCGCCGATTTTGCCGCAGCCGCCAAGAGGTCAGGGACGGGATCCGCACCCCCGACAAACGCTTCCGCGCCGTTCACTCGGACCCGAAGTCCAAAGCCGCACTGCAAGGTCACTGAGCTGCCGTACGCGGATGGCCTAAAGACGCGATGATCGCCAATCCGGATGTCCGCCCAATCAGCACCCGCATGCATCGCGGCATCGATCGCGCCGGTCGCGAGGCGCCGCAACTGTGCGGGATCGAGGGGTGGGCGCATGAATGCCGAGACGGCGTGTGAGGAATGTGTGGGAAGCACGACGCGATGCGCGCCTAGATGCGCCCCCACCGGCATTCGGGGCCACGACAGGTGCGGACCAACCATCGCACTGGCCAGCGTCAACGAGGAGTGCCCAAGAAAATTGCGGCGAGAAATGGATTGGTGTGTCATGGTTGTATCATTGTCGCGAGTCCGGTCAGCGCGTGACCGTTGACGTAGTCGTTGGCGCAGTCGCACCGATCGCGCGGTCGCGTTCTTGGACCAATTCGTCGACAACCTGGGAGATCTCCCCGAAGTACCCGCCATTATATCCGGGTTGCCAATGCCGGACCACCCCATGTCCATCGGTCACGAAGAACGTCGGCCCTGCGGAGACCGCGAGCGCCGTCGAGACGGGCGATGGCGTGGGGACTGCCCCTTCGCCCGGCGTTCCGATGATGGGTCCAGCCCACAGCGCGATTGGAAAAGTGAAATGCTTCCGATTCAACCAATAGTTCTGCAGATGTGCGGCTTCGTCCTCGGGCGTCGCCGAGTCATTCCCCCACGACCCCAACGTCCATTCATAGAATTCGATTTGGACCCCCTTGGGGAGTATTTTCTGATCGACCTGGAGTTGCTTCATGGCTTGCCGGCACCAGCCACAGGTGAACCAGCCGAAGCCAATGATCCGAATGATGCCGTCGTCGAGCGGAAGTACGCGCGCATTCGGCACATCTTTCGCCACAGTCGTCGGCGTCGGTTGGTTGTACCAATGCGTCGCGACGAAGGGTGGCATGCTATGCCCGAACCAACGGGCCTTCCGTTCGACTTCGTCGTACCCTTCCCGCATCATGGCTTCGTACCTTCGGAGCGCCGGATCGTGCTCGACCAACGCCGCTGGGGGCGTCAGAAACGCCTTCAACGCAACGAGAATAGAGTCTTTGCGGGCTGTCCCACCCGGCCGGGCAACCAAGAGCCGGCTCAACGTGAGCAGCGCCGGTCCGCCCCGCGCATGCGATGCTCGGGCCTCGTAGGTTGGAAACGCCGCCACCATCGCGAACGCACGGAGGCCGTTGCTGATCGCGGAGTCGACAAAGCCCCCCTTGGCGAACGCCCCAAGCATTGATGCTCGGGCCTCGAAGAGCCCCGACATGGCAACAGTAGCAGGCATGGCCTCTAATCGCCGCTCGTATCCTCGCGCAATGGTGAATCGTTCGGACGTGGGCGGACCTTTGTACGTGGCCAGGAAGGTATGAATCCCGAATATCAGGGCGTTGATCGTATCCTCGACCGTAATTCCCGGCGAGGCCAACCAGTTCGCAATACTCTGTTGCGCCTCGGCATCTTGACCAGCTTGGACTTGCATCGCCGCGACATTGAGCAGCTCACGAGGCTGTGCCACATGCCCACGTTGTAAACTGACGAGCCACGTACGTGCCAGACTATCCGCAATCACCGCGACCGAGTCGTGATTCTTGTACAAATGGCCGTGAATCACGGGATGCATCCCAATGCTGACCGAATCGCTCATCGCAATCTGCTCGATGGCGACCGTACACCCCGCCGCGCGCATTTGCAGCGCCGTCAATTGTCGATCACACCCCAACGTGTCGCCAACCGTCGTACTTGCAGCATTCACGTTCGCGACCGTGCGGGATGCATCATTGGTCGCGCTCACCTGCTGCGCCCGTGTCGTCGCAGAGAGGATCATCCCCGCTGCAGGAATCGTCCACCTGAGGCCTGTGAACGATGCGGAAAGTCGTAGCCCAAACATTCGAGAAGAAAGAGAAGGTAGGTACGGTCCGTTAGAACCGCTTAGAATCGAGCCCGGAAACCAATCCCAGTGACTCGTCCAGGTTGTGCTTCGGTGGGACTGATGTCAGTATTGAAAGAGTTTGCCACATTGTGGATCTCCAGCAGCCCTGACAACCATCGCGTGAGCTGTTGTTCCGCATTCAGATCGCTCAGATAAAACCGCGGCGTCATCTCGCTGTACGTACTCGGAATTCTCATCCGCAATCTATTATTCGCCCCCAATCGAGCCACATTCGCAATCCGATCGAGATAGGTATAGCTCGAATTCAAATGCGACAACCCTTGCCCTTGCACATTGTAGGTGACTCGAGTTTTTCCATTGGTATACGTCACGCCAATGCCATATTTATGTTCAGGGATCTCGTCGAAGCTGCTTCCGACCACGAAGTCAGGGAATTGATTCCGATAGCGAGGGGTGATCCCGATCAAGCGGCTCTTATTCCAGGAATATGTACCCGTAACCGTCAATGCTCCGACTGTTATTGTTCCGTGACCTTCCACGCCGTCATTTCGCACGCTCCCAATATTGAGCCTCTGTGACTGTCTGAGGGAGCAGGTAAATGGAACGGCACACTCTGGATATTGCTGCTTCCCTACCGGCAACATATCGATACTATCGACGGTAGCGCCAATGATGAGATGGTCGACGGTCTGATTGTAATGCGTCACTTGAATGGACGCATGGTTCCCGAAATACAACTCCAGCCCTCCCTCTCCCCCTTGTTGCGACTCGGGGACGAGGTCGGGATTTGCCAACTGGCTGACGTTGGTTCCCCAATACCGGAGAAAGTTTTGCCACAAGTACTGTGGGTATTTTTGCTCGTCTTTCGAGCCCTCATACGGAGGACGCGTCGCCGTTCCGTAACTCGCCCGGACCTTCGCCGTTACTCCCGCAACGTCGTGGGAATACGCAATCCCGTACCGCGGTTCCAAGTTCGGATTCTGATTTCGACCGATGTTGGGATTGTAGACCGCTCGAACGCCATAGGTGATGAAGAGGGCGTCCCACATCCCCAGCTGGCTCTGCAAGAAACCGCCATGCTCGTGCGACTGGGTTTCGGTATAATTATACGCATTCTGTTCGTACGACAACGTCCCCGCGTATCGGGTGCCGTAAACACGATGGTCCGTACTATGCGATTCGTCTGCGCCTAGGGTCACCAACACTTTGGCCAATGGCGTCAACGGAATGTTCACCGTGGTATTGTAGGCCGCGGTGAGCCGATTCGGTTCATCGCGGTCCCTTGCATATCCCGAATCCGCGGGCGTTCCATAGATCGGCGTCACCACCGTGCGTCTCACCATTTCCAACTGATCCATTCCCAGCGTCACCGTGTGCGACCACCAGGATGTCATCACATACGTCCCTGACCCACTGAACAACCGATCCGTATTCGAGGTCAAACTGTGATTTGGCAAAACACCGTAGGCCGCCGCAACACCGTTGGAATTGAGGATGTTCACGACTTGTTGTCCCCACCCATTCGATTTATTCTGGCCGAGCATCACCTTGAGACTTCCATCAACCGTCAACTTCCCGGTGCTGATACGCACACCACCGAAAGCACTCTGCGTCTCACCCAATACCGATGGAATCCAGGACCCTTCATATTCCCACGATCCCCCGACGTTATAACTGATCCGCCCCTCGGTGCCGGACATGGACGCATCTGCGTGATGATTGGGCGCCAATCCCGATCCAAAGCTGTTCTGCGTCCACGCACTCTTGACCGCCAGGACGAGTTGCGGGCGAACACCAGCGCCACGCTTGGTAAAGATCTGAATGACGCCGTTGATGGCGTTACTGCCGTAGATGGTCGAGGCTTGCGGTCCGGTGAGGATCTCGACCCGGTCGACGCTTGTGGGATCGATCATGCCGAGGAATGCCTTGTCAGCTAACTCCACGCCGTCGACATAGGTCTTGATCCCTTCGAAGTTCCCGTCTTGCCCCCCACCGCCGAACTGCGTACTGCCCCGCGACACGATGGCGATGGCACCGGGGTTGCGCGCTTCGGCTTCACCGCCGCGATTGATGAACAGTCCCGGGACGTCGCCGCGGAACAATTCATAAATGCGCTTGACACCGCGCTCTTCCAGCTCTTTACCGGTGATCACCGTGATCGCGGTGGGGATCGCCTTGAGCTCCGTTGGAATCACCGTTCCAGTGACGACAACTTGCTCCAAAACATTCGTACTCGGGTCCAACGTGACATTGACTGTCGCGACTTGTTCATCGCTCACGGTGGTCGCTCGGGTGGCCTTTCCATACCCGATCAACCGCACACGGATCGTATGCGCCCCCGCGGCAACGTTGACGAGACGAAACCGTCCATCACGATCCGTCGAAACGCCTTTCTTCGCCTCGTCCAGGAAGACCATCGCGCCACGAAGCGGTTGTTTCGACTTCCCGTCGGTGACGGCGCCGACAATCTCCCCCCCGTGCGTCGCAGCACGCGCGTCATCATCGACGACAACGACGAGCCCTCCTTTGATCGTCGCCTTCAATCCGGTCCCCGTCAACGCCTGCGCAAACGCGTCGCTGGCAGCCACCCCTTTCACGTGCATCGTTACACGTGTAGGGAGCGCGCTGATCTGTTCCGACGAGACAAACTCCAACCCAGCTTGATGAGCGATGAGCCGAAGCACATGCTCCAGATTCGCCGCATCGACATCCACAGTCACGGCGGTGACATGCACGCGAGATTCCGGAATACCAGCAGCAACGGTTTGTGACCGTACAGGAATCACGCCGATCAAACTGCCCACACACGCGCCCACAGTGATGACGCGGACGGCTCGTACCAGTTTATCTCCCATAATTTTTTTCCGGTGGGGTGGAATGGGGTCGCGGCCAGGTTGAATCCGACGGCGCATGCGCGCGCCGTCCTTGCACGAGCAGGTACGATGTCCCCTGCTGCACGTAGTGTGCGTTCAAGCTCAGCGTAATGGCGTCCAAAATCTGAACGAGTGGTCGCGTATCGACGGCGACCTCGGCGATCACTTTCTGCATCGCCAATACGGAATCATCGACTTGCACCGAAACACCGTAGGCTCGGCTCAGCGCAGTCACGACGTCGCGCAACGGCACATGATTGAAGACCAACGTCCCTTGCGTCCAGGCGATGTACTCGCGGGTCGCGACGCCGGTGGTCACGGTCACGCCGGAATCGGTCACCATCGCCATCGTTCGCGAAGACAGAATCGTCGGCGTTCCTCGCGGTGATGGTGTTGTCCCCTGAGTTGATTGCAACATCACCCGTCCTTCATCAACGACGACTCGACTTCCAACATCTCCGGGATACTGCCGTACCATGAAGCGTGTCCCCAGCACGCGAACCACGGCGCGTTGGGTTCGGACGATGAACGGCGTCGCCTGATGCGACGTTACGGCAAAGTAGGCTTCCCCACTGACATTGAACGTTCCCGAGCTGTCGGTGACGGACGTTCCTGGTGCGAGGACTATCACCGATCCGTCAGCGAGCCGGACGGAGGTGCGTTGGCCGTACGCGGTGCGATACGTACGCACGTCTGATGAATGTGATGGACGATGCGGGCGCCCCATCACACTCCACAGACCAACAATGGCGATTCCCACACACAACGCCGATACCATGCGCCACCCTGGCGTCCTGCTCGGCGCGACTTTGTTGGTGGAACTCGCCGGCCCACGCCTCGCAGTGCCGTCCTGGAGGTGTGAGAGACGCTGTGTGATCTGCGCCCAGCTCGCGGTCGTTACGGCGCCACGCTGGTGATCGAACAACTGTTCGATTTCCTCGTCCGTTGCCCCCGCGCCTGAGGCCCACGCACGGAGCATCTGCGCGTCGCCAGCGAGTGGCTCGCCGGCAAGCATTCGATCAAGGGAAGGATCGAGCTCGGGGTCAGGTGAATGCGGCATAGAAGGACGAAGGTCTCGTTTCTATGGCGCGCATCCCCTCATGAACTACGTATCACGAACTACGTATCACGAACTACGTAGCCGAATTATCGATGCGATTTATCGATCCCGCCAATAAGCTTCGAGCCGGGTGCGAACGAGACGGGTCGCGGCGGTGAGTTGCGTATTCACCGTGCGCTCGGAAACACCCAACAGTAGAGCGATTTCCTTATACGACAGATGGCCAAACCATCGCAGCTCGGCGACCTCACGAACCCGCGGTGTCAACGTCGCGACCGCGCCGGCGATGATGTTGTGTAACTCGGTTTGGTCGAGGAGCTCCGCCGGACTGGGAAAGGTTCCCGTCGATGTTGCGGCATTACCGGCGTACGCGTCGCGGACCTTGGCACGACGTGTCAGATCGATGATGCGATGACGGATCGCACCGAAGAGATACGCCCGGATGGACGTTTTCGGCGCGAAGTCGGCCCGAGTATCCCAGAGCCAGACGAACACGTCCTGCACGGCATCGCTGGCGGACTCTGCGCCACCGATCAACCGAACGGCATAGTGTTCGAGATCGGCGGCATGCGCACGAAAGATCGCTTCGAGTGCTGTAGACTCTCCACGCTGAAGACGTTCGGCGAGGGCGGCATCCTCTGCGGACAGGGTAGGCTTCGCTGCGGACGAACCCGTCGTCGTCGAATCCGCGCGCCGTGCCGCGGCTGGCGTGGATTCGTCATCCCCGACCCAATGTCCGAAGAAGAAATCTGCCGTCACCGACGTCATGCGATCGACAGTAGGGTGCGGACAGGATTCCGTCAATAGTGGGGCAAATTCCTGTCAACTACCTAGGGGACATTATCACTCACGTAAGACATATCAGTTTCCGTTCCGAACTGCCTACACCGCGTCGACCAACGCGCTGAAGTTGAAGTCTCGCACCATCATCGGTGGCACGACCATCGGCCGCCGAGGCCACTCCAGATCATCGTATCCCGAGGTGGCACGTTCCTGGTCCGTCCATGGTGCATACCCGAACACGGCACGCTCCGGCTGTCCCATCGCCATGATGTTGAAGAAGAAGAAGAATGGCGACGTGAGGAACCGGAAATTCTTGACCGGGCGATCGATCTTACCATGCCGTACGAGAAAACAACCATCGCGCGTCACACCGGTCATCATCCCTGTATGCCAGTCGAGGATGTCGACGCTCGAGAACCGGTTCACGAGAATTCCTTCCTCGCACTGGGCGATCATCTGCTCGATCGACGTGTCGCCGCCGTGCAGGCGAAAGCCATACGGCAGCTCGGAATACGCTTTCCCGTGATCCAGCGCGTTGACGCCATAGCTCAGGAATTTGAGCTCGCCGTTTTCGACCCACGTGGTCGGGTTGTTGACGTAGCCATCCTCGAACCACGCCTTGAAGCCGCCGATCGGATCGGCGGGGTCGGTCGTCACTTTGACGCGTGGATCGAAGAGCCGTTGCTTGAACTTGCTCCCTTTACTCCGGTCGCGCAGCTTCGAGAAGCCGCGCCGTCCGTCGTCGCTCGCGTACCCGTCGAAGTGGGCGACGAAGAAGCGCATCAGTTGCACGACAGCGGCGGGCGTGAGGATCGCCGTGCGGCGTCCCGGCTCCAACGCCTGCACGTTCATATTTTTCTTCGCGATGTCGGCCGATTCGGCGGCGACTTTCACCGGATCGATCTTTGCCCAATCTCGCTGTGACGTGCCAGCCCATCCCGACGTCTTGCCGTCCGCCGGGCGGCATGTCACGTCGACCTCGCAGTCGGTCTCTTCCGAAAAGGCGACGATCCCTTTGTTCGTCAGGATCGCGTCGGCGCGCGCCATCACCCCGACGAAACCCGACGCCTTGAACCCTTCTTTCGAAACAGTCTCGATGATTTTCGGCACCGTCGCCTCGCGCGCCGTGTGCAGCGCGTCGACGCTCGCCTGATGATACAAATTCGTCGCGGGGTATTTGTCTTGCTCGTCCCACGTGTGCGCGTGAATCTGTTCGTTCCAGCCGATCATCGCCTTGCCGACGTCGTCGGCGCGCGTCACCATCTCGCGCAACGCCTGCTCGTCCAATTGGTTGGTCGAGACGTACGTCTGTCCGTTGCCGTCGCCGAATTCCGTTCGAATTTGCACGAGCAGGGTGTCACCATCATCCGTATCGCGCACGCGATCGCTCGCGAGGCTCGTCGTGCTCTTGACGATGTGGCGAATGTACACCATCGCCTTGTCCGCCGAGCTCATGTCGATGACCTGTTTGGCGATGCTGAGCGCGCGCTCACGCGTGATCACCGGACGCCCTTCCGCCATCCGCTCTTCGAGCGACGGCAGCAATAGCCGGCGCGGCGCGCCGTGAGACGCACGAGGCGTGTGCCCGCGCACGAGATTGTCGGTATGCCTGGTTCGCATGTTCGTCGTCCTCACGTCATTTGGATGGAGACGGCGTTCACTTCTTTGAACAGCGCCGCTGGGGCCGTCGCGCCGGCGGGAGTGCTGACCCACGGCAACCCTTTCGACGTCGACACGTCTTGATCCTGCACCGTGGTGGCGTCGCCGATCGCGGTGATCCCTTTGAGGAAGGGGAGCGTGTTGAATTGGAGTTGCATGTCCTTGAGTCGTCGTACGATCTTCCCCTGTGACACCTCGTACATCTGTCCCCACCCGATCGCGCCAGACGCGAGCTGCTGATCGGTCGTGATCCACGCTTCGCGCATCACGACGATCCCTTTCTTCATGTCTTTGTAGAGCTCTTCGAGCGACGCCTTGCTCTTCGACGGCGTCATGACGAGTTGCGGCGGATGAATCGACACCGGTTTGCGCGCTTCGATCGCTCCCGCGCACCCGTTCGAGCGGAGCGGAACGTTTTCCTTTTGATACCAGCTCTTGAGCGCGGGGAGCGTCTCGGAGCTGGTGTGATAATCCACCAACACGCCGTTTCGAATGACCGTGTGCTCTTGCGCGAGTCCTCCTTCGTCGTCCCACTTCACGGCCGTGACCGACGGGGCGTTTCGGTGCGCGTTGACGGTGACGAGCGGACTCATGATCGTCGTCCCGAGGAGATCCGGCGTCATCCGGCTCGTCCCTGAAGCGTCGACTTCCATTCCCATCACGCGGTCGAGCTCGAGCGATTGGCTGAGCAGGGTGATGAGCACACTGCCCATGATCGCGCCGTCGAGTGCCACCGGATAGCGTCCCACGTCCAACGCCCGCATGGGAAGTCGCGCGAACCACGTGGCCTCTTCGGTTGCCTCTTTGAATTTGTCCATCAATCCGGGCATCGCATACAATTCGTATCCGGCCGATTTCCAATGGAATCCTGGGACGCGAAGCGGCATGTAGTTGAGCCCGTACCGCGCCGCCGCTTGATAGCGTGGATAGGCACGATACAATTGCTGAGAAATCAACGTCCCCGTCGTCGACGCGCAGACGCGAGTTTCACGAACCCACTCGGTTTCGAAGCTCCCCATCGATCCGGGGATGCGCTGCACGGTGGTGTCCACCGCGTTGATCAACTCCGCTTGCTGCTGAATCGGCACGGTGAACGGGTCGATCTCGATCGGGACGGTCCATTCACCCGTCGCGGGCGGCGGCGGTGCCCAATCGCGCACAGGGGCCGCGGCGCCGAGCTTGGCGGCGAGCCGCGCCGCCGACACCGCATCGCGCGTGTACTGCGCGATGTTGTCGCCATCAGGCGCCCGGCCGTACGAGAAGCCCCACACGCCGTCGACGAGCGCGCGGATGCCGAAGGTAAACTCGGTCTGCAACGCGACGTTGTTGATGGCGGGAGGAAAAAGTCGCAACGTGTGCCGTTCGGACACGCGAATGTCCGCGTAGTCGGCGCCGCCTTGCTTCGCGGTGTCGATGGCACGCTGTGCCAACGCTTTCATGTCGATACCGCCGGCGATTCCTTCCAGGAACACGTCGGCCGCCTGCGGACTGTCGGCGGGAATGCGGACCGGCAATCCCGCTTTGAGACGTCGTGCACCGAGCACCGTACCGGCCACGGCGAGCGACGTATTGGTGAGAAACTCACGCCGGGTCGACGGACGCGCGGGCGAACGAGGAGGACGGGGAGAAAGCGGCATGCGAGAGCTCGGGAACGAAAGACGGTGGAAGGACTCACCGCCGCGCGTCATTTACACGATGCGCGACGGCGAGCGAAGAAACGACAGGAACATGATGGAGAACCCCGTCAGCGCGTGGCGACAGTCGTCGCGGGAACGCTGTTATGTGCCTGCGACGCGCCGTTCTTGGCTTCTTTCTGGAGATACTGGACGATCGCGGCGAGATTCTCTTCCAAGTCGCGGTTGTACCCGCCGATCACGCGGCGCACCATCCCCTTCCCGTCGAGCACGTAGAAGGTCGGTTTTCCGGCTTGTGGATATTTCCCGGCATGCCATGTCGGCGTCGGGACCATGGTCGTCTCGCCACCGTCTTCCGCGGGGACCCACACCGGCATTGCGATCCCAATGGGGAACGTCGCGTGCAAATTGTTCACGAAGTGATCGGCCAAATGCTCGGCCTCCACTTTCCCGGGAACGATGCGATTGCCCCATCGTCCGAGTCCGGCGGTCAGGAAGGTGACTTCGATGTCCGGGAACTGTTTGTGCAACCGTTCCAATCCCGGAATCGCGGCGACGCACGGCCCGCAGGTGAACGAGCCGATCTCGATGATGCGAATTTTTCCGTCGTTGACCGCGACGCTCTGCGAGTCGCGCGACGGACCGCGGTTCACCCAATAATTCGACACCATCGGCGTCGCGGCTTCGCCGACGCGCTCGGCCAGGTCGATCTCGCCTTGCATGTGGTTGCGCCACCATTCGCTGTTCCACGCGAAGAACGAGTCGGCCGCGACGAGCGGCGCCGGCGCGACGGTGGCCTCCATCAACTTCTTGTTCATCGCCTTGATCGTGGCGCGTCCGCCGGGCTGCCCGCTCAGTGCGTCGACGACCGCGGCGTAATCCATCCAGATTCCCGGCGAGAACATGTCCTCGCGCCGCTCGTACGGCATCACGTTCACCAACGCGAACGCGGCGAGCCCAGTGCGCGCGACGTCGGCGCTTCGGCCGAGGCGATAGTATGCGTAGATGAGGGGCCGGCGCGCGCTGAATTGCCAGTACGCCGCTTTGGTCCCCATCGCGTCCAGCTGCTTGACGTACCCTTCGGCGATCGGAAGCCGTTCGGGATAATCGGAGCTCGCAAAGGCCCCGGCGGCCATTTGGAGCGTATAGGCCTTGTCGGTAAAGGAGAGCCCGGGCGTCGCGAGCCGCTCCGTGATCTGCCGCTTCGCGACGTCTTCTTGATGGGCGCTCACCGAGATCACCCCGTAGGGGTCGATCTGCAATCCTTTCACCGGGCTCGCCTCCAGCGCCTTGACCCAGCTCGACGCCCGCGTTTCGGCGACGGCCCGCATCGAATCCTTGGGATAATAGGCGCCGGTGACGGGGGAAGAGTACTGCGACGTGCGGGCCCTTTCGTACTCGATGTTCAGGAGCGCTTCGGCCGGCGTCGCGTGGATGGACGAGTTACGTGGGCCGTTGAAGGTGATGTTGGGGGAGAGTACCTGGGCCCCAGCCGGCGCGGCGAGTACACCGAGTGCCAGAACAGGTCCTACGGCCATGCGCCGGCATACAGCCGTCATACGGAAGGGAGGAGAGAACACCATGAGATCCGATCCAGGAAAGCGTGGAGGTCTCGTGTGTCACTCTGTGTACTCCAATGCGGTGTGCCATGACACTAACCGGCGGTGCCGCGGGCGAACCCGGAGGGCGATGCCGGACAGTGTGACTGCGTTGACACGACGGGGGTGAGGAGTCGAGGACAACATTGGGGCTCAGAAAGTCACACGGCCCAATTGCTGGAACTGCGCGTAGAACGTCGAACGGGAGGGCATTCGACCCTTAGTCCAACATCGAGCGTCCGTTTCATACCTGTCACGCGAGGCGGGCACGGTGTGACAGCGGCCCCCAGTTGCTGGCGGCTCCTGGGGTCAGTAGCCGACTGCCGCCGCTTGCCTCCGAGGATCGTCCATCCCCTCATAGCCGCCGGAGACGCGCAATACCGCATCGACCAACCCCACGGACGGCGTTTCCGCGGTCGCGATCCCCTTCGCCTTCAATGAATCGGCGACCGCCGATGTCACGCCCTGCGGCTCATACAACAACGTGTCCGGCAATGCTTGATGATGCAGCCGCGGCGCGCGCATCGCGTCGGCGAGCGTCAAATGATGATCGATCACGTTCAAGATCACTTGCGTCGTCGACGTGATGATGCGTGGTCCGCCGCGCGATCCGACGACGAGCAACAACTTCCCCGTCGAATCGAGCACGATCGTCGGCGACATCGAGCTCAACGGACGCCGTCCCGGCGCCACAGAATTTTGCTCGCCCATGACGAGCCCGAACTGATTCGGGACGCCAGGTTGGACGGCGAAATCGTCCATTTCATTGTTCCAAAACACACCGACCGAGCCTGTGTATGCTCCGGCCCCGAACAGCGAGTTGATCGTCGTCGTGGTCGACACCGCGTTCCCATCGGCATCGACGACCGAATAGTGCGTCGTCTCGTTCCCTTCGCGTGTTTGACGCAACGCCGAGGCAACCGCGGTCGTGTCTCCCAACTTTGTATTGCGATACTCGAAGGCATCGCGCATCGCGTTCGTCAACGCCGAGACTTGTGCGACACTGCCTAACGGCGCGATAGGGATTGTATCCAACGCCGCGAAGATACGTGACATCGTGATCCCGCCGGACGACGACAGTGGCATTCCAAGCAACGTGTAGCCGTGAAACTTGGTGACGACTGGTGTTTTCCACGCCGGTTTGTACGCCGCCAAATCTTCTTCGGTCACGATTCCGCCGTTGGCGTGCATGTCTTCCGCCAACGCGTGCGCGATCGCGCCATGATAAAATGCCTCCGCGCCATGCGCCGCGATCGCGCGCAACGTCTTCGCCAAGGCTGGCTGCATCAACTTCGTGCCGACTGCCGGCGCATGTCCATCGCGCAAAAAGACGTCGCGACTTTGAAAGCGCGACAACAGCGGTGCACATTTCTCGATGACGCGCGCCGTCATGGAATCGACGACGAATCCTTGCTCAGCCAGGCGAATCGCCGGCGCGACGACTTGCGCGAACGGCAAACGTCCAAAGCGCCGCTGCACTTCATAGAGTCCCGCGACGCTGCCGGGAACCCCCGCGGCTTTGTAGCCGACGAGACTCTCGCCCGTATTCTTCCCCGACGCATCGACGTACATGGTGCGCGTCGCCGCGCGCGGGGCGGTTTCTCGATAATCGATCGCCGCACTCCGTCCGTCGGCCATGTGGACGACCATGTAGCCGCCCCCCGCCAAATTCCCCGCCTCCGGGAGCGTAACCGCGAGCGCGAACCCCGTCGCCACGGCGGCGTCGACCGCATTCCCACCGCGCTTCAGGATCTCGACGCCAGCTTCACTCGCCGGCGTACTGTTGCTGGCGATCATCGCGTGGGGGGCGAATTGGGCACGCTGTCCGGACACGGCCACCGGAGCCACCCACGTCGCTGCCAACATCGCCGCCAACATCGCTACCGCCACGTGGCGGCTCGAGACACAGAAAGAGAGACGCATCCTTCAAAAGTAGCGGATGCGTGCGCATGCTACTCGCATGCTACTTTTCAACGACTCGCCGTTTTCATCCTCTCAGGCGCCATAAACATGAGCAACCCCGCCGATTTCCCCTACACGACGCATCTCAACGAGCACTATGGCCCGCTCGAGGTGGTCGACGTTCCCGCCCTCGTCGCGGCGGTGACCGACCAGTGGTACAACCAGACGCTCTGCCGGGTGAACGATTCCGTCGTCCGGTTGGGGGTGATGCAGGGCGAGTATCATTGGCACAAGCACGACGATCTCGACGAATTCTTCTTCGTCCTCGACGGCCACTTCCTGATCGACCTCGAAGACCGAACGATCGACCTCGGCCCTCGCCAGGGGTTCGTCGTCCCGAAGACCGTCGTGCACCGCACCCGCGCGCCGGAGCGCGCGGTGATCTTGATGGTGGAAGGCGTTGGAATCGTGCCAACCGGAGATTAGAACCGCAGCCGCAGCCCCGCCTTGCTCTGGCGTCCCATGACGGGATAACCGAGCGAGACGTCGTTGTGATAGTAGTTTTGCACGTTGAGCACTTGCACGATGAACTCCGCGTTCTTCGTCAACCGTTGCGACCCGTTCAAGTCCGCCGTCGCATAGGCTGGGCTTCGCTGGACGTATCCCATGGGAAGCATGATACGTGGCGACGTCGTTTGCAGGCGTTGGAATTGTGTCGTGTATTCGATCGCATCACGATACGTGGCGAAGTAACCAACGCGATTGACGTTGAGCGACAGATTCGTCGCCGCCATCGAGTATCCGAGGATCAACGCCCACGTGTGCTCCGGAACGCTGTTTGCAGGGACGCCGGGCTGGAGCGCAGGATATTGCGACGCGGGAAACTGATTCGCAAACGCAGGTGTCAAGCCGACCATCCGGCTCTTGGTCCACGAGTAGGTCGTCTTCGCATTCAATGGACCGAGATGCGTCGACCCTTGCAACTCCCATCCTTGGTTCCGGAGTGTGCCGACGTTGAGATATTCGTACTGCAGGTTGTACATGTAGCCGCAGTACGACGGACCGTAAATGCAATATCCATACGGATCCTGTTTGAACGACCGGACACTATCGACTGCGACGCTGGTGATCAGGTTGTTCACCATCTGGTCATAGCGCGTCACCACGAGCGACGCACGCGTCCCCAGATACAATTCGAGTCCCCCTTCACCACCGCGCTGTCCTTCCGGTCCGAGGGAGGGAGACGAAACTTGTTGATCGTACACACCGAAGTACGGCGTGTAATACGGGTCCGATGGGAGCGCCGTCTTTTGTCCAACTTCAGGAGGACGGGTCGACCGTCCATAGCTCGCGCGGACCTTGGCGGTCAGGTCGCCGCTCTCGACGGTCCACGCGATCCCATATCGCGGTGCGTAATTGGGCAGCGCCTGTTTTCCGTAGTTTGGATTCCACTCCGCACGCAATCCATACGTAAGGAAGACGGATCCACCCAAATCGAGCTGGCTTTGGACGAATGCCCCAGTATTATGCGCCGGCTGCCGGGAGTATCCTGTTGCGTTCAACGATCCAATGATCGCATTCCCCGACGCGCTCGACGTGGTGTAGATAGCCTCCCACTCATCGGCTCCCGTGGTCACCGACATCGACGCCACCTGTCCGATCGGCACACGCATTGTAGTGTTCGCGTGCAGGGTCCGCCGCGTATTCTGGCTATAGTTGACGGTCTTGGACGTATCGTACGGCGACGAGAAGAAGGGCTGCGACAATTTCTGCGTTTCCGACTCGTCCGAGCCATAGCCGACCTGTGCCGACCATTGCGAGGCAATCGCGTAGTTCACATTGACGCCATAGGTTCCCCCGTCCAGCGTCTGTCGTGACGTACCATTGGGGAAGAAGAAAATCGCACGGTTGAACGTCCCGACATTGACTTGATCGAGAAAATTTCCGCCAGGAGTTCCCGATGCGGCGTTTCGCGTATTCCCCTTCCGCCAACTCCCGTCGACCGTCAATGCACCGCTCTGCAGCCGACCACTTCCAAAGGCGGACAGTCTGGTAATCTGCGTCGCGTCGCTCCACGCGCCGAGGAAGTTGCGCGAGCCACCAATACTGTACGACAGTGTTCCTTGCATCCCATCCATTTGCAACACGGCATCGTGTTGCGGCGTCAATGCGGTCGTCGAGCTGTTTTGGATGAATCCACTGATCAGCGATGCCGTGAACTGCGGACGCGACGTAGTTCCCCGTTTCGTGAAAATCTGAATGACGCCGTTGATGGCGTTCGATCCATAGATCGTCGACGCCTGCGGTCCGGTCAGAATCTCGATCCGCTCGATGCTCGCTGGGTCGATTTGCGTGATATACGACGAATTCGCCAGCTCGACACCGTCGACATAGGTCTTCATCGGTGTCGTCGGTGGCGCGTACGTGCTACTCGACAATTTCGTTGCGCCACGCGAGAAGATGGTCACTGAGTCGACGTTCGAGAGTGTTCCCGAGTTCGGCGTGAACAATCCCGGCACGTCGCCGCGAAACAATTGATCGATCCGCGTGATGCCGCGCTTTTCGATGTCTTTCGCGGTGATGACCGTCATCGCGTTCGGGACCGCTTTGAGCTCCGTGGCCACGACCGTTCCTGTCACGATCACTTGATCCAACGTGCTCGGGCTCGCGTCCATCAAGAAATCGACGGTCACCGGCTCGTCATCGGTGATCGTCACCTGATGCGTCACCCGCCCGTACCCGATCCGCTTGGCGGTCAGCGTATGTGTCCCGGTGCCGACGTTCACGATGCGGTACGCGCCGTCGGCGTCGGTGATCATCCCGATCTTCTGCCCAGCGACTTGGACCGTGACCCCTTTGAGTGGCGTCTTCGTCTTGGCATCCAGGACTTTCCCTTTCACGATTCCCGTCGTCGCCTTCGTGTTGTCGGTCGACGCGCCGAGGATGACTTGACGTCCAGACGTGCGGTAGGTGATCCCCGTGCCACGTAACACCGCGTCCAGCGCTTCGCGCGCTGTCACCGCACTGTCTTTGAGCGTGATGTACCGCTCCGACCGGTCGACGATGTCGCCGTACGCGACTTTCAGTTCCGCTTGCTCCGCGATCGCCTGCACGGCCTTTCGCAACGGCGCTTTGTGCAGATCCAACGTCACTTTGGCGTCCAACGCACTCGGCGTCTTGCCGGCGTTGTCCGTCGCCGCCGCGACCACCTGCTGCGCTTCGAGTGTTGGCCCTACGCATGGGATCAACAGCGTTATTGCAACGCTGGCCCCCGCGACCATCCGTACCACGCTATTCGACATGTCCTGCTCCGGATCGTGGTGAAAGAATGAGGTGCGTTCCGTGGCGTACGACAGATGCCTCGAACACACTGCTGAGGATGTCGACTACTTCGTCGACAGATTCGTCGGTCAGCGTCACCGTGATCGGCCGCTGCAGCAACCGTGGATCGGTGACCGAGATGTCGAGTCCGCGCCACCGCGCGAACTCAGGGATCGCCGCACGGAGCGGCGTCGATTGCAAGACGAGCGCACCGTCCGCCCACGCCAATCCGGCGGCGACGTTCACCGCGTGGGTGACTTCACTCACACCTGCGGGAGTCACGCGTGCCGCGTCACCGGTCCCGAGGACGACGGCGCCAAGTGCAACTTTTCCGGTAGCGACGAGGACGTGAACGGCGGAATCTTCAGCGTAGCGCCGGACGGCGAAAGAGGTCCCCAGCACGCGAGTGTCGACATCGCCGGCGCGGACAACGAATGGTTTTCCGGAGGCTTTCACCACGGTGAAGAGTCCTTCACCGTCGAGGGTAACGGCACGCGCGTTCCCGGCGAAGGTTGGATCGTAGGAAACGCGCGACGCAGGTGCGAGAAGCACCATCGATCCGTCGGGGAGCTCGACGCGTTTCCGTTCGGCGTTTCCAGTGGCGACGATGCGCCGAGGACCTGCGTGATTGGTCTCGGTGCGCACTGCGAGCGTGATCACGCCAACGGTTGCCGCGACACCAACGGCGGCGGCTAGGACGCGGTGGATGGGCGCTCTCTTTTGCCCAATGCTGCGCGTCCGGCTGGACGCGCCAAGGGTCAGCCGGCGCCGCGCCTGTCGTTTTTTATCTTCCTGGAACCTTTGTTCGAATCGCTCCCAGGCTCGATCGACGTCACGTTCTGCGACGTTCGACTTAATAGAACAAATGTTCGACAACGCCATGAGGCGGGTATGGTTGCCGGGATTCTCCCCCAGCCACGCACGCACCGCCGCGTCATCTTCCGCGGAGGGATGACCGGCGAGATAGCGCTCGAAGAGCGCGTCAGGGAGATCCAATGGCGTCGTCACATCCACTCTACACGAATGCGACGCGCTTTTCTTCAGCCGCGCTTTGGGCCCCGCGCTCTATGCCCCATCGAGGACGAGTCGCTTGAGCCGTTCCAGCGTCCGCGCACTGCGCGTCGCGACTGTCTTGAGTGGCACGCCGAGCATCTCACCGATCTCGGCGAAGGTGAGTCCGCGCAGCCGCAGCATCAGGACTTCACGATCGCGCTCCGACAACCGTTGGACGGCGCGAAAGACGGTTTCATACTCCTCGCGCCGAGCGTCGTCATCACCGTTCTCGCTCCCTTGGAGTTGGAGCTCGACGGCGGATTCCCACGCGCGGCGCAATGCAAGCGCTTGATCGCGTCGCGCGTTGTGTGTCCGGTTTCGCACGGACGCGAACAAGTAGCCGCGGACGGAGCGTGTCGCGTCCAGCCGGTCACGATGTTCCCACACTTCCCACCATACGCCTTGGACGACGTCCTCGGCGATGTCCCTCGCGCCTAAAAGGCTCTCAGCGAAGCCGACGAGATCGGCGTGGTGGCGGCGAAAGAGCTGTTCGAAGGCGTCGACGTCACCGTGAATGACACGGACGACAAGCGCCGGATCGTCCTGGGACGTATCCGGCGACGTCGTGTTCGTGTGGGGGCGTTGGCGGGCAGCGGCAGATGAGCGATCATCTGCGTTGTTCGTACCGGGGGCAAGAACGAGTGCGAGCCACGGAAGTGCCATGCGACATAGTATTGGTGCGGTCGCGGTGGATGGCAAGGATGAATACTTTGTTCGCCCTCAATCCCACTTCAACCCCGCCGCCGACTGGTACTCGATCACTCGCGTCTCGAAGAAGTTCTTCTCCTTCTTCAAATCCGCCGCTTCACTCATCCATGGAAACGGATTCGGCGACCCATACCGCGCCGGAAGTCCGATCCGCTCCAATCGCCGGTCAGCCACATGCTGCACGTAGTCCCGGAACAACCCCGCATTCAATCCCAAGACACCACGCGGCAGACAATCTTCCGCATACGCAACCTCCAACTCCACCGCCTCCGCAACCTTCGCTTCGATCCCAGCGCGTACGTCCGGCGTCCAGATTTCCGGATTCTCCGCCACAATCCCGTTGATGAGATCGATCCCGAAGTTGAGATGGGTCGATTCGTCGCGCAGAATATATTGGAACTGTTGCCCGATGCCCGTCATCCGGTTCTGCCGATGGAAGGACAGCATCATGGCGAACCCGGAGTAGAAGAAGATCCCCTCCATGATCACGTAGTATCCGACCAAATTCTCCAGGAACTCACGCGCCCCCTCAGACGTCTCCGTCGTGAACCCCGGCCGCAATACCGCCTCGGTCAACGCCATGTCGAACGCATCTTTCCCCGCGATGCTGTTGACCTCGCGATGCATGGCGAAGACGTCGTGGGCGTCGAGTCCCAGACTTTCGACGATGTAGTGAAAGGCGTGCGTATGAATCGCTTCTTCGAACGCTTGCCGAAGGAGATATTGCCGGCACTCGGGATTGGTGACGTGCTTGAAAATTGCGAGCACGATGTTGTTCGCGACGAGGCTCTCCGCGGTCGAGAAGAAGCCGAGGTTGCGCAAGATCACGCGACGCTCATCGCCGGTGAGCTCGTTGCTCTTCCAAAGCGCGATGTCGCGTCCCATGGGGACTTCCTGGGGCTGCCAGTGATTCCGGCATCCATTGAGATAATGCTCCCACGCCCATTCGTACTTGAGCGGCATCAACTGATTGACGTCGACGACGCCGGCGTTGATGAGACGCTTCTGCCCGACCATACGGTCGATCTGAGGAGAGGTCAGACCCATCGTCATTGGCATGCCTCGCAATCGCCGTCGAGATTGCAGCTGGCGCGCTCAGGGACGCGATCGACCTGGATCCCCGACGACGCGCTCACCGACTTCATCCAGCGCGGTTGAATGCCACGCGCGTTGATGTCGAGCGTCGACTTCTCCACACCACCGGCGCCGACCGTTCGCAGATAGTAGGTCGTCTTCAATCCCTTCCGCCACGCCAACCGATACATCTCGTCCAACCGCCGTCCACTCGGCGTATCCAGATACAAGTTGAGCGACTGCCCCATGTCGATCCACTTCTGCCGTCGCGCCGCGCATTCGATCAACCACTCGGCTTCGATCTCGAACGCGGTGAGATACGTTTCCCGCAGAGATTCAGGAATCCGCGCGATGTCCTGCACCGAGCCGTCGTGGAATTTGAGATCGTCGATCATCTGCTGATCCCAGAGTCCGGCCGCGCGCAGATCCTGCACGAGCTGCCGGTTCACGACGATGAAATCCCCGGACAAGTTCGATTTCACGAAGACGTTCTTGTAGATCGGCTCGATCGACTGCGACACGTCGCAGATGTTCGCGATCGTCGCCGTCGGCGCGATGGCCAGGACGTTACTGTTCCGCATCCCGTGCGCACGCACCGATTCGCGCACCGGCGTCCAGTCGAGCGCCGATGACCGATCGACCTCGAGGACTTCTCCGCGCTCGCGTTCCAAGAGATCGAGTGTATCCATCGGCAACAGCCCGCGCGACCACTTCGACCCTTCGTAACTTGCGTACGCTCCACGCTCCTCCGCCAACGACGACGACGCGAGGATCGCGTGGTACGAGATCATCTCCATGCTCCGATCGGCGAATTGCACGGCACCATCCGACGCGTAGCTCACACCGAGCGTCGAGAGCGCATCTTGGAATCCCATGACGCCGAGCCCGACAGGGCGGTGCCGGAGGTTGGCGTTTTGAGAGGCGGGGATTGGATACAACGTGATGTCGATGACGTTATCGAGCATCCGCACCGCCGTCGTGACCGTTCGGGCGAGAAGCTCGCTGTTGATCCCGTCCAGGGTCACGTGCGCCGCCAGATTGATCGAGCCCAAATTGCAGACGGCGACTTCGTCGCGACTGGTGTTGAGCAAAATCTCCGTGCACAAATTCGAGCTGTGCACGACCCCCGCATGATCCTGCGGGCTTCGAACGTTCGCCGGATCTTTCCACGTGATCCACGGATGTCCCGTCTCGAACAACATCGCCAACATCTTCCGCCACAATGTCACCGCATCGACTCTCCGAAATAGCGCAATTGTTCCAGCATCCGTTTGCGTTTCGTACGCCACATACGCCCGCTCGAAATCCGCGCCGTACCGATCGTGCAGATCGGGAACGTCGCTCGGGCTGAACAAGGTCCACGCGCCGCCGTCGCGCACGCGCTTCATGAAGAGATCGGGGATCCAGTTCGCCAAGTGCATGTCGTGCGTCCGGCGGCGATCGTCGCCCGTATTTTTTCGCAACTCGAGGAATTCTTCGATGTCGAGATGCCAGGTCTCGACGTACGCGCACATCGCCCCTTGGCGCTTCCCACCTTGGTTCACCGCGACGGCGGTGTCGTTGGCGACTTTGAGGAACGGAATGATCCCTTGGCTCTTTCCGTTCGTGCCGTGAATGTGACTTCCCAGGGCGCGCACGTTGGTCCAATCGTTCCCCAATCCACCACTCCACTTCGACAACAGGGCATCATCCCGAATGGCGGTGAAGATGTCGCCGAGATCATCTTGGACCGTCGTCAGGAAGCATGACGAGAGTTGTGGATGACAGGTCCCCGCGTTGAATAACGTCGGCGTCGAGCTACAGAAGAGAAAGGTCGACAGCACATGGTAAAATTCGATCGCCTTCGCATCCCGCAGCTCTTGACGCTCGGCGAGCGCGAGCCCCATGGCGACCCGCATCCAGAACCATTGCGGGAGCTCGATCCGGCGTCCATTCACGTGAATGAGATAGCGATCGTACAACGTCTGCACGCCCATGAACGCGAACCGCTCATCGCGCGACGCGTCGATCGCGGCGCCGAGTCGCGCGAGGTCGAACGCCCGCAACTCGGGATTTAGACGCCCCGCGGCAATCCCGCGCTCGATGTATGTCTTCAGCTCCGCGCCATAGACGCGCCGCATTTCTTGCCGAGTGACGGAACGACCGATCGCTTCGGCGTAGATGTCGGTGAGAAGAAGGCGCGCGGCGAGATACGCATACTCCGGCGCACGCTCGATCCGCGCGCGCGTCGCCAGAATCGCCGCCGTCGTCAACTCGGCGCGACTCATACCATCGTACACCGCCGCCATCGTCTCCGTGAACACCGCTTCGACGTCGACGTCGGCGCCGAGGTCTCGCGCGGCGTCGAGCATCCCCGACCGAACGACCGATGCTTCGAGCACCGACGTCGTGCCGTCGGCGTTCCGGAGCCGGAGCCGCCGCCCTTGCCGCCGTTGCGCGCGTGCGTCGCAATAGACGATGTAGCGGCGCGCGACCGTATAGTGCCCACCAGCCATCAAGGCGCGCTCGACTTCGTCCTGGATCCGTTCGATCGAAGCGCTGTCTCGCTCATCGAGAGCGAGTGCCTGTTCGACGACGTCGGTCACCGACTCGACGTCGTCGCAAATCGTCGAATCCAACGGATCGGGGTACGGTACCCCTGACTCGGCGCGGAATGCCATTTCGATGGCGTGGAGGATACGCGCGCGATCGTACGGGACGGCGCGACCGTCGCGTTTGAGGATGGTGGTGAGCGGAGGGGCAGCCGGGGGAGCAAGTGTAGGCATCGGGCGAGTCCGGAGAGAGTGTCACGATCCGAAGCCCATCACGCCCACGAGAGCGAAAGACACGGCGAGCGCTGATCCGCGCACCCGTGTGGTCCCCGCCACGGCGAATTGGTCCCGATCCCCCCCCACGAGGGCATGCTGGGCTTCACACGAGTGGCAGGTCTTCTGGCTCGGGAGTCACTCTCGGGAGAGCACCTTCCCATGCCGCGCCCGTTCGCGCGTCACAGTGGTTCGTGCCTCTCTCCCTCGTCGTCCCTCACAGCGGCGGGGCCGCCCCGGAATCACACCGGGTTCCCTTTTCAGCGTCGCGCCCGGTCGGCTGGGCGGAACGCCACCATCGTTGTATGTGTGGAGGAAGGTACTGTTTCGGGCGGCGGGGTCAAGACGGCGATCGCGGTTTGATCACCATCCCATTGCACGCATTAGCGCTGCGGATTCTCCGCCTGGTCAATTGCCGCAGACAGCTCATGGCGCACCGCGACGACACTCCCTGTGTGTTGCCATACCAAATGCCCGTCTCGTCCGATCACATAGGTTGTCGGAAGTGCGACGACGCTGTACGACTGTTCGAACTCGTGCCGCGCATCATATCCAATCACAAATGAGGGTTTCGCGATCTGCGCAAACTGGCGCACGGGAGCTATTGATTGGTCCACGCTCACGCTGATGACGCGAACGTGCTCCTTTCGTGTTTGGCGTGCCACAGTATCCAGAAGCGCCATTTCCTCCCGGCATTCGGTGCACCACGTCGCCCACACATTGAGGATCGTTACGTCATCCTGTGTGCCACCGAGATGCACCACGCTATCGCGCAGGGTAGTAACATCGTACGCTGGTACCGGCGCGCCGATTGTCAGTGCGTGGAGTGTTGACGACGTATCACGCGACGTTTGTGCGGCGCGTTTCGTATCGCCCGAGCGCGAACATGCGACTGTGAATCCCATGGCTCCCCAAAATGCGCCAACGAGCGCGACCCGCCCGAGCATCATGGGAACGCGTCGAGCGTTTTCGAAACGTGGAAGATTTGACGGGTGGCGACCGCATTGATCTTTTCGGCGGCCATCGCCTGCCCCGCACGCGATGGAGCTTCATGATGCATGTGCATCTGTGACGCCGTCTCTGGATGGACCATCGAATCGTGCGATGGCATTTCATGCGACTGTGATTGCCACACCACATGCACCGTATCGCCGTGCAGCGCAACTACTGGATATCCCGCTTGGCTCATCGGATCACCAAACGTCGACGGCCGAAAATGCGCACCATTGTCGCGAGAGACCGCAACGGTCATGATCGGCACATTGCGTGTCCCATCTTCCCAGGCAGCGATCACCGTACCACGTTGCGCACCGTGGCCGAGCGAGAGTTGTACGTGCGATGGACGTGACATCGGTGCAACGCCCAGCTCGACGGGCGCGCCAAACGAGCGCCCGCCATTGCTCGATTGCACATATCGCACGCCTGCGCTCCCGGGCTTTCCCGTCCACCACGCGACGTGCACGACATCGTTCGAATCGCCAATGATTGCGGGTCCCGCATCGGGACAATAATTCACTTGCCAATTGTCCGCGTGGACACGCACTGGTGCATCCCAATGGGTCCCACCATCATGCGACGCCGCGACGACGATGTCGCGAATCTCCGCTCCAGCCGTCGTTCCTGAAAAGACTTTTCGCCATGCCGCGTACACCGTTCCGTTCGGCGCAACAGACAACGCCGTCCGGCAACATGGACAGGAAGGACCACTGTCGATCATCACCGGTGCGGACCAATGCATCCCGTGATCGGTCGACCGCGCGATGAAGGTGTGCGACACCGGATGATGATGCGCCAACCACGAGAGGAGCAGCGTCCCATCCGGCATCACCGCCAACGCATGATCGTCGGTCGACCCGCCGTCATCCGTCTCGCCCCGAACCGTGACCGGCGCGCGCCAATGCGCACCGCCGTCAGATGACGAGGTGAAGCGTAAGGTGTTGGTCGGCCATTCATGCCCCGGAAGGGCTCGCGTCGTGAGATACGCGGCGTACAACGTCCCGTCGGGACCATACATCAACTTGGGGGGCACTTCGCCGTAGATGGTGAGACTTCCCCCCGAATCGCGCGTTTCGACCGGCGGTGACGTCCCGATGACGTGCTGGACGAACATCCGCCCGTCGGTCCCGCCGTTCGGGGCCGACACCCAGGCAGCCGTCACGATCCCATTCGGAGCGACTGCCAGTGCAGCCGCGGCACCGCCAGTCGTCGTCAGTGGGGCGACTGCTCCGTCCGCGGTCGTCGTCTTTGGGACGCCGGCGGACGGTGTATCGTGGGAGGTACAGGCTCCCAGAGCGAGGAGGCACGCGACACTCTGTCCAGCACTCCGAAGGCGTCGCGCGGCGCCCTGCCAGATGGTCGACATATCGCCATCAATATATAGCCGGACCCAAGGCGGGAATGTGACTCCTCCGTAGGGCGGTGCTCCTCCGTCGAAAGGATGGATGTAACTTCCCTATTCCCGCACCGTTCGAACTGCGTCACCCGAAGAGTCAGCCATGAAGAAAGCGACGACCGCCAAGAAAGCGACGAAGAGCACCTCAAAGAAACCGACAAGCAACGCCTCGCCCTCGAAGCTCATCGACGGCCGGATCGAGGAACTCGGCGACTGGCGGGGCGAGACGCTCGCTCAGATCCGAAAGATCATCAAACAGGCCGACCCGAAAGTCGACGAGGAGTGGAAGTGGCGCGGGGTCCCGGTGTGGTCACACGACGGCATCATCTGCACTGGGGAGACGTATAAGAACGTCGTGAAGATGACCTTCGCCAAAGGGGCTTCATTGGAAGATCCTGCCGGTCTCTTCAACTCCAGCCTCGAAGGAAACACTCGGCGCGCCATCGACGTGCACGAAGACGATACGATCGATGAAAAGGCGTTGAAGGCGCTCGTGCGTGCCGCGGTGGAGTTGAATACATCCAAGACGGCCGCGAAGAAGACGGCGAAGAAAGCGTGATGTGCTACTGCAGCATCTCCCGCAACACCGTGTCCTGATTCGTCTCCCGCGGCAACTCGGCAACGAGTTTCCCCTGCCGCATCACCAACACGCGATCAGACAACGACAATAACTCGGGCAACTCACTCGAGACCAATACCACAGCGACCCCTTCGCGCGCAATCTCGTCGATCAACGCGTGAATCTCCGCCTTCGCGCCGACATCCACGCCGCGTGTCGGCTCGTCGAGGAGCAGAATCCGGCAATTCGCGGCCAACCATTTCGCGAGCACGATCTTCTGTTGGTTTCCGCCGGACAACGACACGGTCGCGCTCTCGATTCCCGGTGCGCGAACGCGAAGCCGCGAGAAATACTGCTGCGTCACCGTGCGTTCTGCCGGCCGGCGCACGAGCGTCGCGCTGGCGAATCGGGACAATGTCGGGAGCACCAAATTTTCTCGCCCTGACAAACCGAGCACGAGTCCCTGCTTCTTCCGATCTTCCGGGACCAATCCGATCGCGTGCTCCATCGGGTCATGCGGCGTGCGAATGTCGATTGCTTCGCCGTCGACCCGCACCGTTCCGCGCGCCGCTGGATCGAGCCCGAACACCGCTTCCATCACTTGCGAGCGCCCGGCGCCAACCAGCCCGGCAAGCCCAACGATCTCCCCCGCCTCCACCCTGAACGAGATCTCGTCAAACTTACCGGGACTGGAAAGCCGGTCCACGGTCAACCGTGGCGCTTTCGTATTCCCAGCGACAGCGGTCGGCGCTGCATGATCGAGCAGCGTGTCGTTCCATTGCCGCACATATCCTTCGACCGTACGCCCGACCATCAAGCGCACGATTTCTGCTTCCGTATACTCTCCGATCGGCCGCGTCGCGACGTGCGCTCCGTCGCGCAACACGGTGACCGCGTCGCACAGTTGAAAGAGCTCGTGCATGCGATGGGACACGTAGATCAGCGTCACACCACGCGCTTTGAGCCGCGCCACGAGATCGTACAAATGCGTCGCCTCGTGCTCGCTCAAGCTACTCGTCGGCTCGTCCAACACCAGCAACCGCGCACCACTCCCGACCGCCGTTGCGATCTGGAGTAGCTGCCGTTGTCCAACCGTCAGCTCACCAATTGGTCGACGTACGTCGATCGTCGGTGCGTCGGCGCCGGCCACTTCCGCGATCAATTGTTCCGCCCGCTCGCACATGGCGCGCCGATCGACGAATCCGCGCCGTCTGGGCAAATGCCCCAACGACAGATTCTCGGCAACCGTCATCTGCTCGCAAAACGCCAACTCCTGGTGCACCATGCCGACGCCCGCCGCGAGCGCATCGCGCGGCTCGTCGAAATGCACCAACCGTCCATCCAACGTGATCGTCCCGGCGTCGGGGCGATGAATCCCTGCTAACAGTTTCCCAAGCGTACTTTTTCCCGCACCATTCTCGCCGCAGAGCGCATGACACGTCCCCGGCATCGCGGAGAACGACACATCGTTGAGCGCGAGAACGCCGGGAAAACTCTTCGTGATCCCGACGCATTCCACCGACGGTATCACGACACCATGACACTCGGCGGTGCCTCGGACGATGCGACGCGCGCATCCGCCGGTCCAACGCCCTTCGTCGCGCGGCGCGCCATGCGGCGTGCGAGCAACGTCGTTCCGTGCCGGTCGAGCACCACCGCGACGATGATCGCCGTCCCGACGATGATCCACTCGTAATTCTGATCCAAGTGCATCGTTCGGATCGCCTGACGCATCATCACGATCAAGATGGCGCCGAGCGTCGCGCTCACCGCGCTCCCTTTCCCACCCGTCAGCGACGCGCCACCGACCACCGCCGACGCGATCACGTACAGCTCATACCCATTCGCGTCCGCGCAGCTCGCCGAGCCGTAGAAGCTGGCGCCGAGGAACGTGGCGATTCCGGCGGTCAAGCCGGAAAGGACATAGACGCCGATTTGCACGCGTCCCAACCGCAGTCCCGAGAAGCGGCTCGCTTCCGGATTGCCGCCAACCGCGACGATGTGGCGTCCCATCACCGTACGGGTGAGATAGATCGATCCCACGATCGTGACCAAGATCATCGCCAGCATCGGGATCGGCGACAGTGCGCCGCCGAGTCCGAGCGTCGCTTTCGCGGCCATCATCAATGACGGCGGAACGAGGATGCTCTCCGCGTGGCTACTCACGAACGAGATGCCGCGCAGCACCCACATCGTGCCGAGTGTGATGATGAAGGGGTGCACGTTGAGTCCCACCACCATCGCGCCGTTCAGCAATCCGGATAGCAGGCCGACGCCGAGCGCCGTCACCATGCCGATCAGTACCGTCGCCGTTGGTGATACCGGCCCGACCGCACGCAACACCAGCGCCATCGTGACGCCGGCGACCGCGTAGACCGCGCCGACGGAGAGATCGATCCCGCCCGAGACGATTACCAACGTTGCCCCGACCGCCATGATCGCGAAGAAGCTCGCGTCGGTGGCGACCTGGATCAACGTGTAGGAGTTCAAAAAATTGTTGTGCGTGACGCCCGCGGCGTCGGTATGCGACCCTGCTGCGAACGTCAGCACAATCCCCAGCAATACGATGATTGCTGTGAGTCCAAACTGTTGCGACCCTAAAACGTCGCGAACGGCGACACGCACCTGCTTTACCTCACCTTAACGATCGCATGATTTATGGGGCGCACAGCAGTGCGCCCCTACGTGGGTGCGCCCCTACAAGTGCGCCCCAATTCCCTATTTCATCGCGAGGTAGCGCTGATCGACATCGTCGAAACCCCACGCTTTGAGCTGCCGAGCCCAGACGCCCAAGCTGTCCTTGGTGACGCGGATGAGCGGCATCTTGACGAACGCGGGCACATCCTTCTTCTGCATCACGTGATCGACGATGATCCCGACCGACGTCGTTCCCCAGATGTATGTCGGCTGGGCCAACAACACCGGGACCAATCCGCGATCGAGGTAGTCGAGCTCAGCCGGCAATGCGTCGACCGAGACCACTTTCACCTTCGTCGTATCGATCTGCGTCAGGAGCGTCCGCGTCCAGAGCGGCCAGCCGCCGATGAAGCACCATCCATTGATCTGCGGATTCGCGTTGGTGACGCGCACCACTTCGGCCGCCGCTTCCTGTGGAATCTCGACGTGATAGAAGGCGCCGATCACTTTGAGGCCGGGATATTTGGCGGCGGCGTCTTTCGCCCCTTGCACGCGCTGCTGCAAGTTCGGGGCGTTTTGGTTGCCGCCGAGAATGGCGACGTTGCCTTTGCCGTGCATGACTTTGGCGAGCTCGTCCATCGTCTGCGCGCCGATTTCGTGGCTGTCGCCGCCGTAGAACGAGAAGCGCTTCGATTGTGGCGCATCCGAGTCGAACGTCATGACCGGAACGCCGCGTGCGACCGCGTCATTGATCGCGCCCGTCACCTTTCCGGCGTCCGAGACCGCGATCAGGATTGCATCCACCCCATCATTGACCGCTTCGGCGACGCGCTGCGCTTGGATTTGGCCGTCTTCCTGGGGTGGCGTGCGCCAATCGATCTTGATTGGGCGATTGTAGACCTTGGACAAGCTGTCGGCCGCGAATTCGGCTCCTTTGCGTGCCGACAAGAAGACCGGATTGGTCGACGCTTTCGCGATCATCGCGATGACGAACGGCTTCTGTCCGCTGGTCGCGCCACCGCCGGTGCTGGCAGTCCCGCTATCGCCCGAGGCCTGGGAGCCTTCTTTTCCCTTGGCACATCCGATGACCGCTATGGCGCCCATCGCCAGGACGCCGGTGACCAACGCCGTGGCATTCGTGCGCCGGCGGAGCTGCTGCAAAACAGTCATTACGATCTCCGGGCGCGGGCGCCCACGGTGGTGTAAACGTTTACATAAAATACGCGCCGACCTCGCCCTGTCAACGAAGAGCTTTCGCCTTGATCGCCCGTTCGTCACCCCTTCGCATGACGCAAACACTTGCCCTGGAGCACCGGACAGGGAATACTTGGCAACAATGCCTCCCGCCAAACGCCCGAGCCTGATCGACGTCGCCCGCGAAGCTGGCGTCTCGATCGCCACGGTTTCGCGCGTCTTGAACGAGCAGGGGCCGGTCCGCCCCGAAACGCGAGCGCTCGTTCTCAAAACCATCGCTCGCCTCCACTACACGCCCGACCTCCAGGCGCGCGCGCTCGCCGGACGCGATTCGAATACGATCGGGATGATCATCTCGAACATCGAGAATCCGTTCTTCGTCGACGTGTACCGGAGCCTGGAACAGGAGGCGCACCGGCTGGGGCGCGAAGTCCTCGTCGCCAATACCGGCTACGACCCCGAGCGGCTCGCCGCGAGCGTCCGCATCATGCTCGGGCGCCGAGTCACGGGGATCGCCGCGATCATCTCCGAAATGGAGCCGTCGCTGCTCAAGGAGCTCGTCCAGAGCGGCGTCCCCGTCGTCATGTACGACGTGGGTGGCGCCGGGCGGAACATCGTGAACGTGCGCGTCGACTACGCGGCCGGGATGCGGGAGACGGTCGAGCTGTTGTATGGTATGGGACACCGGCATTTTGCCTTCGTCGGCCATCACACCGCGCTGTCGCCACTCTCCGTCCGGTGGCAGGCGTTCACGACGGCGATGGAACAGCTCGGGAGTCCGGTGCGGCATCAAGTCGTCACCAACGCCGACTCGCTCGACGGTGGCTATCGCGCCGCGCATCAGCTGCTCGACGCCGGGAATCGTCCGACCGCTATCGTCTGCATCAATGATCTGATGGCAACCGGTGTACTTCGCGGGCTGCGTGACCGTGGGATCGACGTCCCGGGTGACATCTCCGTGACGGGGTTCGATAACGTGCCGATGTCGCAGTACCTCGCCCCGCAGCTCACTACTGTCGACGTCCCGCGCGCCGAGATCGGGCGGATCGCGGCCGAGCGATTGATTCAGCCCAAGCGCGCACGCGGACAGATCAGCGACGAAATCCTGATCACCCCTAAACTGATCGTCCGCGAGTCGACGGGCCCCGCCGCGTAACAATCGCCAAGCGACTGCCGAGCGGTCGGCCACCCCTTCCCCAGCTTTTTTTACGCCCCCCTTTCGGGGTTGGCGACCGGCGCATAATGTAAACGTTTACAATTTTTTCATTTTCGCTTGTCCATCCCGCCCATGGAATTCCACGCCATTCAATCGCCCAGCGGCGCCGTCATGCCACCCCCGGCTCCGCTTCGCCAGCGCCCGTCGGCGCTCATCACCGACCGTCCGATGACGTTCGGGGTGATCGTCGGCAATCGGGGGTTCTTCCCGGACCATCTCGCGAATACCGGCCGAGTGGAGATCTTGGCGGCGCTCGAGCGCGCGGGGATGCGCGCGGTCGCACTGGAGACGACCGTCAGCATGTATGGCGCGGTCCAGACGCGTGAGGATGCCAAGCGGTGCGCCGAGTTGTTCGCGGCGAACCGGGGGACGATCGACGGGATCATCGTGACCCTCCCGAACTTCGGTGAGGAGAAGGCGATCGCCGACACGATCCGAATGGCGCGTGCGGCTGGCGTGACGGTGCCGGTGCTCGTCCAGGCGACCCCTGACACGCCGGGGTCGATGACGATTCAGGACCGGCGCGACAGCTTCTGCGGAAAGATGTCGGCGTGCAACAACCTCCGGCAGTACGGCATTCCGTACTCGCTCACAGCTCGCCACACGGAGCATCCATCGTCCGACCAGTTCCAGCGTGACCTGCAATGGTTCGCGGGCGTCTGCCGCGTCGTCAACGGCCTCCGCGCCGCCCGCATCGGCGCCATCGGCGCTCGGCCGGCCGCGTTCAATACGGTGCGATATAGCGAGAAGCTGTTCGAGCAGTCGGGGATTTCGGTCGAGACGTTGGACTTGTCAGAGGTTCTTGGACGGATCCAGCGACTGCGCGACAACGATCCCGCGACGACGGAGAAGCTCGCCGCAATTCGGGCGTACGTCCCGACCGACGGGATCCCCGAACATGCGCTCCTCAAGATGGCCAAGCTCGGCGCCGTGGTCGATGATTGGATGGCCGAAGTCGACGTGACGGTCAGTGCGGTGCAATGCTGGACGTCGATGGAAGAGTTCTTCGGCGTCGTTCCCTGCACCGTCATGAGCATGCTGAGCAACGATTTGTTGCCGAGTGCGTGCGAAGTCGACGTGTGTGGGACGGTGAGCATGCTGGCGCTGTCGTTGGCGAGCAAGACGCCGAGCGCGTTGCTGGATTGGAACAACAATTACGGCGATAATGAAGACAAGGCCGTCTGCTTCCACTGCAGCAACTTGCCGAAACACTTCTTCAACGACGTGAAGATGGATTACCAGGCGATCATCGCCGGAACGGTCGGACGCGAGAATACGTATGGGACGTGCGTCGGCACCGTGAAGCCGGGAGCAATGAGCTACGCGCGGTTTTCGACGGACGATCAGACGGGGCGGATTCGTGGTTACGTCGGCGATGGGCGGTTCACGGATGATCCGCTCGATACGTTCGGCGGTGCGGGTGTCGTCGAGATTCCGCGGTTGCAGTCGTTGTTGCAGTACATCTGCCGCGAAGGGTTCGAGCATCACGTTGCCGGGAATCTCTCCCACTCCGCGTCGATCCTGCACGAGGCGACGACGCGGTATCTCGGGTGGGACGTCCTCTGGCATCGCGCGTGAGTATGTCGATGGACAAGCCGACGGGCGGCGTGCTCGTCGCCGGGGCTGATTTCGGGACGCTGAGTGTTCGCGTCTCGATCGTCGATAGTGTCGCGGGGGTCGTTGGACACGGGGTCGCGGAATATGCGATGCACCGTGTGCCGGGTGATCCGGATTTCGCGACGCAATCGCACGATGCGCATATGCAGGGGCTCGCCGCCGCAACGCGGGAGGCGGTACGTGTCGCGGGCGTGCAAGGATCCGACATTCGGGCGATGGCGATCGATACGACGGGGTCGACGGTGATCCCGGTGGGTGAAGGGCTGCGTCCGCTCGACGACTACTATCTGTGGTGCGATCACCGCGCGGCGGGCGAAGCCGCGCGTATCACCGAAATTGCGAATCAGTTCTCGCTCCCGGCGATCGAGCGGTGCGGCGGTGTGTATTCGTCGGAATGGGGATGGGCGAAGCTACTCCACTGGTTGCGGCACAATCCCGACAAGCGCGATGCATTCGTCACGGCGCTCGAGCATTGCGACATGGCCGCCGCGACGTTGTGTGGCATTACGAACGTCGCCGATCTTCCGCGCAGTGTGTGCGCGATGGGACACAAGTGGCTGTGGGGCGCGGCGTGGGGCGGCTATCCGAGCGAAGAGTTTTTCACGGCGGTCGATCCGTTGCTCGCGGGGATTCGCGACCGGATGGGTGGACGGTATGAAACGTCGGATGTCGTCGCTGGGACGTTGACGCCGGAGTGGGCGGAACGGCTCGGATTGTCGGCCGGGATTCCGATTCCAACGGGGGCGTTCGACGCGCACTGGGATGCCGTCGGCGCTGGCGTGGCGGAAGGTGACGTGGTGAGTGTGCTCGGGACGTCGTCGTGCATCATCGCGATCTCGCCGGAGTCGAGCGCGGTTCCTGGTGTGTGCGGTGTCGTGCCGGGGTCGGTGCATCCGGGATATACGGGGATCGAAGCGGGGATGTCGGCGGTGGGATCGCTGTATGAAGCGATCGCGACGCGGGCGAATACGACGGTGCGTGATTTGTCGCGCGGGCTCGAAGCGTATCGCGCGGGGCAGACCGGGTTGATGCGGTTGACGTGGGACAACGGGGATCGGACGATTCTCGTGAATCCGAACCTCGGTGGTGTCACGTTGGGGTGGACGTTGACGGCGACGGCGCAGGATGAGTTGTTCGCGGCGATCGAAGGGACGGCGATGCACACGCGGATCATCTTCGACCGGATGCGTGCGTACGGCGTGCCGATCGAGCGGGTGATTCATGGTGGTGGGATTCCGCAGAGCAACGACGTGGTCAATCGTGTCTTCGCCAACGTGCTCGGTGCGCCAGTGTTGGTGCCGGAGCGTCCGGTGACGAGTTTAGGCGCGGCGATCTTTGCGTTCTTGGCGGCGGGGGTGTATACGTCGGTGCAAGAGGCGCAGAAAGCGCTGTGCCCGTCGTATCGGACGATTCTACCGGATCCGGCGGAGACGCAGGTGTACGAGGCGTTGTTCAAGCAGTATGCGTGCTTGTATCACGGGCTCGGGAGTCCGGCTGCGGAGGCGGTGCAGATTGGGACGGTGCTGCCGGAGTTGCGTCGGATTGCGGCGGCGGTGCGGCAGGGGACGGCGTAAGAAACTGCAAACGGTGAGAGTCTACGTACTCTCGCCGTTTTTGTTATTCCGGTTTGCGTTGCCCATAGTACGCGCTCGGTCCATGTTTGCGCAGAAAGTGTTTGTCGAGCAACGCGGAGCCGATCGCTTCGACCGCGGCGTTCAACGTCACGGTGTGATACGCCATGTTCGCGACTTCTTCGAGCACTGCAGCATGATGGACTGCATCTGCGACGGTGCGTCCCCAGCAGAAGCTCGCGTGATTCGTGACGAGGACCGCGGGCATCTGGAGTGGATCGATACCATCGAAACGGTTGACGATGGCGTGGCCTGTATTTGCCTCGTATGCATCGGCGATGGTATCCGGCGTCATCACTGATGTCGCGGGAACGGAACCATAGAAATAATCCGCGTGTGTGGTGCCGAGGCAGGGGATGTCGCGACCAGATTGAGCCCAGGCAGTCGCGTAGCGCGAGTGCGTGTGAACGACACCGCCGATCGATGGGAACGCTTTATAGAGAACCAGGTGCGTCGGGAGATCGGACGACGGCCGGAGTTTCCCCGCGACGATGTTGCCGTCGAGATCCGTGACGACGAGATCCTCTTCGGTCATCCGATCGTAGGGGACGCCGCTCGGCTTGATGATGACGAGTCCTTCGTCACGGGCGATGGCGCTCGCGTTGCCGAAGGTGAAGGCAGCGAGGCCAAGGCGGGAGAGCTCTTTATTCGCGTCCAGGACGGCGGGACGGAGCGCGTCGGCGGAGGTCATGGGTATCAATGTAAACGTTTACACCTTCTGCACCAGAGCGGCCATTCCAGCGCTAGATGCTTGGGGGGGCGTCACCCTGCTGCCCCTTCGCGAAGTGCCTGTGACTCCACGTACACATGGGGAACGACGTCCGTTTTTTCCTGCACGTACGTTTCGATGCGGGCGATAGCCTGGGACGCTTTGGCGATCGGAATTCCCGGAGCAAAATTGAGGTCAAGGACGATGAGGACGTCGTCCGGGCCGAGGTGCATGGAGAGGACGCGTTGGACAGTGAGGGTATCGCGTTCGCGGTTCGCGGCTTCCCGCACTGTGGCGAGAAGTGTCGAGCTGGCACGCTCGCCGATGAGAAGCTCGCGGCTTTCGGAGATCAGGACCACGGCGACGGCGGCCATGACGAGTCCGATGCCGATCGAGGCGGCGCCGTCGATCCATGGCATGTGCCAGTGGTGCGAGCAGTAGACTCCGATGAATGCGATGACGAGCCCGGCGATGTCGCCGATGTCTTCGGCGACGACGGTAAAGACGGAGGGATCTTTGCCGTGACGGATGACGTGCAGGATGGACTGTCCGGGTGACTCTTGCCGTAAATTCTTGAGCGCGACGACGAACGATGCGCCGTCGAACAAGGCGGCGACGCCGAGGGCGGCATAGTTCCAGGTGGGATCGGAGATTGGCTCCGGGTTGAGGATGTGCAGAATCCCTTCATATGTGGACATCCCTCCTCCGACGGCGAAGAAGAGGACGGCGACGATCAGCGTCCAGAAGTAGAGCTCCTGCCCGTACCCGAACAAATGGTCGGTGTCGGGGGGACGGCGGCTGCGGTAGCGGCCGAAGAGAAGGAGCGCGCCGTCGGCGGTGTCGACGAGGGAGTGAACGCCTTCGGCGATCATCGCCGAGCTTCCGCTCAGGGCGGCCGCGATGAATTTGGTGGCGGCGATGGCGAGGTTCGCGCCGATGGAGGTGTAGATCGCAAAGTTCGACTCTTCGGCCATGAGGCTCGCGGGTGCAAGGAGCCGGCCTGGAAGAATCGCTGTGGTCGCGTGGTTACACGTGGATCGCGAGGCGTGTCATCATGTGCCGCGTCACACGAATATCGTGAGCGACACTCCAATCATGAAAAGAGCGAGGCTTGCCGCCACACGCCGTCGCTGTCATGGCTCCCGGTCGCGTAGTCGTGCAGTTGTGCGGGTGTGAGCATGTACTGCGTCCGAAACGCGGCCAGGCGCGCGTCGGTGATCGACGCGCTCGGGGCGGTGTGCATGATGAGATCCGTATGGCATTCCGCGTTGGCGCATGGGTACAACGTGCGCAGCACGCGGATGGCTTGCCCGTCCACCTCGATCCGCTCGTCGCTCACGCGGACGTTGGTCCCGCGGCGGCCGGCGAGGGCGCTGGCGACGCGAAGGCGGACGCTCGGGGTGGAAAAGCAGCAGGGGCAGACGGGTTTGCCGTCGGGGGTGTAGCCGACGTGGACTTTTTGGCGTTTGGCGGCCGGGGAAAGTTTCGGGGGAGAGGGCGCCGGTGCGGGAGAAGACTTTCGGGGTGCCATGTCACCAGGAAATTTAATCGACCTGTGGCAGGGAGAATTCTCCCCGAGCACATCAGCACGTTGACAGGTGACGCATGCCGAGCGTATCCTCGGCGTCCATTGTCGAAGGGTCGGCAAGTTCTTGTGTAACAACCAATAAGTTGTTACGTTGTACATTCACGTCGAGAGACGGGTACGTGCCTTTATCATCACGAGAAGTACTCCGGGTGCTTCGCGCCGCAGGGTGGACGGTCGTCCGTACGACAGGATCTCATGTACAGCTTCAGCATGACATTCTACCGGGCACGGTCACGGTCCCACATCCGCGGCGGGATTTTCCGAAGGGGACACTTCGAAGTATCGAACGGCAATCTGGCGTTCGGCTGCGGGACGGGTGAGAAATAACTTATGGACTATACGGCGAAGGTTACAAAGGAGGGAAAGTACCGTCTCGTGGAATTTCCGGATTGTCCTGGGTGTCAAACGTTTGGCGAGCCTGGTGATGATCTGACTGCTTTGGCATCAGGTGCGTTGGCGGGATGGCTCGAGGCGCATTTATCAAGAGACGAAGCTCCTCCGAGACCGAAGAAGCGACGCGCAATTCCTGGAAGTTTGCTGGCGGTCGAGGTACCACCCACGCTGGCCATTCGGCTAATGCTCCGGTGGGCTCGGGAGGATGCACATTTGAGTCAGGCCGAGTTGGCAAAACGGATCGGCGTGTCACAACAGGCGTTGGCAAAGTTGGAAGGGCCACGGGCGAATCCGACGATCGGGACATTGACTGCAGTGGCGCGGGGACTAGGGCGGCGGTTGTCGATCGAGTTGGTGGGGTAGATCGATCACACTTCCAACCGATCCCCCGGCCGCGCCACCATCAGATACAACACCGGCATCAAGAACACGCTGATCAACAACCGCGAGAACAACCCGCCCACGATCACCAATGCGAACGGACGTTGTGAATCCGACCCAACGCCCGTCGACAACGCCGCCGGGAGAAGTCCCAGCGCCGCGACCAGCGCCGTCATCATGATCGGGCGCAATCGCAACAATGCGGCTTGCTTGGTCGCTTCGAGAATGCCGGCCCCGTCGCGCCTCAGCTCGTTCGCGTACGAGATGTACACGACCGCTGTCTGCACCGAAACACCGAACAGCGCGAGGAATCCGATCCCCGACGACACCGAGAATGGCGTTCCCGACAGCACGAGCGCGACGACACCACCGAGGGGCCCCGACAGAAGCACGCCCAAGATGGTGATTGTCGGGAAGGTGAAGTTCCGGTAGAGGACGAACAACAGCGCCGTGATGACCAACAGCGTCAACGGAACGATGATGTACAACTGCGTGCGCGACGCCGAGTATTCCTGGTACTCACCGCCCCAGACGATGTGATAACCGTAGGGAAGCTTGACTTTCGCGTCGACTTGCCGTTGCGCATCCTGTACCGCGCTCGCCAAATCGCGCCCCTCCACAGAATACTGCACGCCGATGTAGCGCGCGTTGTCCTGTCGGTAAATGAACGATGCACCGTTCGACACCGCGATGTGCGCCAACTCACGCATCGGGACTTGGCCTCCCGCCGGCGTCGCCACGAAAATATTGCCGATCTGTTCCGGCGTTTGGCGATACTGCGAATCGACGCGGACGACGAGATCGAACGTCTTCTCGCCTTGCACGACTTGTGTCGCCGCACCGCCGCCGACGGCGGCTGAGATGAGCCCATTCACATCATCGACGTTGATACCGTAGCGCGCGATTTTTTCGCGGTCGATCGCGATGGTCAAACTTGGTTGACCAAGCTCTTGTACCAGCGTAACGTCGGCAATGCCGCGGACGTGGTCGAGCACTTGTTTGATCGCCTTCCCTTTTTGTTCGAGCGTGCCGAGATCGGGACCGAACAGTTTGACGTCGAGCGCGCTCTTGAGGCCGGTCTCCGCTTCGTCGACGGCGTCTTCGGCGGGTTGCGTGTAGTTGAACGTGATCCCTGGGAACGCCGACAGCTTCTTGTCGATCGCCGCGGTCAACTCCGCTTTGGTCCGATAGGCACCATGCCATTCGTTGTACGGCTTGAGCCCAACGTAAAATTCCGCGTTGAAGAATCCCGTCGCGTCGGTTCCGTCGTCCGGACGTCCGTGCTCAGATCCGACGACGGTGACTTCGGGGAACGAGCCGATGATCGCCCGAATTTGCGGAACGATCTTGGCCGATTCATCCAACGAAATCGTATACGGCATCGTCGCACGCACCCACAACGCCCCTTCATCCAACTTCGGCATGAACTCGGCGCCCACCGCCGCGCTCAAGAGAATCGCCAACAGCAGGGAGATCGACGCACCGACGACCGTCGTCCACCGATGCGCGAGCGCCCATTCGAGCCCGCGCGCATACCGCACAAGAATCCACTCGAACGCCGCGTTGCGACGCTCACGCACGCCGCGGCGCATGACGAACGCGCACAAAACAGGGATCACGAGCAAGGTGACCGCGAGCGATCCGATCAACGCAAAGATCGTCGTATCGGCCATTGGGCGGAACAGTCGTCCCGACGGACCGGACAATGCATAGATCGGTAAGAACGCCGCGATGATGACGCCGATGGCGTACACGATTGGCCGGTCAACCTCCGCCGCGGCTCGGGCCACGATGGCTCGGACACTCAATCGTTCGCCACCGTCGCCTCGGTGTGCCAATTGCCGGTGGATGTTCTCCACCATGACCACCGCGCCATCGACCAAAATTCCGAAGTCGATCGCCCCGATCGACAGCAGGTTCGCGGGAATGTGCTTGATGTCGAGACAGACGAACGCGAACAACAACGCCAACGGAATCGTCGTCGCGACGATGATGCCGGAGCGGATGTCGTACAAGAAGAAGATGAGAATGACGATGACGAGGACGATTCCGCGCAACAGATTGTCTTCGACTGTACGCGTCGTCAGCGCGATGAGATCGCTCCGGTCGTAGAAAGGAACGACCTTCACATCTTTCGGAAGCACCGACTGGTTCAGCTCGTCGGTTTTCTTTTTGACGCGTTCGAGGACGGTCTGCGCCTGTTCGCCGGTGCGCATGAGCACGACCCCTTCCACCGCGTCATTCTGATCGTTGTAGCCGAACAGTCCGAGTCGCGGCGCATAGCCGACTTGCACGTGCGCGATGTCCTTCACGAGCACCGGCGTTCCATTCTTCACCGCGACGACGACGTTGCCGACGTCTTCGGGCGTGACGATGCGTCCCAAGCCGCGGATGTAGAAGAACTGGCCGCCTTGCGTATAAAATCCGCCGCCCGCATTACTGTTGTTCGCGCCGAGCGCGGCGGTGAGCATCGGAACAGTGAGTCCAGCACCGGCGAGCTTCGTGGGATCGACGACGACTTGATATTGCATCGTCGGGCCGCCGAGCGCGGAGAGATCCGCGACGCCGGGGACGGAGCGGTACGCTTTGGAGAGGACCCAATCTTGAATCGTCTTGAGCTCCATCGGCGAACGATCGGGGCTCTGGACGACGTAGCGATACACCAATCCCGACGGCGACGTGAGCGCTTCGACTTCGGGGCTCACGCCGTCCGGCAGTTCGAGCTCGGGGAGACGTTCGAAGACTTGTTGCCGCGCAAAGTACGGATCGGTGCCGTCGGCGAACGTGAGCTCGACCTCCGACAATCCATATAACGACGTCGATCGCACGACAGAAACGTTGGGGACGCCGTTCATCGTCGCTTCGATCGGAATGGTCACCAGCTGTTCGACTTCTTCCGCCGCCTGTCCTGGCCACTGCGTAATGATCGACACACTCGGCGGCGAAATATCCGGATACGCGTCGACCGGGAGCCGTTTGAACGAGAAGATCCCCGCAGCGACGAGCACGACGACGAACAGGAGCGACAAGAGTGGTTGCGACAGCGCCGCTTCGACGAGGCGATGTGCCGCGGATGAACGATTCGGCTCTATCGCGACGGGTGGTGTCGCGCCATCACTCGCGTCCGGCGGTATGTGATCCGCCGTCATTGCGACTCCGCGAACTGAAGGAAGAGCGCCCCGTCAGTCACGACGCGATCGCCGGCGGCGACTCCGCTCGTCACTTCATACGCATCACCGACTTGCGTGCCGAGTGCGACGCGACGTCGTCCGAAACTGCCGTCGGAGAGTGCGAGGAAGACGAAGGGGAGATTGTCATCATCGCGCAACACCGCCGACGTCGGAACGAGGATCCCTTGTTTGGGACGACGTGATTGAATCGCGACGCGAACATACATGTCGCGCTTGAGCACCGCGCCCGGATTCGGGACGACGACTCGCACACCCGTGGCTTTCGACGCCGTATCGACGAGGGCCGCGACGTAATCGACCGTTCCGACGAGTGGATGTGGCGCGGCGTCCGCGCTGATGACCACTTTGTCACCGCGCGCCACCGACGCGAGATCGGCTTCGAAGACATTCGCCGAAACCCACATCGTCGACAGATCGGCGATAGTGAAGCAGGGTGTCGTGCCGGCGGCAAGTAACTCGCCGGGCGTGATCAACCGCTCGACGACGGTTCCCGCGATGGGCGCACGGATCACCGACTCGAGCGGTCCTGTGGAATGATTGTCCCGAATCGCGGTGATCACGCGTTCATCCACTCCCAGCGCGCGGACTTGCTGCTCCGCCGATTCGCGATCTGCATCCGCGCTTGCGGCGTCGGTCTGCGCTTGTTCGAGATCGCGACGCGCGAGCGCGTCGTTGTTGAAGAGCTGTTGATCTTGATCGGCGATCCGGCGGGCGTTGACGGCGGTCGCTTGCGCTTTCCGCAACCCTGCAACGGCGGCGGCAAAGTCCGGTGACGACACCGCGGCGAGCGGTGTGCCAGCTCGCACGACCGCACCCGGTTCGACGAAGATGCGAGTCGCCGGCCCACCGATCGGCGCCAACACTTGGGTCGAATGATCGCCGTTGAATTGGACCGTTCCTGTCGTTTGCACCGCGGGGGTGAAGGTCGTCACCGCGAGCGTTTGCACGTGAATGCGGGCGCCCTGTTCCTTCGTGACCGTGAATCCTTTGGCCGCCGATTTCGCGTGATCGTCGGCTCGTGCTGATGGCGACGATGAGCACGCGACCGTGCCGGCAACACTACCTATAAGAAGAGCCGCGATCGCGGTCTCACGACGAAGCGTCTTCATTGTTCTACTCCAGGTCCAAAGGTGTCGAGCGACGTCCCCGCGGCGCGTTCCAGATCCCAGCGTGCGGTGCTCGCGGCCGCGAGCGCGTCGGTGTATTGGCTTTCCGCGTCGAGCAGGGTGCGTCGCGCGTCGATCACTTCCAGCGCCGAGGAACCGCCGAGTGCGTAGCTGGCGGAGGCCGCTTTGAAGGCGGCGCGAGCGGACGGGAGGAGTTGATCGCGGATGTAGATGGCTTGGCGGAGCGCGGTCACTGCCCCGGCGAAGGCGTTCCGCACGTCTTGTCCGACGGCGGCGCGCAGATCGATTTGGGTCGCTTGCAGCTCTCGCTCACGAAAGGTGTTCTGCGCGATCTCGCCGCGTGTGTGCGCCCACGGCAAAATGGCGATCGGGAACGCGAGCCCCGCGGAGAAGGTCGCGGGCGCTGATTGCGCGTAGTCGCGACTTGCGCCGACGGTGATGTCGGGGATCCAGAACTCGCGCGACAGCTTCGTGGTCGCGCGCGCCGCGGCGAGTTGCCGGTCGAGATTGCCGAGCTCCGGGCGATGGGCGAGCGCGTACTGTTCGATCGCGTCGAGCGAAGGGAGGAGGGGCGGAACGAAGAGCGAGTCGACCGGGGCGATCGGTGCGCCGAGCGGCCGGTTGAGTAACCGATTCAATGCGGCGCGAGCGTTTGCAATCGTCCGCTCGTTGGCGATGAGCTGATTCTCCGCTTGCGCGACGTCGACCTGGGCGCGGATGACGTCGAGCTTGGCGGCGGTGCCGGCGGTGAACCGATCCTGGGTTCGTTTGAGGAACTCTTGGGAAAGCTGCCGAGAGTCCGCGAGATCGGCGTGATGCCGGACGGCGACGAGAAGCGAGTCGTATTGCTCCGCCGTCTGGGCCGCGATGGTCTGGCGCGCTTGGGTCTCCGAAAACTCGGCGGCCTGCACGGTCGCGATCCCGATCGTGTTGCGCAGTTTGAACTTATGCGGGAAGGGGACTTGGATCCCCGCGTTCACATTTTTTTCGCCCGCTTGTCCGAGCGCGAAGAGATGCGGCTCAGCGTCGAGTGATGCAGTGACGTCGACGTCTGGGATTCCGAGCCCTTGGATGCGTCCGGCTCTCGCTTCGGCGGTCTGTTGCCGGGCGACGTCGAGTTGGGGATTGCGGGCGAGGGCCATCGCGACCGCGTCGGTCCGGGTCAGCCGGAGCGAATCGGTCAGGGTGGACGTCGATAACGGAATGGAGAGACGTGGCGGTGCCGGAGCGGGTGGCTGCTGCGCACCAAGTCCCCGCCCTAGCATGACCAGGGTCAGGGGGACGACAAAATTTCGCATGGAATCGGGTCACGGGCGTGATCGATCGCACGCGGCAGGCGGCTCGTTCGGCGTGAGTGGAACGGACGAGCGGCCCCGTCCCGGAGGTGCCGGGAAGGAGAAAAAACGCGGCGCGCGAGGGGTCAGCTCGCGGCCGGTGGGGCTCTGGACTGGTGGTGTTCTGGGGAGTGGGTCGCTGGGGCCCACTGAGACGCTAGTACGTGGACTTCTTGGCGGACGGTATCTTTGTCGCTAAGAAGTTGCTGTACTGGCGTACTAGTGGCGTGTAAACCGAGGACGGTACACGCGGCGCAGCTGGCTTCGTCGTGGACGTAGTGGCGGTCGATCCCCTGACGCTCGACGTGAGGCGAGGCGTTGGGACGTCCGTGGTTCTGCTCCGCTGGCAGGGCCAGGATGAACGCGAGCTGCCCCACCAAAAGGAAAAGGCGGGAGAGCCGGCGGAAGGAGACGGAGCGGAGGGACCGCATAGCTGCTAGTACGATATCGGGTCCTGGAATGTTGCGCTAGGAAAAAGATCTTGGCTGGGGCGGCTTGGTGACGCTGTCTTCCGTGTGTCCATCGCGGCTCTAGCGGCTGTTTCTCGCCAGGGGTACGTTCTCCCGATGCCGATCTCCTATCGTCCCATCATTGCCATGTTTCCGTTGTGCAGCGTGCTCGGCTGCGCACACACGCCGACGACGTCTGCCATTTCCAGCAACGGCATGCGTATGACCACCACGACCATTGTGACGGAGCGCCCTTTCGACGGAGCTCCCGAGCAGATCGTCCCGTTGAAGGACTTCACCATGCTCGTCCCGGCGACGTCCATCGATAGCGCGCAGTGTGTGTATCCACCGGCTCGCCCTGGCGACAACGGGCACACACGCTATGTCGGCGTTGCCGTCACTCCGTCAGATGCGCCGGCGCGGCACGTGTTCATCGAGTTCGACAGCAGTGGCCATCCGATCATGTACCGGGACTCGCGGGGCGACCAACCGAAACTCGTCGCGACCGATGGCGGACCGTTCGTACCGGGACAGCCGTACCGGATGCAGGATCCCAAAGGACCGCGGAGCTTGGTGATGCTGGATTACGTCCACGACAAAGGGGTCGTGTCGAACATTCCGGATGGCGGGAAGGAAAGCGGGACGTATACGCGCGTTGCGGAGGTGGAGCAGGATCCGCGGTTCGATACGCCCAAGCACGTCATGGCGATGGTGTGGGAGCGGTGTCGGTCGGGGCGGTGATTCTGTGACTCTTCGTTGGGGGTTTTTAAGCACCGCTAATATCGGCCGCAGGAATTGGGATGCCCTCTGGCGATCTGGTTCCGGGGTCGTCAGCGGTGTTGCAAGCCGCGATCTGACGCGCGCCCGATTGTTTATTGCAGAGTGTCAGCACTCCTCGCCCTTCGATGTGCCGCCGCGCGCCTATGCGAGTTACGAGGCGTTGATCGCATCGCCTGACATCGATGCACTCTATATCCCCGTGCCGACGGGAGTACGCCGAGACTGGGTGATCCGCGCCGCACAGGCCGGCAAGCATGTCCTCTGTGAGAAGCCCTGCGCGATCAACGCCGCGGATTTGCGTGACATGCTCGCGGCTTGCCGTGTCGCCAATGTGGTGTTCATGGATGGAGTCATGTTCATGCATTCCGCACGATTGCCGGTGCTCCGCACGTTGTTGGACGACGGTGAAGCGATCGGTCGCTTTCGGCGCCTGACGACGGTGTTCAGCTTCAACGCGTCGGCGAAATTTTTTGAAGAAGACATCCGGAGCAATAGTACCCTCGAGCCAGACGGGTGCCTCGGCGATCTAGGATGGTATTGTATCCGGCTCGCATTGTGGGCGATGCATGGAGTCGTACCACATACCGTTATCGGTCACTTGCTCGAGGATACGGGTCGCGCGAACGATCCATCGTCGGTGTCAGTACCTGTCACATTTTCTGGTGAGTTGCTCTTCGGCAACGGCGTGTCGTCGTCGTTTTATTGCTCGTTCAATTCAGGGAATCACCAATGGGCGCGTCTGGATGGCGATCGGGGATCGATCACCATGGATGATTTCGTGTTGCCGTCGGCAGAAAGGACAGATGTGAGTTTTCTCCACGGTACGTGCCGGATCCATGTGGACGAACGGCCCGTTCGGGATACCACGGCGCAAGATTCCAAGCTCTTTCAGACCTTCGCGGATCTTGTCCGTCATCGCACTGGGGCCAGTGCATGGCAGGATATTGCGCTGAAGACGCAGCAGGTTCTGGATGCCGCTCGCCAGTCTGCGCGCTTGGGAGGAGTCGCCGTTAGTCCAGCGTCTTCATAGGACATCCTCTCCCGGCAGCGCAATATCCATACGTAGTGTCACACGGCGTCCGATAGCGCCGAAAAATTGAAATCCTCGACCATCATCAGCGGCGCACTGACGGGTGGCAATAGCCACCGCTCCAAGGGATCGCCCCCACGCGTGGTCGACGTGAAACCAAATGCCACGCGGCTCGCTGGTCCCAACGCCAGCACCTTGTTAAATGAGGCGAAGGGCGATTGATAGATCCGAAAGTTCGTCGTTGGTGTGACGATTTTTCCGTTCTTGATGAACCAACACCCGTCGCGCGTATTCCCTGTCATCGATCCGGACTGCTGATCTGTGAGGTTCACCCCGGAGAACCGATGCACATAGAGGCCCCGCTCGCACGAGGCGATCATCTGTTCGAGGGAGGTGGTCCCACCGAACATCTTGATCGCCGGGGGATCTTTGAGTGGTGTGAGGCCGGCGCGCAGTGCGCTGATCGGAGCGACCGACATGGTCGTCAGCACGCCGTCTTTCACCCATGCTGCCTTCCCGGTTGGGATGCAATCGTGAAAGAACGGAAAATCACCGAATTCGGGATCGGTCGGATCGCTGGTAAGGGTCAATCGCGCATCAAAGACCTTTTGCCCCAGCCGATATTGATGTCCATCGGCTGTTTTATCAAAGATGTGAAAGGGCCCCAAACTATCCCGATTGAAGAGTGGGCCCGATTGCGCGAGGAGCTGTCCCACGGCCGTCGAGCTCAAAATGGCGGTATACCGTCCCGGTTCCACGCGTGAGCCTCCACGATTCCGTTGCGCCATGTCGATGGCCTCGTGCACGACACGCACCGAATCGAGTTGCGTGATATCGCGGCAGGCTTGGCCACTCCACCCCGTTGTCTTTCCATCCGCGGCGTACACTGTCACGGCCAATTCACTATCGGTCTCTTCGCCCCAGCTATGGACATCCTCCGAGAAATAGCGAAGCGTGGCGTGGCCCACCGCAGCGCATGTCGCGGATCCGATGAACGCTCCGTGTTGGAGAAGCGGAAGAATTCGCGCAATGATATCCGTCGGCGGGGCGTTGAGCGCCGCGGCGGTGGTCTCATGCCACAGCGTCACAGGGAGATAGGTCCGCGCCCTGAGCAATGCGAGTCCAATGTCGTCAGGATCGATCTCCGCTGGCGGGGGCGGCGGCGTTGCCTGCATCCCCGCATGCGCGATGACGCGACGCAGGGTCTCGGCATCGCGCACGTTCGTGTCGACCGCCACCTGGACGTTGCTTCCGAGACTCGTCGTGCCTCGTAGCGTCAGTCGATCGAACGTCGAGGCTTGGAGCCGAGTGCCGCGCACGACGGTCAAGAGCGTGATGATTTCGTGATCGATGTCGATGCTGTACCACGGTTTCGCCTTGGAGGCCACCGCATCGACGAACTGTGTCAGACTCAGCGCTTCTGTACGAGTCAATACGCGACGGGGTGACGTTGCTCCAGTCAAGCCCGCGGATGTGGTTGGACCCGCAGCGCGACGGGCGAGAAAGTCTTCGAACGGGAGACGCGCGGTTCGAGACGAAGAAGACGACAACGAAAAAAGAGACATAAAAGTGACATCAAATATTCGGACAACTCATGCGACGCTATTTGCGGCGACGTCGATCTCTTTACAGAGCACCGCCGGCGCGTGCACAGCCTGCTCTTTCAACATCCATGGGAACCCGTCGCTCACACGATTGAGTGCCGTGCCGACCGTGCTAGCGTGGCCCGTGGCGGTGATTCCTGCCAGCAATCGCTTCGTCGAGTATTCGAGCCTGGCTCCGTAAATGCGACGGACGATCGCGCCGTTCCGGATTTCGAAGAGTGTGCTCGGAAGAATCGTTCCCCCAGTCCCTTCGGGATCGACCGTGATCTCACGGATCCCCATCGCAAAGATCCCGTGTCCCATCTTGCTGAACAGCTCGTCCAGCGATGGATCATTGGGCTCGGTAGGAACGATAAACGTCCCGGGCAGCGCACTGATTCGCCCCGATGCATCTGGAGTCCGGGCCACCCCATGCACGGGGCTTGCATGACCCATAGCACTCGCGAGCGCCGCGGTCGTTCGGGTCGCGAGATAATTCACCACGCGTCCCCGTTCAATAAGGGGGAAATCCGTGGTGGCGATCCCTTCATCATCCCATTGTGCCGCACCAAAATATGGCGCACGTTGCCCCACGGATAGGGACACGGCGGGCGCGAAGCGCGTCTGTCCCCAATCTTCCACCGTCAAGAAACTCCCGAGGCCGATCGAACGCTCCTCGCCCAACACTCGACTCAACGACAATGCGGGGATGAGTGTGCGCCCTAGAATCGTTGCGTACGTTTCGCCATCGAACACCACGGGATAACGGCCGACATCGAGTTGGCCCAGCGGATACCGACGCCATTCGGTCACCAACGTCGCCGCTTCGTCGACACGCGCGTTGAGATCGGCCCCCGTGATGCACTCGATCCCGGCCGTTTGCGGCACGATCGCCGGAACTGCGATCTGAATACCATCGATCGTGATTGGGACACGCCACAGCTCGCCGTGCCAGTCATAATCCGACACCCACATCTTCGTTCGCGCACCACGCAGGTACTGTGTGGTGCGTGATCCGTCCGACGATGCGAAGACACGGGTCTCTGCATCCCAGGCGAAATATCCACCGGGATGGGTCGTACGATGTCGTGGATCCTCGTAAAAACGACCCATGAGGAAGCAGTGCTCGTCGACCGAGACCGTAAACGGATCAATCGCACAGGGGGCATGCCATTCCCCCTTTACCGGTTGGGTGTGAACGAACGCCTGGTCGGCCGGGACGATTGCGGCAAGGAGCCGCGCTTTGGCAACCGCCTGTTGTGCAGCCTGCGTCACGGCGTCGCGAGTCGACTCCGTTCCACTCACAAAAACGTCGCTCCCTCCGACACGCACGCGCAGGCCATAGGCGTAGGCGAAGGTCAATTGGCCCAGGAGCGCCCCATAGAATCCAAAGGCGCGCCGATCACCAATGCGAATGTCCGCGTACGTGGCGCCGGCCGCCACCGCGGCCTCAATGGCGGTGGCCGCCAAAGTGCGGAGCGTGTCCGGCGCCATGAGGGGGGGCGCAAAGGATTCAACCGGACGACGCGATCGCGCGGGGAGTGACACCGATGGAAGCGCCAGCGCGGAGCGATGTACGAGGCTGCCGCCAATGGCCACACCAGCCAGCGTGCGCGAGGTCTGCGCCAAGAAGGTGCGGCGGTTGGTAAGAGAAGACAAAAGTGGCACGTGAAGAAAGATGAATGCAACGCGCGCGAGGATACGCACGAATACACAAGAGGAACGTGGGTGACGTGATTACAGTCCCTGTTGCGTGCGGACCGTTGCGGCGTTGGAATGTTCGTGGAGAAGCATGTTGACGACTTTCAACAGCCGCTTTTCGCCCTCTGCGCCTAACCCTTCCTGCCGGAATCGGATAATGCCATGCCCATCAACCACGAAGAAGGCGGGACGAGCGAAGATCCCGAATTGGTCCCACGTTGGAAAGGCAATCGGTACGCGCCCGCCCTCCCACGTCGTGACTTTTGGGGGCACCCATAGCACGATGGGAAATGTGTAATGTTTGAACTCGACGAAATGATGCATGAGCGCGTGTGCCTCCACGTCCGGCTCGACAGCCACCCCCGACCAGCGCCCCAATCCTTTCTCGATCATCAGCAGTTCGGCACCCGCGGGAAGCGTCCCTTGCATGCGTTGCAAATCGTCCCACGAATGATGGCACGCATGGCAGTCCCAATCGCCAAATTCGAGAATTCGCACGATTCCATCCGCGAGCGATTTCGATCGTGCCCCGGCCGCAACCGACGATGGCACGGCCGGCGTTGATTGATTGAGCCAGTGGGTCCCCAGAATAGGGGGTGCTTGCTGTCCAATGTTGAGCATGCTCTCGAGTTGGGCGAATTGCTCATTCTGGATCTGGTCGAAATACTTATATAGTGGATCGCGCGCACGTTCCGCTGGAGAAGTTTTGAGCATCGCGTGCCAAACGCCGCGCATGGAATCCAGCATCCGGCGCCCATCAGGCGTCCCTGACACCGCGACGGCGAATGGGACGAGGATGGCGTCGTCCAAGAGCGCGGTCGACCGTGCGGCGTAATCATCGACGTGCTCGAGTGCGGCGTATGCCGCAAACCCTTCGGTGGCCGCGTCCGCGCTGTTTTCCACGTGCATATACGCGCGCATCAACGCAATGTGCGCCGTATACAATGGGAGTGCGACATCCAGAAGTGGACGAGCTTTGAGCTGATCCAGATAATGACGCGCACGGACAAAGCGCGCGGAGGGCGGCTCCGCGTTTTCATCGATATGTTGATCGACAAAGAGCTCGACGCCACGCGCCAATGCCCACGCTTGATCATGCCGCGACAGATTCGGCGTCGCGAGCCAGCGATCGATCATGCGCTGTGCCTCGTCATCACGATGCACGCGGACGTACAGTCGGGCCATGGAAAGAAACTCCAAGGGCCGGCGAGCACTCGTGTCGAACACGGTCAACGCACGCGCAGTCAATCCGTCGATCAACGCGTTCACCGAGTCGCGGCGTATGACCAGTTGATGGTCCGCATTCACCGGTTGCAACATATCGGATAACCACCCAACGGCGATTTCAATACCTTGGGGAGTCATCGCTTGCGGTGACATGGTGGCTTCTGGCGGGGGAACAACCAGTGGAACTTTGGCTGATGAGGACTCCGTCGCCGAGGGGGCAGTGGTGTTTGCAGCGGTAGTTACGGATGGCGGGAGCACTGCTTGCGCAGCGAGTGTGTTCCCCACATGAAGAATCATGCTACCTGCAACGATTCGTCCAACTCGTCCCACCAGCGATTTCTGAAAGTATCGGTACGTCATTCTGTCCATCATCGTGAATGCTACCAGCGAAACCGAAATCCAAGGCTCGTTTGTCGCCCCATGCTCACGATCCCGATCGGCGCATCGTTTCTATACGAATTCCTGACGTTCTGAATTTGCAATGTCCCTTCTAACGTACTCGACAAGCGTTGTGCAACATTCAAATCGCCTTGTGCATACCCTGACGCCTGCCCCATTTGCTCGGCGACACGCCCCGACAAGTCGGGACACTGTAACCACAACCGGCTATTGAAACTGCACAGCCATGCGTCTCCGAGGGGCGTCCCAAGCAATCCGCTTTGTCCGGGATTCGTTGGCGACCAGACCATGGATTGGCCTTGCAGATCGAGCGAGAGTGTCGTTCCACCGTGTGCATACCGAAAATCGAGCGCATAGGTATGCTCGGGGAGGAAGTTATACGCACTTCCAGGAACAACCCCCGTCTGTTTCTCGTACTGCCTCGTGACCCCGATCACGCGGCTCATCGTCCAGCTATATGTACCCTTGGTCGTGAGCGGACCGGTGTTGATCGTCCCTTGCAGTTCCCAGCCTTGATTCCGAATATCGCCCAAGTTGATATTCTTGCGCGGGAGGAAGTACGAGTACCCACCTGCCCCGATGTGATCAAACATCTCGTCGAACCCGTACGCGTAGTACGGACTGTCGAACTGCGGCTGGAGCGACCGCGTGCTATCGAATCCAATGACATAGGCAATCAGATGATCGACCGTCTGATTGTAGCGCGTCACGATGAGCGAGCCGCGATTCCCGAAGTACAACTCCAGGCCCCCTTCACCCCCTTGTTGCGCTTCCGGCACGAGATCTGGATTCGGATCGGTCTGCAACAACGTGCTCCCAAAAATGCGCGTATAGGTCGCGCAATCGGCCACGTCGGTAATGCACACGGACTGTCCGGTCTTTTCGCCATAGAATGGCGCCCGTGTCGAATGCCCATAGCTGCCACGCACCTTGGCCGTGATCGGTCCCAACGGCGTATTGAAATCGCGCACCATCGAGATGCCATATCGGGGCACGACATTGGGATTGGCATCATCGCCAAAGGTCGGGTTCCAATCGGCACGTACCCCATAGGTCAGGAAGATGGCATCCCGTACACTCAGTTGGCTTTGCACGAACGCGCCAGTTGCACGGCTCGGAAATCTCGCCACGGCAAACGAGCGTCCAAGATACCCAGGCCCGGTGAGTGCCGAGACATTGCCGTCGATCGCTGTCAGAAGCGAATGAAATGCGTCGGCCCCACCTGTCACCGTGACATTCGCCACGGACGCCATGGGCACCCGCAGTGTCGTGTTGTAGGCAAGATTGGTCTTGACCACGTCATTTTGGTGCCAGACCAGCAGGCTATCGTCTGCATAGGCGTGCGTTGGCATACGACTGGCCTGATAGGCGTTGCTCTCATCGTGGCCCAGCGTCCCTGTTTGCGACCACCAGGAGGTGGGAGCATACGTCACCGTGAACCCGGCACTTTGTCCAATGCTGTGCTGATCATACGGTTGCAGAACCCCGGTTCTCGCCGACACGGTTGGAGGTTCATATCCATTCTGGACTGCGACGGTGTTGAATTGATCGGCGCCTCCATGATCATGATTGACCGCGGTGACATACCGCAGACTGACGTCCGCCGTCAGGGGCCCTTCCTGCAGCCGCGCCCCCCCAAAGCTACTCGTGGTCGTCGGATTGACCGCTGGCGTCCAGGGTCCCACATGGCTCCAGGTGCCTCCGACATTGTACGAGACAAGACCAGTCGTCTGTGACGCCTGCAGCGACGCGGTATGCTGCGAGGTCTTCGCCGCGTTGAAGTTATTTTGAACCAATCCGCTCTGAAACGACGCCGTCACTTGCGGCCGGATCGTGGCGCCTCGTTTGGTAAAAACCTGCATCACCCCACTGATCGCGCCGGAGCCGTAGATGGTTGACGCTTGCGGGCCGGTCAAGATCTCGATCCGCTCGATGCTCTTCGGATCGATCAAGCCGAGGTACTGTGGATCGGCCAACTCGACGCCATCCACATACGTTTTCATCGCCTTGGTAAACTGGAGGTCCGAATCGTTGTACATCGAATTGGCCCCGCGCGTCAGCGTCCTTACCTGCCCAGGGTAGAGATTGGAGCTCCCGAGCGATTGCGCCCACACCCCCGGCACATCGCCGCGAAAGAGTTGGTCGATGTGCGTGATCCCACGCTCTTCCAACTCTTTTCCTGTAATGACCGTCATCGCGCTCGGCACCGCCTTGAGCTCTGTCGGAATCACCGTGCCGGTGACCACGACTTGATCAAGCGCATTCACACTCGGCTCGAGCATCACCTCCAGTGTCGCGACCTGATCGTCGGCGACGGTGACCGACACAGTTCTTCGTCCGTATCCCATCATGCGGACGTGAACCGTATGTGTCCCCGCCGCCACCCCCGTGATCCGGAAGGTACCATCATTGCTGGAGGTCACCCCCTTTTTTGCATCATCGATGGCGATCGTGGCCCCGTGCACCGGATGCTTCGTGTGCTCATCGATGACTCGTCCGGACACGACACCAACCAGCCCTACATCCCGGCCGGCGACAATCTCGACGTGTCTCGCCGACACGCGCGCTTGCATCCCTGTCCCTTCCAACACCTTCGCGAACGCCACCGCCACGGGAACATCCTTCAAATGCACGGTTACCTTCGGTGCGCCATCGAGTACCTTGTCACGCCAAAATGGATTCAGCGTGGCCTGCCGCGCAATGGACTCGAGCACGTCCGCGAGCGGTGTGTTCACGGCGTCGATCGTAACGAGGGTCGTCGGTATCGTGCTCGTGGGATGCGCGTCAGCCACAGACGCCCTCTCCGGAGACTGTGCACGGACCGCTCGTCCTGGGGACACCGTGATGATCGCGAGCGCAGCGCTCACGGCCATCAGACGACACATCGATTTACCGTCCATATTGTGGCTCCGGTGAAGGGTATGAGGTGCGTCGCACGCCAGTATGCGGCGTGCTCGCGGTACGTCCTGGCGAAACGACATACGCATGGCCTTGGCGCGTGTAATGCGCATCAGCGACGACGCAGAGACGGCCGAGGACGTCGTCGATTGAGTCTTCCGTGACGGAGGCAGCCATGCGGAAGGTTTGATTCGCGAGCGCCGTATCGGCGATCCGAATGTCGACATGATACGCACGCGCCAACTCAGCGACGATATCACGAAGCGGGGTCCGGTTGAATACGAGCGCTCCGGTCTCCAACCCGACGTAGTCGCGCGTCATGATTCCAGTCGTCACCGCAATGCTCGAATCGGTCACACGCGCCATCATGTGTGGCGACAGCGCGGTCCCGCGTTCCGAGGTGCGCTGGCGATGCCGGACCGACACCTTCCCTTCGCTCACGACGACGCGGGTTTCCGCATCGGTGGGGTAGTGGCGTACGTCGAACGCGGTCCCCAACACACCGACGACCGCATTCGACGTGCGAACGACCCACAGGGTTGCCGTGTGATGCGCAATCGACAGAGAGACCTCCCCTGTGATGTCGATGGTCGATGACGAGACGCGCACCGATGTTCCTGGCGCGAGGATCAGCGTGGTCCCATCGTGGAGATGGACCGTCGAATGCTGCGCGGGTCCCGTCGCGTATTCCTGCGCAGGAATGGTTGATGGTGAGATGCCTGTGCGCCAGAGGGCGACGCCGCTGCTGACGACGATGGCCGCGACGACAGCGAGCCCCGCAATGAGGGGGCGTCTCCACAATGCATGGGCAACTCGAGAACCCGCAATATTGCGAGCGTCGCGGCGTGGAGACGTCACAGGTGCATCCGACATCATGTCGAGACGCCCGCTGATCGTCCCCCATACGCGCCGTGCCGACGCTTCGGCGTCTTCCCTCTGCTCAGGGAGTGCCCAGAGACGCTGCAGGATATCCAGTTCCTTCGCGTGCCGAGGGTGCGTGGCGGCCCAGGCGTGCACCGACGTCACGTCCTCGGGCGTCCCGTCCCCTGTCAGGTAGCGAAGCAAGCGTCCCGAATCGGGTTCCATGTCTGAGTAGACACGGGACCCCGATGGAACTGTACAGACTTTTTTTTTGGAACGTGGCCGGCGAGCGACCTATCGCTGATACTCCGCCACGACGGCTCGTAGAACGTCCAATGCTCGGCGCATGTGCACCGCCACCGCGTTGATACTAATCCCCAAAATTTCCGCCGCCTCCGCGTGACTCAGATGTTGGGCCCGTACGAGGAGGAAAACTTCGCGGTTGCGCGGGGGGAGACGAAAAATCGCCTGGTCGAGGATACGACGCAGTTCCCAATCCGTGACCGCGGCATCGGAGCGATCTGGGGCAGCGGCGGCGTGACGGGCTTCATCGTCAGCGGGGATTCCGATGTGCGCACGAACATGTGCATCGCGCCGAGCATTGATCACCCGATGGCGTACCGCTTGATACAGATAGGTTCGGGGTGTTCCGCGTACGACCCACTGTGTCCGGTGAATCCACACAGAGACGAAGACGTCGTGTACGACGTCTTCTGCCTTCGCCCGGTCACCAAGTTGCGAGCGTGCGAATTCGATCAGCGCGGTGCCGTAGGTGGCGAATAACGCCTCGAACGCCGCACGTGCGTCGCTCTCGTTGCCGGTACGGATCCGGACGACGAGACGATGATCATCCGTCGGATCGTGCGGATGGGCGGGCGGTGGACCGTACGCCGCGGTGAGGAACATGGCGTACACGGTACGGTCGTGGACGGATTTTCGCAACAGTGACGAAGTTCAACTTCGCACGTTGACGTGAACCGACGATCATTTCGGGAGCAATTCGGCGAGTTTCGCCTGCAAGAGCGGGCCGAACAGTGCCTCACTGAGCGCCACAATTTTCCCATCCGGGCCAAGCAACACCAGGGTGGGATAGCTGTGAATGCGACAATGAGTGTCCACATAGGCTCCGAGCGCCGCGCCGGTGGGCGGGACGGACAGAGATGTGTGTACCCACGTACTGCCACGGCTCTTGAGGAACGCATCGACCTTATCGACGCGCAAGTTGTCGTCCAAATTGATGCCGATGATCTCGAAGCCGCGTGGGTGATACGTGGCGTACGCCGCGGCGAGCGTGGGAATCGATTCGATGCAGGGCCCGCACTGAATCGTCCAGAAGTCGAGCAGCACGTACTTGCCGCGGTAATCCGAGAGATGACGCGAGGTGCCGTCGAAAGTCGTAAAGGTCACATTGGAGAGCAGAACTCCGGTATCCAGCGGAGGGATATATTCATCGGGGCGATGTCCGATCATGGTAAACGTTCCCAAACGCTCATCGACGTGGTCGGGCGCGACGTAAGTGTCACCCACTTTGAACATTACCACGACTTCGGGGGCGAACTTGTACTGATTCTCCGTGTGCGACGTTGGATCGATGCTATCGCCCGTGCAATCGAGTGAATAGGTACCCAGCGATGGGATCTTTCCGGTCAACGGACTCACCTCGAATTGCGCCACCGTGGGCCGGCCATCGAGCACGACGTGCCCTTGTGCTTTGCGCTGGCTGACCCAGAGATAATGCGTGTCACTCCCCGTGTCGCCGGTGATCGTGGCATACGTGTTCGGCCGGCGCGGGCTGTCGAGCACGCGAAGTGTGTATTGGCGAAATACGGTACCAGGGAGCGGCCACGTGATCGTGGTTTCCATATCTCCCACGAGAGCACCGGGCGCCTTTGACGGCTGAAGAACGTGAGCGTGCGCGGCGGTAAATGATGTGACGGTGGTGTCTTCGGCGTCTCGGCGCAGCCCCACGTACAGCACCGCGGGGTGACCGGGTTCGGTCACAAAGAGCGCGGGGAGCCGTTGCGTCACGGGATGGTCGCGGTCCGTCTGATCGGTCACGACAAATGACCCGACATACGCTCGCGCGCCGGCCGGAAGCGCCAGTGGAAGACGGCGTTGATCTCGTGGACCGGCGAGCACGAACTTTCGCACGTCGAGCCCGACTTCGACGAGCGTAGTCTCGAGCGTCCCGTGATATACCGGGTGGGTGGCCCGGGTTTGCGTGGCCTGAACTGGCGCGGCTAGCGGGCCGACGCACAAAGCGGCGACGGCCCATCCATGGCGAAACGCGCTACGAAACGCGGTGCAAAGCGCGGTGCGAAACGGGGCTCGTGCCGCGTTATGCATTCTGAATGACATCGACGCCCGCGGCGTGAATCGCGGGAGCCGAGACGTCGCGCCAGAGGGTACCGTCGGGACTGTACACAGTGTCCACGTGATTTTGCACCGTGCTGGCGTTCCCTACCGTGCGAAGCGCTTTCCAAAACTTTTTTGTCGCGAGCTGGACCGCCGCTCCTCGGAGACGCCGGGTAATGCGACCACGTTTGACTTCGAACAGCATCGCATCCGGCACCATGAAGCCCGTCGCCAATTGTTGGTCCGATTGTACCTGGTGCACCGAACGCAAGAGTAACCCCGTGCCAAGCTGCTGGATCATCGCGTCGAGCGTTGGGCCATCGGGCTGTGTGTGGAGGGTCAACTGACGTGCACGGCCTACCGGCGCTTGCGTCGGCACGCCGGCGAACGCTGTTCCACGGAGCGTCATCGGGTTCCCTTGCTTCGTGTACCAATTCGCCAGGGCGCCGGCTGTCACGCGGCTTGCACAATAGTCCACGATCTTTCCACCCTGGATCAACGGGAACGACGTCATCGCCACCCCTTCATCATCCCATTTGGCCGCGCCAAGATGTGGCATGGCCGATTCCACGCTCAGGTTGAGATTGGGGGAGAATAGTTGTTGGCCGAGGACGTCGTCGATGGGCGCGAAGATGCTGGTGCCGGCTCCGTCGGCCTCGTCGCCCAGCGCACGTCCCAGCTCGAGCGCCGGTCCGAGCGTCGAGCTGGCAATTCCGGCGACGCTGTACCCATCGAAGATGGCGTCATACCGTCCGACATCGGCGTACGCGACCGGATAGCGCGAGAGTTGGCGCACCTCTTCGGCGAGTGCTTTGATGCGCTCCTGGCGCCCCGGTCCCACAACGATCTCGAAGCCCGCGCTTTGCGGGCTCAACCCTGGCACCGGGAGTGAGACCGCGTTTATCATGAGCTTGCGTGGTCCATAGCACCACACCATAGGGACGACGCCAGCAAGATGCTGTGTCAGGCGCGCTCCTTCGCTCGACGCAAACACGCGCGTCTCAGCCAGCCATCGAAATCGCGGCGAGCAACTCGTTTCGGGAACCCGCTTCGCGACGTCAGTATACGCGTCGATGATCTGATAGTGCTCATCCGGCGACAGCGCGAACGGGTCGATCTCGATCGGCGTCCGCCATTCTCCTGTCGCGACCGGGGCCGGAAGCATGGGATAGGCTGGTTCGACTACACGTGCCAGTCCTTTGGTCGTTGCCGCCGCCGTTCGCGCGGATCGAACGAGCTCCTCTGCAGTGACCTCGGACCCGAACACGAAAGCCCAGGCGCCCCCGGTGCGAACCCGGAGACCATAGGAAAGCTCGAAGGAAAGCCCGCCACCTGAATCGCTACCGACAAGCTTCGCGGGTGAATCCGAAAACTTTCCAATATAGAAATCCCGACGATCGGCCAACCGGATGTCGGCGAAGTCGGCCCCAGCCGCCACCGCCGCCTCGATGGCCGTGTTGGCCAGGGTGCGCAACGTGTCAGGCGCCAGCAGCTCGGGAAAGAACTGGGCGACCGCCTGCCGCGACCGAACGGGAACCGTCATCGCGCCAGCAGACCGGCGGAGGCCGAGGGCGACTCCGGCGGTGGCGAGGGAGCTACGCACGAGAAACGTGCGACGAGACAGAGACACCATGGACAATGACCAATGAAGAGAAAGACGTGCGCTGAGTCGTCCGCGCATCCGCTGGATGCGCAGACGAGAAAACCTGGTGCGGAGACTCCTAAGCGGTGCTGGCGCGCCGGCAGTAATTAGAGCGACGCGGGGTGGGAGGGGTGTGTCTGGCTATTCTCCGCGACGAGGTGCTTGAGCATCTTGATGATGTCACGTTCTTTGCGAGGATTGAGGCCGGCCCCATTATAGACCGCCCGTACTTTTCCCTTGCCATCGACGATCATGAACCCGGACTCGGTCTTGTCGATTTGGAACGCTTTGTCATTGGGCGTGGGCATGGGCAACATCCCGCCATCGGCTTGCGGGACTTTCGGTCCTGCCCAAAGCGCGATCGGGACGCTCCACCCGTGCCGTTCCACGTACCAATGCCGCAGGTGCTCCGCCTCCTCATCGGGCGACGGCGCCGTGGCCCCCCACCACCCTACCGTAGGGGTGACATACAACGTCTGCACGCCCGGGAGCGCCATTTTCTGAATGCGATCCATTGCTTGCAACGAATACACACATTTCACACACCCAATCCAGCCAAACTCCAGCAGCCGAATCGTCCCGTCGTTCAGCGCGAGCTGCTTGGCGGCCGGTGCGATCGCAGTGATTGCAGGGGGTGCCGGCGTCGTGGGCGCCGGGGTGTTATACCAGTGCGTCGCGATCACCGCCGGCGCGGGGAGGCCAATCATTTTTTCCGTCTCAAGGACGGTGTTCAACCACGGCGCATACATGAACTGTCCAGCCCACACCAACATGCTGTCTTCCTTCTCCGCCGGCCGCGTCGGGGCCGACATGACCGGCTTCAAGAACGCAACCATCGAATCGATCGCGGCACGGCCGTTGGGTTGGCCTGATACCGCGGTGACGAATGTATCGAACAATCCATACCGGTACACGTGATCGTAGTCGTAGAATGACATGCGTGGCACCAACGCCAGTCCTTTCCGGGCATGCACGAGGACATCGGCATCCTGGCCCAACATGTAGTAGTGATCCGCCAGGGCCTCGTGAGCACGGTATTTGGCGAAATTGACCTCTTCCGGCATCGCGTCCAGCTGGCGCATGTAGTCGAGCGCCTCCGTGATACGCGGGGAGTCCGCCGTATCGCGGGCAAACATCGTCGTGGCCAGCAAGAGCGTGTACGCTTTGTCATCGAGCGACAATCCCGGTGTCGACAGACGAGCGTCGAATTGCTGGCGTGCAATCACATCTTGACCGGCGGCCACGTAGAGCGCGCCCAACGGATCGAGCTGCAGTCCCGTGGTTGCCCCCGGACGATTCGCGTGAAGCGTCGCGATCCACGTTTGGACGCGCTCGTGAAGCGCATTCTCGCGTTGGGCCAACGGGGTCCATCCCGCTGTGCCTTCTCGCAAAACGCCGAGCCGGTCGTACAGGTCCCACCCCGAAAATTGCTCCGCGGCCGTCGCCGTCGGCGCGGCCTGCACGACGTGCGTCGTGACGGCGGGCAACGTGACCGCGGCGGATGCGGCTCGGACGTGCTGTCCTTGTTGGACCTGTTGTGCTTGTTGGGCGTGGAGCGACAACGGTGAACGTGTGGTCACCGCGAGCGCGGTGCACAGGATGGCCATACGACAAAGCCACGAGGGAGACTGGAATTGAATGCGCATACGTCGGAATTCCTCGAGAAAGTCCTTGCGACACGGCGAGGACGTGATGTGACCGGTGTACGCCGGGGCCCGACGCGTGTATTGGCGCGAGACGCGAATGTCACCCGCGGTGGCCGGCACGGTGTCAGACGGCATCGGACATCGCGCTGAAGTTGAAATCCTGTACCATGATCGGCGGCACGATGATCGGCAGCCGTGGCCACCGGTCGCGGCCTCGCCTCGCCGGCGTGGTGTAGCCGAAGGCGACTCGCTCCGGGACTCCGATCATTTCCAACTTGTTGAAGGCAAAGAACGGCGAATCCAAGAACCGGAAGTTCTTGACGGGTTTCTCGATCTTGCCGTTCTTGATGAAAAAACAGCCGTCGCGGCTCACGCCCGACATGAGTCCGGATCGAAAATCGGTCATCATCACGTCGTTGAAGCGGTTGACGTAGACGCCTTCCTTACAATTCGCGATCATCTCCGCGATCGTCGCTGTTTGTGTCCCTGGTACCGGAATGATCCGGATCGAATCCGGGTTCCGCATCGGCGTCTTTCCATGCTTCATCGCATAGCTGACGTCGTAGGCGAGATTCTTGAGCACTCCGTGATCCACCCACGTCACCGCGGGTGTCGGAAACCCCGCGTCATCGTCCTCTTCGAAGAACGGAGGGAATCCACCCCAGGTATCCGCCGGGTCGGAGATCATCGTGAGACGTGGATCGAAGACGCGCATCCCCAACTTGTTCATCTGCTTGCCGCGTGGCGGGACTAATGAGAATGGGCTGTACCCATTATCGGCTTGGCTGGCGCCGAAGCAGTTCGCCATCTCGCGCACGAGTTGTGCGACGGCGGCGGGGCCGAGGATCGCGGTCCGCCGTCCGGGCTCGAGCGCGACCATGTGCTGGCTCCGTTTTCCCAAGTCGATCGCCTGCGCGAGCACCACGTCCGGCTGTATTTGGGTCCAATCCCGGCTCGCCTGTCCACTCCACCCGGAGCCGGTCTCGTCAGGACACCGGGCGGTGACCGTCACCTCGCAATCGGTCTCGCGACAATACGCCTCTCGGCCCAACCGCATGAAAACAAAGATGGACCGTGTCGTAAATCCAATCGTCGCCGCCCCCTGCATACCAGCGGTCTTGAGTCCCGTCAGCAGACGAGGGAGCACCTCACCCCGCGCCGTCGTCATCGCTTGCGCGGTCGAGTCTCTCCACAAATCGACGGGGAGGTACTCCCGCTTATTGTACGTGTAATGGAGCGGGTCGTCGGGATCCTTGGCCGGATCGAGCTCGGTGCCAGGCGGAAGGGCCTCGGGCGGGGTGGGCGGAGACTCCATAGCCACGGCCCGGTCCAGGACCCGGCTCAACGCGGCGCCATGGAGTTGGTCAGTATTGATGTTTACGCCGATCCCTGTGCCGAGCGTGCTGTTCCAGCCCAAACGTACGAGCGACCCATCCTCGGCGCCGAGCATCGTATTCGTCGAAACTTTGTTGACGGAACGCACGACATGCTCGATCGTGATGTTGAAAAACCCGCTGGTGCGATCCATGATCGCTTGCGCGACCCCTCGGGCATCCTCGTGCGTCAAAAGGTACCGGTTCTCCGGAGGGGTCATAGCAGTTGCTCGAGATTCATGTCGCGTACCATCTAGATCTGTGAAAGAAGAATTCATTACGTTAAAACCGCACACGGAAGCCGAGCGTGCTTTGACGACCCAGAACACCGCTGACGGCGTCAAAATCATTGACGTAATAGTCCGTCAAGTTCTGGATGTTGAGCACCGCATCGACACGCGGCGTCAGACGTTGCGATCCGGTGAGGGTGGCCATCATATAGCTGGGATGCATACTGACGTAATACGCGGTTCCATCCATGTTCGCGGACTCTTGCACCGGAAGCCGCATACGGCCCACCTGTAAATATTGAAGTGCATAAGGATCCCGATTATTGTTCGCCTGTCCAATGCCGTTGACCGCGAGCGTCAGGGACGTCCCCGCCGACACATAGGTCACGTTCGTCGCCCACGTGTGCTCGGGCAGCAAGTTGAACGTAGCACCCGGGGTATACCGTGGATCCGACCTAATCGCGAACGTATTGCGCCACTGTGTCGTCGCCGCAAGAACACGACTCTTGGTCCAGCTGTAGGTCCCTCGTGTCGTGAACGGGCCGGTGGTGACACTTCCCTGGAGCTCCCACCCCTGATTTCGAATGTTGGCGGCGTTGACCAGCTTGCCTTCGCCCAGATAGAAGTGGCCGTCGCTGGTGCAGAGCGTCGGGTTACTCGTGCAGACGCCCCCTGGATTCGGCACCAACGAGCGCACGCTGTCGGCCTTCACGCCAACGATCAAGTTGCTCACCGTCTGGTTATACCGCGTCACCTGGAACGTGACCCGATTGCCGAGATACAGCTCGAGCCCTCCGTCCGCTCCTTGTTGCGTTTCGGGTCCGAGGTCCGGGTTCGGTAACTGGACGTAGAAGAGTGGAAACGAATGATAGAAAGGATCCGCATACGCAACGGCATCGATCAGAATCCCGTTCGCGTATCCTGGCGGTGGCGGACGTTTGGAACGGCCGTAGGCGCCCCGGAGCTTGACGGTGACGTTACCCATCTCATGCACGTATGCCATCCCGGAGGTCGGCTGCAAATGTCCTTGCTCCGCGCTGCCCAAGGTGGGATTCCACTCGGCCCGCACTCCGCTGGTCAGACTCAAGCCGAATACCGTGAACTGCCCATTGAGATACGCCCCTGTATTGTGATACGGATTCCGGGAGAAGGAGAGAACGTTCTCCGAAGGAAACGACCCCTGAAGCGAGGTTCCCGTGAACAACGTCCAGTTTTGCTGGAGATTCTGCCAATAGTCCGCGCCCGCGCTCAGGACCATTTGCGCGTGCGACGTGAGCGGCGCCCGCGCCGTGGTTCCATAGATCACTGAACGCCGGGTGTTCTCGCGATTATAGAGTTGTACCCCGGAATCAGCGGGGGTAGAATGCCGGCTGGAGCGCAACTGTTGTTGCGTGTTATCGACATCGTCTCCGATTTTCACTTCGTGAGACCACCAAGACATCGGTACGTAGCTCACGGTCAACGCGGTGGTTTGTCCTGAGAGGGCATAGGTATACGGGCTGATTCCTCCAGATCCGTAGTTGTTCCACACCCCCGAGTTCTGGAGCGCGCTCGATGTTTGCGAATTCCCGAAGACCTTGCTTACGGTGCGTGAGCGTCGTGCTGAAACGTCCGTCGTGACCCGGCCGACCGGCGTCGGGACGTCGAATCGTGCTCCACCGTATCCTCCCATCCGTGCAGACTGCATTTCCGGCGTCCACCGACCGGTATAATCCCACGAGCTTCCCACGTTATATGAGAGGCGTCCCTCGGTACCAGTCGCGTTCGCGCTGTAGCTGTGCATGGGCGTGAGCGTATTACTGTAATTGCTTTGCGCCCACCCATTTTGCAAATCGAGCGTCAGCTGGGGCCGACTCGTCGATCCGCGCTTCGTGAAGATTTGCATGACACCGTTGATGGCGTTCGACCCGTAGATCGTCGACGCCTGTGGACCGGTGAGAATCTCGATGCGTTCGATGCTGCGCGGATCGATCTGCGAGAGATACTTCGAATCGGCCATCTCGATCCCGTCCACGTACGTCTTGATGGGATTGGTCGCTTGGTCGGTCTTGGAGTAATTGTCATCGATCGCGGTCGCTCCGCGCGAATACATGGTCACTTCCCCGAGGTGATCGGTGGCGCCCCGATTCAGTGCGACGACCCCGGGGACGTCACCGCGGAAGAGCTGGTCGATGTGGGTGATCCCACGCTGCTCGAGGTCCTTGGCCGTGATCACGGTGATGGCGTTGGGCACGGCGCGAAGCTCCGTCGGAATTACAGTTCCGGTGACCACCACCTGATCCAATGTATTCACCGACGCTTCCAACGTGGCGTCCACAGTCGTGGTTTGTCCTTCCTCGACTGTCGTCGGCTTTGTCGCGCGAACGTACCCGATTATCCGCAGATGAATCGTGTGCGTTCCGGGCGCGACGCCGGACAGGCGGAACTTTCCGTCATCGCCTGTCATCGCCCCTTTCCCCGCGCCGTCCAATGATACCGTCACGCCACGGATGGGGCGCCCTGTCTTCGCGTCACGCACGTGTCCCGTAATGATCCCGCCGGCAGCGCGCCCTTCAGTCACCACGCGCTCGACACCGAATCGCCCATTGTCGAGTGTCACGACGCGGAATGGAGTACCCGCGACGACGCGCTCGAATACCAACGCCACTGGCATGTCGACTACGTGCACCGTGACGGGCACGGTATACTGTTCGATCACATCAGACCGATATTGCACGGTTGTCTGACTACTCGCCGCGATCATGTCGAGCGCCTTCCACAACGGGATACGATCCGCATCGATCGTGATCCGGCGCGTCGCGGCCGGACGGACAGACGTCGTCGCCGTTCCAACAGCGACCGATGTCTGTCCGACGAGCGGGGCGGGAATCAGAAACATCCCCAACACGTACCGACGGAACGTATGATTCATCGTCCAACCTCATGTGGAGTGAGAGGGAGTACATCCTGGACAGGGCCGCGCACGGGGACTGTCGCAGGATGGTGAGATCGAGGAACGAGTGTGACCAGCGTGTCGTTGGCGGATGCGTCGAAGGTCATCGTCACGTCGAGCAATGACTGCAGCGCACGAAGCGTCTCCGCGCGCGACGCGCCATCCAACGTGGCCGTGACTCGCGCCGCTGCGAGCGACGAGTCGGCGAGCCTGAACCGCATTCCGTACCACTGGCCGACGGCGGCAAGCACGGCATCCAACGGCGTCCGGCGGAATACCAGCTGCCCTCGCGTCCAGGCTGTGTAGTCGCTCGTATCATGAATTGCGACCTGTGTGGCCGCCGAGTCATCCGGGATGCGGACGGCAGTCCCCGCGGAAATCGTCGCGCCGGACAGACGCGCCGACGATACGTGCGGAGACTCGGACGTCCGCGCCACTACGACCTTCCCGGCCAATACGGCGATTCGGACACCGTGGTCCGCGGGATAATGCTTGACGTCAAAGACGGTACCGAGCACACGAGTCACGCTACGTCCGCTGCGCACGATGAATGGAGTTCGCGGGGCATCGACGATGGTGAACAACGCCTCACCCGAAAGCTCCGCGATCCGGCCGTGCGTCGCGCCATCCACCGCCACGCGCAATGTCGTCCGCGGCGCCAGTGTTACTCGGCTACCATCGTTCAGCGTCAATGTGCGGACCTGTGCGTGTGGAGTGGTATACACCGTCCATGACAGGGACTTCGGCGACACGCCTCTGGACATCAGCAACACCATCCCGGCCACGCCCAACGTGAGAGACGCCAGCCCCAACCACCCACCACGGCTTCGCCGGGTTGGGAGCCATCCCGCGCGGCGTTTGTGATGGAACGGCGCCCTCTCATGAAGGTCATTCTCGAACGCGAGCACACGCCGGCCGAATTCCGCCCACGCCGCCGGCACGTCGACCTCCTCGCCTCGCACGTCGCGCTGTAATGCCGCAAGATGGGTATTCGCTGCGATCACCGTACGTACGTACGACGCCTCCTCGGCGGTACAGGCTCCGGTGAAATATCGATCGAGCAGTTGAGCGTCGATCATGGGCGGCGGGGTCGTTGGCATAGGCTTCATACAGGAAGCGTATGAACCGCCGATTCCTTACACCGCTACCGCAATACGCTTGGAAACCGCTCCCGAAGCGCTTTCAAGGCGCGCGTGTGATTCACCTGCACGGCGCCCACCGACGCCCCCATGACGCGCGCGATTTCGTCCCACCCCAAGCCATGACGCCAACGAAGGAGCAGCACGGTACGACGTTGTTCGGGCAACGCATTCACCGCGTGCCAAATCGCCGAGGACTGTTCAGCCTGCTCGATGATGATGTCTGCTGACGTTTCGGCGCTTGCCATTGCGGGAGAGTCACCCAGCGCGACGTGCCGAGCTACCGTTGCCGACCGTCGTTGTTGCGTACGAACGATGTCGAGTGCACGATTGCGTACCGCGGTCAACAGATAGGACACGACATCGTGCGACGGCGTCCACTCCGCGCGATGCAGCCAGAGCCATCCAAAGACGTCCTGCGTCACGTCCTGCGCGACGTCGCGATCGTCCACGAAGCTCAGTGCGAACCGAAAGCACGATGCGTAGTGCATCGCGAATAGGGTCTCGAATGCCGACACATCCCCCGATCGCACACGGGCGACGAGATTACACTCTTGAGACGGGTCCGGACCAGATTCGGCAGTTGGCATCGCGGGGGCACCTGGCGACAAAGGTGAGTGGGTACCCGCGGCAAGTCAACAATAAAATTCCCCTGATGAAGCACTTCGCATTACATGGAAACGTAGATTGCCATCATGACACGCACTCCAGCCACGGGAGTGACGTCGTAAGCCCCACTGGCCGGCACTCGCATGGCCGTACGCAACTCCAGTTCATGACGACGTGTGATTCGATGCGCTGGAACAGCCTGTACGCATTAGCGTGCAAGCTTAGGTGAGGCCATGCCAGTTAGATCGTGCGCGCGACACTTCGTCTTACAATGAGAGTGACTGGCGAGTGACGAAGGTGTCGCCACGTCGTGAGTACGTCTGATGCCAGTTCTGGCTCCTCGAGTTGTTCGAGAACCTTCGCATAACCCAACAGTGCTGTTGCGAGCACGGTTGGGTCGACGTCTCGTCGCCTGATCGTTTCTAGACATGTTTCCAGGGCGCGACGAACTGGATCATTTGCGGTGATACACCTAAGATACATATCGACTCGCTGGATCGATGCTGGACGAGATTTGGTCCAGGCAACGGCGTTTCCAGGGTCCCAGGTTTCAATGCACCGTACGACTAAAAAGCCTGCCGCCGCCAAGCAGAAGGCGGACGAATTCTCAGGGGTCGCCGCCAGAATTCGAAGAAAGGGCAGATGAGGGATCATGCGTCACACCAGAAAAGGGACGTTGGGCGACGTCGGAGGTGGCTCACGGCACCACGACTTCCGGCGTGAACGTCAGGATCCGTGTTTCGTCCGCGCGGCGGATTGTGACACGGATTGGCGCTGGACGACGTAAGGCATCACGCAAGAGCGCGGTGTTCGCACGCGTCAGGCGGGTGGCATTCCACGAGACCAGGACATCTCCCGTGCGGAAGCCTTGCCGATAGGCCGGTCCCGCCGAATCGACAGACTCGAGGCGGACCCCCATCGAGTCACTCATCGCGTCACTCATCGAGTCACTGGGAGCCCACGCCATGCCCGCGCGCGTGAGCGGTGGGGGGGGACGCGATCACCGTATCCGCGGCCACCGGCGTCAAGCGCAGCGTCGGTCGGCCACGTCACGACACGTCACGACACGTCACGACACGTCACGACACGTCACGACACGTCACGACACGTCACGACACGTCACGACACG